>WNFD01003278.1_pt1 | contig 16718 bp, 10 predicted proteins | sample 5400491 | NCBI WGS metagenome assembly WNFD01 (sample SAMN13153343, study PRJNA577476) | soil metagenome | isolation source: 120 cm saprolite under Douglas fir tree site 2 hole 2 replicate 2 | place: USA:California | collected 2015-04-18 | reverse complement strand
CGCTCTCCGCGACCGGCGAGCGCAGCACATCGCCCAGGCTGACAATCTCGCGGTCGGTGTTGGGGATCTCGATGCCGATCGCCGACTTGCCAGGAATAGGCGACAGGATCCGCACGTCCGCGCTCTTCACGGCATAGGCGATGTTCTTTGCCAGCGAGGTGACGCGCTCTACCTTGACCGACGGTCCGAGCTCGATCGCGTACCTGGTGACCGTGGGCCCGCGACTGAACCCGGTGACCTGCGCGTCCACCTCGAACTGGTCGAGGACCATGGTCAGCGCCTCGACCATGGCATCGTTGGCGCGGGTTCGCGCCTTAGGGGCCGTACCGGGCTTGAGCAGCGCGGACGGCGGCAGGGTGTAGCTGGAGGAACTCGAGCTGGTCAGCGTCAGCTGCTCGCCGGAGCGGCCGGCTTTGGCCGCCTCCCGCGCGCCCGCGCCGCTGCCGGGCCCGGCCGGCTGGTCAGCGGCCGCTGCCGGGCCCGGCCGGCTGGTCAGCGGCTGCGTCCTCGGCTCCGAACCAGGACCTGCGCCAGGAGGCCTCGGCCCCCGACGCCGCGGCGGCCTGGCCGAGCGGGCCTGGCCCTTGATCGCCGTGGGCGCCGTTCTGCGACGTGCCGAACATCAGCGCCTCGGCGATCACCTCGTCGTCGGACGACCGGTTCGCTGGCACCCCGGCCTGAGCCGCGTTCTCCGCCCCGGCCGGCACCTCCCCGCCCGGGCGGGCCACGGCCCCGGCGCCCCGACCTGCCGGTGAACGGCCAGCCGCCGACCGCGGCACCAGGCCGCCGAGCAGCGGCGTGTCATAGGGCCGGTTATGCTCGCCAGCCTCGATCGCGTTCGAATTCTTGCGCCTGCCCGATCGCTGGACGGCAGGCAGTTCGCCCGGCAGCGGGCCGCCGTCCTGTTCGACCAGCTCTGTTTCTGCGCCCCTGACGCTGCGGCGGATGAGAAACGCGATCTCGGCGAAGCGCTCAGGCACACGGTGCAACGGCGTGCCCGTGATCACCAGGACCCCGAACGCGGCGACCAGTCCCAGCAGCGGTATCGCCGCCCATGTTGTGAGCAGCCCCTGCAGCGGCGCGGAGATCGCGAATCCGATCAGCCCGCCTGAAGACTGCATCGCGGCGCGGCCGGCCGACGGGGCCGGGCTGCCGAGCGCGATGTGTACGATGCCCAGGGCGCCAGCCAGGAAGGCCGTCCAGCCGATCACCACCCGGCCGGTGTGCGCGTTCTTGTCCGGATGCCGCAGCAGCCGCCACGCCAGCAGCCCGAGCAAGATCGGCAGGGTCCACGACCCGACCCCGAACGTGCCGCGGACCAGCGCGGTCAGCGCCTTGCCGGCGCCGGAGCCTATTCGCCACCAGGCCGTTCCGGCCGCGATGATCGCCGCCGCGAGCACGGCGAGCCCGGCACCGTCCCTGCGGTGCGCCGGGTCCAGGTCGCGGGCACTGTCACCGAACAGCCGAACCACGTATCCGACGCCGCCGGCCAATTCCATCCAGACGGCCGCGATTCCGCTGAGCACCCAGCCGATGAGAATCACGAACGGGTTGCTCGAGGCGCGCATGCTGCCCGCCGGAGTGCGCCGCGGCGGCGCGGGGGCGCCGCGGCGACGGTAGTAAGGCGTTCCGCCGCGCCGTCTGCTCGACCCACCCCGGGCCGCCCTGGTCCTGCTCGTCGCGCCCCGGCCCGCGCCTTTCCGCGCGTTGCCGGTCCGGCCGCCACTCCGGCTTCCGCCCCCGCCGCTCATTTCGCGCCCGCCTGACCCTGTGCCTGCGCGAGCTGAACCGCCCGCCTGGCGGCTACGCCCGGCGGAGCCGCCGTTTGGGCGTGCCGCACCCTTGGGCGCACGAGTCGCCATGTTTCACACGGTAACCAAGCACGCGCCGAATTCCCAGGAACCAAGCCCGAGTGTCGTGGCCCGCCGGCCTCCGGCCAGCCAGCGCCCGGCTCCTGCTGGCGACACACCTCGTTGACGTCCGCGCGGACGACACGTAGCTTCGGCACAGTCCGGGCGGCCGAGCCGGGGGCTGCGGGAAGGGGCTACTGACGTGCGAATCGCGGTCGTGGGCGGCGGTCCTGGCGGGCTGTACCTGGCCGCGCTGGCCAAGCAGCTCAGTCCCACCCGCGAGATCACGGTCTGGGAACGGAACGCGCCAGACGACACGTTCGGCTTCGGCGTAGTCTTCTCCGACGAGACGCTGGGCGGAATCGAGCACGCCGACCCGCAGATCTACTCGGCTATGGAACGTGAGTTCGCCCGCTGGGACGACATCGACGTGCACTACCGCGACCGGGTGATCACCAGCGGCGGGCACGGGTTCGCGGCGATCAGCCGCAGACGGCTGCTGCACATCCTCCAGCAGCGGTGCACCGACCTCGGCATAGGGATGCATTTCCGCACCGAAGCTCCCGATCCCGCCGCCCTGGCCGCAGGATACGACCTGGTCGTCGCCGCGGACGGCGCGAACTCGGCCACCAGGGCGCAGTTCTCGAGCGCGTTCGGCCCGGCGATCGAGTCACGCCGGTGCAAGTACATCTGGCTCAGCACCGATCTGGTCTTCGATGCGTTCAAGTTCTATGTCGTCCAGACGCCATACGGCGTCATGCAGGTGCACGGGTACCCGTACGACGCGACAGGTAGCACGTTCATCGTCGAGATGCACGAACAGGTCTGGGCGAAGGCGGGCTTCGCTGGCCTGGCGCCAGCTGGCCTGGCGCCAGGCCAGTCCGACGAGGCGTCGATCGCCAAGATGATCGACCTGCTTGGCCATATCATCGGCGATCACGCTATCGAGGCGAACAATTCCAAATGGATCAGCTTCGGCACCCTGCGCTGCAGCAGCTGGCGGAATCACAACGTCGTGCTGCTCGGCGATGCCGCGCACACCGCGCACTTCTCCATCGGCTCGGGCACCAAGCTCGCCATGGAGGACGCGCTTGCCCTGGCCGCGTGCCTGAACGAGCAGCCGGACGTCGATTCCGCGTTGGACGCCTACGAGGCCGAGCGCCGCCCCGTCGTCGAATCGACCCAGCGCGCGGCCCAGGCCAGCCTGGAGTGGTTCGAGAACCTCGGCCAGTACACCCACCAGGATCCCGAGCAGTTCGCCTTCAACATCATCACAAGAAGCCGCCGGGTGACCCACGAGAACCTGAGGCTGCGTGACCCCGAGTTCACCGCGAGCGTGGACGCATGGTTCGCCGCCGACTGCAAGCGGCGCGGGCTCGGCGGCGGCGAGGTCGTGCCGCCGATGTTCCAGCCGATGCGGCTGCGCGAGCTTCCGCTGAAGAACCGCGTCGTCGTCTCGGCGATGGACATGTACTCGGCCGAGGACGGCACGCCGTCCGACTTTCATTTGGTGCACCTCGGCAGCAAGGCGGCGGGCGGAGCAGCCCTGGTGATGACCGAGATGGTGTGCGTTTCTGCCGAAGGCCGGATCACCCCGGGCTGCGCCGGCCTGTACGCAAGCGAGCACGAGTCCGCGTGGCGGCGGATCACGGCATTCGTGCACGAGTACACGACCGCGAAGATCGGGCTTCAGCTCGGCCACTCGGGCCGCAAGGGCTCGACCAAGCTGATGTGGGAGGGCATCGACGAGCCGCTCGATGAGGGCAACTGGGAGGTGCGCGCGCCGTCGCCGATCCCGTACCTGGCCGGGCTGAACCAGGTGCCGCGCGAGCTGACGGTCGCCGAGATGGAGCAGATTAAGGCGCAGTTCGTCGCCGCCGCGATGGCCGGCGAGCGGGCCGGTTTCGACCTGCTCGAGGTGCACTGTGCGCACGGGTACCTGTTGTCCTCGTTTATCTCGCCCGTCACGAACCACCGGACCGACCGCTACGGCGGACCGCTCGCGGCGCGGTTGCGTTATCCGCTCGAGGTGTTCGAAGCGATGCGGGCGGTATGGCCAGCCGCCAAGCCCATGACCGTCCGGATCTCCGCGACCGACTGGGTGCCTGGCGGCATCACCGGGGACGACGCGGTGCAGATCGCCCTGGCGTTCGCCGCTGCGGGCGCCGACGCGATCGACGTCTCTACCGGGCAGGTCACCCCGGAGGAAGAGCCAGCGTTCGGCCGCTCGTACCAGACGCCATTCGCCGATTCCATCCGCAACAAAACCGGTATCGCAACCGTCGCTGTCGGCGTCATCTCGTCCTACGACGACGTCAACTCCATCATCCTGGCCGGCCGCGCCGACCTGTGCGCTCTCGGCCGGGCGCACCTGTATGAGCCAAACTGGACGCTCCACGCCGCCGCGGCGCAGGGCTATTCGGGCCCAGGCGCCACCTGGCCCGACCAGTGGGCCGCAGGCAGCCGGCCGCCGCAATCCGGCCGGACGGACGGGCCCAAGCCAAGGCTGGCGCTGATCCGCGAGGCCAGCCTCGGCACCGGCGGCACGCGGCACGCCCGCTGGCGCCCGCATGCCCTGGCCGGAAGCCCGGAGGCGGCACCCGCCAGGTCCGGCCCGCCGAACGGATCCGCCCCCGCCGCCTCGCCGGCGCGCTCATCGGAGGAGGCATCGTCATGACCATCGAGCCGGTCAACCCGCCGGGCCTGGCCAGGCCCTCTGGCTTCTCGCACGCGGTCGTCACGACGGGCGGGCGGCTGGTCTTCCTGGCCGGCCAGACGGCACTCGACGCGTCGGGCGTGATCGTCGGCACTGACGTCGTGGCTCAGTTCGAACAGGCGCTCGGCAACCTCCTCACCGCGCTGCGCGCCGCAGGCGGTCAGCCCGATCACCTCACAAGCCTCACGATCTATTCCACCGACCTCCAGGACTACCGGCGTCATGCCCGCGAGATAGGCGCCGTCTGGCGCCGCCTGGCTGGATCGCGCTACCCGGCGATGGCTGCTGTCGGAGTCCGCCAGCTCTGGGACGCCGCCGCCGTAGTGGAAATCCAGGGCTTCGCAGTGCTCCCCTCAGCCGAATCGTTGACTACCGGCACATAGACGGAATACTGATCAGCATTCACAGAGGCTGTTTGAGGAAGGCCTGGCCGATGACGCTCACGCCGTCCGCGCATGTCGACACGTTCTGCCGGGACCACTTGCCGCCGGCCAATCAGTGGCCGTCCCTGGAGTTCACACTTCCTGAGCTGGCTTATCCGGGCCGGATGAACTGTGCCGATGCGCTGCTGACGGACACCATGGCCAGGCTCGGCGCGGACCGTCCCTGCCTGCTGCCGCAAGATCCTGGTGAGCAGGTCTGGAGCTACGGCGACCTCGCCAGGACTGCAGGGCAGATCGCATCCGTGCTCACTGACGATTTGGGCCTGGTGCCCGGCAACCGGGTGCTGCTCCGCGGGCCGAACAACTCATGGCTGGTGGCGTGCTGGTTCGGTGTCATGCTCGCCGGAGGCGTCGTGGTCGCGACAATGCCGCTGCTGCGGTCGGCGGAGCTGACCACGATCTGCGACATTGCCCAGGTGAAGCTGGCGCTGTGCGACGACAGATTCACCGACGAGCTCACCGCGGCCGAAGTGCCCGGGCTGCGCCTCGTCAGCTACCGCCCGACTGCGCCGAGCGCCCCGGCCGGAGGAGCCGAGGCTGGCGCGCCCGGCAATCTCAACGAGCTTGCCAGCCGCAAGACTCGCGGCTTCACCCCTGTCCAGACGGCGGCCGACGACGTGGCGCTGATCGCGTTCACCTCGGGCACGACGGGCCGGCCCAAGGCCGCGATGCACTTTCACAGGGACGTGCTGGCCGTCGCTGACACCTTCTCGGCGCACGTACTCAAGCCCACGCCGGATGATGTCTTCACGGGCACGCCGCCGCTGGCCTTCACGTTCGGCCTCGGCGCGATGCTGATCTTCCCGATCCGGGCCGGTGCCTCGACGCTGCTGATCGAGCGGGCCACGCCGGCCGAGCTCGCCGAGCACATCGCCGCCCGCGGTGTCACCGTCGTGTCGACGGCGCCGACCGCGTACCGGGCCATGCTGGCCGCGGGCAAGGCCGGCCAGCTGCGTGGCCTTCGACGCCCGGTCTCGGCGGGCGAGACACTGCCGGCCTCGGTATGGCACGCGTTCTACGACGCGACCGGCGTCAAGATCATCGACGGGATCGGGAGCACCGAACTGCTGCACATCTTCATCTCGGCCGCGGACGATCAGATCAGGCCGGGCTCAACCGGACTGCCGGTCCCCGGCTACCGCGCCCTGATACTCGGCGCGGACGGGCAGCCGGTGCCCGACGGCGAGCCTGGCCGGCTGGCTGTCAAGGGACCGACGGGCTGCCGGTACCTGGCCGATGACCGGCAGCGCACCTATGTCAGCGGCGGCTGGAACTTCACCGGCGACACCTACATCCGCGATGCCGACGGCTACTTCTGGTACCAGGCGCGCTCCGACGACATGATCGTGTCGGCCGGATATAACATCGCCGGCCCGGAGGTCGAGGAGGTGCTGCTGGCTCATCCGCGCGTGGCCGAGTGCGGAGTCGTCGGCCTGCCCGACGAGACGCGTGGGCAGATCGTCACGGCGTTCGTGGTGCTGGCGGACGGCCTGGCGGGCGGCCCCGGGCTGGTCACTGAGCTGCAGGACCTGGTGAAACGGAAGATCGCCCCCTACAAGTACCCGCGGGCCATCGAGTTCCTGCCGTCGTTGCCGCGCACCAACACCGGCAAGCTGCAGCGCTTCAAGCTCCGCGAGCCCTCGGCCGGCTAAGCGGGCACGAGGCCTCGCTCGTGCCGCGCGGGCTGGCGCCGCGCTCAGCTCTGCGACAAGAACGCGGTCAGGCAGTCCGCGATCATCTGGTGCCCCTTGTTGGAAGGGTGGACCAAGTCTCCTGGCTGCCAGAAGCCGTAGCTGTCCCCGTCGGCGCCTGGCATCGTGGTCACGAGCGTGAAGTCCATCACCGTGACGACCGAGGTGCCGCCTGGACCGGAAGTATCCGCGGCGGCAACGTTGTAGGCGGCGGCCACGTACTGGCTCCAGGGGTATGTATAGCCGCTCTGGCCGGCTCGGGCCGGAAACATGCAGAGGACGAAGGACGGATAAGGAGTGGCGAGCCTGGCTTGGATGGCCGCGATGATCGCCTGCAGCCGCGACTGGAAGGTGCCCGGAGGCACCGCGCTGTACTGATCGTTCGACCCGAGGCTGATGATGACAGCTGCCGGGGAGAGCGCCGCGATGCCGCCTGCCGGGCCGGACGACGCACCGCTGCCCAGCGCGGACATCCAGTTTGAGGACTGCCAGCCGTAGTGACCAGCGTCATGGACGCTGATGCCGCGCGAGTAGTCCCCGTTGTACTCGATGACCCCGTCGATGTTCGACTTGCCTGACACCCAGGACAGTCCGAGCGTGTGCGGCCCAGCCGGCCCCAGCGGAATGTGCGTGAGCTTCCCGTCGATCGTGCCGCTGCCGTTGGTGGGCACGTTCGTGGCCGTGCCCGTGTCCACGGCCCAGGAGAATGTGCCGCCGAAGCTCGCCTGCGTCCACATGATGTCGGCCGAATCGCCAGTCAGGCTGAAGGTGATCGACTGACCCGTGGCTCCCAGCTGGACGAACTTCGCCTTCGGGCCGCTGGTTGACGCCGTCGCAGGACTGCCAGCGATCGTGGTTGGCCAGCTGAACGTCAGCTCGCCGGTGCTCGCGGCCCCGATGAAGCCTCGGCCGCCGCCGGTCAGGCCCTCCGTCGGGTAGCGTGCCCGGAGCGCGTCCGAGAGCCTGGCCAGCCAGCGGTTCTGGAAGCCAGTCGACGGTGGCCCGAGCGCGTGCACGCCCTCGGTCACGGAGTCGCCCAGGCAGACTATGTTGCAGCGGGCCGAGAGTCGACCGGAAAGGCCAGCGAACCACGGCGTCAGGGCTTGGGTCTGCTGCGCCGGCGACTGCCGGGCCACCTGCTGTATCAGCATCGGCGGGTGCTGCCTGGCACCAGCAGCGACGAGCTGCGACCGGACCGACGGCGCGGCGAGGCCGACGCCCGCGGCTCCGGCGATGAAACCCCGTCGCGAATGCATCGCGGATCCTGCCTTCCCGCCGTGGGCGCTGGCCACCTGATCTGGCGATCCCGGCTGCGCCGCCAGTTAGCCTGCCCCAGTCAGCTCACAAATGCGACAGCAATACTAAGTGCCGCGAACATTCGGTTCGGCGTTATCGCCGGCATCGAGAAAGGGATCTGGCTCAGGAGCCCATGACCAGGGCCAGCCGGTCCAGACCGTAGCCGCTGATGAGCAGCCGCTCCTTGCGGTTGCCGAGAAACTGCGCTGTCCAGTCGACGAAGCCGCCGTCGCCAAGCTCGAGCAGGTCCGGCCTGCCTTGGCTAGAACGGGCGTACACCTTGAAGCACAGGTCGCGGTAATAGGCCCGGCCGCTCTCGCGTTCGGGTGCCTCGGTGATGTCGATGCCGGGCAACCCGGCGAATTGCGTCGTGACTGCCGCCAGAACCTGACGTGCAGGCTCGTCCAGGCAGGTCACCGCGATTGTGACCTCGTCGAGCCCGAGCGCGCTGAGCCCGGCGGCCGCGAACCTGATCTGCTCGGCCAGGTGCCGCGTCTCGAACTCATGGCCTCCGGTATCCCGCCCGGCCGTCACCACCCCGAGCAGCTGGAAGTGGGCGAAGCTCACCGGGCCGGTGAAGAGCTGCGCGCGCGTCACCCGCTGGCTGGCTGCGAGCCTGACCGGCTCGGCCGAGCGCGCAGCCCTTCGCTGCACGTCGGCCCTTCGCACCGCCGCCTCAAGGGCCAGGCCGTTGGTCGGATCGGCGGCGACTTCGCTGCCCCTGACCGTTGCGAGGATGTTGCGCGGGTCCACGCCAGCCGCGGCGGTGTGGGCGCCAAGCGGCAGCACCGGGGCCAGGGTGAGCACTTCGAAGCCGGGCGGTAGCGCGCCGAGCATCACGGCCTCTGCCCGGCGCAGCGCGGGCGCGTTCACCTGGCTCGGTGCGACGAACCGGTCGGTGCGGTAGCGCCGCATGACCTCGGCCGGGCGTATCCGCTCCGCCCGGCGGCGGAATACCTCGAGCAGGAGCGTGGTCAGGTCGGCACCGGACAGTTCATCGGCCAGCATCTCGAGCAGCTCGGAGCCGCCTGCGGCGCTGATGACCCGGCGCAGCGCCTGCCTGGAGCTCCCGGAGCTCCCGGAGCCAGACCCGCCCTCCTCCGCCGCTGCGTCATGTTCGCTCATAGCCGGCATCATCACCGAGCGAGCGGGCTTGTGGCGACCGGATATCGGCCCGAGCTCAGACTTCGACGACGACCGGGATGATCATGGGCCTGCGCCGGTAGTTGTTGTTCACCCACCGGCCGAGGGTGCGGCGCATGAGCTGGCCGAGCTGGTGCACGTCGCTGATCCCGTCCGCCGCCGCGCTGGCGAGCGCCTCCTCAAGCAGCGGCCGCACCTCGCTGAAGCCCGCGTCGTCGATGCCCGAGCCGCGGGCGTGAATCTCGGGCCCGGCGACTAGCTTGCCGTTGGTGGAGTCCACCACCACGACTACCGAGATGAAGCCCTCCTCGCCCAGGATCAGCCGGTCCTTCAGCGAGGACTCGGTGACCTCGCCGACCGAGAGCCCGTCGACGAAGACATACCCGCAGGGCACCTTCCCGGTGACCGACGCCTTGCCGCCGACCAAGTCGACGACAATGCCATCCTCAGCGAGGACGATGTTCTCGGGCGGCACGCCGGTAAGCGCCGCGAGATCGGCATGCGCCTTCAGGTGCCGCCACTCGCCGTGGACCGGCATGAAGTTGCCTGGCCTGACCATGTTGAGCACGTAGAGCAGCTCGCCGGCCGGCGCGTGCCCTGAAACGTGCACCAGCGCGTTGCCCTTATGCACGACCCGGGCCCCGAGCCTGGTCAGGTCATTGATCACCCGCGACACCGCGGTCTCGTTGCCGGGCACGAGCGAGGACGCGAGGATCACGGTGTCGCCCCTGGCGACCCTGATCGGGTGGTCCCGCCCGGCCATCCTGGACAGCGCGGACATCGGCTCACCCTGCGAACCCGTCGAGATCAGCACGATCTGGTCGGGTGGCAGTTCCTCGGCGTCCTTCATGTCCACGATCAGGCCGCCGGGTACCAACGGGATTTGCAGGTAGCCGAGTTCCCTGGCCACCCCCATGTTGCGCACCATCGACCTGCCGACCAGCGCGACCTTCCTGCCGTGCGCGGCAGCGGCGTCCATTACCTGCTGGACGCGGTGCACGTGGCTGGCGAAGCACGAGACGATGATGCGCTGGCCGGCCGAGCTGAACACCTCCGACAGCACCGGCGCGATCTCCCGCTCGCTGACGACGATGCCGGGTACCTCCGCGTTGGTGGAGTCCGACATCAGCAGGTCGACGCCGTCGGCGCCGAGCCGGGCGAAACCACCCAGGTCGGTCAGCCGGCCGTCCAGCGGGAGCTGGTCCATCTTGAAGTCACCGGTGTGCAGGACCACGCCTGCCCCGGTCTTGATAGCGACGGCCAGCGCATCGGGAATCGAGTGATTGACAGCGAAGAATTCAACCGCGAAGGGGCCGAACGAACCGCTTCCGCCAGCGTCGACCTCGATGGTCCGCGGTACGATCCGGTGCTCGGTGAGCTTGCTGCTAACGAGCGCCAGCGTCAGCCGCGACCCGACCAGCGGGATGTCGGGGCGGCGCCGCAGCAGGTAGGGAACCGCGCCGATGTGATCTTCGTGGGCGTGGGTGAGCACCAGGGCTTCGACGTCGCTGAGCCGGTCGTCGATCGCGGTGAAGTCGGGCAGGATCAGGTCGATGCCCGGGGTGTCGGGATCGGGGAAAAGCACGCCGCAGTCGACCAGCAGCAGGCGGCCGCCGTACTCGAACACCGTCATGTTGCGGCCGACCTCGCCGAGACCGCCGAGCGCGACGATCCTCAGCCCGCCGTCGGCCAGCGGCGGCGGCGGCCCGAGCTCAGGGTGCGGATGACTCACTTGAGCTTGACACCGCCAGCGACCAGGTCGGTGCGCAGCTTCTCGACCTCGGCCGGGGTCGCGTCCGCGAGCGGCATCCGGACAGGCCCGCCTGGCAGGCCGAGCAGGGCTAGCGCCGCCTTCGTGGCGATGACTCCCTGGGTGCGGGTCATGATGCCGGTGTAGACCGGCATCAGCTCGCGGTGGTGCCGCAGCGCCGCGTCCACGTCCCCGTACAGGTAGGCCTCGGTCATCTCAGCCAGCCGATCGCCGACGACGTGGCCCACCACGCTGACGAACCCGGACGCCCCGACCGACAGCCACGGCAGGTTCATCAGGTCGTCGCCGCTGTAGAACGCAAGGTCGGTCGCGGTCATCACGATCGACCCCGCGGTCATGTCGCCCTTGGCGTCCTTGACGGCGACGATCTGCGGGTGCTGCGCGAGCTGCAGCAGCGACGCGGTCGCGATCGGCACGCCGGTCCTGCCTGGGATGTCGTACAGCATGACCGGCAAGCCAGTCACGTCGGCAACTGCGGTGAAATGCGCGACCAGGCCGTGCTGCGGCGGTTTGTTGTAGTACGGCGTGACGACAAGCAGGCCGTCGGCCCCGGCCCGCTCGGCCTGCCTCGCCAATTCGCACGTATGCGCCGTGTCGTTGGTGCCGACGCCGGCGACGATGGTGGCACGGCCGCCGACGGCCTCGACCACCGCCCGCAGCAGCCGATCCTTCTCGCCGTCTGACGTGGTCGGCGACTCGCCGGTCGTGCCGCTGAGCACCAAGCCGTCGTTGCGCATCTGGGTCACCAGGTAATCGGCGAGCCGCGCTGCCCCGGCGTAGTCGACCGAGCCGTCACTCGTCATCGGGGTAACCATCGCGGTCAGCAATCGCCCGAACGGGGCTGCACGCGTCGGGGCGGCCTCGCCGCTCCTCGCAATCGCGGATTCACTCATAGCCGGAACGCTACCCGGAACCGCCTAGGCACGTAACCTCTGGCCACCCTCCGGCCGCGCCGTGTCGCGGCAGCGGGCCTGGCCTGCGCGCACGCCCGCATGAGCGGGCGTCGCAGGCCGACTGGTAGCGGCCGCCAGGCGTTTGACGCGGGTGCCGCGGCGATGATCTACTCGGTGCGTCCCGCGACGGACGTGCAGGAAGCCGGTGCGACTCCGGCGCGGTCCCGCCACTGTATCCGGGCCCCAGCCAGCGCCAGGCGTGCTGGCGCGGCAGGCTGAGCAGGCCAGGAAGCCAGGAACTGCAGCCGTCGTCCTTCAGCGTCGGAGCGTGGTAACTCCGAGGAAGGCCAGCAGAATGCCGATGCCATCCGGGCCCGATCGCCCGCCCGCAGATGACCGCCTCGCTGGCGAGGCCACCATGATCACCGAGACAATCGCGGCCATCGGCCCGCCGGACGCGACAGCGCTCGCCGATGCGCGAGAGCGACAGGAACGCCTGACCAAGCCGAGCGGGTCGCTCGGCATGCTCGAGGATCTCTCGGTCCGGCTGGCCGGTCTGGCTGGGCAGTGCCCGCCGCCGCTTCCCCGGCCCGTGGCGATCGCCGTCTTCGCCGGAGACCATGGCGTGCACGCTCGAGGCGTCACACCCTGGCCGCAAGAGGTGACAGCCCAGATGGTGGCGAACTTCCTGGCCGGCGGAGCGGTGGTCAACAGCCTGGCCGCTCAGGTGGGTGCCGAGGTATACGTGGTCGATGTAGGCGTCGCCGCCGACCTGCCGGCAGTTCCCGGGCTGATCTCGCGCAAGGTGCGGCCGGGCACTGCCGACATGACCACCGGGCCGGCCATGACCAGGGCCGAGGCCGAGCGCGCGATCGAGGTGGGCATTCAAACGGCGTCAGACCTCGTCGCCGCCGGCAACCGCTGCTTGGTGACCGGCGACATGGGCATCGCGAACACGACCGCGGCGGCTGCCCTGGTGTCCGCGTTCACCGGCGCTGACCACCGCGAGGTCACCGGCCGCGGCACCGGGATCGACGACGAGACCTGGGAGCGCAAGGTCGAGGTGGTCGGCCGCGCCCTGGCCTTGCACCGGCTCGATCCGGCCGACCCGGTCGGCGTGCTCGCGGCCGTCGGCGGGCTCGAGCACGCGGCGCTCGCCGGCTTCGTGCTCGGCGCAGCGGCACAGCGGATTCCCGTTGTTCTTGACGGGGTGATCGCCTGCTCGGCGGCGCTGGCCGCCGCGGCGCTGGCACCTGACGCCACGGGCTGCATGGTGGCTGGTCACCTGTCGACTGAGCCTGGCGCCCGGGTCGCCCTGACCGCGCTCGGGCTTGAACCGCTGCTCGCGTTGAACATGAGGCTCGGCGAGGGGTCCGGGGCCGCTCTTGCCGTGCCGATCGTGCAATCCGCTGCCCGACTGCTTCGTGACGTCGCCACCTTCGATAGTGCCGGGGTCTCTGGCGCCAAGGAATGAAAGCGGACACCGACGCAGACTCACCAGGATCATGGATCCCCGTGCGCCTGTCTGGCCGGCTCGTGGTCGTAGTCGGCGGCGGCACCGCTGCCGCGCTGGCTGTCGGCATGCTGCTGGGAGCCGGCGCCCGGGTACTGGTTGTCGCCCCCGAACTCACTGACGTGCTGGCTGACCTGGCCGCGCGCGGCTTGATCACCGCGCGCAGGCGCGGCTACCTGGCCGACGACCTCGAGGACGCGTGGCTCGTGCTGACGTGCGCCAATCAGGAGGGCGTGAATGCCAGGGTGACAGCTGACGCGGAGCGGCGCCGCATCTGGTCCGTCAGCGGCCACGACCCGGCGGTCCTGGCACCGACGCGGCCGTCGCCAGGACTGCCGGCCAGTGGAGTCGGGCCCCGCGCCGGTGCGACGCCGGACCGGCCAGGCCGTCGCGTCCTTGTGCTCGGCGGCGCCCGGTCGGGGAAGTCGGCTGCCGCGGAGTCGATGCTGGCCGATGCCAGGGCAGTGGACTACGTCGCGACCGGCCAGCTGGCCGGAACCGGAGACCCGGAGTGGGATGAGCGGGTCCGCGAGCACCAGGCCCGGCGCCCGCCCGGCTGGCGCACGCTCGAGACGCTTGATGTGGCCGGGGTACTTGCCAGCCGGGAGCAGGCGGCGCCCGTGCTGGTTGACTGTCTGGCGACCTGGCTGGCACGGATCATGGATGATTGCGGCCTGTGGTCGGGCGATCCTGACGCCGATGTCCGACTCGCTGGACGCGCGGACCTGCTCGTCGCTGCCTGGCAGCAGACCAGCCGGCCTGCGGTTGCCGTCAGCAACGAGGTCGGCTGCGGGATCGTGCCGGCGACGGCGTCAGGACGGCGGTTCAGGGACGAACTCGGCTGGCTGAACAACCGCATCGCCGGCGCGTGCGATGAGGTGTGGATGTGCACGGCCGGCATTCCCCTCCGGCTTCGATGAGACGGACGGCGCCCTCGCGCTCGCGGCACTCCTGGCGAGCAGCCGTGAGCATGTTCACCGTTATCCCGGCCGGCGGCCCGCGGACGATTGGCCCGGACGCCGCTATAAGGATCACGATGTGGCTGCCGGCGGTCGGCGTGATGCTCGCCGCCCCGGCCGCGGGCATCATGCTGGCCGTCGAGGCTGGCGGCGACTCTGTGCCGCGCAGGCTCCTCGGTGCCACGCTGGCGATCGCGGCGCTCGCGCTGCTCACGGGCGGTCTGCACCTGGATGGCCTGGCGGACACCGCCGACGGCCTCGGCAGCCGCCGGCCCGCTCAGGAGGCGCTTGACATCATGCGCCGCTCGGACACGGGCCCGATGGGCGTCGCGGCACTCGCGCTGACGCTGCTCGTCCAGGTGACCTCGCTCGCGTCGCTGCAGCCCGGATGGCTGAGCGCGGCCGCGCTATTCACCGCGGTGATCACCGGCAGGGTGGCCGTTGTCCTGGCATCCGGCGCGCCTGCCGCCCGGCCTGGCGGGTTCGGCGCGCTGGTCGCGGGCACGACGAGGCGCGGTGCTCGCTGGGCCGCCGCCGTGGTGCTGTTCGGTATCGTCGGCGCTGCGGGTGCGGCGGCGGGCGGCCTGCCCCTAGCCGCGCGGGGGCTGGCCTCGGCGGTTTCGGGTCTCGCGGTCGCAGCCGTGCTGCGGCGGACCGCATGCCGCCAGCTTGGCGGAATGACTGGCGACGTGTTCGGCGCCCTGATCGAGCTCAGCACGGCGACAGTTCTGCTGGTCGCGGTGCTGTCCGGCTGACCGGCGGGCAGGCGGTCAGGCCAGAGCCAACCGAATGCGCAAAGGACCAGGCGACGTGAGCTCGGGGGTACTCACGTCGCCTGCGTCTACCTCGTTATCGCCTGCCGATGTCGCGCCGTTACCTGGCGCATTCATTCTGGGCTCCGGCACAAAGGCAGGACCCGCCTCTCCGCCGAGACGCCGAAGACCCCAGCAACCCCTCGATGATCACGCGGTGTACCGCACCCGCGTGATCATCCCGCAACCAGTGGGCTGCCCGGCTGGTTCGGGGTCGTTAACTGTCCGCCTGGCAAATGCGCCGGTGAAGACGATCTGGCTGGGCGTCCGATTAACGTGTCACTGCCTGCCACACGTACAACAGCGTATTGACCGGCGGCACGCCAAAAAAGACGAGGCCCCCGCATGTATGAGATGCAGGGGCCTCGCCTGGCCGTAACAGGGATACCCCGCCGATTGCCCCGGCGAGCTGGCTGCCGGGGCAATCGGCGAGCCACACCCTGCACGTCCTACCACCGGTCCAGGACACCTGCCGGAAGCCCGGTAAGACCGGTCTCCCAGCCCACCCGGAACTACTCCTTGGTTCCTCAGGGTTGCCCCCGAGGTCCTCAGAGTTCTCCTGCTGGCCCGAAGTTGCCTCCGTACCACGGAGCGTTCCGAGGGCTCCCTGAGCTTCCTCCAGGCTTCCCGGAGTTTCCCCCAGGACTCCCGAAGTTGTCTCCGAGTGATACCCGTTTTCGCTGGTAGAGAAGTTGTACAGCCGCCGCGGCCCGGAGCACAAGAGGGTCTGGCGACTATTTTCAAGATTCTTTAGCCGTCCACAGGATGTCCACTGGACAAGGCCATGTTGTCCACAGGATGCCGCGTTTTCCACCGCCATCATCCACAGTGGCTGCTGGCAATCCGCCGCCGTGGCGCTCGCCCTGACCGCCCGTGCTCACCTGACCGCCCGTGCTCACCTGACCGCCCGTGCTCACCTGACCGCCCGTGCTCACCTGACCGCCCGTGCTCACCTGACCGGCTGTCAGAAGACCGGGATGATGTCCTCAGCGCTGATGTCCGCCGAGACATCCACGCCCTCGATGTCTAGTTCCGGCATCGCCGGGAAGTCGATCCCCCAGCGCTGCACGATGACCCGGATCTTCGCGATCGCGCTGCGCCAGTTCTCCGCCTGCTCGGCGTAGGACAGCACGCCAAGGCCCGCCTGCCTGGCGTGGTCCATGAGTACGCGGTGATTGTTCAGGAAGTACGGCGGGAGGTCCCAGAACCCTTCTGGCGGTTCCCAGAGGATCATCGACAGGAAGATGAACCCGGCCCGCAACTGCCTGGTGATGGTGACCCGCACGTCGTCGGTGAGGCCCGGCCATTCGTTCTCCAGTATGGTCATGCAGATCTGGAGGTGCCTGGACTCATCTCGCCCGATCCGCTGGAACATCTCGGCGAACAGCGGATGCCGGGTGCCCGACGCCATGCCGCGGAACAGCGTCGACGCCGCCATCTCGCCCATCATGAAACTGGTAAACAGAACCGGCAGAGAGTACCGGCCGACGGCTTTGGTGTAACCGTTCCAGTACCGGCCACCGTTGTGGTAAAGCCAGCCGATGTTGTTGTGCGCGGCGCGCTCGAGGTCGGTCGAAGGGAGCCAGTTCAGCGGGCCGCCCGGCCACAGCGCGGCGATCGCCCGCTGGCAG
>WNFD01004362.1_pt1 | contig 16719 bp, 13 predicted proteins | sample 5400491 | NCBI WGS metagenome assembly WNFD01 (sample SAMN13153343, study PRJNA577476) | soil metagenome | isolation source: 120 cm saprolite under Douglas fir tree site 2 hole 2 replicate 2 | place: USA:California | collected 2015-04-18 | reverse complement strand
TCTCCGCCACCGACTGGATCGACGGCGGCTGGGATCTGGCGCAATCCGTCCAGCTCGCGAAATTAGTGGGTCCGCTCGGCGTTGACCTGATTGATTGCTCGTCAGGCGGGATTTCTCCCGGAGCAAAGATTCCAGTCCGTAACGGCTATCAAGTCCCGTTCGCCGAAGAAATTCGCCGTGAGACCGGCCTTCTCACCGGCGCGGTCGGCTTGATAACCACCGCGGCTCAGGCCCACGCCATCGTTCAAGAAGAGAAAGCCGATGTCGTCTTGCTCGCCCGCGAGTTCCTGCGCCAGCCTTACTGGCCACTCCACGTCGCAAACGAGTTGGGGGTTCCCCTCTCGTGGCCCGTGCAATATCTGCGAGCCGCGCCGGACGGCACGCCCGCTCGCGAGGGCGTAAGCCTGCCCGATTTCAAGCGCTGCATGGCAGACCAGCACGGCATACCTGAATAACAGGCAAGAATGCGGTTAGGATCCCTCAGGTAGGCGGACAGGCCGCGCGGCGCTACCTTTATCTTTGCTAAGCGGTCACGGTCGGGATCCGCGAGTTCACCCTTCGCATGGAGCCGTTCCTCCTCCTTGACCAGGCCGTCGATGTGACCCAGCACAGGCAGATCTTTGCTCTCGTTTGCCATAGAAGTCTCCTTTTGCCAGCACCGGCAGCAAGTCTTGAGGCCATACCCTCCAGCGCTCCGTTGCAGATTTTACGAACACGTCGAGCAGCTCTCACAGCCTTATCCCGCACCGGATCGAGTGTGAAATGCCTTTCAGACACACTGGTGTGAAGCGCAACAAGCAAATAGTTTCATCTCACGCGCCGCTCCCTTTCGAAGAGTACATGGCCTCTGGCAGTGGCTCTGCACTCCAAACATTGGTCCACCAGCCAAAGTTTTCTCCATTGGAACCGAGTTTGAAAATCCGAAGAGAGGAGGTCCGAGGACATGCTCTGCCCATTTTGCGGTGACAGGCGGACGGAAGTGCTCGAAACCGTTGATCGTATCCACAGTACCTATCGCGACTGCCGATGCCTCTACTGTAAGGCACGTTTCAGCACACGGGAGAAGCAGGTGCCTTGGCATCGCGTGCACCGAAGGTGGCCAGGTACCCGACCGTCACGGAAAGGGTGGAGAGGAAGTCGAATTCCGGCGCTCCGCGGGAATTGCGAAGTGGAATCTTGCAACGTGAACTTTCAACTGGAAGATGTGACGCGCCATGTGGACCACATCGTGCCGGCGAGATTGATCCGGAAACTAAAAGCTGGGAATCCCGACCGCCGTGAAAATCTTCAATGCATCTGCGGGACCTGCCATGGGTACAAGCTCCAGGCTGACCATAAGCTGTGCATGGGCGATAAGCTGGGCTACCTCGAGATTCTTCGCACCCACAATTTTGATCTGGGGCGGGTTGAGCGGGCTCTATCCGTGTATGGCCTTTAGCCCAGGCGGACCGTTGATTCGCGGTAGCCGTAGCGAGTCGCGGGGGTACCGGCGTACCGAGTGTTTTTGCGCTTCGTACCATATCAAACGGCGAGGTGAAAACCCATATTAAGGAGTGCAGGAGGACACGTGTGGACCTAATGGCGGCGCCAGACAGACGGAAGTTCCAGGTACGCTGTGATGCGGGGAGTCCAGGGCGCTTTGAGGTTGGCACGGACAGCCTATCGGTGCGCGTTGGTCAACGCATGCGAGCCGGAAAAGAGGAGGAGATGTGGGATTCTGTCCACATCTTATGCAAACAGCAGGACGATGGCTCCCTCACAGTTGAGGTGCTTGTTTGCCATCCCGATTGGGAAGAGCCACAGAAGGTTGCCTCGATTCATTCTCGTCCTCAGGACAGCGATGCCGCGCCAACTCTGAGGTGTGATCTCGAATTCCCTCGGTCTGGCGGACTGCGTCGGGCGAGCGGCGCACAATAACATTTGCCCTACGGTAAGCTCAACCGGGAGGTCGTCAGGAGCTAGTTGATTAGCCTATTCGCCGCACCTCAGATTTTCGGGGTTCCTCCAGGTCGCAGCTCAGGGGGTTCATCTTCCCCCTCTTTGGCCGATCTCGGCGGCAGGAACACGGTTTTCCGATTCTCCGTTCTGCCTTTCCCCCTAGCTTTTGTGCGAGTGGCTTCCAGCATTCGGCGCAGATATCGCATTCCCTGCCCTCAATTTCCTTCTGCAGACAATCTTTCCCTTCGCCGCATAGATCACAAACAATCATAGATTCCCCTCTATGACTTCGAGCCTGCAGCGAGCGCGAAGTCGACAATATCCGATCGGGTGCTGTTGACGATTGCTTTCAATTCAGCTTGCTCCTCGGCGCGAACCGCGAACTTATCCAGTGTTTGCTGGAAAATCGTCCAGGAATGCTTCCCACTCCGCGTTGGTAATTTTCAAGTGGGCATGAGAGTCCGCCATCGACCGGCCCATGTATTTTTGCGGGCCGCCCGTAGCCCAGCAGACCATCTCGGTCGCCAAGTACTTGTTCTCTGGCCATTCTGATCGCCCGCTGATTGCATGGCGCAGAGCACAGCTGACAGGAACCATCGTGGGCACATCTCAGGCACAAATTAGCTCGTGCTTGAGGTCAGGATCTTTGCATGCACAGGAGATAACGGTGAATTGCAATGGCTAAGCGTGGACTTTCAGTCCCCTGTGCATCGGGGAACTGCGAGGAACAGTGTCTGCGTAGGCATGTAGCTCCGCTGGGGGAGAGCATCTGCTTTGCAAGCGCGTTCGCCCCTTCCAAAGACTCTTTCCTTTGCTTTCCGTTTTCAATGTTTGCAAGAATTTCGGGGAACCTGCTTCTCGCTCGAAGTAAGCCTCGAAACTGCAATTACATAGGGTTTTGGTACAGTTCTGGTACAGATGAATTGCGAACCTATTGGCTGAACGTTTTTGAGTTCGCCCGAGAGTTCACCTAGTTAGAACGTCTGCCTGTCACGCAGGAGGTCGCGGGTTCGAGTCCCGTCGCTCCCGCCAATTTGCAGCACTAAAATTTGGAGCAGGAGAACGTGAGGCTTCGTTGACCTCGCTCGTACGCTTTGCTTACCGCCTGGGAGCCTGCTGCGCTATACTTGAGGCGATGCGATCTCGGACGTCTCGAATAACTGCTGCGCTTATTCTGCTGACCTGCGCTACTTGTCCTCTCGTTGAGATTTTCGACCACTGGGATCACACGATTCAAACCGGGAACGATACCGAGTATGCTTTGGTCGTTCTGACGTTGTGCGTGGGAGTGACGTTTTCGTTCTCACGGTTCATCCCCAAATCCCGTCTGGCCCGCATTATTACAAGAATTGTCTTCACGCCCTTCGTCGAGTGTTCTTTGCGATCTGCGCAATTCAGTTTCACCTCGCTGCTTTCTAATGCACTAAGTCCCCCTCCTCTCGAACTGCGTATCTAGAAATTCTCAATAACTGATCCCAAAAGCTCGCGTCGGCAGAGGTTTGACCGCTTAAGTGTGGGCGACGGGCCGTCCGTGAAACTCGGCCTACGCAAACTCCTTTTAGATATTCGCTGAAATGGGGATTCAAGATGTTTCTTGACAGTCGACTGTTGTGTGCACGTCATTTTGCTATCGACGTTGCAGTGTCATTTCTCCTTCTTGTTGGCGTAGCCAGTCCAGCAGTCGCTCAAACTTCGCGAATTGGAGCCACTCTTCAGGGCACTGTCGCCGACAGTAGCGGCGCAGTCATCCCCCAATCAAAAGTTATCCTTCGCAATGCTCTGACAAATCAAATTCGCGCCGTGGAGACTGACGAGCAAGGCTTTTTTCGAGCCGAGCAGCTTGTCGTGGGCGCCTATGAAGTGCGTGTTGAACAGCCTGGCTTCGCGGCGTACCAACACGCGGCGATTCAGCTCAGCCTCGGGCAGACCGTCTCTCTCGACATCGCTCTTGCGCCGGCATCCGAGTCCGCCAGCGTCGTCGTAAGCGCACAGCCCTCCGTAATGGATACGTCGCAGACCTCAGTCGTGTCGTCCATCGACCAGGAAAGAATCGAGGAACTGCCGGTTCGCAACCGCAACTACCTCGATTTCGTGCTCCTTTCTCCGGGTGTTTCGTCCGCCCCCGCCGGGTCTTCGTCGGCTGGAGCCGCACCTCTGAGCGGCAGCGGTTTTACCTTCGGCGGTTTGCGCACGCGCAGCAACAACATTTCCATCGACGGCCTGGATAACAATGACGAATACACCGGCTCGAGCCGCACCGAACTGTCGCCGGAGATCGTTCAAGAATTCCAGGTTGTGAACAACGGACTCGCCGCCGAATCGGGTGGCGCTTCGGGCGGTTCGATCAACGTCATCACCCGCTCCGGCACAAATTTCCCTCACGGCGATGCCTTCCTGTTCGCCCAGGACGGTGGTCTGAATGCCCGTGAGCCATTTGAATCCGATCCAGCCAAGCCATCCTTTCGACGATTTCGAGCTGGCACCGCTTTGGGCGGCCCTCTATTTAAAGATCGGACGTTCTACTATGCCGCCGCAGAGCAGGAGCACAATCGCGGGCAAGCCGGGTCAGATATTGATTCTGCGACCGTATCCGGCGTAAACGCATTTCTCGCCACGGGAGCTTTTCCCGGCCTGGCGACGCGCCAGCTCGCCGCAGGTTTCTTTCCAATCGCGCGTGCCGAAACCGAAGCCGCGGGCAAACTCGATCATCAACTCACAAAAAATACCGCGCTGATGTTTCGCTACGTCTTCACCAACAACAAAGAATCCGGCGATGCCTTCAACAACAGCGGATTGATCGATTCCAGCGCGCGCGGCAGCACCTTCACCAGCGACAATACCCTGTCTGCCTCATCAACATCCATCCTCGGCTCTCAAGCGGTCAGCGATTTCCGGTTTCAGGCGGCCACGCGTCATGCCGTGCTCCGCACGAATGTGCCGTTCGGTCCGGAAATTGATATCGCCGGACTCGTCACCTTCGGGCGCCCTTACGCTGGAAACAGCGTACGCCGCGAAAACCACTACCAAGCCGGCTACACCTACGCGCGCACCTTGAGAAAACATCTCTGGAAAGTGGGTGGCACCGTGAATCGCGTCCGGCTGCGCGCTGACGTCCCTAACGGTTTTGACGGCGTTTATCTCTTCAGCTCGCTTGCGGATTTTCTTGGCGGCCAACCCGATCAGTTCCGGCAGGCTTTCGGGAATCCAAATGTGGATTTCCCCGTGACGAGTTTTGGCGGTTTTATCCAGGATCACTGGTCCTTCACAAAGCAACTCACCATCGACCTCGGTGTACGATACGACTTCGAGCGCCTGCCTGCAGGATTCAATCAAGACGTGAATAACGTCAGTCCCCGAATTGGCTTAGCCTGGAGCCCCTCCCCCCAATGGGTTTTCCGCGCGGGATACGGAATATTCTTCGACCGCTATGTTCTGGCCAATCTGACGCGCGCCATCGAGAAAAACGGTTCCCAGGCTTTTGAGCAGGTAGCGGATGGCACCGCGGCAGCAACTCTCTTTGCGGCTGCGGGAGGCGGCCCGCTTTCCGCGCCGGCGCCGGCAATCGCGCCATCCATTTTTCGCCCCGACCCGCGCATGGCCACTCCCTATAGCCAGCAGGCCAGCGCAGGAGCTGAATACCTCTTAGCGAAGAGTCTCACGCTACGCGGTGACTACTTGTTTGTTCATGGGCTGAAACTGTCTAGAACCATCAACATCAATCTGTTGCCCCCCGATGTCCTCACGCTTGCAAACGCCCCCAGCCTTGGCATCCTCAATCCCACGTCCCAACAGATCGGGCGAGAAGTCTTCACACCAGGTCGGCTAAACCCGCAGCTTGACGACATCTATCAGCTACAGAATTCCGCCGCGTCAACCTATCACGGCGGTTCTCTCACGCTCAGCCGTCGAATGAACGCGGAACTGGAATTCTCCGCGAGTTACACACTCTCTAAAACGTTTGACAATGCTTCCGACTACGACGAGCAGCTCCAAAATCCCTTTAACCTGCGCGCGGAGAATTCCGTCTCGCGGCAGCACCAACAGCAACGTTTCGTATTCAACGCTTTGTGGGATCTCCCCATCGGTGACGAAGAGGAGCAAGGCGGGAAGGCAGAGGACAACAGCGGATGGCTCACACAAACGTTCAGTCATATTGAAGTCGCCCCGATCCTAACGCTCGGAAGTGGACGGCCCGCGAACCCGCTAACCGGGCTCGACTCCAATCGGAGCCACGCCTTTCCTCTCTCAGCGAGGCCTGTCGCTGTCGGCAGAAATTCCCTAAAGACCCCAGCGCTGGCCGCCGCGGATTTGCGCGTACTGAAGTACTTCCCATTCGGTGGGGCGAAACGCCTAGACGTGGTAGCGGAAGTCTTCAACCTCTTCAACAGCACGAACGTCTCTCAGATCAACGCAGTGTTTGGTTCGGGCCTCTCGCCGATACCCGGATTCAGGCAGCCCATTGCAGGAACCGGCGCCCGCCAATTCCAGTTCTCTTTGGACTTCGAATTTTGAGAAGTGCCCGACAACGCGATTACGTTTGAGAAATCGAACAGGTTTGAAAGGAGCGAGAATTATGCCGATTGCCCTTATTAGAAATAGGTTCCAGTATTTTGCGCCTGTCCTGCTAATCTGCGCCGCTCTCGTTTACGGTGCGGAGCTAGCATCCGCTCAGACGACGGATTCATCCGATGAGAAAACACACGAGGCGCAACCAGTTTCCGGTACTTCGCCTTCCGGCCCGGCCCAGGAAAACGAGCAGCAACAGTCAACGCAAACGGTAATTTGCGGTCCGGCGCACCTTGGACGATGCCTAAAAGACGTAGCTCTGGATCAGGCAGGCATTTGGACCAGCCGCTTAGGATCCAAGCGAGTGACGCATTTTGGTTGGTGCCGTTCGCGGGCGCCACGGCTGCGGCAATTCACTATGATGTGAGAGCACAGCAGGAACTGCGTATCGATCAGAGCCGGATTGATACCAGCAACAACATCTCGCTGTTTGGTTCTACCTACGCTTGCAGAAGGCGGCGCTCTCTACGTTGTTGGCCGATTAAAACATGATGACCATCTCGCGGAAACAGGACGACTGGGAACAGAAGCTGTCATCGATGCCACACTCGTCGGAGAAGCGTTAAAACTGGCTACGAACCGAGAGCGACCGGATGAGGGAAACCGCACCGGCGGATTCTGGCCCCACGGTACGCGCAAATTCTCCGATAGCTTTCCATCGGGCCATGCGATAGGAAGCTGGGCGCTCGCAAGAGTAATAGCTTCCGAATATCCGAACAAGCTGACGCAGTTCGGTGTCTACGCTTTTGCCACGGCGATAAGCGTATCCCGAGTGACTGCACGGAAACATTTCCCTTCCGATGCGCTTGTGGGTAGCGTCTTCGGGTACTTGATCGGTGGCTACGTGGTCCGGCACCACGCAGCAGAATACGTTGATTCAGGCTTTTCCTTTATTCCTGTTGTGGACGTCCGAACTCACACGTACGGGGCCAGCATGGACATGAATCCTGCCCAGTTGCGCTCGGCGAACCTTCGTCGCTTAGCCATCCGGTTACGTCCGAACTAACACAAACCAACTCCGTGGTGTGGACCAACGTGTGCTTACTTGTTGATGCTCTCAGCGGTGCGCCGCACCGAGTCCAAGCCTGCGTTTACTTGGTAGCATCTTCTCTGGTATTTCGAGCAAGGTAGTCATAGAATTCTGCTCCACTCTCCCCAGTCAGCCTGCCCGTAGGAGGACCACATGATTCGCAATCTCCAGGAAGGACCGAACACAGTCGAGGTACAGGAAACCACTTTTTCCATCGACGTATTGGGCCGCTATATCTGCAATACCTACGACGAAGCCATCAACAACGGGGGCTTCCCCTTCGACGCAATTGTCATCGGTGCCGGAATGTACGGCTCCTACATCGCAGAGAAAATCTATCGACAAGGCCATGGCAACCTGAGAGTCCTGCTCTTAGAAGCGGGCAGCTTTTTGGTTTCTGAACATGTCCAGAACCTCAGTCGCATCGGCTTGAATGCTGCCGGACCTATCACAGCGGACCCCGGTATTCCTCGCGAACGCGTTTGGGGATTGCCGTGGCGCAGTAACGTCGGATTCCCCGGCCTGGCCTATTGCGTGGGAGGACGATCTTTGTATTGGGGTGGTTGGTCCCCGCGGTTGACAGACGCGGATCTCAAGAATTGGCCAGCGGACTTGCAGACCTATCTGAAGGCCAATTACAACGACACGGAAAAAGAAACGGGAGTGGATCCCGCAACGGACTTTATCAGCGGCGATCTCTATGACGCTCTGAAAAAGGCAATGGACACGGCCGCGAAGAAAGTGGCGACGGTCGATGGTGTCGAAGTTGCGCCACTCGCCGTCCAGGCTGCGGCCCCGGTGGGTCTTTTTCCGTTCGACAAATACAGCAGCGCGCCCATTCTCACAGACGCCATCCGTGAGGCCGCGGTAGATCCGGATTCCACGCGGAAGTTTTTCCTCGTCCCCCGCGCGCACGTGGTCAATCTTCACAACAGCAATGGAGTGATCAACGCCATCGAACTCCAATACAACGCACGACAACAATTTGTTTCCGTTTCCCCCGACTGTGCGGTGGTCTTGGCGGCCAGTACCGTAGAGTCCACGCGCCTCGCGCTCCAGTCCTTTCCTACCTCGCTCATGGGGCGGAACCTGATGGCTCACCTGCGCAGCAACACGACCGTGCGCATACCGCGATCGGTACTGGGAACATTGCCCAAACAGCTTGCCGCTGCAGCAATGCTGGTGCGTGGATCAACTCCACAGGGGCGATATCACCTGCAAGTCACGGCGGCCGCCATTGACTCCCCGAATTCGGAAGGCACGATGTGGCGCGTGATACCCGACCTTGACCTCCTTGATCAACTGCTCGCGTCGCAAGATTTCAACAAAATCACCATTACGTTTCGCGGCATCGGTGAAATGGCCGGCGACAAGAACGCCTCGAATACCAATCCAGCCACGAGCTGGGTGGACTTGAGCCCATTCGAACGCGATGAGTTTGGAATGCCCCGCGCCTTCGTGAATCTTGTAACTACGCCGCAGGGGCTCACGTTGTGGGACACCATGGACCAAGCCGCGGTCCAGCTGGCGCAGGCGCTTGCCGGCAGTCCCACGAACATTGAGTACTTCTATGACGGCACGTGGAATTCGCCACCACCACGTCCGGCGAAGGTACGGGATGGTTTGGGTACGACTCACCATGAGGCCGGAACCCTTTGGATGGGGACAGACGCTGGCACCTCTGTTTTGAATCTCGATGGCCAGTTCCACCACATGCAAAACGCATACGCTGCGGGACCTGCCGTTTTCCCGGCCCTCGGCTCAGCAAACCCCTCTTTGACAGCGTTCACGCTCGCCCGACGAACGGCCCGCGCCATTGTGCAGAAGGCAGTTCCAGCGACCGTCGCAGGTACGCTGTCTCTCCTGAATCCCACGCTGGACGGATGGCAAATGGCTGGTAGCGGCAAGTTCAACGTGGTGGGCAGCAATACCGTCGAGTCTGAAGGCGGCATCGGCCTGCTGTGGTACACGAAAGAGGAGTTTGCCGATTTTCTACTCTCCGTGCAGTGGCGCTCGATCAACACCTTCGACAACTCGGGTATTTTTCTGCGTTTTCCGATCCTCGGAAGCCAGAATCCCGCACAGGACTGGAAGCTGGCGGTTGACCAAGGGTACGAGGTTCAGATCGATGACCGGGGATTTGATCCCAACTCCAACACCACCGGAAGTCCGTTGCATATGACGGGGGCGGTCTATCAACTTGCGCCCGCGACCAAGCTCGCGTCGAAAGCGCTAGGTGAATGGAATACCTTCGAAATCAATGCCGCAGGGCCAGACATCAAGGTTCGCCTCAACGGTGAGCTTGTAAGCCATCTCAACAATAACCAAGGGCGACCTCTGAAGGGTCACATTGGATTGCAGAATCACCACGCCGGTTCCCGCGTGCAGTTTCGGAACTTGCTTGTAACGCGAACCGCCGCAGCTGTCGCGGCGGGTAGAGGGAAGTAGTCTTAACTTGCCTCATGGGGCGAACGAATAAGTCCATTTCACCGCGAAGCGCGTCTCGCGAACTTGCGGAGGATTGGCCGGAGCAATGCTGGCGAATTGTGTTCCCACGTTATAAATGATGTAGAGATCGCTGTCGGGACGGTAGTTGTAGCGCAGGCGAAGGTTCGCGCTCGCCGCTTGCGTGTTGGACGTGTCCATCTGAAGAATGCTGCTGAAAGTCAGAAACCGCGTGAAGGAGTAGTTCGCTTGCAAGCTTGCCAGCACAACCGAGAAATTCCCATTGGGCAGAGGCAACCGGAAGCGGTCCCACGTGGCTGAAGCAGAGATGGAAAACTTCGCGGTTCGCCGATAGTTGGCTCGCACGCGAAATTCATTCAGGGTTCCTCCGTAATAGCCGCCGAAGCGTTCGAAGAAATTGTACGTAAAACGGCGGTCCTGGCCCGACCCGTAGGTCAATTGATGGCGGGCGAAGTGGTATACACCGTTGGGAATAAATACGTTCTTGTAAATGTGGAAGGGTGTTGTGATTCGCTGCGTAAAGACGTCGGCGATGTCGTCATCGGTGTACGCACCGTTGTTGAAGTCGGCGCGAAAGGTGCCTTGCCATTCCTGCGTGGAGACCTGGCCGAGCGTATCTGGCGCATGGAGAAGGAATCCTTCGAATTGCAATTCGCGAACGCCCTCAATGCCTGGTCGGACCTTGAGCGTTAGGTCCCCATACGTTTCATTGGAATCCGTCCTTTCGACGAAGCCTACTTCTGGGTTGAAGTTTGGTCCGCTCCTTCTCCGCTCGACCAAACCCTCCAGCCAATTCGAACGATAGGTCAGCGAAGCCCCCAAATCGCTGGCCCCGCTAAGATCTCCTGGGGACCGCGTGCCAGCCACGTGAGCATCGACGAACCAGTCTTTGAAAAAGACCAGACGTGTGTCAGCGCCGCCCGTCTGATTGAACATGTCCAGCACGTTTCCGGATCGCTTGTCGATGCCCATGACACCTACATACGAACCCGGCCACAGTGACTCCTTCAAGCGAACAATTGCAAAATTCGAATAGGGATTGGGGCCGCTGGACCGCGTGTCTACGTCCATGACGCCGAGTTCCAAGCGCCCTACCGTGCCGGTCAGCTTTGCTCCGCCATTCACGGGAACCTGATTGCCGGTTATCGGATCGATGCCGATTTGACGGCTGAAGAACAATTGATCTTGATCGCCAAGAGGAAAATTGAAGACGCCAGCATTCTCCAGGAAAAACTGGCGCTTCTCCGGAATGAAGATTTTAAACGGCGTGATGTTGAAAGGTTGCAGATCGACTTCCGTATCCGCAAAGTCCGTATTACCCGTGAGATTCAGAAGCAGATTCGAACTAAGGCCGTATTTGATGTCCACACCACCCGTGAGCGGGAATTGGGGGTCTTGCCCGGTTTGCTTGTCGTACCTCGCGAGCGCGTAAGCCTTCACGATGAAGAGTCTCCCGCTGCTAATGTCTTTTATCCCTCGCAACTCTCCGGCCTCCGAGACTTTCGTGATTCCATAGGTTCGGCGGTACGCGCGCCACAGGTCTTCTTCGTTTTTTCTGCGAATGAAACGCTTGAAATTGAGGCCCCAGAGCACGTCCATCGAGTGCGTGAAGTTGAGGGTCGTGAAGGGAATTTCTATGGTTGCCGTCCATCCGTCCGATGTGATGCGGGCCTCCGACGACCACACGCCATCCCATCCTGGATCAAAATCTGCTCCATTGCCGCTTCCCTGCTCCTCGACGACCAAGCCGTCCATCTGCGTGCCAAGGGGATTGACCTGGAATACGTAAGCGCCACGCCGATCATGGTTGGAATCGATAAGAATTTCGAAATGATCGTCCAGATCCTGGCTGACGTCACGCCGCAGTTCCGTGGCAATGATTCGAGAAGGCTGGGAGTCGAAGCAATGAATCCCGAAATAGGCGGCGTGACGCGTGTAGAGAACGCGAACCTCTGTTTTTTCTGTCGCCGGCTGGCCCTCGTGGGGTTCCCGTTGACGAAAGTCGGTTAGGGGTAGGGCAGACTGCCAGAGTGGGTCATCCAGCATCCCGTCGAGCTTTGGAGGATGCTCAACGGCAATCGCTTCTGCATTCTGGCCCGATTCTTCAGCCTTGGCTGCTTCCGCCCACAACCGGGTTGTGCAAGCGAAATGAGGAGCGATCAGGCATAGGGCGCCGCAAACAAGCTCCGCACGCCAGTTTGCCGTGTTTCCGCTCGACGCTATGGGCGCCTCCGTAGATGAGGAGCCGAACCGGTTCAATCCGGCTCCCCTGAGATGCTTACTTGCAGGTTTCACTGATATGGTTGATATTCGTCAGCCGGAGGTCGGCGTATTCATCCCGTCCTGCTTCCTTCTTTTCTTTCTCCTCGTTCTCTTCGCGCATCTTCGCTCCTGTGACGGTAACCTTGTGTCCCACGTGCTTGGAGAGATCGACGCTCTTGCTGCGGAGGCCATAGCGCTTCCCGTCCTCACCGATGATGGAATACTCGCCGGGTTCATCGCCTTTCTGCAAGCAGCCGGTCACGGTTACGCTCTTTCCACTTTTCGTTTTTTGTTTGGGTTTCTTGTGCTGTCCACGTAAGTGAGCCCAAGCCTAAGGCGAGGACGCACGCCACAGCATACTTAGCCCAAGTAGTCGGCAGTTTCATATCGGCACCTCTTCGCTTGAAATATGGGCCGGGAAACTTGTTGCTACCATCCCGCATATCAATTCAATTGGAGATGGGCTCGTATACGACCATGCGCGCCACGGGCTTGCCATCTTCTTCTTGTTCCGGTGTGTACACACGGTGAGTCTGAGGGTCTACCGCAAGGCTGTGCACGGCGTGCTGGACGCGAAAGTCCTCGAGTTTGCGGTAATGCTCCGGGTCATCTTCGTGGAACACCGAAATGGCGCCGCTATAGCACGCGACGTAAATGCGTCCGAGACCTGCATCGAACTTGACGACGTCGGGACCGCTCGCCAAGGGCAGAAACGCAATGGGCGCGTGTTTGTCCAGATCGAACACCGCCATCAGTTCATTCCCTTCGCAAGCGAGGAAGGCGCGATGGTGCTCTGGGTCCAACGCCATTCCGTGGTTCCCTTTGCATCGCCCCACAGGATAGCGTCTAACGACTTGGTCGGTTGCGGGGTCAATGACCGCAAAAATATTCTGATCTTGTAGATTTACGTACACCCTGCGCGCAACGGGATCGTACTGTGGCATGCCCGTTTCGCTATCGAAAGGAAGGGTCTTGGTCACTTCGTCTTTTTCAACGTCGACGATCGCTTCCGCCTTACCTCGTTCATCGGAGACATACAGTTTGTGAAACGGAGCAGCGTAGGCGCTTCCATCCGGCTTGGCTGCGGTCTTGAGTTTCTTGACCACTTTCATCTGTTTTAGGTCGACGACACCAATCGTATTGTCGTGCGCGTTCGAAGTGTAGAACTTCCTTTGTTCTGGCACGTATTCCACGCCTTCGGCGCCGGGTGTGTCCATTACCGTTGCAATGACTTTGTTTGTGCGGAGATCGATGACATACGTTCGGTCCGCTGCAAGATGGGTGGAAATCAAATAGTGGTCGTCCGGGTCAATGGTGAGGTAGTCGAACCTCTTTCCGGGAGGACCCGGAAGATCGTACTCGGCCACTTTTTTCAACGTGGGAGCGGCAGGTCCAGCGGCAAGTCCCAAAGTTCCGGACAGGGCGATCAGTCCGATCACCAGAATACGTTGATTTCGCATGCTTATCCTCCACCAGTCTCGTCGGAACTCGCTAGTCACTAGCGCGCCATCGCGTTCGACGCTCTGCCCTTGCCGAGCTCGTCGAGAGCCGCTTTGAAACTGGTAGCGAGCTTTTCTGCTGACCCTCTGCCCCAGTAGTGCAGGAAGATCACCACGGGCCGGTCTTCGATCATGTGGTTATGGATGGCGACCACGTCGATGCCGTTCTTGCGAAGGCTCTTTAAAACAGGAGTGACTTCGTTTTCGAGCATGGCCACATCGCCAGCGATCGCAGCGTCCTCGTCGGTACCTACGAAAGCGGCCCAGGTGTTGAGCCCCATCCGCGCATTAATGGTCGCGCCGTGTTCCTTCACATTGAGATCGTCGCGTCCCACCGTGATCTTGAAAACAGTGGCCGATTGCTCGCCTTCATGTCCCACGATCTTCGCGATCTTGGCTGTGTCCAGAGGTGAAGCCGAACCACTGCTTCCTGGAGCGGCGGAGGCCGCCGGTGCATGGCCGATCCGATCCAAGCCGGGTTTTATGCGCTTGGCAAGATCTGCCGCTTTTCCCATCCCATGAACGTGCATGAAATACACGTGCGGGTCATCCCAAAAGAAATGGTTGTGTAGCGCGGTCACTTCGATGCCATTGTCCAAGAGAGCGGACATGACCGGATTTACCTCTTCTTGGAGCAACACCAAGTCGCCCATCATCACCTCGGTGCCGTCGGTCCCTTTCGTCAAGGCAACCCATCCCCCGAAACCAAAAGGCGTCGGTGTGGATACCCCTTGGATCGTCATTTTCAGATCGTTGCGAGGGATGTTGGCCTTGAGCACCGCTGCTTTGAAATCTCCTTTGCGATCAAGGGATTTCAGCACTTCCTGATAGTCGGTCGGCATATCCTGCGCGCGGGCACTGAGGCTGAGCAACGTCGAACACAAACAACCCAAGAAAAACATTTTGCCCTTCCTAACGAAACGCTCCATGTGAAGTTCTCCTTTTCTGAGTCTAACGTTCAACGTTCAGTTCGGCTGGTGGCGAACGAATTCGTATAGTGCGTCGTAGAGCGGGAACTCCCGCGCCAGGCGCTCCTCGTCGCTCAGCCCCGATAGCGCGAAACCGTGAGCGATGGCCCGCAATCCAAGGCTTTCGGAGCAGACATGCTCCTGTCCTTTGACATCCGCCCCGCGGATGATCAGCGCCAGACGATGAAGCGCCGGGTCAACAAGTTTGAAATCCTCAAGAATGGCCTCGAACGTACAGCGTTGTCCTCGGTGGTTGAGTTTTATTTCCGAAAATCGAGTGGCGTCGAAGGGGATCGCGCCCTCCTGATGAGCCGTCTGAAGAAGCTGGTCTTCGGGTACAAAGAGGAATTCGGCATCCGGATCGATAAAGCGCCGAATGAGCCAAGGGCAAGCAACCCTGTCCACTTTGACGTTACTCCGCGTTACCCACTTCATCGAAGAACCTCCTCGAAGCGCCGATGGGAGCGCTTAGAGATCACTTCCCTGAACTTTTTGAGTCCGGCGAGCTTTGCTTGGTAGTGACATGAGCCCCAGGACGCAATTCATCCGTACCCCGAGCGGCAACGTCCTCTCCGTCCCGCAGGTCACCGAAAACCTCGATCAGCTTTCCGTCCATTTCGCCCGTTTGGACATTGACCCATTCCGCGTCGCCATTCCGGATGCGAACGACGAAAGTAGCTTCCGTGGTACGGGCAACGGCCGACGTGGGAACGAAAAGAGTCGGTCCCGATCGGCGAACGGGCCAGAGCACTTCCGGAAACATCCCGGAGGCCAAACGTCGTCCGGGGTTGGCGATATCCAGTTCGACCGGCATCGTGCGCGTCTTCGCATCGACCGAGTGCGCTATGCGCGCGATCTTCCCGGAAAACGTCTGATTCGGAAATGCCGGGACCGTGAATTCCACTTGCGCGCCCTCCGTCATATCCGCGACGTATTTCTCCGGAACCGGCACGACCAGCCGCAGCCGCGCTGTCTCCTCGACCCTTAGGATGGGGACGTTTGTGCCGGAGCCACTGGCGGGTCCCACGAGGGCACCCGGGTGCGCATTCCTTTCGGTGACCACCCCGTCAAACGGGGCTCGCACTTGCAGGTACCCCTCAATCTCGGTGACCGATTTCAACGCCGCCCTGGCGGCGTCCACACTCTCGCGCACCGCTTGCAGTCGTGCACGATCGCCATCCACAGCCCTTTGGGCAACCTCCAAATCATTTTGCGCGACCACCCCGGGCGTCGCGGAGGCCGCTTTGAGCCTTTGATAGGTATTGTCGTCGGAAGCTAATTTCGCCTCGGATTCGGCGCGCTGCGCCTCCGCCCCTTGGAGTTTCGACTGGGCCTCGGCGCGCTGTGCGGCAATTTCAGGAGCGACGAGACGCGCCATGAGTTGCCCGGCTTTCACGACCGACCCGCGGTCCACGGTGATCGAATCGACGAATCCCGTAACTTTGGGGAAAACCGCTACAACCTCATATGCCTGTAGCTCGCCCGGTAAGTGAACGGCGATGGCAAGCTTCTTAGACACAACCTTGGTGACCTCCACAGTGGGAGCAGGCGCCGCAGCGCCTTGTGCGCTCGCCGCAGTTGTGGACGAGCCCGATTCCGAGCTGCACGAGACGAAGAAACCGATACTACCCGCTACGGTTAGAGACAACAGAACCCTTTGCTTCATAGAGCATCTCCACTTTGAGGAGTCTGACTCCCCGGGTGCCGCTCCGCGAAAGCGCTTTGCGGATCCTCAGGATCGAGCGACGGAGATTTCACTCCCGCTCGCTCCTGGACCATCGAAAACACCAGCGGCAGAATCAAGAGCGTCGCTCCCGTAGCGAATAACAAACCCCCGATCACTGCGCGTCCGAGAGGCGCCGTCTGTTGGGCTCCCTCCCCGATTCCGAGCGCCATGGGAATCATTCCGGCGATCATGGCCATGCTGGTCATCAAGATGGGCCGCATGCGAGTTTGCGCCCCATGAATCGCGGCAACATTCGAATCGTTA
>WNFD01004970.1_pt1 | contig 16725 bp, 14 predicted proteins | sample 5400491 | NCBI WGS metagenome assembly WNFD01 (sample SAMN13153343, study PRJNA577476) | soil metagenome | isolation source: 120 cm saprolite under Douglas fir tree site 2 hole 2 replicate 2 | place: USA:California | collected 2015-04-18 | reverse complement strand
CCCCTTTTGCATGGTAAATTCGTCTCACATGCTGAGATAACACAAAACCTTTCAACACTTCAGTAGGCTGTTGATATTTGCCAAGGATGTGGTCCGGCGACCTATCCCAATTCCGACACTAGTTTGCCCATAAGGCGCGGTCGGACCCATTCGACCTTGCGCCAGGTGATATTGTGAAGCGCGGAAAGAATACAGCCTTGCTCACCAACTTCGATCGGCATGGCGGAAAGTATCCCTTCAAACGTGCCTCCGGACTTCGTTCGAAAACAAAGTGCACGCTCGCATACTGCTTGCGCATTTCTGACCTGTTCCAGAGTATCTGTCAACTCGTCAGGACTATCGCAGAAATTCAATTCCTCGATTGTTCGGCCAAGAATCTCTTCACGTGAATAGCCACATAGTGCAAGGAAGCCTTCATTCACTCCTATGCAAAGCGAATCTTCCATAGTGGTGATGAAAGCCGCCTCGAGTCCGTGATGAAACATACTGATTAAAGTTGCATCGTTCGCTTTAGCCCGGCGCTCCATACGTTTAGGCGCCGTCATATCTCGCAAAAGCAGCACGCCTCCCTGCAGCGTTCCAGCTTCGTCTCGAAGCACTCTTACGCTAGCGGCTATCGAGATATGGGCCGGCTTATCCGGGTTGCTTATGCTTAGCTGTGTCGTTTCGGAATCTCTGATCGCGGGCAGCGCGGTTTGGAGATGCTCGAGAGCGAGCGTCAATCCATCTCCAGCGGAAGATGGTTCAAGTGTGGCGTTCAGCTCTTCGACTACCTGTGTCCTGCTCGCTTGCAGGAGTTGATCCGCGACGGGATTGGAATGGACAACCTTCATGTCGCGATCCAGAACAACTACCCCCTCGTCCACGCTGCCGAGGACGGCATCCATGAACCGGGATTGGGTCTGCAGTGCCATATCGCTCTGCGACAGATTCGATAGCCTGGTGCGCAAGGTTCCAAGCCCGCGGAATACGTAGAAGGCCGTCAGAAACAAGAGCACGGAACCGGCAACGCATCCGCCAATAACTATTTTAATAGCGGGTTTAGCGGTATGAGTTTCGCTCTGCTTGCGATGAGTCAAGGACAGGCGCTCTTCATCAATCATGTCATCGATGCGCCGGCCGATATCATCCATCAAAGAGCGCCTGCTGCTTGAGCGAATCATTTCCAGCGCAGATTCAGGACCCATTTGCTCCCGCACTTCAATTGAATCCTTTAAAACCGCTAACCTGGCATCGATCAGTGGCACGACGGCTTTCAGGCGCTGCTGCTGATTTCCCTGATCGCTAGTTAGCGTTCTCAATGAATGGACTTCCCCGTCGATTTCGGCAATTGCCGCCTGGTAGAGCTCCAGATTGTACCGATCGCCAGTGATGAGGTAATCGCGTTCTCGGGTTTCGGCGTCATTAAGCAGGAAATGCAGAGCCTCAAGATGATCGATCACCTGGTGGTTACGCGCGGCTTGATCGCCGCTCCTGACGAGGTCCTTGACACCCCAGTACGCCGCGACGCCGATGAGAGCCATAGCAGCGAGAGCCGACACAAATCCCGCCAGGATCGTCGCACCAAATCTGACCCCAGAGGTGATCGGAGCTGAGCTCCCGCTCCCTTTCATTCGGCCTCCACCACTTAGAAGCTGCCTGGATTACGAGACTCCATGACGCTTCATTGCCACCCCATACGCATCTCGCCTGGGGGCAGCCCGTCATCACCCTCGGCAGCCTATCATCACCTCGCGCCGCAAGCTATGTGGTGGGACTGTACCCTTCGGCGCAAGATTGCACGAGAAGGCGCGGATTCTGTTGTTAACAGGGGCGCGTCCAGAGACCGAAAAGGCGCGGATCCGCAGGTGCGTCAGGTCGTCGGCCGCATCAATTCGCCCGCGATGATCAACTTGCGGATCTCGGTCGTGCCCGCGCCGATTTCCAGCAGCTTGGTCGCGCGGTAGAGCCGATTGATCTCGGTTTCGCGCATGTAGCCTGCGCCGCCGTGGATCTGTACCGCGTCGTTCACCACCCGCGAGCAGGCTTCCGCCGCGTACAGGATGCAGGCGGCGGTGAGCTTGTGGATGTCACCGCGGCCGCCGGCGCCGAGTTCGAGGCCGTTCGCCTCGGCCATCGTGCGATAGCAGAAAGTGCGGATGGTCTCGACGGCGGTATACATGTCGGCGAGCTTGGCCTGGATCATCTGAAACTCGCCGATCGCGCGCCCGAACTGCTTGCGCGTCCTGGCGTACTCCAGCGCGAGGTCGAAGGCGCGCTCGGCCATCCCGAGATTGATCATCGCGATGATCGCGCGCTCGAGGTCAAGGCCGCTCATCACCACGGCGACGCCGTTGTTCTCCTCGCCGACCAGGTTGGCGGCCGGCACGACGCAGTCCTCGAAAACCAGCTCTGCGGTGGTGCTTCCGCGAAAGCCCATCTTGTCCAGCTTCTGCGCGACCTGGAAACCGGGAAAGCTCTTTTCGACCACGAACGCTGAAATCCCCTTGGGCCCCTTGGACTTGTCGGTCTTGGCATAGATCAACAGCACCTCGGCGATGGGACCGTTGGTGATGTACAGCTTGCGGCCGTTGAGCACATAAGTGTCGCCCGAGCGGCGCGCCGTCGTGCCCATCGAGCCGAGCGCGTCGGAGCCCGCCTCGGGCTCGGTCAGGCCGAGCGCGCCGATCGCGCTGCCGTCGCACATGCGCGGCATGTAACGGCGGCGGATGTCATCGTTGCCGTTGCGGTAGATGTTGTTGAGGCACAGATTCTCGTGCACTGCGTAGGAGAGCGAGATCGCCGGATTCCAGCGGGCGAAGGCCTGCGTGATAAGGCCGGTGGTGAAAAAATCGCCGCCGCTGCCGCCGAATTCGGGTGCGACGGTTACGCCTAGGTAGCCCATACGTCCCAGGGCGGGCATCACGTGAGGCGGCCACCATTCCTCATTGTCCATGCGCTGTTGCAGGGGGAACAGTGCGTTGCGGGCGTATAACTGTCGGCCTGCTCGAGAATTTCCCGCTGTTCGTCGCTGAGCGCGAAGGCCGCGGCGCCGAAGCGTTGCGGCTGAGTGCGATCCTGATCGGCCATCGCTGTCCACCTTGCCGGCAGATTTGAGTTGGAGCGATCCGCAAACTGTTCTCGATTTCAAATTTGCTTGCTTCAAAATTCGCTTGCTTCAGAATTGCTTGACTTTAAAAAATGAATCATACCGGATACAAGAGCGCCTGCGGTAATCGGGTGCTCCATGTGAGTGTGAAACCGATAACAGCCCGGATCGTGATGAATGGGATTGAGGCGCGGCGGAAGAGCGCCCAGGGCGCGAGGCTTTAGCGATGCCCCGGCCTTTTCGCACCGTGCTGGTCGCCAATCGCGGGGAGATCGCAATGCGCGTGCTGCGCACCGTTAAGGCGATGGGCCTTAGGCAAGCCAACGCCGACGCGATCCATCCGGGGTATGGGTTTCTTTCGGAGAACGCCGCTTTCGCGCGCCGCGTGGCGGATGCGGGCCTGGTCTTTATCGGTCCCGCACCAGAAGCCATAGACCTGATGGGTGACAAGGTGCGGGCGCGCGGCTTCGTTGAGCGCCGCGGCTTTCCGGTCGCTCCCTCGGCGATCGAAGATGACGACCCTGCGAGTTTTGCGGCGCGCGCCGCGAAAGTCGGATTTCCGCTGCTGATCAAGCCGTCGGCAGGCGGCGGCGGCAAGGGGATGCGGATAGTGCGTGAGGCGAGGGCGCTCGACAGCGAAATAGCGCGCGCGCGTTCCGAAGGGCAGCGCTACTTCGGTGACGGGCGGCTTTACGTCGAACGCTACGTGGAGCGGCCGCGTCATATCGAGGTGCAGGTGCTCGGCGACGCGCATGGCAACGTGGTCCATCTGTGGGAGCGCGAATGTTCCGTGCAGCGCCGCTTTCAGAAAATTGTCGAAGAGACGCCGTCGCCGGCGTTGGAGCCCGCCAAGCGCAACGAAATCTGCGCGACCGCGGCCGCGATCGCTCGCGCCGCTGCCTATCGCAACGCCGGCACCGTCGAGTTCATTTACAGCGAGGACGGCACTTTCTATTTCCTGGAGATGAATACGCGCCTCCAGGTCGAGCATCCGGTGACCGAGGCGGTGACCGGTATCGATCTCGTGGCGGAGCAGATTCGGGTGGCGATGGGTGAGCGGTTGGGGTTTCGCCAGGATGACGTCCGCCAGCGCGGCCATGCAATCGAACTCCGTATCTACGCCGAGGAACCGGCGCGCAATTACGCGCCGGCCACCGGCCGCATCCTGCGGCTCGGGTTGCCCGAGGGCCCGGGCATCCGGGTCGACAGCGGCGTGCGCGAAGGACAACAGGTGACCGCGGCGTTCGACCCGATGCTTGCGAAGCTCATCACGCACGGCGACAGCCGCGGCGAAGCGATCGCGCGTGCACGCTTCGCGCTAGAGCACTTCGTGTTGCTCGGCTGCGCGACCAATGCGGCATTCCTCGATCGCCTGCTGGCGCATCCTGCGTTTGCGCGCGGCGAGATCCATACCGGCTTCCTCGATGCCCATCCGGAGCTCGCCGCCAATCCGCCGATCGATTCCGACACGATGCTGGCGTTGCTCGCGGCCGCCGCGCTAAGTCAGCCGCAGGTGCTTGACGCGGCGCGCGCGGTGCCGGAACCGCACGCGTCGATCGGCGCCTGGCGGAACTGAGATGCACCATCTGTTCGCGATCGGCGAAGACAAAATCGAGGCCTCGTTGGTGCGGCGGGGCCGTGGTTACGCGCTGCTCCACGGCGGGTGCGAGTATCCCGTGGCGCTCCGCGCCCTTGAGGACGGCGAGGTTGAGATCGAGGTCGCCGGCCGCATCTCGCGAGCGCGGATCGCGCGCGAAGGTGATGACACCTTCGTTCGTTTCAATCTCAATGGCGAGTGCCATGCGGTGCGCTGGATCGATCCGCTGGTTCGGCTCGCGCAAGCGGGAGGCGGCTCGCTGGACGACATCGCGCAGGCGCCGATGCCCGGCACGGTGATCGCGGTGCAGGTAAAGGCGGGCGAGAGCGTGACACGCGGCCAGACCATGATCGTGATCGAAAGTATGAAGCTCGAGACCGCGATCGTCGCATGGCGCGACGGCGTGATCAAAGCCCTGCACGTCTCGCCCGGACAGACTTTCGACCGGGCAGCGCCGCTCGTGACATTGGAAGCCAAGGGCGAGGAGTAAGCCGATGCGCCGGATCGAGAGCCAGCTCGACGTGAACTCGGAGGCCTTCCGGCTCAACCGGGAGCACAACCAGCGGTTGGCCGCGGAGTTGCGCGAACGTGAGCGCCGCGCGCGCTACGAGCGTCCTCAGCGCGATCTCGATCGGCTCGCGCGGCAAAAGAAGATGTTCGTCCGCGACCGCATCGAGATGCTGCTCGATCCCGGCACTCCGTTTCTGGAGTTGTCAACGCTGGCGGCGAACCAGGCGTACGACGGCGAAGTGCCGAGCGCCGGCCAGGTCAGCGGCATCGGCGTGGTCAGCGGCCGCGAAGTGATCCTTCACGCCGACGACGCGAGCGTTAAGGGCGGCGCGTGGTATCCGCTGTCGGTCAAAAAGATCGTGCGCGCGCTGGATATCGCGATCGAAAACCGCCTGCCGGTGATCCATCTGTGCGACAGCGCCGGCGGATTTCTCCCGCTGCAGGCGCATTTCTTCGCCGACCGCTATTACGCCGGGCGTATCTTTCGCAACCAATGCACGCTTTCACGAATGGGCGTGCCGCAAGTCTCTATTGTGCTCGGCCACTGCACGGCGGGCGGCGCATATATTCCTGCGCTCAGCGACTACTCAGTCATCGTGCGCGGCTCCGGAGCGATTTTCCTGGGCGGGCCGCCGCTGGTGAAGGCGGCGACCGGAGAGGAAGTGAGCGCCGACGACCTGGGCGGATGCGACCTGCATACGCGGATCAGCGGCACCGCGGACTATCCCGCGCACAGCGAGGAAGAGGCGATCGCGATCGCGCGCGACATCGTGGCCCGCCTCAAGCGTCCGCAAAAGGCCGCCGAACGCGAGGAGTCCGAGCCGCCATACTATGACCCGGCCGAACTCTATGGGGTAATCCCGCGCGACAACCGGGTGCAATTCGACATGCGCGAGGTGATCGCGCGAATCGTCGACGGCAGCCGCTTTCACGAATATCAGCTCGCGTATGGCACGACACTGGTCTGCGGTTATGCGAATCTTTGGGGTTACCAGGTCGGCATCCTGGCCAACAACGGGGTGCTGTTCAACGATAGCTCGCTCAAGGCCGCTCATTTCATGCAGCTATGCAATCAGAACGGCACCCCGATGGTATTCCTGCAGAACATCACTGGCTATATGGTCGGCCGCGAATACGAGATGCGCGGTATTACCAAGGACGGGGCCAAGATGATCATGGCGCTGGTCGGATCGGAAGTGCCCAAGCTGACGGTCATCTGCAACGGATCGTATGGCGCGGGAAATTACGGGATGTCCGGGCGCGCGTACGATCCGCGCCTCCTGTTCATGTGGCCGCAGTCACAGATCTCGGTGATGGGCGCCGAGCAGGCCGCGAACGTCCTGAGCGAGGTAAAGTTGCGCCAGCTCGAACGGCATGGCGAGACGCTGAGCGCCGAGCAGGTAGCGAAAATTCGCGAGCCGGTGCTGGAGAGTTATCGCGAACAGTCCAGTGCCTACTACTCGACCTCCGAACTATGGGACGACGGCATTCTCGACCCCGTCGATACCCGCAATGCACTTGGTATTGCGCTGTCGGCGAGCTTGAACACGCCGATCGACCCCTCGCGCTATGGCGTCTTCCGCATGTGAGGGGGACCAGCCGCACTAATGTAGCTATTGGACCGGGAGAAAATATTTATGACAGGCAAATTGGAAGACAAAGTCGCGGTCGTCACTGCCGGCGGCTCGGGCATCGGCGCCGCGACCGCGCGCCGCTTCGCACGCGAGAAAGCCTCGGTGGTGATCGCGGATTTGAGCGGGACGCGCGCCGCCGCGGTCGCAGGCGCGATCACGGAGGAGGGCGGCAAAGCGCGATGGCTCAAGATGGACGCGTCCGACCCGGAGGGTGTCCAGGCGGCGATCCGTCTTGCCATGGATAGCTGGGGGCGGCTCGACGTGATGTTCAACAATGCGGGGCTTGGCACGGTCGAGGCGCTCGAAGCGATGACGCTCGAGACCTGGAACCGGATACTCGCCGTCACCCTTACCAGCGCGTTTCTGGGTATCAAGTATAGTGTGCCGATCATGCGCAAACAGCGCGGCGGATCGATCATCAACACCGCCTCGATTTCGGGCACGGCCGGCGACTATGGCATGTCCGCCTACAATGCGGCCAAGGCCGGCGTCATCAACCTCGCGCGAGCGGCCGCGCTGGAAAACGCGCAGTACGGAATTCGCGTCAACTGCGTATGTCCCGGCGCAATCAATACTCGCGTAGCGCAAGTGCTGGGCGGCAACGACATCGAGGGATTCAAGCGCAAGCTCGGTCAAAATCCCATCGGCCGGATTGGCGAGCCCGAGGAGATCGCCAACGCGGTATGTTTCCTGGCCTCCGACGAAGCCTCATTTGTCACCGGCACCACGATCGTGGTCGATGGGGGCCTGACCGCACATACCGGCCTGCCGCCTTTCATCTAAGGATCACGCGCCCGCTTTTTGGGCCACGCTGGAGGCGTCGGGCGCCCGAAAGCTACACCCTGGCGGATGCGCCGCGTACACGGTCGATCAGGGTGGCCGGGTCGTCCGGCGGCTCATCGCCCCGCCATGCCACATGCTGATCGGGACGCGACAGGAGTAACTTGTGCGGATAGAGCCCCGCCGCTTCGTTCCCGTCCACATCGAGCACCGTCATCGGTAAGCCATGTTTCGCCGCCGCGGCCAGCAAGCCGCCGACCTCGACCGCAGGATCAAAACGCAGCAGCGTAAAGTCCGGTCCAAGCGCGTCGTAGAGTGATCTTCCGTCGCGCAACCACAAATGTGGCGTGCGGCATCCCGGGACAGTGGATTGGCTGAAGTCGTACATGGTGTAGGCGGGAGCTTCCTCGCCGTCATAGGCGATGATCGGGGAGTCTTTGTAGAAATAACCGAAGTTGAGGCCGCCGCAGCAGAACTGGCCGACGTTGAGTTCGTATGCGTCTTTGCCGATGCGCGCTCGTAACGCGTCGCCCTCCGGTCCGGGCTCCTCAAGGTTGTCGGGGATCGTGTTGCGCAGCGATTCCCGCGCGGGGAACGTGTTCATCGCGTAACGCGAAACCTGCTCGGTGACCGGCTGGCGTTCGATCTCGTACGCGTCGAGGATCGCGGAATCCGCCCAGCCCTTGATTACGCCAGCGAGCATCCACGACAGGTTCATGGCGTCGGCGATCCCGGCATTCATGCCGTAGCCGCCAAAGGGCACCCAGATATGCGCGGCGTCGCCACACAAAAAAACGCGCCGGTCGCGAAAGCGGTCGGCGATCATGCGGCGCCCGGTCCAGTCCTCCTGTCCGAGAATCTCGAACTTGAAAGAGGACTCCACGCCCAGGATCTGCTGGATGCAGTGATTGCGATCGAGCGCCGCCAAGTCCTCGGCTGGAGGCCGCCAGTTGTGGATGAGCCATCTCTCCCGGCCGTCGATCGCGAATAAGTAGCCACTGCAACGCAGATTGAGGGAGACGCTTAGCCACGCCGGTCTTGCTATCATGCCGAGCAGCTGCGGCGCGCGGATGTAGGTTGATTGCGTTTGCATCACCACCGCGTCGCCACTGAATTTGGCGCCCATCTTGCGACGCACTTCGGAATGGGCACCGTCACAACCGATCAGGTAAGCGGCAGAGATCTCGCTCACGCCTCCGGTATCGAGATTCTCCGCGGTTGCCAGCACCGCGGTTTCGTTTTGCACGAAATCGACGACCCGCGTGCGGCTCAGGATGCGAAGTCGAGGTGTCGCTGCAGCGTGCGCGAACAGTATGGGTTCCAGGTAAATTTGGTTGATTCGATGCGGCGGCTCGGGTGTTGGCCACCAGGTGTCGGGCCCGTCCTTCGCCGTATAGCGCTCGGCGCGACACGGAATCGGGATGCGCGAAAGCTCCATCCCGGTCGCGGTGGTGCGGAAACTAACGTCGTTGGGATAGTTAGCGGGGAGGCCAGCTTCGCGCAGCGCTTGGACCAGGCCGAGCCGGCGAAAGATCTCCATCGTGCGTGCGGCAACGTGGTTGCATCTCACGCTGGGTGGTTCACCGGCCGCGCGTGTTTCGGCAACGACTACTTCAACGCCCCGCCCAGCGAGGTCCATCGCCAATGTCAGGCCGACGGGTCCGCCGCCGACAATCAGTACCTGCGCATTGACTACCGTCGACATTATCCAGCCCGGATAACACCTAAGCGGCTTTCTCCTTGAGGTCAATCTTCCCGTGGTTGCCGATTGACAAGGAATCTTGACGCTCTCCGTCTCGTTGCGCTATACGGTATGAAGTTCCGTCAGTTGGAACGCGGCTCGATGAACGCGAACAAGATGAGCGCGAATCAAGTCAAGGAATCTTCCTACCGCGTGCAGGTTATCGACCGCGCGCTCGGCGTGCTGGAGGCGCTGGCCGGCGAGGGGCAGCCGATGTCGCTGGTCAAGCTCTCCAAAAGGCTGGGCCTGCCTAAAAGCACGACGATGCGATTGCTGATGGTCCTGGAGGGCCATCGCTTCGTCGAAAAGAGCGCGGAGAGCGGCCTGTATCGGCTGGGGCTCAAGCTATTCGAGCTCGGGAGCAAGGCGGTCGCGCAGTTCGATTTGACCGAACGCGCCCGGCCGCACCTGGAGCGGCTGGTTTCGTGCACCGGCGAGACCGCATATCTGAGCGTGCTGGACGGCGCCGAGGCGCTGGTGCTGGAGCGAGTCGAATCCTCGCGCGCGGTGAGAGTTCCCGCCAGCGTTGGCTGGCGCAATCCGGCGCATTGCACGGCGGTGGGCAAGGTTCTGCTGGCGCATACGCCAGAGAGCAGACTGACGGCCGTGCTCGGCAAAGCCCGGTTGAGAGCCTACACGGAAAACACGATCACCTCACTTGCGCAGTTGCGTGAAGAATTGCGGCTTGTGCGCGAGCGTGGGTTTGCGCTCGACGATGAGGAGACCGAGGACGGCCTAAGATGTATCGCGGCGGCCGTGCAGGAACACTCCGGCCGGGTGGCGGCGGCGCTCGGCATCCTTGGGCCGGCTTACCGGATCCCCGATGACAGCGTAGCGACGCTCGCCGCGACAGTTATCGGCGCGGCGCACAAGTTGTCGGCAGAGCTTGGCTATCGCGCCGCCGAACCGCGCGCGGCCAGGCAGTATGTCAGCCTCGACGGCTAGCAACGGAGGAACGAACATGGCGGCCTTCAATGCACAATCGCGAACCGAGGTTGCTTGGCCCGCGGAAGGTGTGGCGCGGGTTCCCTATCCGGTCTTTTTCGATTCCGCGATTTACGCACTGGAGCAGGAACGGTTGTTTCGCGGACCGGTGTGGAATTACGTCGCCCTGGAAGCGGAGGTGCCCAAGCCGGGCGATTTCAAGGCCACCTTCGTGGGCGAGACCCCGATCGTCATTAACCGGGGCAAGGACGGCGCGCTGCACGCGTTCGTCAACCGCTGCGCCCATCGGGGTGCGCTGGTCTGCCGGGAATTGCGCGGCAACCGCCTAAGCCATCTCTGCATCTATCATCAATGGAGTTACGACCTGGAGGGCAACCTGATTGGCGTGCCCTTCCGCAAGGGCATCGACGGCAACGGCGGCTACGCGCCCGACTTTGACGCGTCGCAGCACTCGCTGCACAAGCTCAGGATCGCCGCCTATCACGGGCTGATCTTCGTCTCATTTGCCGAGGAGGTGGAACCGCTGGAGGACTATATTGGCCCGGTCATGCGGCCGTGGCTCGACCGGGTATTCAACCGGCCAGTTAAGGTTCTGGGATATGCGCGGCAATGGATCGGCGGAAACTGGAAGCTCTATAACGAGAACGTCAGGGATCCTTACCATGCCAGTTTGTTGCATCTGTTCAACGCGACGTTCAGGCTAGCACGCTCCTCGCAAATTGGCGGTTCGCTTGCCGATGATCGCGGGCGGCACAGCCTGCTGCATGGCTATCAGCGGGAAGCAGAAGGCGAGACGGCGGCCTACACCGCTGAAGGCATCAAGACCTACCAGGCGAAGTATGCGCTGGCGGATCCTTCGCTGATGGAAACGCGGCAGGAGTATGAGATCGCGCTGACGTTTTCGATCCACGCGATTTTTCCCTGCCTCGTCGTGCAGCAGATCTCCAACACGCTCGCGGCCCGGCAGATCGTGCCCAAAGGTCCCGATGCGTTCGAGCTCATCTTTACCTTCTTTGGCTACGAGGATGACGACGAGGAGATGCGCGCGATGCGTATCAAACAGGCCAACCTGGTCGGGCCGGCCGGATTCATCTCGCTGGAAGACGGGCACGCGATCGAGTTGGTGCAGCAGGCGATCGTGCGCGACCGTGAGGCCAGCTCCTTCATCGAACTGGGCGGACGCGACATCGGCAGCCAGGCACATCTGGTAACCGAATCGTCGATTCGCGGCTTCTGGCAGCACTACCGCGAACTGATGGGATTCAACTGAGCACTACGCGGATAGCATCTATGGACGACAGGGAAATTCGCTCGGCGGTCGAAGAACTGATTAATGCGTACGGCCAGTGCCTTGACGACGATCGGCTGGAGGAATGGCCTGATTTCTTCACCGAGGATTGCCTATATCAGATATTACCGCGCGAGAACGCCGATCAGGGCCTGCGCATCGCCGTGATCTACTGCGACAGCCGCGGGATGTTGCAGGACCGCGTGACGGCCCATCGCACGGCCAACTTGTTCGCGCCGCATCTTTACCGCCATCTGATGAGCGGCGTGCGAATAGGCAGCCGCCAGGACGGAGTGATCTCGGCGCGAACCAACTATTCCGTTTTTCGCACCGCCATCGATCCGATCCATTACGGCGCGACTGAGATCTACAGCGTGGGCGAGTACATCGACAAGATCGTCTTCGTCGGCGACGTGCCGAAGTTCAAGGAGCGGGTCGTGATGGCGGATACGAGCCGGATTCAGTCGCTGCTGGTGACGCCTATCTGAAGGGGCGAAGAAAAATTCCGTTCGGGGTGAAATCGATGTCAGCCGAGGACAATATCAATCTGTGGGAAGAGCATCTGCGAGGGGAATTCCTGACCAAGAACCATCATGAGTCGCTGGCCACGATGGTCGACGGTGCGTCGGTCTATACTCTGCCCACCGGATGGGGCGCCACGGGCAAGGCCAGCCTGGGGCCGCTCTACCGCGATGAATTCATCCCGTCGATCCCACCCGACTGGCGGCACACGCTACTCAATCGCGTCGCGACCGAAATTTGCATTGCCGAAGAAGCCCGCATCCAGTTTCATCATACGCAGCGGATGGATTGGTTCCTGCCGGGTGTGCCTCCGACAGGCAAAGAGATCGACGTGACGTTCATAATCTTCGTCGAGTTTCGTGATGGCAAAATGGCGGCCGAGCGGATTTATTGGGATCATGCTGCAGTGCTGCGGCAGGCGGGATTGCTGAAGTAAGGCGACGCGTCGCAGTTCGCTCTCGCTTTCGAGAAAATTCCCGGCGAGCGCGGAGGTTTCAACCGCTGGACAATAAACGGAAAGTCCTTTCCGGACACCGATCCACTCCCGGTGCAGGCGGGGCGACGTTATCGTCTGGTTTTGCAGAATAAGAGTGGAGACGCGCACCCCGTTCATCTGCACTTAACCCGCGAATTGTGGTCGAGCAGACGTAAAAAAACAGGAGGTCCCAACATGCAATTTCGCCTGAGGTCGATAGCGGTCCTGAGTTTGTTTGCAGCAAGCTTTCTTTTGTTTGGTACGCGCACCGCCGATGCCACGACAGCTACGGCCACGGTCAACTCCATCAGTGCTACTGGCGTCGGCGGGTCTTTGGGGACGGTGACTTTCACGGATAGTGCCGGGGGCGTCGTGATCACGCCCAAGCTCTCCGGGTTGCCGCCCGGAGAACACGGGTTTCATATTCATGAAAAGGGCGACTGCGGGCCCGGGATGAATCAAGGCAAACCGGCAGCAGGCTTCGCCGCAGGCGGCCATTACGATCCTGCCCACACCAAAAAGCATCTGGGACCGCTCAGCACCGCCGGCCATCGCGGCGACCTGCCGGTGCTGGTGGTTGATAGCCGGGGCGATGCGACCAAACCTGTCATCGCTCCCCATCTTACTGTGGCGGAGATTCGCGGGCACTCGATCATGGTCCATGCCGGCGGCGATAATTACTCCGACACTCCGGCGCCGCTGGGTGGCGGCGGCGCGCGCATCGCATGCGGCGTGATCAAGTGATAGCCATGACGCAATACACATAGGCGCCAAAGGCCGGGGCCGAAGTAGCAGCGGAGGCGAACTTCGCTCTGTCCAGAGCGGTTGTCGGTCCATCTGATGGTTAGAACAGGGGCCCTCTCTTCAATGCTCGCTCCTTCATGATCGCGAAGATCACCGGCACGAGTATGAGAACGTGTATCGTCGAGGTGATCATGCCGCCGACGATTGGGGCCGCGATTGGCTTCATCACGTCAGAGCCGATCCCGCTCTCCCACAGGATCGGCGCGAGACTAAGCATCACGACCGCGACCGTCATCAGCTTGGGTCGAAGCCGCTGCACCGCACCCTCGATCACCGCCATCTCGATGTCCTTATGAGTGAGCTCTCCGGCTACGAGGTGGCGATTCAAAGCTTCGTGAAGATAGATCACCATGACGACACCGGTCTCAACCGCAATTCCAAACAAGGCAATATACCCGACCCACACGGCGACGCTGAAGTTGAAGCCCATCATGTACTGGAGCAGCAGCCCGCCCGTCATCGCGTACATGGTCGGAAGGATCAGTACGATCGCTTCAGGCATCGACTGGAAGAGCATGTAGAGCAAGACAAAGATCAGATGGAAAACAATTGGCAGGATGACCGTCAGACGCTTTCGCGCGCGCAGTTGGAGCTCATACTCTCCGGACCATTTCAGAGTGTATCCGGCGGGCAGATGCAACTTCCGATCAAGCACGCGCTGCGCGCTGTCAACGTAGCTGCCGAAGTCCGAAGTCGCGAGGTCAACATAAACGTAGCCGGTCAGCAGCCCGTCTTCGTCCCGTATCATCGATGGACCCGGGCTCAAGTCGATATGCGCGACTTCGCCGAGCGGAATCTGCGCTCCGGTGGGTGTCATGATCAGTATTCGACGAAGCGCGTTTAGGTCGCCGCGATAGTCGGCGAGATAGCGAACGTTGATCGAGTAGCGCTCGCGACCTTCGACGGTGGTCGCGATGTTCTCGCCACCCATCCCCGAGCTGACGGCTCGCTGAACGTCTCCGACCGTCAACCCATACCTCGCGGCGACCGCGCGATCGACATCCACATTGATGTAGAATCCCTGAGAAACTCGTTCGGCGAAGATTCCTCGCGTACCTGGAACCGCGCCGAGTATCTCTTCGATCCGGGAACCAATCTGCTGAATCCGGTCGACGTCAGGACCCTGAATTTTGAGTCCGACCGGAGTTTTGATCCCGGTAAGTTCCATGTCGAGCCGGTTCTCGACCGGCATCGTCCACGAGTTGGACAGGCCGGGGAAATGCAGCCGGCTGTCCATTTCCGCGATCAGACCGTCGTAAGTCATGCCCTTTCGCCATTGGCCGCGTGGCTTGAGCATAATAGTCGTGTCGTACATGTCCAGCGGTGCGTTGTCGGTCGCGCTATCTGAACGTCCGACCGATCCGAAAACACTCTCGACCTCGGGAAACGTGCGGATGATCTGGTCCTGCTTCTGCATCAGATTTACCGCGGAGTTGATCGAAATCCCGGGCAGCGCAGTCGGCATGTAAAGACTTGATCCTTCATACAGAGGTGGCATGAACTGACTGCCGATCTTGAACAGCAGCGGAATCGTAAGGAGCAGAAAAATCACGTTGGCAGCGATCGTCAGCGCGCGATGACGCAGGCACCATCGGATCACCGGCAGATAGATCGTCTGGAAAAAACGCGAGATAGGGTTTTCTTCCTCGGGACGCAGACGTTTGCCGCGAATCAAGAGAACCATCAGCACCGGGACCACGGTAATCGCGAGGACTGAGGAGAAGGCAATCGCAAACGACTTGGTGTAAGCCAGCGGCCGAAACATTCGTCCCTCTTGCGATTCGAGCAGGAACACCGGCAGAAACGAGACGACAATAATAATCAGGGAGAAGAAAATCGGGCGGCCAATCTGCTTCGCAGCCGACAGCAGGATTCGCTGTCGTTCAGATTCGGAAACCGACTCACCCTTCAACGACGCTTGATGCTGCGCCTCCGACAGATGCCGGTACCCATTCTCGACCATCACGATCGAAGCGTCGACCAGCACTCCTATCGCCAGCGCCAACCCGCCCAACGACATGATGTTAGAGCTGATCTGGAGATAGTACATCGGAATAAACGTCGCGATGACCGCAATCGGGAGCGCGAGAATCGGGATGAGTGCCGAGCGCAGGTGAAAAAGGAACACGATGATCACGAGGCTGACAATGATCGCCTCTTCGAGCAGATCACGCTTCAGGGTATTGATGGATTCCTGGATGAGTCCTGACCGGTCGTAGCCGGCGACGATCTCGACCCCGCGCGGCAGAGTCTTTCGAATCTGAGCGAGCTTTTGCTTGGCTCCGTCGATGACCGTGAGCGCGTTCTGCCCGTATCGCATCACGACGATGCCACCGACCGTTTCTCCGTCGCCGTTCCATTCAGCCGCGCCCTCGCGGAGATCGGGTCCCAGACTGACCACGCCGAGGTCCCTTATCAGCACCGGCGTGCCGTTGTTGGTTGCGACCGAAATTTGTTCAAGGTCAGCTACGGAATGGACGTATCCAAGACCGCGGATCATGTAGTCCGCTCCCGACATCTCGAGCACGCGTCCACCAACTTCACCGTTGCTGTCGCGAATTTTGTCAATCACCGTCTCCAGCGGGACCTTGAGCGCGAGCAAGCGATTAGGATCGAGCTTGACCTGGTACTGCTTCACGAAGCCGCCGATAGTGGCGACCTCCGAAACTCCCGGCACGGTTTCGATCGCATAACGCACGTTCCAATCCTGCAGGCTGCGGAGATCGGCGAGACTGTGCGTACGGCTCTTATCGACTAGAGCATACTCGTAGACCCAGCCGGCGCCCGTCGCGTCCGGGCCGATCGCGGGATTCGCGCCTGCGGGAAGCTTGCCCGTAATCTGCTGAAGGTATTCCAGCACGCGGCTCCGCGCCCAATAGATGTCCGTGCCGTCCTCGAACACGACGAACACATACGAATCGTTGGGCATCGTCTGCGCGCGAACCGCTTTCACATGCGGCGCAGCAAGCATCGCGGTGACGATCGGGTAGGTCACCTGATCCTCGATGAGATTGGGCGGCTGCCCCATCCATTCGGTGTGGATGATCACCTGAACATCAGAAATGTCCGGGAGCGCGTCGAGCGGGATTCGATCGAGCGACCAGACGCCCGCGAGTACCAGCGCCAGCGCCCCGAAGAACAGGAGGAAACGGTTCCCGTTACACCAGTCTATAGTTCTCTCGATCATCGCTCTTTCCTCACATCGCCATGGAGCCGCCGGCTGACACGTCCACCTGTTTGGTCGCGATCGGATGGCCTTCCTTCGACGCAGTGATCGTCAAGCTCCAGGTGCCGCCGCTGGGCAGTTCGAGATTCGCGGCGTAGGTGCCGTTCCGTTGATC
>WNFD01003084.1_pt1 | contig 16725 bp, 13 predicted proteins | sample 5400491 | NCBI WGS metagenome assembly WNFD01 (sample SAMN13153343, study PRJNA577476) | soil metagenome | isolation source: 120 cm saprolite under Douglas fir tree site 2 hole 2 replicate 2 | place: USA:California | collected 2015-04-18 | reverse complement strand
AGTAATGCTGAACATCGTCGGCAGAGAGCAGGCGCTCCCTATCGATGGTTCCCCCAAAAGCCTTGCCCCGCCGGTCGTCCCCCGCCCGGCGGGGCATTTCTTGCATGCCGGGAGCAGCCACCGAGCACGTCAGCCGAGCATTCCATTGGACAGCAAACTGCGGCGCACCATATAAGCCGCCTATGTCTACGAACTTCGTCAAGATGCATGGCCTCGGCAACGACTTCGTCGTCATCGACGCGCGTGGCGACGGCTTTCCGCTCGACGAGGCGCGCGCCCATGCCATCGCCGATCGCAAGACCGGTATCGGCTGCGATCAGTTGATCCTGGTCGAGCGGCCGCGCAGCGCCGACGCAGATGTCTTCATGCGCATCCACAATGCCGATGGCGGCGAAGTCGAGGCTTGCGGCAATGCCACGCGCTGCATCGCCACGCTCGTCATGCAGGAAACCGGCGGCGATCGCGTTGTCGTCGAGACCGCTGCCGGGCTGCTCGAGGCGTGGCCGGCCGGCGGCGGCCGTATCAGTGTCGACATGGGTAAGGCGCGGCTCGATTGGCAGGACATCCCGCTCGCCGCCGCGCAGGACACGCTGCATGTCGACCTTGCGGTCGGCCCCCTCGCCGACCCCGTTTGCACCAATATCGGCAACCCGCACGCCACCTTCTTCGTCGCCGAGGCGAATGCGATCGATCTTGCCGGGCTCGGACCGCAACTCGAGCATCACAAGCTGTTCCCCGAGCGCACCAATATCGGCATCGCCCAGATCCTCTCGCCAGAGCGTCTCCGCCTCAGAGTGTGGGAGCGCGGCGTCGGCATCACCCGCGCCTGCGGCACCGGCGCCTGCGCCGCCCTCGTCGCCGCCAGCCGGCGCGGCCTGACCGGCCGCAAGGCCGAGGTCGTCCTCGACGGCGGCGCCCTCGAGATCGCCTGGCGCGACGACGGCCATGTCGTGATGACCGGTCCGGTGGCGACCAGCTTCCGTGGCAGCTTCGATCCGGCCCAGCTTGGCTGAAATCGGGCAATCGATGTCGGGCCTCGATATCGTCACCTTCGGCTGTCGTCTCAACGTCTATGAATCCGAGATCATGCGCGCGCGGGCGACAGCTGCCGGCCTGCGCGACGCCGTCATCGTCAATACCTGTGCGGTGACCGCCGAGGCCGAGCGCCAGGCCCGCCAGACCATCCGCCGGCTGCGCCGCGAGCACCCGGACGCCCGCATCATCGTCACCGGCTGCGCCGCGCAGCTCGATCCCGCGCGCTATGCGGCGATGCCGGAAATCGATCAAGTCATCGGCAATGTCGAAAAATTGAAGGCCGAGAGCTACGCCACGACCGATCGCAAAGCCATGCTGCGCGTCGCCGTCGCCGACATCATGGCGGTGCGCGAGACGGCTTCTCATCTCGTCGAGGGCTTCGACGCGCACAGCCGAGCGTTCATCCAGGTGCAACAGGGCTGCGATCACCGCTGTACCTTCTGCGTCATTCCCTTCGGCCGCGGCAACAGTCGCTCGCTGCCGCTCGGCGCGATCGTCGAGCAGGCACGCCAAATCGTCGCCGCCGGCTATCGCGAGATCGTGCTGAGCGGCGTCGACATCACCGCGTTCGGCGCCGATCTGCCGGGACGGCCGACGCTCGGCCAACTGGTGCGGCGTCTCCTTGCGCTGGTGCCCGACCTGCCGCGTCTGCGCCTTTCCTCGCTCGATCCGGTCGAGATCGACGAGGAGCTCTGGCGCCTGATCGCCGAGGAAGAGCGGCTGATGCCGCATCTCCATCTCTCGCTGCAGGCCGGCGACGATCTCGTGCTGAAGCGCATGAAGCGCCGGCACAGCCGCGCCAACGCGCTCGCCGCCTGCCGCCGCGCCCGCGCGCTGCGCCCCGGCATCGCTCTCGGCGCCGATCTCATCGCCGGATTTCCCACCGAGAGCGTGGCAATGTTCGCCAACACACTAGCGCTCGTCGAAGAGTGCGATCTCACCCATCTGCACGTCTTTCCCTACAGCGCTCGGCCAGGCACCCCGGCGGCGCGCATGCCGCAGCTGCCCGGACCGGTCATTCGCGCCCGCGCCGCAAGCCTGCGCGCGGCGGGTGCGGGCAAGCTGCGCGACTGGCTCGCGGGCCAGCTCGGCGACACGGTCGGCGTGCTGGTCGAGCGCGACGGCAACGGCCGCAGCGAGCACTATGCGCGAGTCGAGCTGGCACCGAAGGGGCGGCCTGGCACGATCGTCGCGGTCCGCGTCACCGGCGCCACCGAGAAGGGCCTGATCGGGGTGCCGATCGAGCAGGTCGCGGCGGCATGAGCGAGGAGAAGCGGAGCTGGCTACAGCGTCTCAAAGCCGGGCTCGCGCGCTCGTCGACACGGCTCGCCGAAGGGATCGGCGCCATCGTCACGCGACGCCGCCTCGACGACGAGACGCTCACCCAGCTCGAGGAGCTGCTGATCGCCGCCGACATGGGCGTCGGTATCGCCGCGGAGATCGTCGCCACGCTGCGGCGTACCCGGTTCGATCAGGAAATCACCGCCGACGAGATCAAGCTGGCCGTCGCTCAGGAAGTCACCCGTCTGCTCGAGCCGGTTGCCAAGCCGCTCCGTCTCGACCCTGCGCTGAAGCCGCACGTCATCCTCGTCGTCGGCGTCAACGGCAGCGGCAAGACGACGACTATCGGCAAGCTTGCCAAACACTATCGCGACGACGACAAGGTGGTCGTGATTGCCGCCGGCGACACCTTCCGCGCCGCCGCCGTCGAGCAACTCAAGATCTGGGGCGAGCGGACGGGCAGCACCGTGGTGACGCGGCCGCAGGATGCCGACGCCGCCGGTCTTGCCTATGACGCGCTCGCGGAAGCTACCAAGGCCGGTGCCGACGTCCTCCTGATCGACACCGCCGGGCGCCTGCACAACAAGGCCAATCTGATGGCCGAGCTGCAGAAGATCGTGCGCGTCATCAAGAAGCTCGACACCGCCGCGCCGCACAGCGTGTTGCTCGTGCTCGACGCCACCACCGGGCAGAACGCGCACGCCCAGGCCGAGACCTTCCGCGCCATGATCGGGGTAACCGGCCTCGTCATGACCAAGCTCGACGGCACGGCACGCGGCGGCGTAGTCGTTTCACTGGCAGAGAAATTCGGCATCCCCGTACACGCGATCGGGGTCGGCGAGGGCGCCGACGATCTGCGGCCCTTCGCCGCCGAAGCGTTCGCACGCAGCCTCGTCGGGCTGGATGTCGGGCGGTAGCCCTGTAACGCCGCCGGCCGTCGACGCCAAGTCGACGAATGAAGCTGATGATCCGATGGACGGGGTGTGATGGGGACGGGCCGCCGGCAGAGCGTCGCATACTTAGCGAAGGCTTAACCTTCATGGTGCTGATATAGGCGTATCGCATTGCAGCGGCGAAACCTTCTCGGATCGCCATGGCAAACAGCGTCGGACAGTCGTTTGTGAAACAGCGGTTGGAAAGAGCCCTCTTGCCATGCGCCTGCGGCCGAAGATAGGCAATCGAACGACCGCTACCGGTGCGGGCGCAGGGGCGATCACACGGCCGCGGCGGGCGATCGCGAACATCGCCCACGATCATCTGCGACGTTGACCGTGGGACCTCGGCCGATCTTCAATCTTGCCGGGCGCCGCGTGTTCGTCGCCGGTCATCGCGGCATGGTCGGTTCGGCGCTTGTCCGCCGTCTCGCCCGCGAGGATTGCGAAATTCTGACCGCCTCGCGCGGCGAAGTCGATCTGCGCCGGCAAGCCGAGGTCGAGGACTGGCTCGCCGAACAACGGCCATCGGCGATTTTCGCTGCCGCCGCGACGGTGGGTGGCATCGTCGCCAACGATACGCGGCCCGCCGAATTCATCTACGACAATCTCGCGATCGAGACCAATCTGATCGAGGGTGCGCGCCGCGTCGGCGTCGACAAGCTCATGTTCCTGGGCTCGTCGTGCATCTATCCCCGCCTCGCCGCGCAGCCGATGGCGGAGGACGCCCTGCTGACCGGAGCGCTGGAGCCGACCAACCAATGGTACGCGATCGCCAAGATCGCCGGGCTCATGATGTGCGCCGCCTATCGCCGGCAGCACGGCTGCGACTACATCGCGGCAATGCCGACCAATGTCTACGGACCGGGTGACAATTTTCACCCGACGCAAAGCCACGTCGTCGCGGCGCTGATCGCAAAGAGCCATCGCGCGAAGGTTTCCGGCGCCGGCAAAATCGAGATCTGGGGGACGGGTACGCCGCGCCGCGAGTTCATCTACGTCGACGACCTCGCCGACGGGCTGGTGTTCCTGATGGAGCACTACTCGGCCGAAGAGCACGTCAATATCGGCGTCGGTGAGGAAATCAGCATCACCGATTTTGCCGGGCTGATCGCCGAGATCGTCGGTTTTCGCGGTCGCTTTGCCTATCTCGCCAGCCGCCCCGACGGCGCGCCGCGCAAACTCCTCGACGTTGCCCGGATCAAGGCGCTCGGGTGGTCGCCACGAACATCGCTGCGCGACGGGTTGCGACAGACTTATGCCTGGTACCGGGAGAACGAGGCCGGGCTGCCGTTATTGGGCGCGCCCGATCCGCGGCGACCGGAGCACGTTTGACGCGATTCGTTGTGGCGCCGCTACTCACGATTTAAGGTGCGGCAAGAATTCGAACTGATGGATCAACTGTGAAAAAATGAGCAGTCCTGTGAAAAAACGAGCGCTGATAACCGGTATTACCGGGCAGGATGGTGCGTTCCTCACCGAGCTTCTCCTGCGCAAGGACTATGAGGTTCACGGTCTGTTGCGCCGTTCGAGCAGCTTCAACACCGATCGCATCGATCATCTCTATCACGACCTGCATATACCGGGTGCGCAACTGACGCTGCATTATGGCGATCTGGCGGACGGCACGGCACTCCGGCGGGTCCTTGAGAAGGTGCAGCCCCAGGAAGTCTACAATCTGGGCGCCCAAAGTCATGTCAAGGTGTCCTTCGAGGTGCCGGAATATACAGCCGACATCGTCGCCATCGGCACTTTACGGCTGCTCGAGGCGTTACGTGATCATACCGATCAGACCGGCATGCCCGCGCGTTATTACCAGGCCGGCTCTTCAGAGATGTTTGGAGCGACGCCGCCGCCGCAAAACGAGCTGACGCCGTTTTATCCGCGCAGCCCCTACGCGGCGAGCAAAGTCGCGGCGCACTGGTATGCCGTGAACTATCGGGAAGCCCACGGGATGTTCATCGCCAACGGCATCCTCTTCAATCACGAGAGCCCGCGCCGCGGCGAAACCTTCGTCACTCGCAAGATCACGCGCGCGGTCGGGCGCATCAGGGAAGGGCTGCAGGAAAAGCTCTACCTCGGCAATCTCGAGGCCAAGCGCGATTGGGGATATGCCGGCGACTATGTCGAGGCGATGTGGCTGATGCTGCAGCAGGATGAGCCCGACGATTACGTCGTCGCCACCGGCGAAGCCTATAGCGTGCGGGAATTCGTCCAGCTGGCCTTCAGCCATGTTGGGCTCGATTGGCGGAAATACGTCGAGATCGATCAGCGCTACTTCCGGCCGACCGAGGTCAATTTCCTCCAGGGCGACCCCAGCAAGGCGCGCGAGCGCTTGGGCTGGCGCCCGCAGGTCGATTTTGCGACGCTGGTAAAGATGATGGTTGAGCACGATCTCATGCTTGCGCGCAAGGAGCGCACGCTTCTAGCGGCCGGTTATGGCCCATCGACCCGCGGCGCCGCCGATGCCGCCGACTGACCGGGCGCGTGACGCAGAGAGATGCTACAATCCAGGGATCAGCGGCCTGAAGTCCGTGGTGCCGGCTTCCGGCGTCGGTTGACTCCGATGATGGCGGCTTCGGCACGATCGCGTTGAGGGCTGGGTTTCGAGCATTGATGCAATGAGTAAGTTCATTCGATATGCCGTGATCCGGCGACCCGTCGATTTCGTCATGCTGCTTCGCGCGTTGATCGTCCTCGCCTGGCTAGCGGCAGCGGCGTGCCCCGGCGCGGGTCTTGCGGCCGATCCGCCGGCCTATCGGCTGGGGCCCGGCGATAAGGTGCGCGTCACGATCTTCAACGAAAAGGATCTTTCCGGGGATTTCGAGGTCAATGGCCAAGGGGAGATCGCGCTGCCGCTTATCGGCCAGGTAAAGGTGAGCGGCAAGACAATCAGCGAAGCCGAAGCTATTTTTGTTCGGAAATATGACGCCGACTACCTGGTGAATCCGCGCATCAACGTCGAGGTTCTGAACTATCGGCCGTTCTTCATTCTCGGCGAGGTGAAAAACCCCGCAAGTTACCCCTTTCAAAACGGGATGACGGTTATCAACGCGGTGGCTTTGGCCGGCGGCTATACGCCGCGGGCGAATAAGGGGCGGGTCATGGTCAAACGCGCAGATCACCCGGACGCCGGCGAGCAGCCTGTCGCGGAAGACGCCCCGGTCCTACCCGGAGACATAATCCGGGTCACCGAGCGCTTCTTCTGAGCGGGCGATCGACAATGGCGCGATCCACCGTCCAAGCGTCATGCCATTGGATACATTTATTTATCAATCCAGGAGATAATATCCTGGGGCGGAGGGGATAGGGATTATCGGGCAAGCGGCGCGTCGCGCTGTCTTGGCGAAGCCGATCCCGGGGATGAAACCAGCGGACCGAAGCGGCCGAAAATTCGCCGGTGCCGCGGCGTGAACGGATGAAAGCAGCGTATTATGGCGGAATTGGTCACCCTCCCAGGAACACGCGGCATTGCCGAAAGCCAGCCGGGCCAGCCCGCGCGCGAGCAGCAGCGCGGTAACGGCGGAGCGATGCCTGAGCCGACCGAAGGGCCGGACCTGCGCTCGTTTCTCAACGTCCTCAAACGGCGCCGGGCCATCGTCTTTTGGACTGCCGCGTTGTTGACCGCCTTGGCAATCGCGATCGTGTTCCAGCTGGCGCCACGCTATACGGCCGAGGCGATCGTTCTGCTGGAGACCCGCAAGACGAATGTCGTCGACATCCAGGCCGTGGTCTCCGGGTTGCAATCGGATACGGCTGCCGTGCGCAGCGAACTGGAAGTGCTGCAATCACCAACCCTCGCCGGAGAGGTCGCGGATAAGCTCGATCTCAGGACGAACCGCCTCTTCAATCCTTCACTTCGCAAGCCGACGCTCTGGGAGCGTTTCAATCCGCTGCCGATGGCGAGCCAGCTAATCAGCGATCTGTGGTCGGATCCGAATGTCGCGAGCATCGATGCGACACAGCCGCAACAACACAGCCCGGCCGATGCCGCCATCGATACGCTGCTCAGTGGCCTGAGCATCGTCAATGATGGCCGTTCCTACGCGATAAAGGTCCGCTTCTCCTCCGAGAATCCGGCCATCGCCGCGTTGGTGGCGAACACCTATGTCGAGTTGTATCTGCGCGATCAGCTCGAGGCAAAATTGTCGGCGACGCGCCAGGCGACACGTTGGCTCAACGATCAGCTGGCCGATTTGCGCGACAAGGTGCGTGACAGCGAGCGTGCCGTTCAGCTCTTCAAGGAGCAGAACAAGCTCACCGAAACGCGCGGACTGACGGTAACCTCCCAACAGCTCTCCGAGATCAACTCGCAGCTCATTATCGCGGCGAGCGACCGCGCTCAGAAGGAGGCCAATCTCCGCCAAATCCAGGACATGAAGAGTTCCGGCGGCGCTGATGCCGCCGCCCAAGTCTTGGCATCGCCCCTAATCCAGCAGCTGAAGGTCCAGGAGACCGAGCTTCTGCGCAAGGAAGCCGAGTTTGCGTCCCGCTACCGCGCAGCCCATCCGGCGATGATCAATATTCACGCCGAGGTCAAGGATATTCAGAAAAAGATCGAGTCGGAAGTCAACAAGGTCGTCCGCGGAACGGTCAGCGACGTCAACGCTGCGCGCGCTCGCGAAGCATCGCTCCGCTCGAGCCTTCAGGAGCTCCAGCAATCGACGGGCCAGCAGAACAAAGCCGAAGTGCAGATGCGCGAGCTCGAACGCGAAGCGGCGGCCAATCGCACGCTCTACGAGAATTTCCTCGGCCGGTTCAAGCAGACCTCGGCCCAGGAAGACGCGCAGCAGCCGGATGGAAGGCTGATCGCCGAAGCCAAGGCGCCGACGGTTCCGACGTTCCCCCGCAAGGGTCTCTTCATCGGGCTTTCGGGAGCTCTCGCGCTCTTGATGGGGCTGATGGTCGCCTTTGTCGTCGAGCGCCTCGATAACGGCTTCCGCCACTCGGGACAGATCGAGAGGCTCGCCGGGATCTCTGGCCTCGGTCTTGTGCCGAGCGTCGGCGGACGAAGGCGCCCGCACGACATCGTCATCGACCAGCCGGTCTCGAGCTATGCCGAAGCGATACGCTCGGTCAGAACGGCTTTGCGGTTCACCAATGTCGATCGGCCGCCCAAGGTCGTCCTGGTAACGTCATCGGTAATGGGTGAAGGGAAAACCGTCTTCGCCGTCTCGCTGGCGCGCAGCGCCGCGTTTTCGCGCAGCCGGGCGATCCTCGTCGATTGCGATCTGCGCCGGCCGGCTGTCGGCCGAATGCTCGCGGCGGCGGACGCGCCGGGTCTCATCTCGTTGTTTGAGCAGGGCGGGGACTTCTCGCAGTTGGTCGAGATCGACGAAGCGTCTGGCCTGCACTACATCCCGGTCGGCAATTTCCCATCGAACCCGCAAGACCTGCTGGGGTCGCAGACGATGCGCACCTTGCTCGACGCGCTGCGGCAACACTATGACCTCATCGTCCTCGATGCGCCGCCGCTGCTCGCGGTTTCCGATGCGCTCGTACTTTCCCATCTCGCCGATGCGAGCATCTTCATCATTCGCTGGGGTAAGACGCCGCGCCAGATCGCGCTCGGCGCGCTCAAGCTTCTGCGCTCGCAAGGCGGCGGCGCCGTCGGCGCCGTCCTGTCGCGCGTCAATGTCCGCAAGCACGCAAGATACGGGTTCGGCGACCACGGCTACTATTACGGCCATTACGGCTCCTACTACACCAAGGTCTCCGCGAGGCGGCGGAAGCTAGTGAAGAAGACGGCCAAGGCGTAGCTACGGGGCCGCTCGCGCGGACGTTGGCTCGGGCAGGCGGGGAGCGGACCGGTCGGCGGGAGAGCCGTGACAGATCATCATCCGGGCGGATGGATGACGCGGCTATCGGGAAAGCCGGATCCGGATCATCGGCGTGCTCTCGCTGACGGTCCACTCGCAAAAATGCGACAGCCGTCAAATGGCGGCTGTCGCTGGCGAAGGACAGGATCCGAGGACTTTAGGCGTTCACCGATACCGTGCCGACGCGACGGCGCATCTGCAGCGCCACGCCGGCGAAGCCGAGGACCATCATGAGCCACGTCGAGAGCTCGGGAACGGCGGGGGTGGTGAACGAAAGCACCGACGGCGAGCCGTTGCCCTCGACATAGGTCACGGCGTATTCATGAGCGCCAGCCGGCAGGGTGTAGGATCCCGTAATCACCGAAGTCTCGCCCGGAGAGGTGTAGACGGGGTTGCCGAAGCTATCGACATAGATGGAAGCGCCGTCATCGTGGAGAATCGTCCCGCTGAAGGGGGTCAGCGTGCTGTAGGCTCCAAAAATCAGGAAGAATGACGAGTAGCTGTCGCCATTGTCGCTGAGGCTGGAAGCGCCGAAACCGGCGAGGCTTCCGTAAGCACCCGACGGGGAAGAGAACCCTGAGATCAGCCCGAGATTGAGGAAATCCTGGGCGAGATTGCCCGTGCAACAATTGTTCTGCGGCGCGTTATTGATCCAGTTCACCGCCCCATTATAGGTAAAGGCCGCGTCCGGCGTGCCGCCCGGTATGTCCGCCGCGTCGGCCAGCGTGCTGGCCAGTTGTCCCGTCCAAACGAAAACGGAAACGGACGCTTGCGCGGGAATTGCTGAAAGCCCCGCGAGGACGACGCCCACCGCCAAAGCCCTAAGGGAAAATCCTCTCTGCCCCATCACAACGTACTCCTTATTTGAGGTTCGAAAACAAACGCAAACGCCCACCCCCTCATTAATAGCTAGATTTTTCCCAAAATGCTAGGCAAAAATCCGCCATCGCAATTATATGGTTTTTAACCTTGTGCAATGCACAATGCCACTGACAGCTGTCAGGTAGTTGTTTTTGCCGCCATTTAGCGCGGTGCACAATGCAGCCGTCGCCAGAAAGAACTCGTTCACCCATTCGAGTGATCGACGCGCGAAAGTTGTTCATCTCGGGCGATTTAGGTAGGAGCACCCCATATTTGACACAGGGCATTGACTCTTTGCCCATAAATGCGAGAACACTCCTCCTTAATTTCTCGACCTTGGTACGAAGGTATAGCATGCATCTTCTCATTATTGGCCTGAACTTTGCGCCAGAATTGACCGGGATCGGCAAATACACTAGCGAAATGGCAGCCTGGTTCGCCGAGCGCGGACACAGCATCACCATCGTCACAACGCCGCCATACTACCCATCCTGGAAAGTTGCGCCGGGATATAGCAATGCGGCATGGCAGACGGAAACCTGGAAGGGATGCACCGTCATCCGGTGCCCGGTCTACGTACCGCGCACGGTGACCGGCGCACGGCGTATCCTGCATCTCGCATCGTTTGCCCTTTCGGCGGCGATCCCGGCGTTTTTCCAGGCCCTGCGGCACAAACCGGACCTCGTCCTCGGCGTCGCGCCAGCCTTATTGGCGGCACCGATCGCGCTGGCGGCTGGGCGACTTGCCGGGGCGAAAACCTGGCTTCACGTGCAGGATCTCGAGATCGAAGCCGCGTTCGAGCTTGGGATCCTCCAGAGCCAGCGGACGAAGGATTGCGTTCTCGCGGCCGAGCGCCGCATGCTGCAGAAGTTCGACCTTGTTTCGTCGATCTCACCGAAGATGGTCGATGCCATCAAACGGAAGAGCTTCCCTGGCGAGCGGCTCATGCTGATGCCGAACTGGGTCGATTTGAGCCGCATCTTTCCGCTGGCGACTCCGAGCACGTTGCGCCGCGAGCTCGGAATCGACGAAGACCGCTGCGTCGCGCTCTATTCCGGCAGCATGGGTCAGAAGCAGGGCTTGGACGTCATCATCGACGCGGCGCTTGAAATCGCAGCGAAACCCGTTCAATCGCCGTTGTTTGTGCTGGCCGGCGATGGACCGGCGCGGGAGCGGCTCGAAGCCAAGGCCGCGGGGCTCGCGAATGTCCGGTTTCTGCCGCTGCAGGAGGAGGGCGAATTCAACAAATTGCTGAATGCCGCCGATCTCCATTTGCTGCCGCAACGCCGGGACGCCGCCGACCTCGTGATGCCATCGAAGCTGGCGGCGATTTTCGCCGCGGGGAAGCCGGTCATCGCGTCGGTGCCGAAAGACTCGCAGATTGCCGTGGCGGTGGGCAGCGCCGGCACCATCGTGCCGCCGGAGGACTCCCAGGCGCTCGCGGCGGCCGTGCTCGAGCTCGCCACCGCACCGGCCCGCCGCGACCAGATGGGAATCGAAGCGCTCGCCATCGCGAAGCAATGGAACACCAGCGTCGTCCTCGGGCTGGCGGAGAAGCGTCTGCTCGAAATCTGTCGCACCCCCATCCCGACGGCTGCCGTCGCGCGCGTCGCGGACGCCTGACCGAACTATCGCAAGCCCGGCCGTTCGATTGGCGCTCGCAATCGCGATAGCGCCGCTCGCTGCCCGAATCCGATACTATGATGGCGGCGACACTTGTGAAGGCGGCATTGGATCCGGTGATAGGCAGACGCAAATTCGCCTCGCTGCTCGCCGCCGCCGCATGCACGGCACTGCCGCTGCGCATTGGCACAGCTCTGGCCGCGCCAGGCACCCAGCGCACCGCCGCCGTCTTTGCCCACTACATGGTGTGTTGCCCGGCAGCCGGCGGGGCGCCGACCCTCGACGATTTCCGCAAGGAAATCACCGCCGCGCAAAATCGCGGGATCGACGGATTCGCGCTGAACTGCGGGGGCTGGGCCAAGGAGCCCCACTATCAGGCGCGCTCGCAATTGATGTTCGATGCGGCGGCGGGCAGCGAATTCAAGCTCTTTTTCTCGGCCGACCAGGTCACTGCTGAAGAAGCCAGCGACATGGTCTCGCGCTTCGAAGCGCATGGGAATTATTTTCGCCATCAGGGCAAGCCCGTGCTCTCCTCCTTCGCTGGCGATCCCGAATGGGGCCAGCGCATCGTCGGCAACCTTGCCCGACAGGGCATCGCGGTTTTCTTCGTGCCCTACTTCTACCCCAAACCCGCCTCGGAATTGCCGAGCGCGGCAGCAGCGCGCCAAGTCTTCGCGGCGGCCTCGTTCGCCGATGGTTTCTTCTATTTCGGCGCCACCGGTCGATCCGACGAGCTGGTCGCGGCGACCGCCCGGATCGCGCCGCTATGGCTCGCCGCGGGCAAGGTCTTCATGGCCAGCGTCACGCCCTTCTATCGCGGGCTGGGCGGCAACTATCGCGCCTTCGAGACGCGCGGCTTCGAGGCCATGGCGGCCGAATGGGAAGCCGCCATCGAGCTTGGCGCAACCTGGATCGAGATCGTCACCTGGAACGACTGGGGCGAGGCCTCTTATGTCGCGCCCTTCGGGCGGCCCAGCAGCACCCTTCTCTGGGACGACCATTGGGGACCGATGCTGTCGCACGTCGCCTATCTCGACGCGAGCCGCTACTACATTGATTGGTTCAAGAGCGGCAGCCGCCCGGTGATCGAGCTGGACCGGCTCTACTACTTCTATCGCCTGCACCCGACGCGTCTTCCCGGCCGCATCGCTCCGGACCAGACGAAGCAGGGCTTGCCGAGAAATGCCGGCACACTTGAAGATCGCGTTTTCGCCACGCTCTTCCTCAAGGGACCAGCGTCGCTCACCATTCTCTCCGGCCGCAAGAGCGAAAGCTTTGACTTGCCGGCCGGAGTCCACCATGTCTCATCGCTCTTCGATATCGGGGCACAGCGCTTCATTGTGAAGCGCGGCGAATCCGTCATCATCGATAAGACCGGGGAGTTCGAAATCAACCGGGACCCCTGGAGCAACTACAATTATTTCGCCGGGAGCGGGGTGCCGTAAGATGTCGGCATTCCCGATCGATCGAGCAGCCGGAGCAACGGGTCGAGCGATGGTGAGCGCAAGCAGTGGATCTCCTGGCCTGCCCAAGATCAGCCTGGTCACGCCCTCGTTCAACCACGCCAAATTCCTTCCGCGCACCATTCAATCCGTGTTGTCCCAGCGATACCCGAATTTGGAATACATCGTCATCGATGGTGGATCATCCGACGATTCGGTCGATATCATCCGGCGTTTCGCGCCGAGCCTCGCCCATTGGGTATCGGAGCGCGACAGCGGCCAATCCGAGGCGATCAACAAGGGCCTCAAATATGCGACCGGTGATATCGTCGGCTGGCTGAACAGCGACGATACGCTGGCGCCCAAAGCGTTATGGCGGATCGCCGAGGCGTATCAGCGTTGGCCGGACGCGGACCTCGTTTACGGCCACACCTGCCTGATCGATACCGACGACAAGGTGATCAAACGCCTCGTCGCGGTGCCGACCAACGCGCGCGAGCTCATCCGCTACAATCGAAATATCTGGTCGCAACCGGGAACGACCTGGCGCCGCCGCCTGCAGGAAAAAATCGGGTTGCTCGATCAGAATCTGCACTATGCGATGGATCACGATTTCTGGATCCGCGCCGCCCTCGCTGGCAATCTCCGGTGCATCCCCTATCACCTCGCCAATCTGCGAAATCATCCGGCGACAAAATCGAACCTATTCACAGACCGTTTCCGGCAGGAACAGCAGCTTCTTGATGCGCAGTACGGTGTCGAATACCATGACAGCATTCACCGCATCGCGTTCAAGATGATCAAAATAGCGCGCGCTCTCTCGACGCCCCGGAACTATTGGTATTATTTCACGAGCCTCGATGATCATAGCGGATAACTGGGGCGCGAAGATCGGCGACGGCGAAGCAGGGGTGTTGCTCTCACAATTGATGGCCAGGTCCAGTGCAGCGACGGCGTCGCGACAAGCCGCACTTGCTGTACCAAATTCTTTTCCGCAACCGACGCTGAGGTCGCCAGATTTGGAAGCGCGATGTTAAAAGCGCTGTCGCTGACATTCGTGACGTCGTTCGTCATCCAGGCGGCGAACATCGCATCCGGCGTCCAGCTCGCGCGCCTGCTCGGACCTGAAAGCCGAGGTGAGCTCGCCGCGGTGCTGCTGTGGCCGATGCTCATCGCGGGATTCGGCAGCTTCGCCCTACCCGACGCGATTACTTATGCTGCCGCGGCGGGCAGGACCAAGCCGCAAGAACTGCTGGCGAGCACGGTCACCCTGGCGATCGCGCTGTCGCTTCCACTGATCGTCATCGGTTATTTTCTCATGCCGGCGATCTTCGCCGGACGACCGATCGCAACCATCCACGCCGCGCAGCTCTATGTCGCGGTCATCCCGTTCAGCCTGTTGGGGACCTTCGTCGTCGCCCTATTTCAAGGCGCCTTCCGCATCGCCCAATGGAACCTGCTGCGGGCATCCGTCCATCTCGTCTATCCGGCGGTGCTCGCGCTCCTCTGGTGGCGCGATGATGTCACCGTCACCAATTGCATGGCGGCGTCGCTGATAGCCAATCTCGTCGTCTGCTTGTTATCCGCCGCTCTCGTGATACTGAACGGCTGGCGCGCGACCATACCCAGAGCGAGCGAGATGCGCGGGCTCGTCGTCTACGGCATAAAAGTCTACATCCCGGCCATCGTGCAGGCCGTCAACGAGCGCCTGGATCAGGCAATCCTGTCGCTCCTTCTGCCGCCCGCGGATCTCGGTGAGTATGTCGTCGCGGTGACGGTCGCCCGGGCGGCGGGCATCCTGACGAGCACGCTGCAAATGCTTGTCCTTCCGGCAGTGGCCAAATCCGAGCCCGCCGAAAGGGCTGCTCTCTCCGGCCGCTATGTCAGGCTGAATACGGCGATTTCGGTCCTCGCTGCCGTCGGATCGGCCGCGGTGGCGCGCGAGATCATCCGCATCGCCTTCGGATCGGACTACGAGCCGGCGCTGCCCGCGGCCTACATCTTGATCCTCGCCAGCCTGCCGATGGGCATAAAATCGATGATGAACACGATGTTCAAGGCGCATAATAAGGCGCTGCACGTGAGCAGGATCGAGCTTGTCGGTCTCGTCGCGACGGCCGTTCTGCTGCCGCCGCTGATCTATTTCTTCGGGACCGTCGGCGCGGCTTTCGCCGCGGTTCTGGTGCAGGGCCTGACCTGCGCGATGATGAGCGATCGGGCGCGCCACATCCTAAGCATCGATGCGGGCCGGTTCTTCGGACCCACCCTTGACGACCTCATCTGGGCCGGCGAACAGCTTCGCTTCGGCATCGCACCCTCTATCCGGGGACGTCGGCGTGAGGATTAGTCGGCGGATTGCTTGAAAATCAAACTGCTACAGGAAGCCGGGATGAGCTTTGCAAGGATCGGAAATGACCTATGTAGTCGCCTTTAATAGAGATCGAGATTTTTACCAGGTCCCGCTAGCCCTCTTTGAGCAGCAAATGCTCTCGTTCTTAATCACCGACCTTTATTACCTCAATGATCATCCGGCATTCGGGATGCTTCCTGGCGCGGCGCGTTTACGGCATCGTTGTGCTTCCGGACTGCCGTCCGCGAAGGTGAAGTGGAACGTCCCCGCCCTGGCGTTGCAGTTGCGCAACCAATTGGTCGGCAATTCCTCCCCCGACGCGTTCGATGCGGTTGATCGCGCGCTGTCGCTTGCTGCCCTCAAATGCGCGCAACGGACGCGGTCGAACCTCTTTCTTTACAGTCATTACGCCTACGATGCTTTCACTTCGAACAGATCGCGGGACATGGTTAAGGGCTTATTCATGTTCCACCCGCACACTGATCTCATTCAGAAGATTCTGACCGAGGATTTCGAAGACCATCCAGAGTGCGTCTGGTCCGTCCAGTATGAGAAAGACACCGCCGGACAAAATTCTAGAACTGTCGAATTACGCGAGGAGTGGCGGTACGCTGATTTTATCGCGTGTGCTAGCTCGTTCACCGCGCGGTCGTTGCACCATGCCGGTTGCGATCCCGCGAACATCACTGTGGTGCCGTACGGTATTGATGTCGCCGAAATACCCTTTGAGAGGAACGCAGGAGGTCGCCGGCGCTGCCGTTTCCTATTCGTCGGGCAGGGCGTCCAGCGCAAAGGACTGCACCATCTCCTCAAGGCTTGGAGCTTGGTTAAGCTCCCAAACGCCGATCTAACGCTCATCCTTAGCCGCGCCGACCCTGGGATCGTGAAGCTGGCGGGCGACAATGTCACGATTCTTGCCAAGCAGACGCGGGACGACCTCTATCAGCATTACAACGCCGCCGATGTTTTCGTACTGCCATCTCTCGTCGAGGGCTTTGGATTGGTCTACCTAGAGGCGTTGGCCGCGGGGTGCTATTGCATCGGGACAGAGAATACCGGGCTTCCTGATCTGACCTCAGGATCACAACCGGGCAATCCGGTCATCGACCTCGTCGAGGTGGGAAGCGTTGAGCTGCTGGCCGCCGCATTGGAGCGCGCCCATGACCTGTATCAGCGCGGCGCCCTCGATCCAGCGGCGATAAGGCGGTTCGCGCAAACTAAGAGATGGGATAAATTTCGCGCCGGAATTTCGGAGCTAGCCCAACGCAACTTGGGTGCGTGACTAATAAAATGATCGACTTTGTACTTTATGCCCAGGCGGCCTTCTTCTTCGCGACAATCGCGTCATTTTTTTTGTCGCGCGCCGCGTCGATCTTCCATCC
>WNFD01015301.1_pt1 | contig 16726 bp, 25 predicted proteins | sample 5400491 | NCBI WGS metagenome assembly WNFD01 (sample SAMN13153343, study PRJNA577476) | soil metagenome | isolation source: 120 cm saprolite under Douglas fir tree site 2 hole 2 replicate 2 | place: USA:California | collected 2015-04-18 | reverse complement strand
GGAGTGACAGTTTCGCGCAGACTCACATAAAAAAAGTGTCATATGCGGAGCAAGGACTGAGGAGAGGCTCAAAGCGGTACTTGACAAGAATCACGAGGCACTTTGTCTCCGCAGCCTTAACGATGTTTCAGACCCACTCAAGCCCGATAGCCCAGTGTGAACATTTGACATCCCGGTTGGAGCTGAGAGCGACGGAGTCATTCTGAGAGAGCGTTATGTCATACTACTAAGAGTGGCAGCGTGATTCGAGGGGTCACACGGTCACGGTTATTCGAGTTCCAATATTGCCAACTTGAACGTTTCTGGTTTAAAGCTACCTCAAATTGTTACGTGCTCATCTGCTTCTTGGGACTCTACCGTGACCCGGTCACGCGTCTACAATCATGTATTTATGATACACTTCTATCGTGCAGGCCGTTGTACAATGAGGGGGGGGGGTGATACATGATGACAATGAGAATCGGATTTTGGATCAAGTATTAAGGGAGACTTTAATTCTTAGTGCCGCGGTCTCCGAGGCCTACGGCATCCTTAGCTTTGTCCACCAGCGAGGTCTACGAGAAGACGGTGTGAGATCCGAGGTGAAATTCCCGTCAAGTGAAACTTACACCGCCCTCCGAGTCTCCATGGAAGAGTGTGTCACCGGCTTTCTGGCTTGTGGACTTCTGACCCTATAGCGAAAGTCAAGACTGCGTGTGCTGCGATTGAAAACATAGCATATATATACCTCAGGCTGAACTTTGGAGGAAACAGAGTCGACTTTGTCTCCCATCTTGTCTCCGAGGTGTTCGAAGGTGGACTTTTCAGAGTCGGGCTGAAAGATGAGCGTTGTATTAACAGAGGAGATTGTCATGATAGATAGTGAGGGTACCTTGGCAGCCTTAGTTACTTTGTCCGTGAGAGACTGGCGGCCTTGGTCTGACATGATGAAATGATATGAAGAATGATGGTTGTGGTAGTGAAGCAAGAGATGATGGGCAGGAAGTGGGCAGGATTGGGGGATTTTATATGCGACGCGAAGGGACGCGTCGTGGTCAGGTGACCTATGGACTACGTCATGGGATCGAGGGACGATGACGACATGACATGACATGACGTGACATGAGCGGGGGAAAAGCTGCCCAAGGTTTAACGGGTGTATCAACTGTCAAATGAGGATTTGGCATCAATATTTGTTGAACAGTTGGTAGCAAATGGGTGGCGATGAGATCCATCATGGACGACATGGGGCGTGCGGATGCCCAGTTTGACCTGAAGAGGAATATTAATGGATCGTTGCCCAGGAACGCTATCAAACCAACTCTGCAACGCCGGCGCCCGTGACGCCCCCATCTGTAGCAACGCCATTAGTCAATGTAAATGTTTTCTCACCTCCCTTTAAATCACTCTCACCATTAGTTTGCTTCCTTGCACTCTCCTCCGCAACTCCCTCTAATTCGATGCTTGGCCCCGTGTCCTACTCACCAGACCTTGACGTCTTCGCAACACCACCGACGACTCCCATGTCCACTGAACCTCCCAGCGAGTCCATCATCCGCCCATCGCTCTCCCGTAGCTCCTCTCGCCCTTCGAACCTCCATTTAACTAAGACGGCTGTCGAGTTCAGGCCCGATATCCTCCTCGAGAGTCAGTCCCCACCGAATGTTCCTTATAACAGGTCCCCTGCGCAAGTTACAATGCCCCAATCCATGTCGTCGAGTAGTGTTGTCAATGGTCGCGCAGCCAGTACCAGTAGTGCCAACTCACTCTCGGGCGGTTCCGATCACACCTCGCGCCCCAAGATTCCCACAATCACCACCACCGCTGACTCTACTCTTAAGACTTTCGTGACATCTCCGCATTCGGTTACATCTGCACCCATACTTCGTCCTCATTCACATTCGCAAAGCGCAATGACTTCCCCGTGCTTTGTGCACTCAAACCTCGATAAGGGTGCTTCTTTCTCCGAATGGCTCAAGTCTAGCAACGGCCTCCCGGCTGTAGATGTGGCCCCCGTCCTAAAACCAATGTCCGCTGACTCGCACAAGACTCCCTCACGTCGTTATCGTAAAGTCAACGATGAGCAAGTCATCCCCATTCCATACGAAGATGACAATGAGGAAAATGTGTTTGATGCCAGTGACTATGATGATGACGAAGGCAGTGCCAGTCTAACGAAGCAGCTTGCGGACACTGCTGTCGGCGTGCGGGAAATGAGTAAGCAACTTGGTGCGTTACCAGAACCTCCATCGTTCCCGCCTAAAGTGCTGAACATTGGAAGGCCGCACACGTATCAGATCAAATATTCAGAACGTGCTGATTGTGACCAAGGCACGCGTAAGCGCGATCAGACGATTGTCGCGTGCCCTAGCTCTTTACCTCATGAAAAAGCCCAGGTATAATGGCCGTGGCCTTGTCGTGTGCGTCTGTCCTATTGTCTGCACACCCGCCTGCGAGAGACTGACATATAGGTGACAGCTATGTTGATCATCAGCTAAAAACCTCACGTCGGTTCGATGCCGCCGGCCTCGCCCGCGATCATCCCGAACTTTTCCACCCATTTCCACGCCGTCGCTCTTCGAGTTCAAATTCGGTCTCGAGTACCTCTACCTCTGCAAGCTCAAAGGAGGACCCCACGCATGAAGAAGGCCAGCTCCGTTACTGGACCGCCGATATGTGCAGTCGCAGCCCCCACCTTTTCGACTTCGTCATCACGGTGCGCTATTTAACCCTTTCTTACCATATCTCATGTTAAGAGTCCATGACCATAGTTAGGTGGCGATGGCACAGTCCTCTTCACTTCGTGGCTTTTCCAGCGGATAGTTCCGCCCGTCCTTTCCTTTGCTCTCGGATCCCTTGGATTCCTTACAAATTTTGATTTCGCCGACTATCAAGCAACAATGGACAGTGCGCTGGAGTCCGGTATCCGTGTCAACTTGCGCATGCGTTTCACGTGTACGGTTTACCGCGCGGTCAAACACGAGTCGGGTAGGGGTCGTCGCAAGGCCGTAAAAAAGGCCGAAACTGGGGAGATTATGATGCGCAACCTCGAAAAGGGGGGCTGGGAGGCCCTAGAGTGCGGCTATCATGCAGATCAGATGGCCACAGGCGGGCGCTGCGGAAAGGATAAGGAGATCATGTGTTTCACGACACGCCCAGTCGAGTATTTTGAGGTGCTGAATGACCTTGTCATTGACCGAGGCCCGAGTCCCTATGTTAGTATGCTCGAGCTATTCGGTGAGCCTGTTCTATTCCGACCATTGATCACCGCTGACGCCCGCTCAGGTGACGAGCACCACATGACAACCGTACAAGGAGACGGGCTTACAATCTCAACTCCAACCGGATCTACTGCGTATTCTGTACGTACTGGTGTGTCGCTCGTGATCTACGCGGCTGACCCGCCCTCCTCCAGCTGTCAGCTGGAGGCTCCCTTGTCCACCCAGAAATCCCCGCTATCTAAGATTACAGCGAGCAGGTTTCCGTTCCCTACCGTTTGCGCCGACAAACAGTCAACGGACTGGTTCCACGCCATCTCGCGCACTCTCAAGTGGAACGAACGTGAGCGACAAAAGTCTTTTGTCGTCGTCGAGGAGGGTCCCGTCAGGGAGGAGCATAACCATCATCAGCGCAAGAACCATCACGAGTCCACAGCCTCTGCGAGTAAAGGAGATGAGGAGGAAGACGAAGACAACTCCGACGAAGAGGAGGAAAAGTTCGACATTGACGACCTTTCGTCTGAGAACGGTGGTGACTCTGCACCCACCACCTCAAACAGTAGGAACTCCGATCTCGGGTTATCCCCGGGAGTCTCACCTTTGTCCGGTGCGGCATCGCGTGCTGCAGAGGCAATCATGGGTGTGAGTCCCGACGCGCACGCCAAGGCACGCGCCCAGTCGCGCTCCCGTTCAGGCGTCCGGTCTGGCGTCGACTCGCCCAGCCGTTTTGCGCCGGTTCTGCCACGTCAAGGCCACAGCCACAGCCACAGCCATGGTCACAGTCACAGCCATGGGCATGTTCAGTGGGCCGCAAGCGTGCCAAGCAGCGCGAACGCGAACAACAGGTCAAGCCACGTCGAAGGAACGGGTGATCTTTGCACTCCGACGACTGCAGCACCCACACGGCGCACGCGCTCGCGCTCGCCTGCAGCTCCAACCATCCATTCGCACCAACACCCTCGTGCATTTGCGGTGTGGGGCCAAGATGAGAGCGACAGCAATTCAAGTGACAACGACCCATGAGGGTATCTATGAGCATATAAGGATAACGGTGTGCGGCCTGAGGGATGGGCCGGAGGTAGATTGGGCCATTTGGTTCCTTCCGCTGTCTGTGATTGCGCTGCTCACGAACCCCGTCCTGTCGCCGTCACGTATTTTTGTCTTCATTCCAGGGTGGTTTTTATTCGCCTTCGCTCGCATCCATAGAGTCGGGTGCGGCCATATTATGCTTTTTATGGATAAAGTCTTTGCTATTCACCTGTTTTGATGACTTCCCACTGGCATATTCATATTTATGACCAATTTCCTGTACGCGATAACGTATATACGCAGACCTGTAATCTCTCTCGGATTCTGAGACTCGGGAGCATGTTATCACAGATGGTAATGCATCAATCTCCTGTTGGGAATCTTGCGTACCGCGTGTGCCGATTACCTATGTGCGAACGATATGTCCAAGGATATCTGGGAAATCCTCCCGCAATAACGGGCGCTAGGACTCTCGCAAAGAAAGGGTGTTAGAGGTCCCCGCGTACCTGATTAAGCGAACAGCCAGGGGGCAGGGGCTTGGCGACCGGTAAGGAGAAAAAGAAAACGTCAAGCAAGCGAGCATCGTATCGTTACATCGGGAAGAGCGAAAGCGGAAAAATCGGACCTGCCCAGGCACTGCGGCGGCTCTCGCTCAAAAGAAGGGCGTATTGCGTAACGCGAAACGGGGTAGCGCGCGGTAGTCTGGGCGGTCTTTGGCGATGGCCCAGAGCCAGATGTCGAGGTCTGGGAGCGTCAGGTCTTTGAGCCAGGGTGCTCCGCGCCCCGTTGCGCCCATCGCGTGCGCGTGCGCGACGATGCGCTCGCACGCCTCGATCGCAGCTGCGCGCAGGACGTATGCCTGGGCAGGCGTGGGCGTGGGCCCGTCGACGGGGATGGGAACCCGAGTCGTGGCGGTGGCGGCTGCGGCTGCCACTGCCCTTTCCTCCCCTTTCCCGATGCGGGCCGGTGGCGCCGTGGTTTCGGGAGCAGCCGCGCGCGCGAGCAATAGCGCCGTCGTGGAGAGCGTGTGCGCGGGACGATCAGCATCAGCATCGGAAGGTGCTGCTGCTGTTGCGGCGGGAAAAAGGCTGGCGAGTGCCGGTGCGGCGGTGGAGAGGTCAATGACGCCCAGGTGGATCAGGATCGAGGGCAACACGTTGTCGGCGAATACGGGCAGGTGCGACGTCTGCGGAACAGGAAAGGGGGAAGGATCTCTCGCGCCGAATCGGACGGCGATTGCATTTATCAGGAAGAGCGCCTTTTTGAAGCAGTAGATTGCTGCGAAGGAGGTTTTTACGCGTGCGCATGAGCCAGGGAGAGAAGTTTGCTTGGAGAAGAGTGAGGAATATACACACGCTGATTATTGATAATGCTCATGTCCCGGAAGCCCGGAATGGAGCGCACGAGCTGAAATAATTGTATGGATTAGCATATAGACGCCCCAATCTTGAAATGACGCCACCTCACCCACTCGAGGACAATGTCCGAGGCTGCTGCCGGGCCCTTTTCACTCGCTCTTGCGCCCTCCTTCAGAGCTTCCGCAACGAAACTACCGAGGTTTGGGTACCCTCCATCGATGAGGACTTTACCGGTCTCATCGAGGAGCGTTTTCAAGAGCTGTGCGAGCTCCCACCCAGGACCACCGACTTGACCGATCGTCACGCCTTGGATACTCTCGTGTCGTTGCTCTGTGTGGAGGCTTACACCTAAAAGCTCCGCTATCTTTGTCTCGCTGAGAGTTTGCATGCCCCTAGCGCTCAAGAGATCGCCCTCTCCATCCGTTACGGAACTTAGATAGAGTCCGAAGACAAAGGCGCGAATAGAATCCCATGCCCCTCTCCCTGTCTCCCGGTGAAGGGGGGCACGATAACCAGATGCGATATTTAGAAGCGCGAGGATAGAGAGGAAATTCAGCTCGGAGAGCGGCGAAGGAAAATTGAGTGGGAAAGCAAGACCGTGTGAGGTTGCAGTAATACGATGATAGGTGTCGGTGAACGCCGGGGACAGTAGCAAGCGCTCGATGTTTGCGTCAGAGACCTAGAGAATACACGCGGGCATCAGTATGCTTGTGAGGGGATATCAGCAGGCACGGACGGCCGATGAACGTAGGTGATGGAAGCATAGACGCTAGGAACGCCACCAAGCGCAATACACTTGGCGTAGTTTGGTTACTGATGGCGAACTGTAATACAAAAAATTCCTAGAAGATAGAAGCGAGGCATCGCATCACAAACTCCACCGTAAGCCTCACCCTGACGCCCATATCGAACCAAGCAAGATATAATTACTAAAAGATCCTGACTCATCGCGCAGAGCGAAGATCCAACCATTCTGGAACGACGAGAGGATGGGAGGAATCCCATCAAAGGATTCAATTGTTAACTTCGTAACTGAGACCGCTGCGTGCATCACACGTGCGCAAAATCTCGTGCCAATACGGTGATACTCTGTGATACTCAGAGGTACATAACGGCAGAAATCGGAAACCATTGCGCCGGTGCGGACACTCACCGTCACGGCTTCTGCTTGAGTCAGGGCTCGCGAAGACTCGCGAATGTATTCAATATAGTGCCCTGAAGGTGGGAATGAAGGTATGAGGAGAGCCATGGACCGCGCGAGGCCTGGGATGATCCGCGCGATGGAGTAGGTTTCTGTCCACAATGGTCCTGCGACCGTGAAGCGCGGCCGAATTTGTCAATGGAATATTGGGGGTGAAATCGTTAGCCTTGCGAAATGGGCCCGAATCTGATCTTGTGTGATAATAGAAATTGGGGGATTCTGCTGGCGCCTGCGGCTAAGTGTTGCCAGAGCGTTTGTGGAAACGGGAAGTGAATCTGCGAGAGTGAAAAGAGAATGAATGTCTCGGAAGTGCCCGAGTCCCCAGCCGCGGCGGAAAATGCTATCGAACTTCAATAGCACCGTATAGCCGTAGTTTGCCAAATTTCTCGGAGAAAGCACGCAGAACAGACGGTGACGTGAAATAAGAGTAAAATGAGTGAGTTGAGTTGGCGGTTGGCGGAAGGACTTGACATGACCCTGGAATAGGGTTAAGGCCACACGTCTACCTGCCAACTGCCAACACAAGTCCGACACCAACATTGGCCATGTCATTTCGTTTCGCTACCGGTATCGGTATATCTAGTGCTTCTGCAAGGACACTGTTTGCGAGTACAGCGCGCTTCTCTGCAGCCAGTAATTCACTTGGTGACTGTGGTTATGACAGAGCACCTGCAAAAGTGACTGATTCGCGAACGGCAGACCTGCGTACTCGCCTCTTGGAGGAACTTAAGATTTCCCTGAAGGTTCGGAATTTTCAGTATGTCACGGGAAGAGGTCGTTCTTAAGGTGGTTCATTGCCAGGCCAAGGACTCTCTCGCGTCCACAACCATTCGTGTGTGTACATTGACCAGATTTTAGCCCGAAGACTAAAGCAAGCCTTGTGCATGCGACTCTCTGATATTCAGTCTGTTCTATCGGAAGTCTACTCTGCAGACAAGGTGCCGAATGGCAGAAAAATAGACTCTTCAGCCATTGCAGCCCTTGTTCGCAAGGCTTGTACCCGTCGCGTACGCGCCCCGTTTTTTTAATGCGTCTATTTACTCGTTTCTCACGTCCTGGCTGGCGCAGCTCGATTCCGCCGCTCAATTCAATGAAGGTTCTCGTTCGGATCTTGCAGAGAAGGAGCGACAAGAAGCAGATTTCCTTTCTAGATTTTTGCCTCCGCTTCTACCTGAAGCAGACATCGACCGCATCCTTAAGGAGATAATCACGGAACACGTGTCCCTAACTCAACTCGACTCTCGCAAATCCATCGGGAAGGTCTTCAAGACGTTTTATTCCAGGGTAGATAGAGCATCGGTGGACCCTGATCTTGTCAAACGTAGAACGGAAGCTTTACTCGGCGCTTGACGCCACGTTGCCCCTTGGCTCCGTACTCAGCTGTGCCATGGATTCTACTTTGTGATTAACCAATTCCTGAATTTAGACATTCCCTTTGCACAGAGATTTGGCTGCTCTTCCCGTGAGATTTCCTTTCATCCTCGCGTGAAGGGGTTACTTCACGTTTCCACGTGCTGACTACATTGACCGACGTGCAAATGGGTCTTGATTCGAATCCCGTCGTTTCACACGAACGATGGCGGTTTCGGGTTTACAGGGGCCATCAGAACACGGCTTGAATTTGGACTTTACGAAATCCGAGCATTTGGCCCGCCTCGTTTAAGTTGCAGAGCGCCCCATTGCACCTATGATACACTCCCGGTAGTATTTCATCTGTCTTAAAATTGATCGGTTGTAACGCTTATGTGGTACATTGGGATCTCGGAGCGCGTGAAATCCGCTAGCTCGCACACCAGAGCGCAATGCGCCTTTTCGCGTAACGTCGGAATATTCCATTGCGGTCCCTTTGGTTCTGCTCAACACGAAGCCTGCATCTCCGCTTCTCCCATATGTGGCGCCGGAAGCCTGCCGTACGGGGGGAGCGTCACTGCCAAATATTCTCCTTGCCCCTGTTGGGGCTAATTTGCATGCTTTTACTCTCAAGTCACAGTAGCATAACGATCGGCGGCCGACGAGGTCCTGATTGCTCGCGTCTCGCGTATTGCCGGGTGTTCACAGCGCTTCTACGCTTACGACGCCTCACCAGGAAGTTGTGATCCACGCGTTCGACGTTGAATGATCAGCCAACAAGAATCCTATGAAGTGACCCTGTGCACCTCCGCTACGGCTGTCCAATTGAAATCTGCGCACGGTTTTTCCGAATCCCCGAGTAGCCAAGGCCCGTATTTCGGTGAGATGGCTCATGAGTGACAATGCTCCCTCCCCTACAGGCACCACTACCTCGCTTAAAATACAACGCATCTTCGGGTCTCGAGTGGATAAAGTACGGACAAAGCGCAGGCAATGATGCAATCCTACGATACAGAATGCGACAGATAGAGGAAGTCCGGTGGGTGGACGTCTCAGTTCGCAGGTGCGGTGTCGCCATTTGCCTCGTCTGGCCTCGCCGTCGAACTCCCACTAGCGCCGCTAACGTCAGCCCCTGGCTTCGCATTGGAGGACGACACGTCTAATTTCACATCCGAATCGAGAGGCCGGAGATCTGGGGTGTCGTCGTTCTCATTCATCGCCGTTTGCGTGATTGAACCTTGCTGCCCTTGCCCTGGCTGTGATCGAGTATGCGAGGTTAGTGGAGCCGGTCCGGTGGATGCCGGGAGGACACTACGGAGGCGTGTGAGTTCCTCGACACAGCGGTACATGGTATTTGAAATGCCCTCGAGCACACGCAGTCGCTCGTCAATTGCCTCACGAGTGAGCACGTCCAAGTGAGCGAGCTGGGCATCCGTCAGCGTTGGAGGCAGTGTCGCCAGAGGAGGACGTGCAGGCATTGCATGACGCAGCGGCCCTGTGCGATAAACAATGGGGAGGCTCGGAAGCGGTGCATTAGTAGGGCGTGGACCTGTGCCTCCAGGTCTGAAGGACATTGGAATCAGAGAGGGCACATTCACACTCCTGTTCGGAGTTGAAGTGGCTGAAGTAGGCTGTGGGGCTGTAGAAGTCGAACGAGGAGGGCCTGACGAAGTCGGCGACGGTACGGTGGCTTGCGTGGTTGTCGTTGGTGGGGCGGATGGCCCGGGAGCCGTCGACAATGCCGATGTTGCCTGCTGGGTTTGTGAAGGGCTGGTAGAAGGTTCTTGGTTCTGGGCACTCGGGGTACCAGGAGACGATCTCCGCAGGGCTGCAAGCGCGGCAGCCTCCTGAGGGGTTGATGGCGTACCCTGGTCCTGCGAGCTGGGGCGTTCACCCTCAGGGGGTACACGTTGGGGGGCTGACTGTTCTCCTTCCTCGGAGGTAGCAGGTGCAGATTCAGGTGCTGTAGTAGAGCGCGCAGTGCCGTGGGGGGCACCTTGCTGTTGTTGTTGTTGCATTTGTCGCTGTTGCGGCGCTGCTTCCTCTAGTCCCCGACGGTCTCCCCAAGGCTGCCATACCCCACCTGGGCCATAGAAACCTTGAAAAATCGGTGCTGGCTGTAGTTGCGGAGGGGGTGGCGGTATGAAGTGCGGACCCATTGGTTGGTGGGCAAAGCCGGGACCCCATTGATAGTGTGGCGGAGGTGCTCCGCCTGCCGCAAACTGCTGGGGTTGCACTGGGGGATACGGTACCGGAGGTGGCGCGGGTGGCGGGCCACGGACCATGTTGCGGAAGAGGTTACCCAAGTGCCCGGCTGGAGGCTGCGGCGCATCGGCCGCGGGTCCAAAAGGGGGTGCGACGCCCTGGGGTACAGCAGCTGCTCCACGAAGGACATCTGCCTGCCCTACCCTACCAGCTATGGGCGGTGTAGTGGTGTCCAGAACAGGTCGGCGGCTATACCAGCGTATCAACTCGTGACACAAGAAGTGTTACTAATTGGACTGACCAAGTAGGACAACTCTGTTGCCGCTCAAGCCACGAGCGGAGACAGTGAAAATGGAATATATGCCCACATGGTAGTTTCTTCGGTGTCATGTTTGGCCCATCTCTCGCGGGGGCCGTTGTTCCTTGCGGATTAGCCTGATCGCGGGTGGCAGGGTCTGGGAGCGTCATCTCTTCACGACAAATAATACAAGTATGATCATTCAGTGGCATTCGGATAACGCTCATCCATATTTCGGGTTGCCGTGCGGTATCGCATGAGGTCTCGCAGACGCGTGATGAAAGACCGGGCCGTCACGTATACGTCGCGAACCACGTTTAAGGGGACGCCGTAAAATGTGACGATGACCGCGAAGAATCCAAGATAAGTGGACAACTTGAGAAAATCTTCGGTATGAGTTAGATGGCGCCTGCTTGGAAGAGGCTTGGAGCGCACCAGTGATCAGATCGACGTAAAAAATCCACATGCTTTTGTCCTCCCATGGTGGAGCATTCTCCCCTCCGCGGGACGCCGCGCGATGGAATTCGATGGTAGAAAGGATATATTTGGCTTTTGAATTGACCAGGCTGGCCATGAGGATCGAATACTGGAAGGTATTTGATCGCGGAGTGCGAGACACGTTTGCTTCTACTAACCTCGCTTGCAAAGAGAATGATAACTCCGACTCCGTTGGTGAGAATACTTTCTGCGGCAAAAGCTAACATCACAATGTTAGTGGCCCATAGGAGGAAGAACAACCCGCTGATCCGTATGTGAAACAGAGTCGTTGGACCAGGATACGGCATCTGATTCATCTGACGAGGGTGAGTACGCGAGATGGTAGTCATAAAGGCTATAAGTACCCATTCGATCCGGTCTGACAAAAGCCAGTGGAACGACTTGACGAACAGGAGAAAGCAAAACATGACAGCAAGGGGAATGTCGATTTCGTCTCTGAAAATGGTGAATGCAAGAAGGGACTCGGTGACAAAGAACCACATGCGGTCGTAGAGTCTCTGTGAGCAAGTTGGTTTCTGCACGGAAGAAATCGTAATGATGGCGCTACCTCGACTTCTACGGGCCGTAAAGAGCCAAAGAATAGCTGTTGAACGAGGCGGCCACACATTAAAGCCAAGAGCAGGCTGAAATTGGCGAGGATCTGGGGAATAAAGGAGAGTCAGATAGACCGTGGAAAGAGTGTGTCCAAGAGGACGAGACCAGAACGCTCGCGCCGCTCTTTGAGAGATATACGGCTACGGAGTAGAAGTTGCTATGATTTTGGAGGGCATTGACGACAGTGGCGGATACTGCAAGGGTTGAAGCAAAGGAGTAGAGGACGACACGATGGGAGAGGATTGAACCAGTGAGAGATCGTAGTCTGGGACGCAAAGAGTCGGCCATAAGGAGGGCGGGCGGGATGCTGGAAGGACAAGCTGGTGACGAGCGTCGAGCGTGCACGGGGAACAGCGGCCGACGTGGCGCATCGGGGCACAACCACGTGCGAGGTCCCAAACCGGTACTGTATTAAGCCCTGGGACTGCCGTCTCCTTTGCCCCCTCCCCCGTCTCTCGGTTGAAATCCCCATGGCAGCAAGTCGTCATCCACGCCATGTACTCGATTTTTATTTTCCTTTCTTGACTCCCTCACTGCGTCCCCCTTTTAAGGGTTCCATTCTAGAACAGTGGGCCAAACTCTGACCCGTAAAATTCCCATTTCAAGTGCACTCCGAACTCAGCCTCGCCCTCGGATCAACGCAGAAAGGGGAGGGGCGAGGGCATCGCAATACCTGTAGGACGGACGCTCATTATTGACCCAATACGTAACACTGCGCGAAATTTGACGTGAGACTCCAGTTTTCTTGGAGGCGAGTCAAGACAGTAGGCGTCACATTTTTGCTCGGGCGAGAATCGCTCCCTGGAACCCGCAAGATGTGTGGCGTTTCTCGGCAAGGGGCATGGCCTACCCCTGGGTTACGCCCAAAATCATATGCTGAATCCAGACGCCCGTCAGGAGACACGGCATAGATTTATCGGAGGCAGGCAGGTTCTGAGGGATCAACACACTCTCACCAGCGCCTCTTCGGCGCCTCTTCTATGGATTGGCCCCCGGTGAGCCTGCTTCAAAAATGCAATCCGAACCTTCCTCACGGAGCAATTTCCCAGCCTCTTTTTTTGGCATAAATACCAGGTTCGCCTCTCCCCCCCTCTGCACCTCCCCATCCCTTGATTCCTTGTCTATTCGTGTGTTGCTTATGCCAGATTTGCGCCTCCGCTCTCAGTCTTCATCCCCGAAGCCCGTCACGAAAAAAGGTGTTGACAGCTATTCTGTCACACCCACAACAGCACCTCGGACTCATCTGTTGACACGCCTGCTCTATGTCACGTCTGTGATCTTATCCATGCTATGTCTCGCCTACGTCAGCGGGCGGGAACGCACACCCCTCCCAGATGCATACGCTCTCTGCTCCCGCTCTGGCGCTCATATCTACACAGTCGACCTTGATCACCCACGCGTACAGTGTATGGTTGTTCAGGGTTCTCACATTGTAGATGTTGGTGCCATAGGTATGTAATCGCACGATGCCGTCCCTTGCATACCATAAATCCACATCCACATTAGATGAAGTGCACCGCCGATGGGAATTATCTGTCCTTGACATTGAAGCAGCCATTAAGCGCGCGCATCCGAAACCCCGTCTGGCAACTAGATTTATCGAATCGGGATCAATTATTGTTCCTGGCATGAGTGGTAGGCGCCCGATGTGAGTTGACTGCTATGTAATTATCTCTAATCAGCAATATTTATGTAGACTCGCACGCACACATGCTTGAGTACGGCGCAAGCCGGCTCATCCCGCTGGAGAGCGCCCGAAGTGCAAAAGGTGATCCTCGTCCCCCACGATTGGTCAAGCTTAAATCTGACCTACGAAAGCCGCCACGGAGTTGGTCCGTCGGTTTATTTTATCCGATGAAGATATCAAACAAGATCCTCTGAAATTTGTCGAAGGTTGGGGTTGGGATCACACAAAATGGGCAGAGCATGGGTTCCCAACTGCAGTAAGGCATTGCCCCTTCTTCTCAACCACATGACCCATTCCCCCATTTGCTTCAATCAGGCGGACCTGGACTCCGACTCTATAGTACGACAACATCGGGTTGTGCTGGAGGCTAAGGATGGTCATGCAATCTGGGTAAACTCCAAGGTCCTTGAAGACATTTCTCCTCTCCCAGAAGAGGTTGAGGGTGGTGTCATAATACGCGATGCATCCGGAAAGCCCACAGGTGACGTACACCCACCGCTGTATTTGATTCGCATACAGAAGCGGGTTCCAGGCGTATTTCTCGACAATGCACAGTTCCTCGTAACGGTCTCTCCACCTACATATAAGGACCTTGAAAAGCGTTTCCAGTTGGTCGTAGATGATGCTATCTCGCATGGACTTACATCCATTCATGATGCCGGCTTTGACCCGAGATCCCTGGAATTCTTCAAATCGTGAGCACCCTCCATTCAATAACCCGATTACCCACCAAAAGGATCCGTTAGATTGGCCGAAAAAGAGAAGCTACCCGTGCGCCTGCGTGGATGTTCCACGGCTCTTTTACTAACGACTACGTAGATTCGAATCTATGGCATGACACATTTCGATGAGAATTTCGAATACTGGGGTGATAAGATCAAACCGATAATCGGGGCTGCTAACGGTCGGTTTACAGCACGAAGCGTCAAGATATTCGGAGATGGCAAGTCTTCTTCGCCACCTGAGCCATCTACGCTAAATACCATTCTAGGCGCTCTACGATCCGGTGGGGCTGCTGTAAGTTCAATGAAGTCTGAATGCAGTTTTGGCCTGATGGCCATTGTCAGCTACACGAGCCTTACGCTGACAATCCCAGCTCAAGGGGCTTCATGAGAATCGATCAAGAAGTTTTGACAACTAATATCCAGAGATTCCTAAGAGATGGTTGGCAGACAGTAAGAGGTGTTACATCTTTCCCTCTCTCCAAAAGTCATGCGCCGTTTCTAGAATGTCCATGCAGTTGGTGATAGAGCAAATACTCTTGTCATCGACGCATTCGAGTCTGCACTTGAGGGTATCAACGTGACTACCCTCCGACCTCGTCTTGAGCATGCCCAGATCATAACACACTCGGATATGGCACGCCTCGCCAAGCTTGGTGGTATGTAGTTGATTCCTGACCTTCCCCGACCTGGCGTTGATTTGAGGCCATAACCCAGTCATCGCCAGTGTCCAGCCAACCCACGCGTAAGCAATTGTCATGCTGCGGATACCAATAACTGACCGTATTGCACGCCACTAGAATAAGTGACATGTACTTTGCCGAAGATCGCCTGGTGTGTCTATCGACGTCATGGGTTATTCTACACCGCTTACCCTCCGCAGGGCCCCGAACGTGTAAAGTTGCTCTACGCTTTCCGCGATATTATCGATTACGGCGCACGCTTCACCCTCGGCTCTGATGCGCCTGTCGAAGATATGAACCCTTTGTCCGGGTTTTTCGCCGCCATCACGCGACTTGCGCCCGACGGCACTTCTCCTCATGGGCCAGGGGGTTGGTATGTCTCTCTCATTAAGTCAGAGCTAGTCCATTCGATAACCCGCCTGTCGCAGGTTCCCCGAACAGCGCCTCACGCGCGAAGAGGCATTGAAAGGTGTGTTGCAACAACTGTCTGCTTTACACGCAGGACACTGGCAACTGAGACACGCTGCATTGGCGCCAGGAATGACTCTGGACCCTGCATGGGCATCGTTCAGCGAGAATATCTTAGGATCCATCACCCCTGGGAAGCGCGCAGACTTCGCTGTGCTATCAAAGGACATCATGACTATTCCGGAAAGTGAGATCCTCAGCACTGAAGTTTTGACTACGGCGATCGATGGCCGTCCGGTCTACGGACACATCTAGCTGTGATGAGGGGGCCAAATGAACTTATTTGCTCACTTATTCACCAAATGGAGCAGCTGAGCTATGCTTTTAGCTAGGAGGGAATGCTGTCATGTAGTTCCTGCGAATTGGACACAGATGAGCGCTCCTACAGTTGGGCGCTACGATTGTTCCTAGGATGTGGTGAAGTTCTGAGTAGAGCAGAGCGGTTACAAAACGCAGATTACCTTCAAAATCAAATAAACACCAATGTGGGTAAATGATTGCTACGATCGTGTTGGCCAATGCCCCGACTGCAACTTACAAATGACTCAAAATGGACTCTATGAAATAACTTAACGAGCGCTTCGTCGGTGTTGCAACTCTCTTAGGCCACGGTCAGGGGCGGCACGCACAGATGGTAACTTTGCCAAGGTTGAGACATGTCACATGTACTGTATGTGTACCCTAAAGACGAGCAACTTTATCTTTCAACATCTGCAAGTCAAGCGCTCGGAAGTTCATCGATCACGATCACAACATACCGTATTGCAGGAGGCGCCCACGCTCCTTACTCACTTGCTCTTTCTGAGCTACACCTTTATATTGCAACCTCTTCCCAGCGGCGCCGGTTTGTGTAAGCACGTTATAGATGAAACACTTGTGAGAAATTTGGGAGCTTATTAGACAAGCTCAATGGGGTACAGGATGGTAATACCTCCGTGAGATGGGCGGGTCTTGTCGTCTCGTGGAGCACTAACACCCCCCTTCCCCCAGTTAGAGGACGGCAGCGGCGATCTTTCAGGCAAGGACCTATATCGAGCTCCTCGTAGCGGCTACGTACTTGGCTGGCGCATGACCACCATACCACCGACGAGTGAATGTCACATTCATCATAAAAATGCATGGTCCGAAAGACTCGTGCCAGATAGCGATCTATTACGCTAAGATGGGTGATACCCACAAAATGGCGAGCAGTCACGGTTTCGTACCTCGGATGGGAATGGTATATAGGCGCACGACAGCGAGTCGCAACTGCATGGGCACTGAAACAGCAAATTTAGATGGGAGTACAGTTCTGGCAGAAGGATCTGTGGCAGAAGGATCTCCGTTCACCATTTCATCGTGTACGGCAGACGGCAGATATCCTTCTATGGACAGACGCCGCCGGGGGGTCGACTCCCTACAGTTTCAGCGCATCAGAGATATGCCGTGTGCTCGGA
>WNFD01006692.1_pt1 | contig 16726 bp, 15 predicted proteins | sample 5400491 | NCBI WGS metagenome assembly WNFD01 (sample SAMN13153343, study PRJNA577476) | soil metagenome | isolation source: 120 cm saprolite under Douglas fir tree site 2 hole 2 replicate 2 | place: USA:California | collected 2015-04-18 | reverse complement strand
GCAGTAGAGCAAAAGCATTAGAGAGGATTTAAAATTTCAAATTTGAAACTTTAAATTTAAAATCTTTTGATACGAAACTACATTGGCAAAGAACTGATTCCTCCGGAAAAGCACTTTCGCTGGCGCGGGGGTGAACTGACCCGGCTTGAAGGCTTCACCGACGCGGTGTTTGCCTTTGCCGTCACTCTGCTGGTGGTTTCTCTTGAGGTCCCGAAAACCTACGCCGAGCTGATGGTGGCGATGAAGGGTTTTGTGACCTTTGCCGTCTGTTTTTCGACCCTGGTCTGGGTCTGGTATCACCATTACATCTTTTCCCGGCGCTACGGGCTGGAAACCACCTTCACCATCGTCATGAATGCCGTGATGGTGTTCATGGTGCTGTTCTATGTATATCCTCTCAAGTTTCTCTTTACGCTGATGGTGGGCGAAATAACCCATGGCGCTACTTTGTCCGGCGAGCGGCTGGAGGAAATGCTCACCCCCGTCCAGGTCCCCGGCCTGATGACCATCTACAGTATCGGCTTTGCCGCTGTCTTCGCAATTTTCGCGGTGCTCTACCGTTATGCCTGGAATCGACGCGTTGAACTCGACCTGAACGAATATGAAGCGCTGCGCACCCGCATAGCCGTATGGAACCATACGGCCATGGTGGTCATCGGATTGATGGTGGCCATCGCGGCCCGTTTGCTGCCCGTACGCCTCGCCGGAGCATCCGGATACCTGTTCTTCCTGATCACCATCTATCACACCATCGCGGGCATGGCCCTCGGAAAACGCGAGAGACTTGCGCTGGAACGGCTGCAGGCAGAAGAACGCGGGCCGGAGACCTCCTGACACTCTTCCAACATCCTCTGTTCTTAATCTGATAGCATTCTTGATTGAACATGCCATCTGGAAAACTTCACATTGTGCCCCTGGGCGGTCTGGGCGAGTTCGGAATGAACTGCATGGCCGTCCGCTGGGGAGACGATATTCTTGTCATCGACGCCGGCCTGATGTTCCCTGAATCGGAGCTTTTGGGCGTGGATATCGTGGTTCCCGACATTTCCTACCTGCTGCAGCACCGTGACAAAGTGCGCGGCATCGTGCTCACGCACGGCCATGAAGACCATATCGGCGGGCTTCCCTGGGTGCTTTCAGAGCTCAACGTGCCGGTCTTCGGCACCGAATTCACCCTCGCGCTGGTCGAAAACAAGCTGGATGAACACCACCTGCTCGATGACGCCGATCTGCGCGAGATCAGCCCGGGCAAGCGCTTTACCCTGGGGCCGTTTACGGTCAACCCCATCCAGGTGACCCACAGCCTGGTCGATTGCGTCGCCCTCGCCATTCATACGCCGCTGGGCGTGGTGATTCATACCGGCGACTTCAAGGTTGACCCCACCCCCACCGACAACAAGCTTTTCGATCTGCATACCTTTGCGGAGTACGGCAAAGACCGCAGCGTTCTCGCCCTGCTGCAGGATTCCACCAACGTGGAGCGCCGCGGCTATACGCCCAGCGAGCGGGCGGTACGGGGAAAGTTCGACGAGATTTTCGCGCGCACCGAGCGGCGGCTGTTTATCTCGTGTTTCTCGTCGTCCATCCACCGCATCAAGCTGGCCATCGATCTGGCCATTGAGTACCGACGCAAAGTGGCGCTGATGGGGCGCTCGATGACCGAGTCGACCGAAATAGCCCAGGATCTCGGATATATTGACGTTCCCGAAGGCACGTTCATTCATCCCGGACAGATGAAAGATTATGCGCCCAATCAGGTGTGCGTGCTGATCAGCGGAACCCAGGGCGAGCCCATGTCGGCCCTGTCGCGGGCGGCCGTCGATAACCACAAGCATGCCAAGATCGAACGCAACGACACTGTGGTGTTGTCCTCGCGCATCATCCCCGGCAACGAAAAGGCCATCTACCGGATGATCGACCACCTTTTCAGGCGGGAGGCCGACGTGATTTACGACGACGGGTCGCAGCCTCCCGTCCACGTGAGCGGACATGCCAGCCAGGAAGAGCTCAAACTGATCATCAACCTGGTGAAGCCGAAGTTTTTCATTCCCATCCATGGGGAGTATAGGCAACTCAGGCTGCATGCGGACCTGGCCCGGTCGATGCATGGCGCGGTGGGCCAGGTGCTGCTGCTGGAAAGCGGCGACGTCATGGAATTCGACGAACTGGGCGCGCGCAAGTCGGGCAAGATTCCGGTGGGCCGCATCTGCATCGACTCCGGGTCGCGGGGCGACGTGGTGGAAGACCTGGTCATCAAAGACCGCCGCCATCTGAGCGAAGACGGGTTCGTTCTGCCGGTGATCGCCATCAACAAGCTGACCGGCACGGTGGAATCCACGCCCGAGATCGTGATGCGGGGCTTCGCGGCCGCCGACGAAGTCAGTTTTGTCGCCGAGGCCCGCAAGGTCATTGCCCGGACCCTCGATGAATCGACCGCCGAAGAAAAGGCAGATTACGGCGTCATCAAGGAAAAGATTCGCGCCGACCTGAAGCGCTTTATCAGCAAGACGACATCCCGCCGGCCGCTGATTATGCCGGTGATCCTGGAGATCTAGTTGACGCCTCCGCGAAGGGGCCGCAGGGCCCTGGTGCTGTCACTCATCACGATTCTGCTGCTGACGGCGTTCCTGCTGCGCAGTTCCGTGGACGCACATCTGCGCGCCATGTCGGTGCTGACCCGGTTCTCAAGCCCGCAGACCACCGGATGGCGCGTGCGTTTCGCTCAGCATCCCGTGGCAGTCGATACATTCACGGCGGTGACGCCTTACGGGCCACTTCGTTATCGCATCTACAAACCCACCGACATTCAAAACCCCGGCGGACTGGTGTTGTTGCATGGCATTCACGATCTGGGCATTGAAGAGCCCAGACTGACCAGCTTTGCGCGGGCGCTGGCCGGGGCAGGTCTTGAAATCATGACGCCGGAACTCGCCGATCTGACCGACTATCGCGTCACGCCCCAAACCGTGGACTTCATCGGCATTTCCGCCGTCATCCTGAGCAACCAACTCAAAACGCAGACTGTCGGGGTCACCGGGCTCAGCTTCGCCGGCGGACTGGCCCTGGTCGCCGCCACCAAACCGGAATACGCCTCACACATGCGCTTTGTGGTCGCCATCGGATCGCACGACGATCTGACCCGCGTATCCCGGTTCTTCGCCACCGACACCATCGAAAGAATCGACGGCACCAGCGCCCCGTTCGCGGCCCACGAATACGGAACGCTGGTGCTGGCCTTCGCCCATCTCGATTATTTCTTTTCGGAGCAGGACACGCCCATCGCCCGCAAGGCCCTGCGGCTGTGGCTGCATGAAAAAAACCAGCCATCGCTGGAAGCCGCGCAGCGGCTCACTCCGCAGGGCCGGGAAATCCTCGATCTCATCCTCCATCATCGCGACCAGTTGCGTCCGCGGCTGCTGGAAGAAATCGTCAAATACGGCCCGGAGATGGCCCCGGTTTCTCCCCACGGACTGATCGGCAAGCTGACGGTGCCGGTGTACCTGCTGCACGGGGCCGGGGACAACGTGATTCCGCCCAACGAATGCCTGTGGCTGGCCCACGATCTTCCCGCGGAAGACCTCAGGCGCATGCTGATCAGCCCGGCGCTGGTTCACGTGAATATGGATGACAAAGTGACGCTCCGGCAGCAGTGGGACCTGGTGGATTTTATTGCGGATGTGATTGGGACGGCGGAACGGCGGTAACATCGAACAGAAAAACATTTGCCGCTGATTTGCGCAGATAAACGCCGATAAGAAGGATTATTTAAAAGCCTTCCTGTTTATCAGCGTTCATCCGCGCAGATCAGCGACAAATGTTTTGGGCGCGGTTTATCACTTCCCCGCGGTGATCAACGCGGGCGGCGGATACGAAGGCATCTTCTCCCGGCTGCGATTGAGCCGCTGGATTTCCAGATCGTCGAACAACATCGAAGGCGCAACGATGGAGCTGGGCACCGGGTCGCGTCGGTTGTAGACGTAGGTGTCGTTGCCGGCAGCGATGACGTTGTTGCGCAGGGTACGGGTGTCGAGCTGGTTGAAGTTCGCTCCCCTGACGAGTTCCATGTGCCCGTCGCTGACATAGACGCGCCACAAAAGGCGAGGGGCAAGGCGCGGACCGGTGGTTTCCACGTAGTATCCGTAGGGCCTGCCCTGGTCGCGGCACATGCCGATCAGTTTTTTCTTCAGCTCGTCGAAGGAAACGCCGTTGTTGGCCTTGAAGATCAGATTCGAGATCTGCGCCTTGGGCGGGCCGGCATAGCCGGAGCGTCCCCGCCCGCTGGAGTGCGGAAAGTCGCGAATGGGTTCGCGGCTGACCAGATAGTTCACCAGGACGCCTTTGTCGATCACCGTCACCGGTTCGGCTTTCACGCCTTCATCATCCACGTCATAGCTGCCGGTCAGGGTGAGACCGTCGATCTTCTGCGTCCGGGGGTCATCCACCACGGTAAAGAAGTCGGGCATGACCCGGCTCTTGTAGTACGAGGCAAACTCGCCGCTGGTGCGCGCCCCGGTTCCAAGGTTCTCGGGACGATTGCCGAGAATGTTGGGCATGATCAGCCGCTCGAAAAGCGCCGTGGAGGCGTCTGCGGAAAATAATACCGGGCCGTGGTAGTCGTCTTCCACCACCGGAGCTTTTCTCAGCGCTTCGAAGGTGCCGATCAATTTTTGGGCATCCTTCTTAATTTGTTCGGGCGAGGGCAGTTCATCGGCCTTCGCCGTCACGTAAGCCTGACTGCGGTCCAGACGCATTCCATCGGGCGCCTGGGCGGAACCCGAATAGCCCAGGCTGTAGACCACCTGTCCCCCGCGGGTAACCGTGCCCTCGGTGCTGACGAAATAGCGGTTGAGGATGCGGCAGTTCAGCGTGGCGTCGCTGTGTTCCAGACCGGCGTCGGCGCGGAAGATGTCGGAGACGGAGCGCAGAGTCTTCGTCCAGGAATCGCTGTTGAGGTCGATCTTGTGAATCGGACGAAATGACTGCGCTGGTTTTTCCTCGGAGAAATCCGCTATCTCATTCTCGACCTGGACATTGCGCAACGCGGCCTGTTTTTCCGTGAGTCCGCTGAGGGCCGCCTTGTATGCCTTGTCGGTGGCCAGCCATAGCTGATGGCGCAGGGCCATCTCGTTGTCGTCGATCGGAATCATGCCTTCGAGCGTTCCCTGGCCCTCGCCAAAGTAGCTGTCCTGCTTGTAATCGCCGATGCGTACAACCACCCGGATGAGCCGGCCGATCGCCTTCTGTTCGTCCAGGAGCGCGCCCAGCGTGGCGTCCACCGAGTAGTCCTGGTATTCCGTCACTTCGTAGTCGATGTAATAAGGACGCTGAAGCTGGCCCAGCTGAAGGCTCTCCTGAGAGCGCTTCAGCTCCACCAGCATGGCTTTCAGAGTGGGGTCTCCATGATCGTCGGATGCAACCTTACTCTGGACGGCCTGCCCCTGCATGGAAGCCGCAAGCACGGCGCACAACAAACTCACGAGCAGCAGTGTCTTGAAATGACGCATTATTTTGCCTCCGGCTTCTGGTTATGCGCGCCCGGGGATTCGAATCCCGGCGGCGGCAGCACCGGTGGACGGTCATGGCCCTGCGCCATCTTCTGCACTTCGATCTCGGAAAAGAGCATGGCCGGGGCGGCGGCGGAAACCGGCACCGCGCCGGATTCAGCGCCACATTCGCCGTTGAATACATCCATCTTCTCACCGGTCAGCACAATGCGATTGAGCGCGGCGAGCGGGGTGCCGATGATATCCACGCCCCGCACCAGTTCGTCGGGACGTCCGTCGGCGTAGACCTTCCACACCATGAGCGGCATGATCTGGAACGCCTGGGGCATGTTGCGCAGGGTCAGCGTGAAGCCGCCCGCGATGTCTTCAAAATAAAGTCCGTAAGGCTTGTCTTCCGACTTGATCTGTTCGATCAGTTTGGCACGCAATTCCGAATCGGGGACCGACTTCGACGAGCGCACGATCAGGTTGCCCTGGCGGCCCACCGGCATCATTCCGGTCTGGGCCCGGCCGTGTCCGTTGGAATGGAGGAAGCCTTTGACCGGCATGCGCGACATGAGGAACTGCTTGAGCACGCCGTGGGAAATCAGCTCCACCTTCGTGCTCTTCTGGCCTTCCTCGTCGAAACTGTAATTGCCGCTCAGCTCGGTGCCGCCGAGTTGCGCGAGCGTGGGATCGTCCTCAACGCTCAGGAATGACGGAAGCACCGGCTGGTCGATTTTTCGGGTGAAAGTCTGGCCCTCATTTTCGCCGCGCTGTCTCTGACCTTCGAGGCGATGGCCGACGACTTCGTGAAAGAACACGGCGGCGGCGCGGCCTGAAAGCAGCGCGGGGCCGGTGAACGGCTCGACCACCGGCGCGGTCTTCAGCTTCTTCAGGTCGGCGGCGATTTTTTCGATCTTCCCGGTGATGACTTCATCGGAAGGCAGGTTCTCGAAGGCTGCGCCGTCGAAAGTTTCGGAGCGGGCGAGTTCCATGCCGTCCGAGGCGCGGGTGCTGGCCAGGGCGAGAAGCCGGATCAGCGGCCTCGCGGTCACGATGCGCGAGCCTTCGCTGGAAACAAAGTAGTGGGTCGGCGTCTCGACCAGCAGGATCACCTGGGAGTTTTCGACTTCAGGATATTTGCTGAAGATGGCCGAATATTTTCGCAGCCTCGATTCCCAGGCTTTCGAGTCGACATTCGGCGGCGCGGCAGGATCGCTGATGGAGACCTGCGCCTTCTCTGAAGAGAAATCGGCGGAAGCGTCGTCTTCATCCGCATGGACTTTGGTGTTGGTCTTTACTTCGAGAAAGGCCTGCGAAGCCTTCTTGTACATGCGGTCGGTGTTGAACCACAACACACGGGCGATGGCATCGGGCTGATCGTCGAGAGGCAGTTGGGCGTTGATGACTGCGTTAAAGCGGCCTTCGCCGTGGGTATTATCGAGATCGCGTCCGCCGACGCGCACGGTGATGCTGCCGATGCGCTCGTGCCGGTTCATATTGGCGACAATCGCGCCATTGCCGGCGATGATGGTGGTATTGAATTCATCGTTGGCGGAATAGCTGATGAAGTAAGGCACCGGATCGGCCTTGCCCAGCGACGACATGGCCCGGTCAAGTTCCTGCTGCAGGGTGCGCAGCAGAACCGGCTCAGATTTTACGGTTTGACTGGATTGCGCGGCCGCCCCTGCAACAAACGCCAGACTCAACAGCAGCCCTCGAGCGAACAACCTGGAGATAGACATATGAACTGAGTTTACCTGAAGGATTAGACACTGCAAATTACCTTTGGGCAGCGAAAAACGTTAACTTTTCTTAAGTTCCTCCATCACGCTGGCAATCAGCTCTTTCGAGCCGTTCAGGGCCTCGAGGATAATCTGCAAGTCCATGGCGGGCCTGCCCGGCTGGCGGCTGCTCTGGCAGTAAACGCCATGCTGGCCCACCAAAACCAGTGCATCGGTGAGCAGGTCAAGCGTGATGGCGAGGCGTCCGCGAGGGATGCCCATCATGAATTCGTATTTTTCGAGGTCGTCGTGTTTGTCGTCGAGAATGGACATGGATCACCTTGGGGCTGGGTTAAGTGCTCACCGTCGAGATCATAGCGCATGCAGCCGCGACCGAAAATCTTTCACCGCAGAGGACGCAGGGGGCGCAGGGAACGCAGGAAAAACAAAATCGGGTGGCAGACTTGTCAGTGCCGAAATGACCGCAAGCCCCGAAGACTGCAATGGTTGGCATTGCAGAGGACGCAGGAGAATCAAAGACCATTGACAACGCGCTTATAGCCATCCTTCAGCCGCAGAACATGAAAGTTGATCAGAAGTCCCAGCTTCTTGTTGCTGATCTTCAGGTAAGAAAGCAGTTGCGCGTCGTGGATCGGCATTAGTCTTTCAATTGCTTTCAATTCGACAATGACCAGGTCCTCCACCAGCAAATCAATCCGGTAAGCCACATCCAGGTCGACCTTACCGTATCGAATCTTCAGTGGAACCTGCGTCCGGAATGCAAGTCCTCTGACACTCAATTCATGGCAAAGACAGGCTTCGTAAGCGCTCTCCAGCAGGCCCGGCCCCAACGCACTATGAACGGCAATGGCCGATTCGAGAATAATTCCGCTAATTTGATTTTCCCTTTTCGACAAATCATCGGGACTATAGATCATGCCGTGTTCCTTTCCGTTATTGCCTTGTCTGGGGACCCCTGCGCTTCCTGCGGCACTGCACTATTGAAATCTTCGTGCTCACGGCGACTTCGGCACCGGCAAATCCGCCACCTGATTTTGCTTTTCTTGCGTTCCCTGCGCCCCCTGCGTCCTCTGCGGTGAAGTTTTTGGGTTGCCCCTTTGCGGTTAATTCCTTTTTGTTGCCGGTTTCCACCGCAGGATTGGCTTCCTCGCCGCTGCTGTCTCATCCAGCCTGGAGATGCGCGTCGTGTGGGGCGCGTTCTTTACCATCTCCGGGTCTTCTTCCACTTCTTTCGCGATGGATTTCATGGCGTCCACCAGCAGGTTCAGTTCTTCGAGCGACTCGCTTTCCGTGGGCTCGATCATCAGCGCTCCGTGGACCACCAGGGGGAACGACACTGTATAAGGATGGAACCCGTAGTCGATCAGGCGCTTGGCTACGTCGCCGGTCTTGACTCCCTTCTTTGTCTGGAGGTGGTCGCTGAAAACGACCTCGTGCATGGAAGGCGTTTTGTAAGGAAGATCGTAGTGGCCTTCCAGCTTTTTGCGAATGTAGTTGGCGTTGAGCACCGCGTCTTCGGTAGTCTGACGCAGGCCGTCGGGGCCGTTGGCCATGATGTAGGCCAGGGCGCGGACGTGCATGCCGAAGTTGCCGAAGAACATGCGCACGCGTCCCACGGATTGCGGGCGGTTGTACTCGAAGGCCAGCGTGCCATCCGGCTTCTCGATGATGATCGGCTGGGGCAAAAAGGGTTCCAGAATCTTTTTGCAGGCCACCGGGCCGGAGCCGGGGCCACCTCCGCCGTGCGGGGTGGAGAATGTCTTGTGCAGGTTCATGTGCATGACATCCACGCCGAAGTCGCCGGGGCGGGTCTTGCCCACCAGTGCGTTCATGTTGGCGCCATCCATATAAAGGAGGCCGCCCTTGTCGTGCAGGATGTCCGCGATCTTGTGGATCTCCTGCTCGAAGATGCCCAGCGTGTTGGGATTGGTCAGCATGAGGCCGGCGACGTCTTCATTCATCTGCGCGGCCAGAGCGCCGATATCGACCATGCCTTTGTCGTTGGATTTCAGGTTCTCCACCGCGTATCCGCAGATGGCGGCGGTCGCCGGGTTGGTGCCGTGGGCGGAATCGGGAATCAGTATCTTCTTGCGCGGATTGCCCTTCGACTGAAGATAGGCGCGCATCAGCAGAATTCCGGTCATCTCGCCGTGCGCGCCGGCCGCGGGCTGCAGCGTGATCGCGTCCATGCCGGTGATGTCGATCAGGCAGTCCGCCAGGGTCTTCATGATGCGCAGAGCGCCCTGCGAGATCTTCGCCGGCTGATAAGGATGCGCCTCGGCCAGGCCGGCGATGCGCGCTACCACCTCGTTCACGCGGGGGTTGTACTTCATGGTGCAGGAGCCCAGCGGATACATGCCCAGATCGATGGCGTAGTTCCAGGTGGAAAGCCGCGTGAAGTGGCGGATGATCTCGATCTCGCTGACCTCGGGCATGTGGCCCAGGTCTTCGCGAGCTTCCTGCCCGAGCAGCTTCTTGTGGTCAACGGCCGGAACATCCAGCGGCGGCAGCTTGTAAGCCTTCTTGCCCGGTGACGAAAGCTCGAAGATCAGCTCTTCGTTCTGGTTGACGTGGCGCGTTGCTTTTTTGATGTCCTTATCGCTCATTGAGCCAGCCCCTGGACCGCGTTATCGATCTGCTCTTTAGTATTCAGTTCGGTGCAGCACCACAGCGCCGCATTTCCGAGTTCAGGATAGAACCTGCCGACGGGCAGGCCGCCGATGATCTTCTTTTCCAGCAGGCGGTTGTTGGCTTCCTGCGGGTCGCCTTTGGTCTGCACCACGAACTCGTTGAAGCGGGGCGCTCCGGCGAACAGCAGCCTGCCCTTTTTCGCCATCTCTCCGGCTGCGTAAGCGGCCTTGGCCAGGTTTTGCTGCGCCAACTCCTTCAGGCCTTCGCGTCCGTAGACCATCATGTAAATGGTGGTCATCAGGGCGATCAGGGCCTGGTTGGTGCAGATGTTGGAAGTCGCCTTTTCTCGGCGAATGTGCTGCTCGCGCGTGGAGAGCGTGAGCACGAAGCCGCGCCTGCCGTTCTTATCGGTGGTCTCGCCCGCGAGTCGGCCCGGCATCTGCCGGACAAACTTTTCTTTGGTCGCCATCACGCCGGCGTAAGGTCCGCCGAAACCGAGAGGCACGCCGAACGACTGCATCTCCATGGTGACGATGTCGGCCTCGGTGGGCGGCTTCATCACTCCGAGCGACAGCGCTTCGGAGATCGAAACAGCCAGCAGCGCGCCTTTCTTATGGACGAGATCGGCGATGGCCGCAACATCTTCTATAGTGCCGAAGAAGTTGGGCGACTGGATCAGGACGCATCCGGTGTCGTCGGTGATCTTCTTTTCCAGATCGGCCATATCGACCCGGCCGTTTTCGAGGAAGCCGAATTCGGTGATGGGCAGTCCCTGGTGCTGGGAGTAGGTGTGCATCACCTCGCGATATTCGGGATGCACGCTGCGCGCGGCCAGCACCGACTTCCTGCCCGTGACACGCACCGCCATCATGGCCGCTTCCGCCGCTCCGGTGGAGCCGTCATACATCGACGCGTTCGCGACTTCCATGCCGGTCAGTTCGCAAACCATCGTCTGGAATTCGAAAATGGCCTGCAGCGTGCCCTGGGAAATCTCGGGCTGATAGGGCGTGTAGGCGGTCAGAAACTCACCGCGGGAAATCAGCGCATCGATCACCACTGGACGATAATGGTGATACGCGCCCGCGCCCAGGAAAACCGAGTAGCCTTCGGCGTTGATTTGGGCGCAGTGGCGGAAGTAGTCGATGATTTCCGACTCCGCCATCTGGCGCGGCACTTTTACGTCGCGCGTCAGGCGGTACTCGGCGGGAATCGGCGCGAACAGTTCGTCGATGGACTTAATACCGATCTCGCGCAGCATCTGCTCGCGATCGGCCGGAGATTTAGGTAAATAGCGCATGGGTTGGCCTGACTCGTCTTTGGTCTTTGGTCTTTGGTCTCTGGGATGAGTTACTTTTCTTCCGAGATATAAGCTTCGTACTGCTCAGCCGTCAGCAGCGCGTTGAGTTCGCCGGGGTTGCTGAGTTCCACCCTGATCATCCAGGCGGCCTGGGCGTCGGCGTTCACCGTTTCCGGCGACTGGTTCAGTGCCTCGTTGATTTCGACGACCTTGCCGGACGCGGGAGCGTAAAGCTCAGAGACGGCCTTGACCGATTCAACCGTGCCGAAGCTGCCGCCGGCGATCGCCCAGCGCTTCCTGGGCGTGGTCGGTAATGCCCACCTGCGCGGTGTTGCCCTGCGCCTTGATCCATTCGTGCTCTTTGGTGTATTTGCAGTCTTTGGGAATAGCCATGGATGTTTGTCCTTTTTTTGTTCGAGAGCTAGGCTGATTTCTTGGGCCGTTTGTAAAACGGGGTCGGTACGACTTTGCACTTCACCTGCTGCGACCGTATCTCGACCATCACCTCGGTATCGAGGGCCGCCAGCGCCGGAGGCACATAGGCCAGGGCGATGTTCTTCTTCAGGAAAGGAGCGTAGGAACCGCTGGTAACCTGGCCGACTTCTTTGCCGGCGGTGTCGAAGACCTTGTATCCGTCGCGGGGAATGCCGCGATCGACGGATTCCAGCCCCACGAGAATGCGCGACAGTCCCGCCGCCTGCGCCTTCGCCAGGGCCTCACGCCCGATGAAGTCGCCTTTTTCCATCTTGCAGTAGCGGTCGAGATTGGCTTCCCAGACGTTGATGGTGTCTGAAATCTCGTGGCCGTAGAGCGCCATCTTGCCTTCCAGCCGCAGCGTGTTGCGCGCGCCCAGACCGCAGGGCACGATGCCGAACTCTTTGCCCGCCTCGGTCACCTCGTTCCAGACCCGCTCGCTGGTTGGCACATCGGAGGGCACATAGATTTCGAAGCCGTCCTCGGCGGTGTAGCCGGTGCGTGCCACCAGGGTGTTGGCCAGTCCGCATACCGTGCCGTGTTTGAACCAGTAATTTTTGATTTGCGAAAGATCAATGTTGGTGAGCTTTTGGAGCGTGGCCACCGCTTTGGGCCCCTGGATGGCGATCTGAGTGTAGTAATCGCCCACGTCATCGGCGTGACAACGGAACTTGCCGACATTCTTCCGCACCCATTCATGGTCCTTTTCCCGCGTGCCCGCGTTGATGACCAGCAGGTAGTCGTTCTGCCCCATCTTGTGGACGATCACGTCATCCACAAAAGTGCCCTGGGGATAGAGCAGGGCCGAATAGTGGGCCTGGCCTTCCTGAAGCTTCGAGGCGTCGTTCATGCTGATCCACTGGACGGCATCAAGCGCCTGAGGGCCGCGAATCATGATGTCGCCCATGTGGGAGACGTCGAACATGCCCACGCCGGTGCGCACGGCCAGGTGCTCCTTCATCAGACCGCCGCTGGAGGGATACTCCACCGGCATGTCCCAGCCGCCGAAATCGACCATTTTCGCCCCCAAACGGCGGTGAAGGGCGTTGAGAGCGGTTTTCCTGAGTGACATGGGTTCCACGGTTGAGGACACGCTAATTCCTTCCTGACATCAAGAGTCGGGTAACAGAGCGCTTCGAAGCGATGGACGGAACCATGTAGGTTAACATTCGCTTTTTTCAGGGTCAAACGCGAGGGCAAAGTCAAAACCTGAAACACGGAGGGAACGGAGGATCAGAATCTGAGGGAACGGAGGAATTCTTAAAATTATGATGTCGTTGTGTCGAAATCGCCGCAAATGGCGATGCTTTTCGATTTGCTCGGAACCCCTTCAGGAATTCCTCCGTTCCCTCCGTGTTTCAGGTTTTGACTTTGGTTTTGGTTTGCCGCGTCTGTATTCTTGCAGTGATCCTTCATCCAGCCCGGAGGCCCGATGTCCGAAAGCACCATGGTGAAATCCGTCGAGACACTGAAGAACCTGATTGCCGCCAAAAAATGGGACGAGGTCCGCAGCGAGCTGGCGGACTATCACGTTTCCGACATCGCCGAGCTGATCATCGAACTGCCCACCGAGCAGGAAGGGATCGTTTTTCGCGTGCTTCCGCGCGACCGGGCCGGACAGGTATTTTCCTATCTGCCGTTCGAGCACCAGCAGCATCTTCTTTATTCACTCTCCAACGCGCAGATGGTCGAACTGGTGGAAGGCCTGCCCCCGGACGACCGCACGCGGCTGTTCGAAGAGCTACCCGCCGAGGTGACCCGCAAGCTGCTGGAAGATCTGCCGAATGACGCCATGGTGCGGGCGCGGGCGCTTCTTGGATATCCGGAACACAGCGCGGGTCGTTACATGACGCCGGAGTATGTGGCGCTCCATCCGGAGATGACTTCGGCTGAGGCCTTGCAGCATATCCGTCAGACCGGCCGGGGCAAAGAGACGCTGAATGTCCTTTACATCATCGACGAGCAGGGCAGACTGCTCGAAGACCTGCGGTTGGGCTCGCTGGTGCTGGCCGATCCGGCGACCAAAGTGACTGACATTAACGACCCCCCATTGGTGTGCGTCCGGGCCACGGACGACCGTGAGGAAGTGCTGAAAATCTTTGAGAAGTATGACCGCGTCGCGCTGCCGGTCACCGATGCCGAAAAGAACATGCTGGGCATCATCACCGTCGATGACGTTCTCGACGTCGCCGAGCAGGAAGCGACGGAGGACATCCAGAAACTGGGCGGCAGCGAAGCCCTCGACGCCCCCTACCTCAACGTCGGCGTGTGGTCGATGGTGCGCAAACGCGGCGGATGGCTGGCGGTGCTGTTCCTGGGAGAGATGCTTACGGCCACCGCTATGGGATTCTTCGAAGGAGAAATCGCGAAGGCGGTTGTGCTGGCCCTGTTCGTCCCGCTGATTATCAGCAGCGGCGGGAATTCCGGCTCGCAGGCCGCTTCGCTGATCATCCGGGCACTGGCGCTGCGAGAACTGAAGTTGCGGGACTGGATGCGGGTGTTCCGACGGGAATTCATCTCAGGCGTGACTCTGGGCGCGATGCTGGGGTTCATCGGGTTCTGCAGGATCGTCCTATGGCAGAAAATGCACCTGACAAACTATGGACAGTACTATCTGCTGGTGGCGGGTACAGTGTGGATCAGCCTGATAGGGGTCGTCCTGTTCGGAACGCTGGCGGGCAGCATGCTTCCCTTCCTGTTGCGACGGCTGGGTTTTGATCCGGCGACCAGTTCGGCTCCGTTTGTGGCCACGCTGGTGGATGTGACCGGGCTGGTGATTTATTTCTCGGTGGCTTACATGATTATGCGCGGGACGCTTTTGTAATTTCGCCTGCAATCAGAAGACATGAGAATCATTACTTACAGCGACCTTCATCTTGAATTTGGCCCGGCTTGGAAGTTCCGGCCGGATGCCAATGTCGATGTCATGATCTTAGCGGGCGACATCATTACGCTTCGAGACTATGGCCCGCTCGATCGGCTTCTGCGGAAATGGAAGAAACCTGTCTTGTATGTGACCGGAAACCACGAATACTACACTCAGAAGCCGATGAATGAAGAGGAAAACAACTTCAGGGCATGGCTCGAAAGCGAACATCCGCAGGTGAAACTGCTGCTCGATGAAGAGGCTGGCGTTGGCGGCGTCAATTTCTTTGGCGGCACGATGTGGACGGATTTCAACGGCGGGGATTTGCGGGCCATGAAAACCGCACAGGACCAGATGAACGATTTCCGGCTGATACGCAATCCGGACCGAACGCCTTTCAGGCCGGCCGACGCGGTGGCCCTGCACAAAAACTTCGTGTCAAAATTGCTGAACTGGTTTGACAAGGAGTTGGACGGTCCGCGCGTGGTGATCAGCCATAACGCGCCGGTCATCCATCCCAACAGCAAATATAAGGGTCTGCCGCTGACGGCCGCCTTCAGCTCGCTCGATATGGTAAGGGTCATTGAGCTTTACCAGCCGTCGTTATGGATCTATGGCCACACGCATGAATGCAACGACCAGACGATCGGCAGGACACGCATCATTTCTAACCAGCTCGGATACCCCGGCCGATCGGGGACTTTCGAATGCGAGGATTTCGACGAAACGGGTTTGCCCATGGACCTGAGCGTTTAGCGTGGAGAATCGAGCCCTGAATTTGCCGGCCCAATTGCCGTGGAAAGCTAACTACAGGGAGGTCACGCGGATTTCAGCCCTCGACCAGCGACCGGCACGCCTGCGGCCGGCCTTTGCGGAATGCGCTTGAGGGCGGTACCAAGCTGCTGACGGGCCAGATCGAGGTCATAAGCTCTCTGAAGGTTCATCCAAAACTCCGGACTGGTGCCAAAGTAACGGCCCAGACGCAGGGCGGAATCCGCGGTGATTGCCCGCTTACCGGCAAGAATCTGAGAAATTCGGTTCGCCGGTACTTCCAGCTTCCTAGCCAAATCGGCCGCTGAAATATCGATCTCATTGAGTTCGTCGGCGAGGATTTCGCCCGGATGAATTGGAGTGCGCGCCATTTTTAGCTCCTAATGGTAGTCCACGATCTCAACGCCATGCGGGCCATCAGCGCCCTCTGCCCATTCAAAACATATCCGCACTGCTGATTGATGCGGATGCTGTGTTGCCCTCTGCGATCGCCGATCAGGGCCTCCAAATGATTGCCGGGCAGATGCGCAAGATCCTGCAGGTTTTGCGCGGCCTCAAGAATGCGCAATCGCTTTTCCGCCTGATGGTGGAAGCCTTCGAACGCGGGGACCCGCTTCCCTTCCGCAAAGCGCCGGGTTCTGCGGTCCCTATAGCTTCGGATCACTTTCCCAATCTAAATAACAGTACGCGATACGTCAAGCGTATTTTTCGCTTACCTATGGGAGGGGATTTCGGGAAAACGGGGCACTAAAGTGCGCAGGGGCTAAAAGCCCATTTCCTTTTTGCTTCTGATGGCACGACTGAAAGTCGTGCCCTGTTACCGGCAGCGGCTAAAGCCTGCGGCCCGGAAGATTGGTCTTCGCGGTCCTCTTTTGCCCTCTCGTCATCTTGCGGCCATCAAAATTTCGCTATATCCTCACCCGATATGGCCAAAGAGTATGCTTGTTTTCAATGCGAAGCCCCGGAGAGCCGGTGCAAATGCGTCCGCTACTGCTGTCTCTGCCATGCGCAATTTGACGTGCGGTTGTGCGAAGACGGCTTGTATTACTGCCAGCCGTGCCGTGAATCCTGCGATCTGCGGGCGCAGTATGACAAACCCTGAAAAATATCTCCGGCCTCAGTTGCAAATGTGAATAATGTCTTCCCTACACTTCGCCGGTACTATCGCGCCATGCTGCAACGCTGGGGGCCGCAGAGCTGGTGGCCGGCGCATTCCCGCCTGGAAGTCATCGTCGGCGCTTATCTCACCCAGAACACCAACTGGACCAACGTAGAAAAAGCCATCGTCAACCTCAAGCGCGAACAGGTGCTGACGGTGAAGGGCCTCCGCGACATTCATATCTGGAACCTGGAGGAACTGATTCGCCCCTCGGGATACTTCCGCCAGAAAGCCCGGCGGCTCAAGGGCTTCATCGAATTCCTGGACAAGCAATACGAAGGCTCCCTCGACAAGATG
>WNFD01003083.1_pt1 | contig 16726 bp, 17 predicted proteins | sample 5400491 | NCBI WGS metagenome assembly WNFD01 (sample SAMN13153343, study PRJNA577476) | soil metagenome | isolation source: 120 cm saprolite under Douglas fir tree site 2 hole 2 replicate 2 | place: USA:California | collected 2015-04-18 | reverse complement strand
TGACGCTCCGTAAGCCAGTGGAACTTTACGACCACTCCTCCGTAAAGGAATGGCACGATCGCCAAGCCGCTGCCGAAGACAAAAGCGCCTGCCTTCAGGAAAAAGAGAGAGAGCAGGCCCAGTGTTCCGAGCGATGCCAGCCCATGAATGCCCGTTAACAACTTGCCAAAGCCCCCAAACAACGCCATCGTTTGGGTTCCTCTGGGCAAACGTGGGGGAGCTTTTACGAGCAGGGTGATGATTCCGCAGAGTACAAACAGCCATACTATTTCTGACTCGGTCCACGCGGTGGTCACTGCCAGGGCGGCGAAAATTAACCCCAGCAGCCAATCCTTTCCCACGGTGGTACGCACGAGCTTGATCGCGCTGCGCGCGATGATCGCGATTACAGCCGCGCCTATGCCGTAGAACATGCCTTGAATCCAACGCAACTGCCCAAAGTGTACGTAGAGACCGGCCAAAACCAGCACCATGAGGAAGGAGGGAAGAATGAATGCGACGCCGACCAGCGTCGCTCCCAAAGGACCCCGGCGAAGCCATCCGAGATACATCGCCAGTTGAGCAGCCAACGGGCCAGGAGACAACTGCGAGAACGCCAGACCTTCAAGGTAGTCCTCTTTGGAAACCCAACGTCGGCTTTCCACCAAGTTGCGCTGCATGTATCCAGCGAGAGCAATAGGTCCGCCGAAACCTAAAGTTCCAAGTCGAAGAAAATACAGCAAGAATTCGCGAAAACTATACTGGACGTCTGCCGCTACGACCTCGTGTGGTGGAATCGATGTCGTGCTCACGCTGCTACCTCGCTCTCTGTTGTTTTCGCTGTCCGCATTCGGTTGTGGCATTGGGTTCCAAACCCGTCAATGCATAGATCGATAGAGACCCTCGATCAGTTCGATCCCGCGTCGCAGAAGGTCCTCGTCCGATAAGCCCTGCTGCGCCCAGCCAATCAGTACATGGTCAAGGGCGATTCCTTCGCTACGTCCAAACTTCTCGTCCCCGAGATCAGCATCGTGAATAATCTAAGAGATTATCTTCACCTTGGAATCGGAGACTTGAAACTCCTTGCACAAAGTCTCAAAAGTGCAGTCATCCCTGCGATGCCCGAATCCGTCCGGCTGAACATGTCGAAGGGCACTGCTCTAGCAACTTTGCCGGTGTGGGTTCCAAAGGTGAAGCGAGCCTGGGGATCGATGAAACGGAGAATCAGCCACGCCGAAGAAACTCTATCGATGCCGGGCCGGGGACGAGTCATCCAGGTCCGCTTTTGAAATTCTTTCTTTCGACGCGACGGGCGCGCGCCGCCTACGACACCCGTATCTTGTTGGGCATCCGCGCTCGCCAATAACTGCTCAACTCGGCTTCGCAGCGGGCTGTTGAAGAAATCGATGGCGGCAATTTCCTGGAAGCGACGGCGAAGACGGCTTAGCTGGCCGGGCTTTGATCCGCCTTTGTAACGTTTCAACTCCCGAATCATCGCATCGTAGTCTCTGCCTCGGGCTTCCAGAAAGATCTCGGAGAGTTCCTTGGATGGAAAATTGTCAATCGACTCTACGTGGATCACTGAAGCTTCACCCCGGTACTTACGGACAGTGGCGGCCAACCACTCGAAGCGTTCTAAGTTCTGAAAGTTGTTGGGTAAGACGTATCCAGAGCTGCCCAGGCCCACCGAGCCATATCGTTTCAGCAGACGCCAGATTTCGACCCTCTGGCTGGCTCTCTTTGCTGGCAGGCTGAATACGAAGAGTAGCCACGGGGGCTTATTCTCTCCCGCTATGTCCATACCATATGGTGTTACACATATAACATACGTGTCAAGACGTTTCTTCTCTAAGCACTGGGAGGCTGGCGACAGTCTGGTTGTGAACGTTCTGAAAAGAACTTGCGTGTGGTAGGTTACGGACGCCCCGAGTATGTGAACTTGATGGCGAAGCGGTTCTCGTAGAACTGCGGCGGGTTCGCTGCGACCAGGCTGGCGAAACGTTGGCCTGCCGTATAGATAACGTACAGGTCACTGTCGGGACGGTAATTCCAGCGGAGGCGAATGTTGGCGCTGGCACCCTGATTGTTGGCGGTGTCCATCTGGAGCAGTGTCGAGAGCGTGAGGAAGCGGGAAAAGGAATAATTCGTCTGGAAGCTGCCGAACACGACGGAGAAGTTTCCGGAGCCCGCCGGGAGGAGATTCCCCGCGGGGTCGGTTGTCGCGCCAAGTCCGAAGCGGTTCCACTGTTCGGCGAAGTTGAAGGACAATCGTTCGCTGGCTCGATAGGTTGCGCGCACCCGCGCTTCATTCAAATGCCCATTGTAGTAGCTGCCGAAGCGTTCGAAGAAATTGACCGTCAACCGGCGGTCCTGAGGCGATCCGTAGGTCAACTGATGGCGCGTCCAATGATATTCGCCAACCGGAATGGAAACATTCTTGTAGAGGTTGAAGGGAATGATCAAGCGTTGGGTGAAGACGTCCACAACGTCGTCGTCGCTATAAGAGCCGTTGTTGAAGTCGATACGAAACGTGTTCTGCCACTCCTGCGTTTGCAGCGTGTGGTGAGTATCGGGCGCGTGGAACATGAAGCCTTCAAAGTTCAGCTCGCGCACCCGCTCGATCCGAGGTCGGACCTTGAAGTTGGCATCGAGGTAGTCGCAGATGCAGTCCTGCCGCTCGAGGAAGCCCACCTCCGGGTTGAAGTGTGGGCCAATTTTGCGATGATCGCCGATCAGTTCCAGCCAGTTACTCTGGTAGTGGAAACCGCCGCCGAAATCGGTCTGGCCTGAAGAGAAACCCAGCGTGCGGGTCTGCGCAGCGAACGCATTTACGACCAAGTCTTTGAAGAAGACCAGGCGGGTGTCGGCGCCTTCGGTCTGGTTGAAGCTATCCAAGGCATTGCCGGAGCGCTTATCGATGCCCATCACGCCGACGTAGGATCCTCCCCATAGGGCGCGCTTTACCCGCGCGACAGCGTAGTTCGCATAGGGATTGGGCCCGGAATGGCGAGTATCCACATCCATGATGCCGAGTTCGAACTTGCCCAGCGAACCCGTGACCTTGGCCCCGCCGTTGATGGGAACCTCCTGGCCAGTGATGGGATCAATACCGATCTGACGGCTGAAAAAGAGTGAATCAACATCGCCGCCCAGGGGAAAGTTGAAGACGCCGGCATTCTCCAGAAAGAATTGCCGTTTTTCTGGAAAGAAGAGCTTGTAGGGCGTGAGATTAAACTTCTGCGTGTCCACATCGGCGTCGGCGAAGTCGGTGTTGGCGGTGAAATTGGCGACCAGATTTGAGCGCAGGCCGAGTTTGACGTCTACGCCGACGGTGTAGAGCGCGGTTGTTCCCGGGGTAAAGCCGGTCCCCGCAGCGCTCGGTGGAAAATGACTGAATCCCACCAGGCCGTAAGGCTTGACGATGAACAGGCGTCCGCTGCCGATGTCGGAGATGCCATGCAGCTCGCCTGCCCGGCTGATCCGCCACGCCCCATCGACGCGCCGCCAGGCCGACCACAGATCTTCTTCATTCTTGCGGCGGATGAAGCGCTTGAAGTTGATGCCCCAGATCACATCGTTCGACTGCATGAAGTTCAAAGTCGAAAACGGAATCGCGATTGTGGCGGTCCAGCCTCGTTCGGTGATACGAGCTTCCGAGGTCCACACCCCATCCCAGCCGGGATCGCCGTCACCCGTGCTGGAGTCCGTGCGCTGCTCTTCGGTAATCAGAGCGTCGCGTTGTGTGCCCAGCGGATTAATTTGAAGCACGTAGGCATTGCGCCGGTCGTGAGCCGAGTCGATGACGATCTCGAAGTAGTCGTCCAATTCTTGGCTGACATCCCGCCGCAGTTCGGTTGCAACAATCTTTTTCGGATCAGAGTCAAAGCACGTAATGCCGAAATAGACTTCATGCTTGCTGTAGAGGATGCGGACTTCGGTTTTCTCCGTTGGTGCTTGGCCCTCGAACGGCTCGCGTTGCAGAAAGTTGGTAATCGGGCTGGTCTGTTGCCATGCGGGATCGTCGAGCGTGCCATCCAGTTTCGGAGCCCGGTCTACGCGGCTTGCCTGGGCGGTTCGGAGCGGTTCCTGAGCGCCAACTCGGCGCTCCTTGTTTTGTGCCTGTGTCTGGGCGCAAAGGATCGGAGACGACGTCCACATCAGCGCGGCAAGGAAGAGATGGGCTCTCAGCCACCGCAGATCAGGTAGAGAGAGCCTCATCCCACTGTTCCGTCCAGGAGAACTCCGAGTGCCGGTTCGGATGTCCGCTGTCCTTTTGCGCTCAGGTGACGAAGAGGGGAGCACCCAATTCTCGCTATCATCTATTTCGCTGAGTTCGTTTCGTCGAGCGCGCTGCGCAGAGTCTTTGCGAGCTTCACCGCGTCGTTGTTCGCCCAGAAGTGCATATAAAAGAGCCTCGGCACGTCATCCAACGCATGGCTATGCAAAGCTACGGCTTGAACGCTGTTGTCTTGCAGCACCTTCATGACGGCTCCAACCTCTTTCCCCGTCATTGCAAAATCCCCGGCTATCGCAGCGCGTCCATTTCCGGTGGGCTGGAAATTGATGGCGGTGCCTGCCCCCATCGAGGGAGGTGTATCCATCCCCTCTTCGGTGAGCTTCTCGGCGCCAGTTCGTGCCATTCTCCCGAGGTGACCTTCAAGTTGGCTCCAGCGAAATTGACTGCGACGGCCGTTGACTACGTGATAGAGCCGGTAATTGTTCTCCAAAGCGTTGGCGCGGACGATGTAATAGTTGTTCGGATCTTTCAGACGGAAAACCAATCCTCCCGCCCGATCAATGTTTCCTGAAACCGCCTTGAACTTCATGCTCAAATCTAGATTCTGAAAAGCGCCTTCGTCGGAAATCAGCAGGAGAAAACGGTAGTCGGTTTGGTCAGTTGAAGCCTGAGTGACTACGTTCGGCTTTGAAGGGGCGGTTGGGTCGGCGGAGACGACCCACTTTTCCTGAGAGCCGCCTCCCGTTTTTGCGCTGTGAAATTTCGCGGGCAACTGTCCCGGCGTATCGCTATCGAAGTTGTAGACGAATTTCTTGCCCGACGTTTGTTGAGGAGCAGGTTTTTCGGCAGCTACCGCAGCAGGAGTGGCCGGACCTTCTTCACCCTCTTCCCCTTCATCGGCGGCTGGCTTCTCTGCAGGTTTCTGAGCTGCCGTTTGCTGACCCGCTACAGCTTTCGAGGCCCTGGTTTGCTGCTCATCCTTATCCTTTTCGTCGTTGCATGCCACGAGACCTGTTAACCCGACGACCGCGGCGAGAAGAATAGCGATCTTCACTGTGGACACATTCTGCTCCTTTATTCCTGTTCCAACAGAACAGCTTAATCTCTGCACTCTGAAACCAGAATGAAATTTCGTTGTCAATTAAGCCGGCGTGAATGCTACATGAAAATTCCGTTCAGAGCCATGACCATCACCAATAATGGTGAGTACAAGACCATTCACACCTGGGGCAACGTGACAACGGTGGACCTCGGAAACGAACCAAACTCCAATTGGCCCGCCTGATGGGAACCTCGCAGTAACAAGTGACCGTCGCTTAATAGGGGGACTTACCTCCAGCGTTAGGGCTCTTCTCTGTACCGCGACACCCGACTCAAGTTCAAGTTCTCCGGCATAAGGCGAATTTTGGTCCTGCGAATTGTTCCGAAAACACGAGCTTGTTCGGTATCTTCGATCCCGAGACCCAGAAAAGTTTGCGGTTCCAATTCGGGCCCACATCCGCGGCAACGTGACAATGATGGACTCCGGTCCCGAGCCACGCGCGTCCTGCATCACGCGGAAAACGATTTTGATGACATCCCGTCCGATTTCGATCCGCTGAACGAGTGTGCGGAAGTAGCGAAAGTCCTTCATTTGATGGCCAGCGCCCATTTGATGGGTAGTTTTGCCGTAGTAGGCGTAGCCACATCTTGCAGCAGCAAGTGAGCCACTGTAAGACGATCTACCGCGCGTTCATCGAGGGAGATCTGGAGGTCCCGAGGCATCTGGCGCGGAGGGTACACGAACTCTACTTCAATCCGCAGCACGAGGAGTTCCAACCCCGAACCATGTGGAGCCTGTCGAACGCGTTCACCTCAGCCTTCAAGGAACTCGATCCGATCCCGCAATTCCGGGCAACGGCGAAGCTGGGGAGCTTTCTTGAGGCCGTCACTCCGGCGGCGTGACGTCAGTGGTACTCCCCTGCCCGGCGAGGAGCTGCTCTACATTTTGGATTTCGCTGGACGGTTGTTCCGACGCGGCGGCGGCGGATGATGCATCCTGAACGGTTGGCCACTTCCACAACCCGAGAGTGCCGGATAGCCAGTCACTCGCGCATAGGTCAGGTGACTACGACCGCGCTTCTCAGGAGGCGACTGTGGGGCCAACTTGTGCGGGCCGCGCACGACAGTGAGCAAGAACGCTAGTTCGTAAGAGATTTCCCGCCGGACTGCTGCGTTAAGGAGACGGGGGTGTGCGGTTAGCGGCTGGAAATTCGGGTAACGCCGGCACTCTAGAATTTGAAGTGCCGACATGCCATTCATGGTTAGTGACTCCCATGCGAGGACAAGTGAGAACTGAAGAAGAGGAAGAAGTTTGATCCAACTTCAATCGCTCTCCCGGCAGCTTCTGCATCATCCATCGCCTTTGATGAGGTGATGCCGCTGCTTCCATCAGCGGCAGGCCAGTCACTCTGGTCAAGTATCAGCACGGGCCTTACTTCCCACCAGATTGGTGTGGTGTTGACGCGAGTGTTGTCAACAACGTGATCATGGTTTGGGGTGGGCACGAATACTGGCATCGTCGGAGCGCCAGTCTTCCCCAGAGCATTCAGCGTCACCGACAAGTCGACGGAAGAAGCATGCATGGTACATGTGCCGGGCACGGGATTGTTCGGATCCGGGCACTGAGTCGCAACCGCGGGATGAGTTTTCCAAGCTTCGGGTACAAAGCCAAAAAGCTTGATTAACGTGGCTCCTAAAGCGGGGCCGCAGAGTTCACCCGGCCTTCCGCCATTCGGGCACGGCATCGCATCATTCGGGTTCTGATCGTTGTCGACTGAGAACATGGGAACGAACACATAGAGATGCGCCGTGTGTTTGATGTTTCCACCGGTCGGGTCATGGTTGGGCTCGGTGACCGGCTGGCAAATCGGGGTTTGCATTTCGTTGGGATCGGACTGCGCCAAGATGCCATTGAAATCCAGATCCATAGTCGGTTGATCGACGCAGTCAAAATTCTGCAGGTAAGTGAATGTGACGAGCCTGTTATTGCCAAAGCCATTGGTCTGATTGTCAGCGAGTTGTGCTAATGCGCTGACTGCCGCGAAGGTGATGCAGGCGCATACGGCGAGCATCAGACAAAGGCGGGAAAGGGGAGCAAGTTGGGATTTTCGGGATGGAACTCGTAAACGGATCATATCGGCACTCCTTAATCTCCGAATCATCGGGGGATTGTGCACGGCGTTTCCGTCCGGCGGTTAAGTCATGCGTTTGATGTTTGCTGCTCTGCCCCAGTCCGGCGTTACCATGACTGAGGGCATCGCCTGGTTTAGAACTTGAGGCTTAACAAGTACTGGATCAGGTCACCTTTCTCACTATCGGTGAGCCCGAGGTTCATGCACCTGTCGTAATGGTTGACCACGGCATGCAGATCAGCGAAGCGTCCGTCATGATAGAAGCCGCCTGTGAAATGGGTAGAGAGCACGCCAATGGGTGAAGGTCGATAGCGCATGTCCGGCCCGCGGTTTGCCTGGAAGCTGTCAATACAGACATCGGAAGGCGGGTGCAGATTCCAGCCCGGCTCGGTCCATAGGGGTTCTGCATGACAGTTGTTACATCCTGCCTTCCCGCTAAACAGCTCGTCGCCGCGTGCGGCAGCCGCCTTATCAAAGGGCACTGTCGGGTTCGGCGCGGGGATCGATAGCTGATAGAGCTGAAGGGCTGCAAGTTTGGAAGTAATGAGATCATCGTCGGGGTTGATGTGAGGCAAATCTCCGAACCCGTTCGCAGCGGCAATTGGAAATTGCGCAGCATTATTCAAGCGGGGGTCGAAGAACCTACCTTTCCCGTGCATCTCAAGGTTGGCTACGAACGCATTCCAGTGCGGCACGGAACCCCAGCCGATCCAGGTATGGAGGTTCACTCCCCCGAGACCGAAAGCTGGAGGAATGAGTGACGCACCGGAAACGTTCGTTCCGGTCACCACACCATCCGTTACTTGTTGTGGGTTGAATGCCTTACCGTCCAGGAGTAGCTCGGCATCGAATTTTCCCGGTCCCCAGCTGTTCAAGACCTTTCTTACTGTGGCCTGATCTGTGGATAACAGATTGGCAATCACGCTCAGGTCGGGTGCAAGAGCCACGATTGCTCCGACATTCAGATCACGGTTGGCCCAGCCATCCAGGCGATGACCAATGCAGCCTGTGCCGGGGTTTGGCGTGAGTTGGCCGGCGCAGAGGAAAGGCATGGAATTGTCAACCGTGGAATGACACAACGCGCATTGAATGCCGACCGACTTCAGCGTCCCTGAGGAGTTAAAAAGTCCGGTGACGCCCACCACCGCATTCGACTTGAGGAGCGCGAGCGTAACCGCAGGATCATCGAGATTGACCCTCCCTTTTTCAATTTGCTCCAGCAAGTTCCGGGGCAGCGCGTCCACGTCTACCTTCAGACCTACCGCCAGCGCAGTCTTGGGGCTGACTCCTGGACCAACTCCGCCAAGCTTGGCTCCCTCGATTGCCTGATGAAGTTTCAGGGTGTCTCCCCAGAATGCCTCGTCACCAAAGGTGTCAAAGCGGAATATCTGCTCTCCTTGCAGTACCTTTTGCGTCGCATTTTCGACAACCGGGTTCCGGTGTGTGTTTTCCGAACCCGCCCGTGCCGAACGACTGACTGCAATCATGCAAGCCAGCAACAAAATCGCGACCGTAACGATCACATGCAAACGAAATCCTGGTTGCGACATTTAAGACCTCCTGAGCCCCTGTGTGTAGGACTCAAGGACATGACGAATCCATGCCCTTCCGAAAAATGCCATCCGAATGGGTACCGCATCAGCCTGCTTGGCGTGTCGAGTGCTGGCCGATGACTCCCACACCCTGACCCACAGGAACTGGTCGATCGGGGCGACCTCTCGCAAAAGCTCGACGGAAATGATCTGAGCTCTTCACAGAATTCTCGAGCATTGTCTCGGACCTAGCAGGCAGCCTGGCTGACAAACAGCAGGCGGGAGCCTCAGGGCTGCCTGCGGAGGCAGTCCTCGGCCCTAGTTGATCGTAAAATTCATCGGTGCCGAAGTTTCGGGCAGCGTGCCGCCACCGTATATGCCACCGGGAGTACCAGGATTGGTCACGGTAACTGGCACCGTTCCGGAATTCATGATCGCGGAGGCGGGAATCATAGCCTCAACCTTGCTCGCACTCACCCAGGTGGTGGTCTGAGCGGCGCCGTTGAAATTTACGACCGCAGCCGTGGCAAAGTTCGTGCCATCGACTTCAAGCTGGAACGCAGCGCCGCCAGCAGTTGCGCTGGCCGGACTGAGCTGAGTGATGGTGGGCATTGTACCCGGCGCCGGTGGCGTTGTTTTCTTGGAGTAGCCGCAGCCCAGACCGGCAGCAAGTACCGCGACAAGAATCAAGGTCTTGGTGATCTTCATAATACCGTCCTCCCAGAGGCGGACCCCGTTGCAAGGAAGTGTAAGACGCAGGGGAGTCTGACGTGTCAGCAGGGAGTCATTTTCCTGTCAACATATGGTCAAGCACAATGTCTCGAAAATGTCATTAAGGGCAGAAGGATGAACTCACCGGTGAAAATCGTCGTCGGGGAAAAATCTCAAATGCAGCGGTGGAACAGCTGAAAGAGCCGGCACGGACAGTGATGACGGCCGACCAACTGGACGGCAAGCCCACGGAGCATCTCGAGGCAGCTGACCTGCTGATCGTGCGCTCGGGCCGTACAGGCGGATGCTGCGCTTTTGCAGCAAGCGAAAAATTGCGCGTGATCGGGCGAGCGGGCGTTTACAGTGGACAACATTGATCTCGATGTCGCCACGCACAAGGGCATCCCGATAGAGCGTTAAGGAGAGGCAAACACAATAGTTTTTGCAAAAGTCTGTCAAATGTAAAGAGATTGTCACTTCCTCCGGAACATAGCTTGCTCCTGCTGCTCTGCATGAATCGAATCACGTGAACGAATAAACACAGAACAGGAGGACACATTTATGCTGAGATACGTCCTCAGAGCAACTCTCGCGACAGCACTGATGTTTGGGGTTTCAACCCTGGCTGTTGCGCAATACGGAGGTGGTGGCGGAATGGGTGGCGGTGGTATGCCGGGAAGCCCTACCTACACGCCTCACGGTACATATAGCTCAAAGAGAGCCATCATTGGCGGAATTGCAGGTGGTGCAGCCGCTGGCGCTGGCTTGCTCTACTGGAAGCTCCACAATCCAGCCAAGCTGCAAGGCTGCGTGGCGGGCGATGGAGACAGGCTCGTCAATGAGAAGGATAATCAAACCTACAGCCTCACAAGCAAGCAAAGTGAGACTCTAAAACCAGGAGAACGTGTTGAGTTGCTAGGCAAGAAGGTCAAAAACGACTCGGGCGAGCCAATGTTCGAGATCCACAAAATGACCAAGGACCTTGGACAATGCACGGCAACAACCGCAGAGCAGCGATGACGATGCAACGGTTCATCGGCGTGCTGCTGAGGGAGGGCGAAGCAGTCCGCCCTTCCCAAAATCGCGGGTTTGCGGCGGTCTCCAGACTCCGTGCGCGAGCAGGAGCAATGGCGCTGCTCGGCTTGCTATCGGTGCCTCTGTGGGTGGTGGATGCCAGCTCACAGAAGGTTATCGATACGGAACGTTCGGTCCTCACCGTTCGCGTTTACAAAGCTGGAGCATTTTCAGCCTTCGGACACGAGCACGCCATCTGCGCTCCCATCCAAAATGGCTCTTTCGATGAGGACAAGAGGAGCGTGGAGTTTGTCGTTGATGCACGCGCATTGCGAGTTGTTGACTCCGGTGTTTCCGACAAGGACCGGGCAGAAATCCAGCGTACGATGGTGGGCCCGAAAGTTTTGGATACTTCACAATTCCGCGAGATTCGTTTTCATTCCACAGAGGTCAGTGGGAGCGGTGAGAACAGGTGGACGGTGAATGGCGATCTCACGCTTCACGGCCAAACTCACCAGGTGAATGTCGACGTAGAACGCCGGGACGGGCGCTACCGTGGGTCCGCTCGGCTGCGGCAGACTGAATTCGGGATCACGCCCGTGACCGTTGCTGGAGGAACAATCAAAGTGAAGGATGAGGTTCGTGTGGAGTTCGAAGTCGCCGGTCAGTAACCAGGCCTAAGCCGTCAGGCACGGGCAGTTTGAGCAGGCTCAATTGTAGGCGATCTCGCGGCCCATGTAACTTTTTGCAAATCCTTGACAAGCCTGTGACACATCCGATTCGGCCTGCGGAGAAACTTTATCGATAAGCGTTTCGGCTGCTGAGATCCCCTGCCCATGTTATAAGCCGCGGGAGAAAGTCGTGAATATCCGGCGGCTCGACAACCTTTCCGCGTTCATGGAAAAGATTCTGATCGTCGAGGATGATCAAGCCGTGCAGAAGGCACTGAGGCGCCTCTTCGAGTCCGCGGGATACGCCGTTGAGATCAGCGCTGATGGGAAGTCTGCGCTGGAGGTCTTCCGCACGGCCACTCCGAGAGCCATTGTTCTCGACCTCGGTTTGCCTGTTGTGTCGGGGAAAGAGGTTTGTCGCCAGATTAAACAGCAGTTATCTGCTCTTCCGATCATTGTTGTAAGCGCGGCGACGGATGTCGCAGACAAGGTCTCGCTCTTGGAGCTGGGAGCGGACGATTATGTGACCAAGCCCTTCAGTCCCAGAGAGCTGCTGGCTCGTGTTCGGGTGGCGATCCGGAGGACCCCGAAGCCAGCCAGCCCCGATGAGGTGGAGTTCGACGGGATCCGTGTGGATTTCGCCAGTATGGAAGCGGCTCGCGAAGGCAAGCCGATTGCACTGACCGCCCAGGAATTCAAGATACTAAGGTTCTTCGTGCACAATGAAAAACGGATCATCTCGCGCCTCGAACTGTTGGAACAAGCACTTGGTCACCACGACGGTTATTTTCCGCTTCGCACGGTAGACAACCACATCCTGAAACTCAGGCAAAAACTGGAACGTGACCCCGCAAATCCGATCCATTTTCGAACCGCCCACGGTGCTGGGTACACGTTTGTGGCTGCAGAGGCGTGAGTTCGCATATCTGATTCCGCCATCGCCGCCAAGAAACCAACCAATCAGCCCGCGTGAGTAATGCCGACGATCGTCGGAAGCAGCGGGCGGCACTCGCTGCATCAGAGTTACGAAACCGGTTTCTGCGCGTGCATGAGCCCTCAGGAAGCACCATTTTGCACCGCAAAGTAGCTCGGTCTTATCGAAGACGTAACGCTACACCCAAGCAATTGCGCGTTAATAACACAAGGGACCTATCGGATGAGAAGCTTGAAGACTTGAATAATAAGGATGGGGAGCCGCCAGCGCTTGCCAAGCTGCATCGACCATTCTCGGCATTCTAACCAACTCCTCGATGGCGTACCGCTAAAGGTTACCTCCACTCAGGAGCATAATCAAATCGTTAACGGCCTTTGATCTTCCTGGGCGAGCCACTCGCCACCTAAATACTTCTTTGCAAACGTAGTTTGCGTCCATGAATCTTTAAGGCATTGGCCCAGGGGGCTGGCCCAGCCTTTCGCCCCCTATTCAAGAGGCATCTTTTTGCGTTCTCTGCGAAACGTGGGTTCCGGTTCCGAACCTCAGTTCTAGCGGTGTTATTTTCCATCTGGCGACACTCCAACTAAGCACGTCGTCTTGTGAACCACCCGCTGAACGCCTACCTTGCGGGTTCAACAGAGTTGACGCGTTAGCACCTCTCCGTCCGCGTTGCTCTTTACTGACACTATCGCGCTTGTTGACAATTCTCTGACAATCGCTGCAGCGCTCGCCTTATGCGGGGGTGTGCGGTTAGCAGCGGCGAATTCGGGTAAGGCCGGCACTCCAGAATTTGAAGTGCCGGCGTGCCATTCATGGTTAGTGACTCCCGCATTGCCCTTTCGGCAACGCGCACAAAAAGGCGCGTGAGATCGTGACGATTCGTTAAGGCACAAACTTGTAACCGACGCCATGGACGGTTCGAAAATGTACCGGGGTCAAGGGGTCCCCTTCGAGTTTCTTTCGCAGTAGCATTATCTGGTTGTCCACCGAGCGATCATGCTTGTTCTTGCAGACCTCATCTTGAAGTTCCTGACGCGAGATGACGTATCCGCTGTTTCGCAGCAGAAATGCAAGGAGGTTAAAGTTGCGGAGCGAAAGCGAAACTACCTGACCATTGCGCATCGTCTCCATCTTTGAAAAGCTCACAGTGACGTCATCGAAAACAACAATGTCTCCCTTACTGAGCTGACGGCGTCGCCGCGTCGCCGCGCGCAAACGGGCAACAAGTTCTCGGGAGCTAAACGGTTTGGTGACGTAATCACTGGCACCCATCTCCAAAAGCTTGACCTTCGTAGCAGTATCCGAGTTAGCGCTCAGAATAACAATAGGGGTAGCCGGTGCGATCCGAGTGAGTTCGCGACAGACATCTTGCCCCAACATTTGCGGTATGCCCAAGTCAAGAACGATCTCCGAGGGAGCTACCTTCGAAACGACTTCCAGACCCGCGATGCCATCCCCAGCGGTGTGTACGCCATATCCCGCTGACCGAAAAAGTCTCCTCAAGACTCGTTGAACCGCGCGATCATCCTCGATGATCAGGATATTTTCTAATGGTTCAATTTCAGGCACTGGGACACCTCGCCATCCTGGAGCAGCGTCGCGGTATGGAAAGCGCGGGCGGTGTTCACGCTTCCGGTTTTCGTCCAGGTGCCTGAGCCCTTAGTGGCACCAGAGTTTCCGGCCAGCACCGGAATGCCTGTGTTCGCCAGCAAGCCGACGGCGAACGATCCAGCTAACACGAGCGCGCGAATCCTCATCTCTGTGACATTTGAGCGAACCATGTCAGTCTTTTTTCTCTGCGAATGGGGGTCAACAAGGCTTTGGCCCCGCCGAACCCGTACGAGACGGATGAAATGCAAGACTGGGCGCCGGATCCGGCGGAGCCTTGGTTTCCTTCTTTCGCCGCGTTGAAGCATTCCGCCGGCAGGACGGCCGGCGCTTCCATGCGGCTCGCATGATCAGAGTTTCAAAGGGCCAGTGGCTTCCGTTAACCCACTCGCGAGTGGGCTGGATTGGATAGCCCTCCTTACTTACCGCCCGCGCCTGGCCTCATCCGCATCCTCCGCCAGATCGCGCAACAACCCAAAGAACGTCGGCGGTTGGCCGACGAAAAGCCCCATGGCGGTCAAGAAGTTGACCACACCCATGGCAATCCCCTTAGTCTCGGTAGGACGAATGACCGAACATACCGGGAGCTTTCGGCTGAGGAATGGGCATGGCTCCGGCATGATCAGGTTGGTTTGAAAGTCCTCACCACCAAACGGTGGAGAGTTCAGGTCTGGAAAGGTTACGGATACGCCGGTCACTGGATCCACTGCGGTCAAAGGAGGCGCATTGCCCGCCTTGTCCGACCAGGTTTGAAAGTGCATTGTCTCAGTGGGGCCGATACTGATCAAGATTCGCAAGACTTCCACACTGGTGGCTCTCTGCGCCATCGATGGATACAGGCTGTTGCCACCTTGCTCGATCGTCGGAAAGTGGAATCCCGCGGTATTCGCGATCGCCTGAAGGAAGTTAGCATCCTTTGTGTCATCATCGGTTCTGGGAATTGCCGTATGCTGCCCCACCGCCAAAGTTGGGACGGCTTGCGGGAACTTGAAATTCGGATCAAGGTCAGGGTTATGGGTACTGCTGCGGTACCGAGTCCACCAACTGGTGTCTAGCGTGAGCTGCGTGAGGTTTGTGAGCCGCAGCTTTCCGCTGGATCCGGTCGCCGAACTACCCGGCAGAGTGCGAAATTGCTCGAGGGTTACTGTGTCCGCTCCCTTGGATGCAAGATACGCGTTGAGAAAGTTCTGGTGGGTGAACTCATCATCGGTGTTGTCGTGGACGTATTGGGCCATGTCGGAGTCAAGCACTTCAAGCGCAGCGGTGTAGGCCGGGTTCCCGCTTCCGCCTGGGACCTCGCTGTCTTGGATTCCCCCGAGTTCGTTATACTGCACCCAAAAGTCGGTCTCGAGGATTTCCGCTGCAGCCGCGAACCTGAGCAGAGCTGCATCGCCCTTACTAAGCCTGCCGCTGTGTTCTTCAGGGCCCTCTTGGGCCAAGAGTACCGGGCTATCGGTTAACAGTCCAGCGCCTACCGTTGCTGCGCCCGCCACTAGTCCAGTCTTCACGAACGAACGGCGGTTGATTGCACTTTTCAAGCTGGTGAATAGGTCTTTCATGACAGACCTCCTCAGGCCAGCTTGATCTCACGGCCTCACTAGTTGTCAACGAAACGTAAAAAGAACGTAAAAAGATTGTTATCTGTTTTCAACTGGACGGTAGAAGTCTCTTTACATGACCGGCGTAGGGTTCGAGAAGCGTGCTCATTCGCGAGCGCGCGGGCGTCTGTGGGATGACGAGAATTTAGCGACCTTCTTACGCTCCGAAGACAACAGAAATATCTACTTCGCGCAGATTCTCTTTGTAGCAATCACTATCACCGGTTTCCTAACAGCATTGACGATGGACAAGTCTGTTGGCGCCTGGCGATTTGCCCCGTCCTAGACGGCAGCAGCGGAGGGCACCACTTTGAACCTGCAGAATCTGGGCGGCGAGACGCACACCTTTACCCGGGTGAAGCGATTCGGTGGTGGTCTCGTCGCGCCTCTGAATACACCTGGCTGGCACTCCCGAGCTGGCGCCGGAATGCGAACAAATGGTCAACGGCAATCCTGTTCCCCAGCCCCCAGCCCGGATAATATCTTCATTCCCGCTGGAGCCGGCGCTAGCGCAATGCTCAAGTCTGGCGAAACTGCCCGATTCCAGCGTTGTATTCATCCGTGGATGCACGTGACCATCACGCCACAGGATGAGCAACACGAAAATGTGCACTGAAATCTGAAGTCTTCGCCGTCATAACTAATTAGGTCGGGTCAGAGAAGAACACTCTCGTCGAATACGCAAGTTTTCTAGTGCACTATAGATTGTGGCGAATGACACAGAACCAGAGGACCGATTTGAGGCTGGCCGCTTGCTGGCCTCCCAACTCGGGATGCCCCCTTGATTCACTGAACCTCGGGTGATTTTGTGACCCTGAGTCTGGCAGGAGGACAGGGCAATGGAACGACCGACCCGAGCGCCCACTCAGACCTCAAGGGCCGCGAAGTAGGCACCAGATCCGCCGAACCCCCACGACATCCTCACTCCCTCCTGGGGGGACAAGCCTGAAATCCGAAGGCAGAGCCTGGGTCATCCGCGCTTTCCAAAGAGTTCGATGGCTGGCTCAATTTCCAAGATTGGAGGATGCTCGCATGTGTTGGTAGCCAGGGGAGCGGAAGCCCCGCTATGGCGCTTGTTCTCGACCGCCGTTGTAGCTTAGTTGACGGTTAATACAAGTACACTGCTGTTGCCTCCGCTTGTGCAACCCAGGTCTCCGGAATTCCCGCTCGGAGTGTGCACAGTAACGTTCACGGGTCCAGGACCGGAGATCACACCGGTCGTAAGCGTGACTTTCAACTGCTGACCGCTGGCAACGGTCGTGCTCAGAG
>WNFD01006312.1_pt1 | contig 16729 bp, 11 predicted proteins | sample 5400491 | NCBI WGS metagenome assembly WNFD01 (sample SAMN13153343, study PRJNA577476) | soil metagenome | isolation source: 120 cm saprolite under Douglas fir tree site 2 hole 2 replicate 2 | place: USA:California | collected 2015-04-18 | reverse complement strand
AGCTCATTGACGAATACATTGGCCGAGTCAATAGCCAGAGTTCCGAAGTGAGTGTTGCCCACATGCGCAGCCCCGAAGGATGGACGGAACCGGGCCAGACCCCGGAGTTTGACGAGTTCACAGTCGTCTTGCGTGGAAGTGTGCGAGTACGACACGCGGATGGGGAACTGGAAGTAAAGGCCGGGCAAGCGGTAATCGCCCATCGCGGAGAATGGATTCAGTATTCGACGCCGGACGCAGGGGGAGCAGAATACATTGCCGTCTGCCTGCCTGCGTTTTCGATGGAGACAGTGCACCGGGGTTAGAGAAGCAGTGGCGAGTGGTCAGTGGCGAGTGGCTAGTTAAACCAAGGTTCGTTCTCGGGACAGGGTTTACTAGTCACTAGCCACTGCCTTTACGGCGCTTCGATCAGCTCCATCTTGCCATCGCGAGTGCGATGCAGAATCATCAGCTTGCCTTTGGGATCGCGGAAGACAAATACGTCACGGTCGCGAAAGTGTGCTTCTTTAATGGCTTCTTCGAGAGTCATCGGTCGCATCGCCACCGCTTCGTCTGAGCGGACGATGTGAACTTCGGTTGACTTAGCAACCAGGGGAAATTTATGGACCACCATCGACACCGACGAAGATGCAATAGTCCTTACGGCGACCGCGTCGGTGACTATCGGCTCTTTAGCTTCCCCATTCCACTTCTTATGATTGCGGCGCTTCTGGGTGATGATGCGAGTCTTGTTCTTGAGGGCTTGCCTTTCGAGATGCTCCAGCGCCTCTCCGATGGCTAGATTCATATCGCGTGCCTGGGCGAGTCCCACCAGCGGCCCCATTCGGGAATTAATCGTGATCTCGGCCTTGTGGCGGCGCTTTTCCACTGCCAGAATCACGTTGGCTGCAAAACGGTCGCGAAGGATCTTGCGAATCTTGGTGAGACCGGCCTCGACATCCTTACGGTTGGCAGGAGTAACTTCGTAGTGTCTGCCAGTGTATTCCACATTCATGAGCGTGCTCCTGAGCCGCTAGCAAGTCAGAAGTGAGAAATTAGAATGCAGAAGTAAAATCGCGGGTGTCGGCATTCGACATGCTCACTTTTGGCGTTTTTACTTCCGCATTCTAACTTCTGCCTTCTGTCTTATTTCTTAACCCTTCTTTGGTGCGTGCTGGGAATCTTCATGTCTTCGCGGTACTTGGCAACAGTGCGGCGGGTTACCTGAATTCCTTGCGACTGCAGAATACGAGTAATCTGTTCGTCGGTAAGTGGCTTGGATGGATCTTCATCTTCGATGAGCTTCTTGACGCGCCGCTTCAGGATCAGCAGCGAGGTATTGCCACCTTCGGGACCGTTTACGCTTTCACTGAAGAAATAGCGCAACTCGAAGACTCCCTGCGGAGTGTGAGCATACTTATTGGCAACGGCGCGGCTGACGGTGGAAGGGTGAACGCCAATTTCTTCCGCCACCTCCTTGATCATCATGGGCTTCAGTTCGTCGATGCCCTTTTCCAAGAAGTCGCCCTGACGGGTGACGATGGTATAGCAGACTTTCAGAATTGTCTGCTTTCTCTGCTCAATGTTTTTTATGAGCTGGATAGCGCTCTTAAACCGTTCCTTGACGTAGTTACGGGTGTCGCGATCATTACCATCCTTGGCGAGCAGTCGCTTGTACGCAGGATTAAGGCGGAGCGTCGGCACGTCGTCGTCGTTCATCATCACCAGCCATTCGTCGCCGTGCTTGACGAAGGCCACATCCGGCTCAATCAGGCGTGGCTGCGTCTTGTTGTAGCGCAGGCCGGGCCGGGGATCGAGAGTGCGAATGTACTCTAAGGCGACTTGAACGGCTTCGATCGGACGGTTGATGGCGCGAGAAATCTCCTTGTGCTGCTTGTTTTGCAGCCCTCGCAGGTGCTGATCCACCATGGCAACTGCGTCCGCCAGCACCTGAGCCGTGCCGTTTCCATTTCCGTTTTTCTCGAGTTGGGCTTGGTGATAGCGCAATTGATAAAGCAGGCACTCGCGGAGATTGCGGCAGGCAACTCCCGGAGGATCCAACTGCCGAACCGTTTCGATGGCTTCGTGCAGATCCTCTCTGGTAAAGTTCGCCCGGAAAGCAGGTTTTGCGCCGTTGCTCGAAACGGTCGCGGGCAAATCGGTGAGCGCGAGCGTGGCTGCCGCCCCGGCTCCCGCAGAGAACGCGTTGCCATTGGAACCGGCATGAGGCGGATCGATCGAGGGATCTTCTGAAATTTTTTCCGTCGCCCAATCTTCGGATGGCGCCGAAATAGCGTCGGCAACCGCCTCTTCCAACTCAGCAGCCGTCAGCCCCAAAGCCGCCGCTTCTTTGAATACGCTTTCGGACTTGGCCGCATCGCTCTCCGGCGAAGCCGCCGGAACAATTCCCAGCAACTCCTCATCGCTGGCAATCAAGTACCCATCTTCGTTCAGATTCCCGATGACCCCTTCCGCAGCCTCCCGCACCGGAGGGCGAGTGGGAATGGATCCCAGTTGCCACATCAGGTGGTCTGTCAAAGTGCTGGGCTTGGAGAGGAAGTTTTCAAAGGACGGTCGTTCGATCTCCTCCATCTCATTCTGGCTACGATAGCCGGGGTCAAGATAATCTTTGAAAAATGAGCCAAAGTCGATCTCTTCGAAGGGGTCTTTCTTGTCAGCAGTGGGAGTGGGGCTCTCTTCCGTTGCCGAAGTGCGCTCGCGCTCTTCCTCGCGGCGGCTGACGTCGTCAATCAGCGGAACCGAGTCTTCAAGCTCTTCGAGTACCGGGTTCTCCACCATCTCGGCATTGATCATGTCCTTGAGCTCGAGCTTGTTGAGCGCGAGCACGCTGACCATCTGCACCAGGCCAGGAGTAAGGATCTGCCTCTGCGAGACCTTGAGACTCAGTTTGTGTTGTAGCAAAACCATAAAATCGGTCGTTGGTCGTTCGTCATTGGTCGTTGGCCTGAAGCCTTCACTTCTTAATCTCGCCGGTGGTCGCTATCCAAACCGGGGGTTTGGCGAACGACCAACGACGAAGGACCAACAACGTCTTCAAACTAAAGAAAAACTCTCTCCCAGATAAACTCTTCGTACTTCGCTATCGCTTCCCAGCTGCTCCGGTGTTCCGTGCCGGAAGATCTTGCCTTCGTTGATGATGTAGGCCCGGTCGGTCACTGAGAGCGTCTCGCGGACATTGTGGTCCGTGACCAGCACCCCGATGCCCGCCGCTTTCATGTTGCTGATAATCTTTTGCAGATCGAGTACCGCGATGGGATCAATCCCGGAAAACGGCTCATCCAAAAGAATGAACTTCGGATTGATGCATAACGCCCTTGCGATCTCGACCCTCCTGCGTTCCCCGCCTGAAAGCGCATAGCCCCGGTTCAGGCGAATGTGCTCCAGACCCAATTGGTCAATCAACTGCTCCATCGTCTCCCGGCGCTCGTGCCAGGAGACAGGTTGAGCCTCCAGCACGGCGAGAATGTTCTCCTCAACCGTAAGCTTGCGAAAAACCGACGCTTCTTGGGGGAGATAGCTGATCCCGAACTGCCGTGCCCGCCGGTACATGGGCACGTCGGTAATGTCTTCCTCATTGATGAGGATTCGGCCCGTATCGGGGGGTATCAGGCCGACAATCATGTAGAAGGTGGTGGTTTTGCCGGCACCGTTAGGTCCAAGCAATCCAACAACTTCGCCCTGCCCGACGCGAATACTTACTGCATTTACAACTCTGCGGCCGCGGTAAGACTTACAGATTTCCTCTGCGGCCAGCGTGTGCATTTAACGTACCACTCGCGTCTGGGTAACGGCCGGCGAACTGCTGTCGCCTTCAACGACGACCCTATCATCGCGTCTATACAAAGTCAACGAAACCCCGGTAATCTTGCCATGTTCGGCATCAAAAATGCTAGGCGGTCCGCCGCTCAGGACGAACTTGTCGTCGGCCGCGGTATAGATCAGGGTCTCGCCCGTTCCCCGGCGGTTCGGTTCGGTGATGACGACGGCGCCGGAAGCGATGATTTTGTCGAGCCTGGCGGGAGCAGCGCTCGGAGGTTTTGGAGATGCGGGAGCTTGGCCCGCGCGCCGCGCGGGGACGGGCGGGGATCCTTCGGCTCCGCTCAGGACAGGCGCCCGTCGCTCCATACCTTCTGGAGACAGGAATACGTCCATCTGATTGGAGGCGATCGTCAAGTCTGAACTGCTAGCCATTACAGCACCTTCGAAATGTGCTTTCCGTTCGGGGTCGCGATACGTCAGATGGTTTGCCGTAACGGTGACAACCGTCGGTTTTCCACTTTTGTCGCTCCCTACGAGGATCGTTGAAACCTTCTGGCTGGCGGTGGAATCGGCGACCAGCGCGCGCTCGTTTTTCTTCGCCCCTCCGGTGTAGGTCGCGGTTACCGGATTGTTGTGGGCTGCCATGCTCTTCGCGGTCACGTGAACTGGATCGGACGAAGCCAGCAACGCTCCTCCCGGCTGCGGCTTCAGATCGCTGTAGGTGGTCTTGACGTCACCTTGGGCAAAGCCGTCTCCGGTTGCACGATTCAGGCGGACAGTGCGGGCTGTGGTCGCTGTTCCGGCATAAACCATCCGCGGAGATCCGGTCAGGACCAGGACTTGATCGGCAGGTGTGTAGCGGGCCCGGTCAGCGAAGGCTTGTTGTGGTCCATCGGCGTAGGTAAAGTGGCCCTGCTGGACTAAGGCCGCGATGCCCGTGCCGGGCTGAAAGAAGGCGTCAATACTGTCGCTGGTGCTTACGCGTGTCTGCGCCCCGGTTTTGTCATTGTTCTGCGAGATTGTGACCACACGCGCATTGGCGTCGCCGTGTACCAACGCGAGTTGTCCCAACGAATCGAATTTCGCAGTGAACTTGTCGGCGCACAAAAAAATCCATCGCAGGTGCAGTCACTTCCGCATCCTGGGACGTGCTGGTTCCCTTCTGGTGTTGTAGCAATTTGACTTGCTGTTCGGCATGAACCTTGGTCAGGACATTCTTGCCGCTAAAGTTGAGCACGGCTCGCCCGGCCGAAGTCTCGGCGGGCCGTGCCCCTTCGGTTCGGAGGCGCACGTCGCCGGAGAGCACTGCGTGGTCGATCCCGGCGTGCTGCTTCATCAGTACTTCCAGCTTTTGTGCTGACACGGTCGCCGGCTGCGCACCGCTCGAATGCATGACAACGTTGCCGGTGGCGATGGAATGGTCAAGCGTATTGTCCTCGCGCAGAAAAAGAGTCACTTCATCTGATTGCGCCTGCTGCAGGGGGTTTTCCGCATGCGGATAGCGCAGCAGGATCTGCCGCTCCTTCTTCTCCAGACTTGCCTGTTGCGCAAACATTGTGGTGGGGGTCGGCCCGCGGACAACAATCTTCACCTGGGACTTAAGCGTTAGAACTCCCTCGCTCGCGACGTATTCCGCTCCCACGGCCGAACCGCTGGCTTGCGGGACGCTGAAGTCAATTTCTTCCGCAGTCCATGCGTTTCCCGTTTTCTGATTAAAGACCAGGCCTGTAGTCTTCAAGTGAAGTGGATTCTTCAGTTCTTTTGGCGGCGCTTGATCAGGGTTCAAAATACCCTGCGGATTGGCTTGAAGGTCAATCGAAACTTCGCCCTTGCCGGTCACGTTGCCGGAAGCCTGATCGTACTCGAAGTCTTCTCCGTAGACCTGATCGAAGCGCGAAGAGTCGCGTCCGTACAAGGTAATGGCTACATCATGGAGTTCGGTCTGGCCGCCTTGCTTGAACTGGATGGCCTTGCTCGCCTGCAGCTTAAACAATGTCCTTCCCTGCTCGGACTTTGAAATGGTGAACCCTTGCGCGCTCTGCTGAATGTTAAGGCCCATTTTGCCCGGTACCCGCTTCAGCGCGTTCTCGATGCGATGCCGGGCATAAAAATACGTACCCGCCACTAACAGACACACAAAAACCGCGGCCACCGCAAACCATCGGCGCAAACGCGAGATTGAGAGGGGCATTGAGGATAGTGTAGTGCAGGAAGGTGGGCAGCAGTGGTCAGTGTCTAGTGGTCAGTGGGCAGTTCAAGAAGATGTAGGGCTTGCTACTGACCCCTGGCCACTGATCACTTCTTAGATACCTGATCTCGCATTCTCCGCCACGGCGTTCAAATCGCGGCTAGGCTGTTTCCAGACATGGGCCTGAACCGTCTCGATTTCGCGATCATCGCCGTTTACCTCATCGGGATTACTCTGTTCGGCCTGCGCTTCCGCAAACGGCAACGCACTCTGCGCGACTACTTTCTGGCTGGGCGCGACATTCCCTGGTGGGCGATTTCGCTCTCGATTGTGGCGGCAGAAACCAGCACTCTGACCATCATCAGCATTCCGGGCCTCGCGTACGACACCAACCTGACCTTTCTTCAGGTGGTGCTGGGATACGTTGCGGGACGCATCATCATTAGCTTCGTGCTGCTGCCGCATTATTTTCGCGGAGACCTCTACACCGCTTATGAATTGATCGGTCGACGCTTCGGGCCGCAGCTGCGAACGCTGACTTCGGGACTGTTTTTGCTGACACGAGCGGCGGCCGAGGGGGTACGGGTTTACGCAGTTTCGATTGTCGTCGCCATCGCACTGGGGACAGGAGAAGTCGTATCCATCGCCATCATCACTGTGTTGACGTTGATTTATACCTTCGAAGGCGGGCTGGCGGCAGTGATCTGGACCGACGTCGTACAGACGGGAATTTACGTTACTGGCACGCTTCTGGGGATCCTGACCATCATCCACTACGTACCCGGCGGCTGGGAGCATATTCATCAGGTTGCTGACGCCGCTGGCAAATTTCGCGTGTTCGATTTCACTCCCAGTTTTTGGAAGCCGTACACCTTCTGGGCCGGATTCGTCGGCGGCACTTTTTTGACCACTGCCGGCCATGGAACCGAACAACTTTTTGTGCAACGCCTGCTGGCGGCGCGCAATCAGCGGCAGTCAGTAACGGCGTTGCTTTCGAGCGGGGTGCTGATCTTATTTCAGTTTGGCTTGTTCTTGCTGCTCGGCGTGATGCTCTACGCTTACTACATGCTTCCCTCGGCGCATTTCGGCAAGCCGGACCGTATCTATCCCACGTTCATCGTGACCCAAATGCCGCACGGAATTTCCGGGCTGCTGATTGCGGCGATTCTGGCTGCGGCAATGTCGAACCTGAGCGCGGCGCTGAATTCGCTTTCGTCGAGCACGATTCTGGATTTTGTCCTGCGCCTGCGCCCGCGAATTGATACGCAAACCGACGACCGCAGGCGGATGATGCTCTCGCGCCTGGCGACTGTAGGATGGGCAATCGTGCTGTTCAGTCTAGCCGTGTTGTCGTTGCACAAAGCCGGCCGAGTGGTTGAGGTCGGATTGCAAATCGCATCTATTTCTTATGGCGCGCTGCTCGGAGTCTTTTTGCTCGGCGTGCTCACTCGCCGCGCGAATCAGACTGGGGCCGCGATCGGAATGCTTTGCGGATTTGTAGTTGAGGTTTATCTGTGGAAGTTCACCCCAGTACCGTGGACCTGGTGGGTCGCGATTGGCACGGCGGTAACGTTCGGAGCGGGCTATGCGGTCAGCTCGGCTTTCCAAGGAGAGCGCAGGAAACCGATTCATGAATAATTCCGATCATCCGTCTCCCCCGAACCTCCTCCGCGAGCTTGGCGCCGCCCATGCCGCTTCCATCGTCGTCGGCGTCGTAATCGGCAGTGGGATTTTTCTCGTCCCTGCGGAGATGATGCAGGCTGCCGGCTCCGCACAGCTGGTTTATGTGGCTTGGATTCTCGGCGGTATTTTCTCGTTCTTTGGGAATCTAACTTACGCCGAACTGGGCGCGATGAAGCCGCAGGCCGGTGGGGAATATGTCTACATCCGCGACGCCTACGGACCGCTGCCGGGTTTTCTTTGCGGATGGACTTGGACGATTGTGGTCAAGCCGTCGTCGCTCGCGGCAATCGCTATAGGGATCGTCAGCATTCTGGCGAATTTCCCCCAGCTTTCGTTTCTCTCGGTCCACGCCGGACAGTTGCCCATTACCTGGGGACAACTCGCCGCCATCGGTTTCGTGCTCTTCATTTCCGCTATTAATTACGTCGGCATAAGGCGAGCAGGAAATTTTCAGCTTGCCTTCACCCTGCTGAAGATTGTTCTCATCATCGCAATCGCCGCACTGGCCTTCAGTACCCACGGAGACTGGGGGCATTTCGCGCAGCGCTATTCGGCGGCTCCGGGAGGAATTGTGGGATTCACTGCCGCAGTCACGGCCGCACTCTGGGCGTATGACGGCTGGAGCGACCTCAATATGGTCGCTGAAGAAGTCCGCGCACCGGAGCGGAATATTCCACTAGCGATGATCGGCGGCATGTGCGTCATCGCCTCTCTCTACATGCTGGTGAACGCCGCGGTGCAATACGCGTTGCCGCCGGCGCAGGTCGCGAACTCCGCCTCGCCCATGGCGGACGCAGTGAGAAACTCGTTTCTAGGCCTCGCCGGGGTTGTGGTAGTTTCTTGCGCGATGGTCATCTCGCTGGTCACCACGCTGAACGGTGTCGCCATGAGCGGCGCAAGAATGGCGTTCGCCATGGCGCGCGACGGCAATTTCTTCCAGATTCTGGACAAAGTTCATCCCCGCTTCCACACTCCCCACGTTGCCATCCTGACGCAAGCGGTCCTAACGGTTTCCTTTCTGTTAATTGGAGGCAACTTTCGGCAGCTGTTCACGCTCGCCCTCTTTGCGGAGTGGCTTTCCTACATGACCGCCTGCAGCGCCCTGTTTGTGCTGCGAAGACGCATTCCAGCAAACGAGAGGAGGTACCAAAGTTGGGGATTTCCACTGGCCCCTGCCCTTTTTATAGTGGCATCGGCGGCCCTGCTCTACTACACTTTTACCAGCAACCTCCCCTATTCAGTTATGGGAACGCTGGTCATTTTGGCCGGAATACCCGTGTATTACATGTTCGCCCATCGTCGTAAGGTATGAGCAGTCGGGAATTTATCGGTTTGGAGGTGTTCCTTCTTCGGTTTACCCTCAATTACCGAAGTACAGGAGCGGGGGGGACGTTTACCCCTAAACTGGTTTCCCATAACCTAGAGCTTCGTCCGGTTTGTCTCCCCTCAGGCCGGGTGCCCCGTTGGAGCTAAGAACTATGACGTCGAGCCAAAATCTCACTCTCGGACTTCTTCCCGAAAAAAAACTCGACTGGCGTAAATTTGTTCTCAGCTATGGGATCGTGGTTGTTCTGCTGCTGATGCTGTTGGTTTCCCATCTGATCTGGCCCGAGCGCATGGGGATATGGAACCAATACACGGTTACAGAGATTATCCCGCGCCCCGACTTGGTCCCGGAAAAGCCAGTTATCAAGCGGCAGCCGAAAATTACCAAGTTGCTGCCAGAAGTGAAATTTGAGACGCCCAAGCTGATCGTTCCCAAGGACGTTAAGCAGCCCAAGCCGGTACAGGCGGAAGTTGTGCCGCCAAGGATTCAGCCGGTAAACTTTGAGGCTCCGAAAATTATGCCGGTTTCTGGAGCGATGCCGGCCCAAATAATTCACACCGGTTCATTCGGAAGTTCGGCGACCCCGACCGTGAATGCGCCCATCCAAAAGGTGCAGACCGGTGGCTTCGGAGACCCCAATGGTTTGCCGGGAGAAGGAAAGCAAGGCGCAAAGCTGACGGCGGCCAAGTTGGGATCGTTTGATCTACCCGAGGGTGCTGGAACCGGCAACGGCACTGGTGGGGCGAAAGGGATCAAAGGCACAATTGCGAGTGCCGGGTTCGGTAATGGGATCGCGCAACCAGGGCAGGGTGACGGCCGTGCGAATGGCAAGGGTGTGCAGGCTTCCGGTTTCTCGACCCAGCAGGTGGCGACTAATACCGGGCGGCACAACCAGGACGACGGCGGCGCGGCTACGTCACAAGTCGAGATTGTCTTTAAGCCGAAGCCGATGTACACCGACGAGGCCCGCAAGCTTCAACTGGAAGGCGAAGTCCTTCTGGAAGTCATGTTCGGGGCCAACGGCGAATTGCACGTGAACCGGGTGGTGCGCGGACTGGGGCACGGGCTGGACGAAGCTGCGGTAAACGCAGCCAACAAGATCAAGTTTAAGCCGGCACAACGCAATGGCTCGTCCGTAAATTCTACGGCGGTCGTGCATGTGACGTTTCAGTTAGCGTCTTAGGTCAACAGTTTCTGATAAAGGTTTGCGAAAACGAGGACAAACTATGAAACGCCGCGGATGGATTCTTACCGCATCTTTATTGCTTCCGGTGATTGTCGGCGCACAGGCAACTGATCCGGCACCGGCCGCTCAACCCGCGGCTGCGCAGCCGACGGCTGTCCAGCCGGTTTCGAACACCAATCCGGGACTCGCTTTGGCTCAGCCCGCGGCCAAGGTGCCGGTGAGCATTGACCAGGTGGTGGACCAGATCATCGAGCGGGAGCACGCACTCATCAGCTTTCTGAAGAACCGTACTCCACTGGTAGAGACTTATTTACAGAATCTTCAGCCTGACGTGAAACTCGGCGCCATACCCAAAGAGGACCATTACTTTCTAGGCCGGTTGGACATGGCTGAATCGATTGACCGCCGCGACTATCTCTCCAAGGAGGCCAGTTTCCAGAAGACTCTAATGGGCGGCGTCACCAAACTTTTCCGCATCCAGTACCAGCCGATGGGATTTTCCTGGATGGTATTTGCCGACCGTCAGAATTTTGACCGTAATCATTACGAGTTTATATACGTGCATCGCGAGTTTCAGGGTGAAGTCCGCTGCCTGGTTTTTGACGTGAGGCCCAAAAAGGGCGCCGGGCAAGGACTGTTTGAAGGACGAATCTGGGTGGAAGACCAAGACTACAACATCGTCCGCCTGAACGGAACCTACGTGCCGCGTCCCAAGAACGCCTTCTATTTCCACATGGATAGCTGGCGGTTAAACCTGGTACCCGGCTATTGGATTCCCGCTTACATCTACAGCGAAGAGGGCGATTTCAGCTACGGTTCACACGACAAGATGGCCTTCAAGGCCCAGTCGCGCATCTGGGGATACAACCTGGCCAAGAACAACCGCGAAGATGAAATGACGCAGCTGACGGTAGACGCAGTGAAGGACGAGAGTCCGGTGTCACAGGACGCGTCACCACTCGAAGCCCAGCGGCAGTGGCAGCAGCAGGCGGAAGACAACGTTGTAGAGCGGTTGCAGGAAGCAGGTTTACTCGCGCCTGCCGGAGAAGTGGACAAGGTCCTGCAGACCGTGGTCAACAACATCGAGATCACTAACAATATTGACCTGCCTCATCCGGTACGCGCACGTGTCATGCTGACTTCTCCGCTGGAGACGTTTAGCGTGGGGAACACGATCATCATCAGCCGCGGATTGATTGACACGCTGCCTGATGAAGCCAGCCTGGCGGCCATCCTTTCGCACGAACTGGCGCACATCGTGCTGGGTCACAATCTGGGAAGTAAGTTCGCGTTCGACGACCGAATGTTGTTCTCCGACGAAGCCACTTACCAGAACTTCGGATTCCGTCACAATCCGGAAGAGGAAACCGCAGCCGATGCGAAAGCAATTGATCTGCTCAAGAATTCGCCCTACGCTCAGAAGTTAGGCTCCGGCGGGCTGTATCTGAAGCAACTGGCGGCTCGCTCTACGGTGTTGTCGGCCTTGCTGACCCCACATCTAGGTAACAGCTTCGCGGACAATAAAGGCAATATAATCCGGCTGGCTGCGCTGATGACATCGGCCCCGAATCTCGATGACAGCAAGCTAGACCAAATCGCTGCTCTGCCGCTGGGCGGACGCATCAAGATGGATCCCTGGGGAGATCGCGTCGAAATGGTCAAGGCTCCTCCGGTGACAATCACTTCGGCGCGCGACAAGATGCCGTTTCAAGTGACTCCGTTCTTCCCGAGGTTGACGCGGTTGGGAACAACAGCCGTGGCTGATGCGACCGCAACCACAGCAGAAAACAGCGCCAGCAAGACGACGGGTTCCGCCCCCGCGAGCAAGTAAGCCGCTGAAATCATTAAGGCCGGATCAATTCTGATCCGGCCTTTTCTTTTTTGATTGGCAGGGCCGTGCTTAGTCTGCGGCGTTGGAAGCCTCTGAGGTCGCGTGAACGAGCGGGGTCTCCACCAAGTGCTCGCTCAGGAACCAGGCTTGCAGTTCATTGGCCCGGAGCACATCACTGACAACCATGTCGTTGGAGCCCTGATCTCCCAGCTTTGTAGCACGCTCGGCAAGCTCTCTGCACTCGCGAATGATGATCTGGTGAGCGTCTAGCAGACGCGAGATCAACACTGGTACTTCCTCCCTGCCACGGGGAGGCCGTTCGATCTGGGTGGTCTCGGCCACATCAGGCGCCATTGCAATGGCAAGGCCTCCCAGCAATTGGACGCGCTCGGCGATGGCATCCACAATCTCCACTTGTTCGCCGAAGTGCTTGTCGAACAAGAGATGAAGCTGATAGAAAGTAGGGCCAGCGACCTGCCAATGGGATTTCTTGTACAAGTCACGCAGGGTCATGGAATCGGCCAGCAGCTGGTTGAGCTGTTCGGTCATTTCCAAACGGACGGGCTGTTCTAGTTCCAGATGAAATGCGTGGGTTACGGTACCGTAGGGCTGTATCTCGCGGGAACTCTGATGAACACGCGGTTCGGCAGAGAGCACGCCGTGGCTTCCAGAAGTGTTCTTTTTTGGCATAGCAATACCTCCTGTTTTGCTTATCTTCAAATTCGTGAAAAAGGCTGTTGATCATTGCGGCAACATCGGGAGTGCAACTTAAAGCTGACAGCTTCCTGGGTTTAGGCGCGGTGCTCGCTGTCACCCTGCGGCCTGAGCACCATAAACTTACGATACCGCTCGGTACTTAGATGAGGGGGCTACCCAACGCGCCGCACTGAATTTTCCCAGATTCGAAGCTGGCGCCGGCAAGCCAGCAGCAAAATTTTCCATAATCTTTTATGATGGATAGTTCCCAACCACAACGTGGAGAAGGCAGACTTGGCACAGACCCCGGTAATTCCAGAACCGCAACCAGCCTCGGCAACACCGCGAAATAATGACGGATTGGAGGTGCTGGAAACCCGAGAATGGATGGACTCTCTCGACTACGTGCTGTCCCGCGGCGGCCCAGTTCGAGCCGGCCGGCTTCTGCAGCAACTCTCGCTCCATGCGCGCCGGGTGGCAGGGGTCAATCTTCCTTTTACCGCGACTACTCCTTATCAGAACACCATCTCCGTCCGCCAGCAAGCGCCGTTCCCGGGAAGCCAAGATATGGAGCGCCGCATCAAGAGCCTGGTGCGTTGGAACGCCATGGCCATGGTGGTGCGTGCAAATAAAGAAGAAAGCGGCATCGGCGGACACATTTCGACTTTTGCATCCGCGGCCACGCTCTATGAAGTTGCCTTCAACCACTTTCTCCATGCCCGCACCGAAAACGGCGATCGCGACATAGTTTATTACCAGGGCCACGCCGCACCGGGCATGTATTCGCGGGCTTTTTTGGAAGGACGCCTTCCAAAAGAAAAACTGGAAAACTTCCGCCGCGAACTGAAGGCTGGCGGAGGCCTTTCGTCCTATCCTCATCCCTGGCTGATGCCGGATTTCTGGGAGTTCCCCACCGTCAGCATGGGTCTGGGGCCGATCCAGTCCATCTACCACGCGCGCTTTATCAAGTATCTGGAGAATCGCGGCCTGAAAACCAGCACTGGTGGCAAGGTTTGGGCATTCCTCGGCGACGGCGAAATGGATGAGCCGGAGTCGCTGGGCTCGATCACGCTGGCTTCACGCGAGAAGCTCGACAACCTGATGTGGGTGATCAACTGCAACCTGCAGCGGCTGGACGGGCCCGTGCGCGGCAACGGGAAGATCATTCAGGAACTAGAAGCCATCTTCCGCGGCGCGGGATGGAATGTGATCAAAGTGATCTGGGGCTGCGATTGGGACAGCCTGTTTCAGAACGATCGCGACGGATTGCTGGTGAAGCGGCTGGGCGAAATTACCGACGGGCAATATCAGAAATTCTTTGTCGAGAGCGGAGCCTATTTCCGCCAGAACCTGTTCGGCAGCGATCCCCGCCTCCTGCGGATGGTCGAGCACCTTTCCGACGACCAGCTGTCGCGGCTGCGGCTGGGAGGACATGATCCCATCAAAGTGCACGCAGCTTATAAATCTGCCATGGAGCATACCGGTGCGCCAACCGTAGTTCTGGCCAAGACCATTAAGGGCTACGGCCTCGGCGAAGCGGGCGAAGGCAAGAACATCACCCATCAGCAGAAAAAGCTCAATGATGACGAGCTGCGAATGTTCCGCTCGCGCTTTGGTATTCCGCTTTCCGACGAAGACCTGCATGGCGCGCCCTTTTATCGCCCCGCAGACGACAGCCCAGAAATTCAATATATGCAGGAGCGGCGCAAGCAGCTTGGCGGGTACATGCCCGAGCGCAAGGTGCGGTCAACGCCGATCAGCGGAGTCTCCGAGTCGCATTTTGAGGAGTTCTACAAAGGCACCGAAGGCCGCGAAGTCTCGACCACCATGGTTTTCGTGCGCATGCTGGCAAAACTGCTGCGCGATCCGGAAGTTGGCAAACTGATTGTCCCCATCATTCCCGACGAAGCTCGCACCTTCGGCATGGAGGCGTTGTTCCGCCAGGTCGGAATCTATTCCAGCGTGGGACAGCTCTACGAGCCGGTGGACATGGACACGCTGCTTTATTACAAAGAGGCCAAAGACGGGCAGATTCTGGAAGAAGGCATCACCGAGGCTGGTTCCATCAGCTCATTTATCGCGGCTGGCACAGCGTATTCCAATCACGGGATCAATACGATCCCGTTTTTTATTTACTACTCCATGTTCGGATTCCAGCGCATCGGCGACCTGATCTGGGCGGCGGCCGACATGCGCACTCGCGGATTTCTGTTGGGCGGCACGGCCGGGCGAACTACGCTTGCCGGCGAAGGCCTGCAGCACCAGGACGGGCACAGCCACGTGCTCGCGCTGCCGGTACCAAATCTAGTTGCCTACGATCCGGCATTCGCGTTTGAAATTGCGATCATCATTCAAGATGGCATTCGCCGCATGTATGTGGATCAGGAGTCTATCTTCTATTACTTGACCGTCGGCAACGAGCCGCTCCCCATGCCGGCCATGCCGGAGGGAGATGGCGTGCGTGAAGGCATCCTCAAGGGGATGTACCGTTTCAAACCTTCGTCAATAACAACGACAAAGGCGGACGCTAAGCTGCAAGCGCAACTGCTGGGTAGCGGAGCCATCATGTTTGAAGTGCTCAAAGCGCAACAGATTCTTGAGCAATATGGAGTAGCGGCAGACGTATGGAGCGTGACCAGCTATAAGGAGCTTTACCGTAACGCCAACGATTGCGAGCGCTGGAACATGCTGCATCCGGGCGAGACCCCGAAACTTGCTTATGTTACTGAGCAGCTGAAGGATACTCAAGGTGTTTTGGTAGCCGCATCGGACTACATGAAAGTGCTGCCGGAATCGATTTCTCAGTGGATGCCGCGGCCGCTGCTTTCACTCGGCACCGACGGCTTTGGACGCAGCGAAGGCAGGGCGTCGCTACGAGACTTTTTCGAAGTGGATGCCAAGCATATTGTGCTGGCGACGCTGCACGCCCTGGCCCGCGAAAAGAAGATCGGAATCGAGACCGTGCAAAAAGCGATCAAAGAACTCGGAATCAATCCCGAGAAAGCAAATCCTGCGATCAGCTAAAGAAGTTCTCTTGAACCCACAGACGACACCAAGGTTCACGGATTAAAAGAATCCCACGGAGACCGTTTGCGTGACTGAATTTAAACTACCGGAACTCGGCGAGAACGTTCACGAAGGCGACTTGGTGCGGCTAATGGTCTCGCCCGGGGCAACCGTTTCCGAAGGCCAGTCGGTGATGGAACTCGAAACCGATAAGGCCGTGGTGGAAGTGCCCTCGTCGATCAGCGGCGTGGTAAAAGACGTACGCGTCAAAGAGGGGGAAAAAATTAAGGTCGGCCAGGTGATTTTTACCGTGGACAATGGTTCGGGAAGTGTGGCGCGGGCGCCCTCGCCCGCGAAGGCAGCGGCACCTGCCCCGGCGGCTTCGCCTTCCGCGCAAAAAGCACCGTCTCAGGCCCCGAAATCACAAGCACCTGCGCTTGTGGCACCGACTCCCGCTCCTGCCGCCGTGTCCGAAGCTGCTGAAGTTACAGAATTCAAACTCCCCGAGCTTGGCGAAAACATTCACGAGGGAGATCTGGTAACGCTGATGGTTTCTGCCGGCGCCACCGTCTCCGAAGGCCAGCCTGTAATGGAACTCGAAACCGACAAAGCGGTCGTCGAAGTGCCATCGTCGGTCAGTGGAATTGTCAAAGACGTTTTGGTGAAGCAGGGAGAGAAGATCAAAGTCGGGCAAGTGATCTTTACTTTGCAGGCTAGCGCCACCTCGCAGGCACATGCGCAGCATCCACCGCATGTGGACGAATCACACGAACACGAACGTTCGACATTTCAGGCTGCGATGCAATCGGAAGGTAAAACCGAAGAAGAGGCGTTGCCTCCAGACCAGCCAAAAGGCGCTCTGGTAGCCAGTTTCAGCATGCCTCTCGATCTGGATCGGGCTGCCGGCGTGGAACATCGCGGCCCGGTTCCGGCGGCTCCGCACGTGCGGCGTCTGGCGCGCGAGCTCGGCGTGGACATCCACAACGTGTTGGGAAGCGGCCCCGGCGGACGCATCAGCGAGGACGACGTTAAGGCATACACGAAAACGCTCCT
>WNFD01003187.1_pt1 | contig 16729 bp, 13 predicted proteins | sample 5400491 | NCBI WGS metagenome assembly WNFD01 (sample SAMN13153343, study PRJNA577476) | soil metagenome | isolation source: 120 cm saprolite under Douglas fir tree site 2 hole 2 replicate 2 | place: USA:California | collected 2015-04-18 | reverse complement strand
GCACGGAGTCTCGCCGCCTTCTAACCAGAACGGATCCCACAATGAGTTGTACTCGTAGGCGTAACCATGCGGCCAGCGGTTCACTGTAATGGCCGCGATGTCGCGCGCCGGATCGAAGCTACTTCCACCCAGCGTCCGCACCAACTGCTCGCGGATCTTTCGCTCCATGGTTTCGAAAGTAGTGTTGTATAGCTCCATGCGCCCTAAACTGTGCTGCTCCCGAGCGGGTCTCCCCGGCCGGCACGGCGTCTTCATCATGTGCAGGACCACAGGACAGGCTCTTCGGGCTTGTGCGCGCATTCATAACCACCCATGCTCACCGGCAAATCAAGATTCATGTAGGTGTGATAGGATCCCGGCGCGTAAATGGAATTCGCGCCCGCTTTCTGGAATGACGTCCAGTTGTGCAGCGCAACGTTCGTATAGAGCAGCGGAACTTTCTGCGCTGAGCCGAGCGCCTGCTTCTGCTTCTGGGGCAACTCCTCGCAGATGTAAGGAATCACCACGTGCCAGCAGGCCAGGATCGAGTTCTTGGCCTTGGCCGTGTACATCTTTCCGCCGCGGACATAAGCCACTTCGACTTCTTTTGCGCTGGCCTCGTCACCCACATGCTTCACGCGAACAGCCGTGCTGTTCAGCCGGATGCGCACCGGCGAACTTGATTGGTCGAGCCTGGCATAGTTTGCCCTGGCCAGGACAATGTCCGTCGAAGAATTTCCCGGGATGGCCTCAGGGATCAGTCTGCGCACCAGCAAGCGAGCAATCGACGCATTCCCATCAGGAAAGTGGAAGAAGTATTTCTCCGCCTCTTGGTTGGGAATGGCGTCACGATTCATTCCCTTCCCCGGCGTCGGATCCAGTTGCAGCCCGTCGAAGCCAGGCAGCCCGAGTCCCCATGCATCCTGGGCCGAAACGGCATCGATCCCCACACCGAACAGCGGCTGCGGCAAGGCTTGGTACATCTTGACAACGTCGTCGTGAACACCGGCGACGTCTTTGAGGTAGCTGCCATAGCTCATGCGCGCCAGCTTGGCCTTCTTCTCGTCCGAACTCACGCCGGGGAAATAGTCTTTCTTCTCTTGATAGAGACGCTGCAGGTCGCGCTTTGCCTGGTCGGCGATCGGAGCCTCAGCAAGAAACTGCTTCAGTAACGCCGGCGGGCCCTGGACGGCGTCGTCACTCTCATTGCCGCCGCGCGGACTTGGATTGATGACCAACTTGTCGGAGCCGAAGGTCTCCTTGTCGAAAAAGATTTTCGGACGCATGCCCTGCGACCGGTACAGGTTCTTCTCGACATACTTCGGATACGACGAAACATCGATGCCGAGTTCTTCAATCACGCCCTTGGCTACTGCGCTGTACGGCGCGGGACTTTCAATCGAGAACGTGCCTCCAAACCCCAGGCGGAAAGCATTGCCCGTACGAAACTCGTTGCGCTTGGCATGGCCTCCAAAGTCGTCGTGGTTATCAAGAATGAGGATGCGTGCCTTCTCGCCCGCGACGTTGCGGTAAAAGTGCGCCGCGGCCAGACCGCTGATGCCGCCGCCAATGATGATGAGGTCGTAAGTCTCGCCTGTATCTTCCGCCTTGCCTGCCGAATCCCAGAAGGTGCCGTCACGCAAGCTATGGGCCGCCTCGAAGGCGCCAGGGTGGCTGCCGCGCAGTCCGGTCAGCGCTGGAGGATAGTAGTTGGAGGAGTTCTGCGCATCGGCACCATCTGCGGGGAGCAGATGCCACGGTATGAGTGCCGCACCCGCCGTCACCGCCACGCCGTTGATAAAGTCGCGGCGGGTGATCTTGCGATGCATTCCAAGTTCCCGGTCCTGTGAGTCGTACACGATCCCTCCGCAAAACGAGCAGGTGTCTGGCGCGCGGAAAGCTGCGCAAACTTCGGCTCGGGGTATATCTGAAAGCCTACAAAAACCACTAGAAAGGCGATCCCCCGCCTTCGGTCTTTTTCACTGCCAACTCCGCACCCTGGAATCCGATGCGACTGTGAGTTCCGTCGCAGAAAGGTTTGTTGACCGATCCGCCGCAGCGGCACAGGGAAAATGCCGGTTTGCCGGTAAGGTCGAATTTGTTGCCGCTGGCGTCCACTAGTTCAACAGAACCTTCGGGAGCCTCCACGCGGTACGGGCCGTTCGGCCTTACAGTGATTTTTATTTGAGCCATGAATCCTCCAACCTTACCGGTTTCTAGTAAGGCTTAAAAGATAACATCAAGGGAGCGCCCCTGTCAGGGCGTCTGCCGAGTCAGGCTGCAAGTCTTTTGGCCGACGACAGGCTGCGGTAAAGTTGCAGGTACTGATCGATCATTCGCTTCGTGGTAAAGCGCTCGCGAGCGCGGGCGTAGGCAAGATTGGCATAGGCGCGGCACATCTCACGATCACCGGTAAGCCGCCGGATGCTTTCGGCCAGGCTGGCGGCGTCGTTGGTGCGGAAATAGAGCGCTGCTTCGCCCCACGTTTCGCGGAAGCTTGGAATATCGTTGGCTACGATCGCGCAGCGCGAAAGCGCGGCGTCGAGTGCGGACATCCCCACAGGCTCGTAACGTGCTGTAGCCGCATAAATGGAAGCGCGGCTGTACAGTACCCGCAGTTGCGCCTCGGTTTGCGCACCACGAATCGCAACGCTGGTCTCGGCGGTCGAAACTTTCACGTCAGCGCGAATGGGCACCCGCGGCACCGGCACGGTGTGCTCCGCACCCACAATACATACAGAAACGGGGTGCACGTGCTGCGTGAGCAGAAAAACCTGCTTCCCGGCATCGATCAGACGGCCCACCGCGAGCACTGAGTCCTCTTTGCTGACATAGGGATTGAAGAAAATAGGATTGCGACCTGGATAGACGACTTCGTCGCGACGGGGCGTGGCGTAGGAAGTGCGCAGCGTATCAATCATCCAGGCAGAAGGTGCGACCACCGCGTCGGCTCCCGTGATTCCGCGAATCACCATATCGCGATACCACTTAAGCCAGCGCGTGGGCCGCGGCGTGTAACCCTGCACGGCCTGGGTCCAGGAGACCAGATCGCCATGGGCCATGACGACCCGCGGCACATCCACCGGAAGATTGCCATAACAGAACTGATTGAGGTGGAGCACATCGGGCCGGAGTTCACGCACCAACGAAGTAAGAAATCCGGCGGAGTCCAACAAGTCCCGTTCCGCTTCCTGCATCCACTCGAGACGGAATGCGGTTGGGCGGTAATCGAGGCCATGCAGGTTATCCATCCAGGAGGTCTGCTCGGCGAGAGGGATATCTCCGAAGCTGACCAGCGTGACGCGAACACCGCGCGTCACGAGCCCAGTAACTAGTTCGCGGGCATAGTTCCAAGTGCCCGAGAGCGTGTCCGCTGTGACCAGAACGTGCACACAACCTCCCGTAGGAAGTCATTCTAGTGGGAAGTGCCGCCCCTGGCGCAAGCAATTTCGAACTTTCGCATTGCGTAATCACAAATTCAGCTGAAACAGTTGCGCTAGGGCTAGAAGCCATCGCCTAAACCCCAAACCCGTCTTGACTTAGACAATCGAATTGTCTAGCATTTTTCTGCTGCTGTAGGGCGCATCGGCTCACAAGCCGGAGGGGCATTGCCCGCCTACGACAATGTCAACGGTGGAGCGCCCATGTCGAATCTCGAACACCTCAGAAAGCAAGCCAAGTTATATCTGCGTTGGCACCGCGAACGCTATTACCCTGTCGCCGTGCAAATCAGATCCGTTCTAGCCCGTTTCGGAGACTTGTCCGACAGAGAAATCTTGGATACAGGCTTCAAGCTCAGCGATGCACAGGAGCTTGTCGCCCGAAAATCCGGGTTTGAGAGTTGGCCGGCGCTGATTAAGGGAGTCAGGAGCATGAAAGAGTCACCCGCTTCCACCCTCGGTACTTCCGTCATCGTCGCGTCGGAGCCGCAGGTCTTCGTCTCGGACCTCGAAGCCGCCAGCGCGTTTTATGTTCACAAACTTGGCTTCAAGGTCGTGTTGTCTTATGGAGAACCGCCCTTCTACACTCAGATCGCTCGCGATGGGGGGCGGCTGAACCTGCGAAGGGTCAGCGGGCCCGTGTTCGACAGCGGGTTTCGTTCCAGGGAAGCTGATGCCCTTTCTGCGACGCTTACGCTCGACGACGCCAAGCCGCTCTTCCTGGAGTTTCAAAAGGCGGGAGTCGCGTTCCACCAGACATTGAGAACGGAGCCGTGGGGCGCCCGCACGTTCATCGTGCAAGACCTGGATGGAAACCTCATCGCGTTCGCGGGAGGCTAGAGATCTTCTCATCAAACCTTGACAGGTATTTCGATTCCACTGAGCGGCGTTTAGTTTGGCGAAAGGAGGCTCTTATGCCTGTTGAATCATGCATCCCGATCATTCCGAGCGCAAACCTGGAGAAGAGTCTGCGTTTGTGGCTTGATGGTTTCGGATTCTCGATGAGTTCAGAAATGCGCAAAGACGACAAGCTGATCTTCTGCATGCTTCGGAAAGACGACTTATGTTTCATGCTGAACCAACGCGCGGGGACTCCGGTCAAGCCGGAAGACTACGAGGGCATTCGACTCTACTGGGCGCCGAAGGATATACACAAAACCAGAGAGCGATTGAAGAACCTTGGGTACGGTGTTTCAGAACTCGAACATCGAGACTACGGGCAGACCGAGTTTTTCCTTACCGACGACGATGGCTATTCGCATTGCTTCGGCGTCCCTACACAAAGATAGACATCTCCAGGTAACAGAGTCGAAGGGAGAGCGGAAATATAGCAATGCTGGTAGAAGACCATCAGCAGAAACGATGGGCAGCATCAGCGCCGAAGCGAGTAAGTTTCACCAGGCCATATGATTCGGTTCGCCCTCCAGACGCTGTCGCAGTTCCCGTGCCAGGTTGTCGATAGCTCGGATCTTTTCCGCTGCGGGGGCCGGAACCTCGGGTATAGCCATCGCCAGCTCACACGAGAGCAGCAGGGCGGTCAAGGTCTCGCCTATTTCGCTGCGCATTTGCTCCTCGACTGCCTGGCGCGCTGAAGTTTCCTCGCGCTTGCGGCGATGCAGCGCGGAACGCACCTCCCGAACCAAGCGCTCCATGCCGGTCACTCCGAAGTTGATGTAGACCGGAAAGGCTGTGCCTAGGTGTTCCAGCGTTTGATCGCTTTCCTCTGGTTCGGTCTCTACCAGGAATTGATCAATGACCGCGGCCGAGTAAGTCAGTTGTCGCAGGCGAGTGGCCGCCTCTGGCAGGTTTTGGGCCCAGTGCGTTTCCCTCCCGGTGGCGGCTTTCAAGGCATCGACGCACTGTTGGCCGCGTGCAGAGGGTGTAATGAGTAGAATCATACCCTTTCGAACAGCACGTCGGCGACCACCACGTGCGCATTGAAAACACAAGGTTTAATCTTGTTGGCCAGTCGCACGCTTCCCGTTGCGGAACACGCAACGCCGAGACTGTTTCTAATCGACCGTTCTCAGTCGAACCCGCCGTGCGTTCTATTGTGCTACGGCGTAGTCCTTGAGCTTGCGATAGAGTGTCGTCTTGCCGATACCCAAGAGCCTCGCCGCCTGCAGTTTATCCCCGTTAAGCTCTGCGATGGCACTTAGGATCGTCTGCTTCTCCATCTCTGCCATGGGGACAATCGCACGGTGGCCATTCCCATTCACCGGCTCGTGGATGGGCAGCTTCGCGACCTCGCGCGGCAGGTCCGTGTTGTGGATCAGCGGACCACTGGTAAAGGCGTAAGTGCGTTCCAGGCAGTTCTCCAATTCGCGCACATTGCCCGGCCAGTCATAGGCCAGCATCGCCTTGAGGGCTTCATCACTCAAGAATTTTTCCTGCTTCGAAGCGCGTGTCATTCGTTCCAGAAAGCAGGCAATCAAGAGGGGGATATCCTCCCGGCGCTCGCGCAAAGGGGGTATGCGCAAGCTGAGGACATTGAGGCGGAAGTACAGGTCACGGCGGAAGGCGCCTTGCATCACCGCCTGTTCCAGGTCACGGTTGGTGGCGGCCAGGATGCGCACATTGATCGGCACACGGCGGGTGCTGCCCACCGGACGAATTTCTTTCTCCTGAAGGGCTCGCAGCATCTTCGCCTGGAGGTCGACGGGGAGTTCTCCCACTTCATCGAGAAAGATGGTTCCGCCTTCGGCAATGGCCATCAGACCGTCCTTGGCCTGGTTGGCTCCGGTAAACGCGCCCTTGACATAGCCGAAAAGTTCGCTCTCGATCAACGTGGGCACCAGAGAGCCACAGTCGACCGGGATGAAAGGTTTGTCGCGGAATGGGCCCGAATAGTGAATCGACCGCGCGACCATTTCCTTGCCTGTGCCACTCTCGCCCAGGATGAGCACAGGATGTCCACTGTTGGCGGCCTTGGAAATGATGCGGTACAGCTTCTCCATCTCCGGGGCGCGGCCCACAATGCTGCCAAATCCCTGTTTCGACTTAACCTTTTCGCGCAGCAACCGATTTTCCGTCTTCAGCTTGAGGTGGCTGGCTGCACGCTCCAGCAATAGCTTCAACTCGTCCAGGCTGAAAGGCTTGGTCACGTAATCGTAGGCACCGTTCTTCATGGCCTGCACGGCGGACTGTACCGTGCCATATCCCGTGATTACGACCACGATTGCTTCCGGACGCAGCTCCTTGATGCGCCGCAAAGCTTCGAGACCGGAGGTGCCAGGAAGCCGAAGATCGAGCAGCACTCCGTCAATACTTTGGGTCTCGAGAAGCCGAAAGGCGTGCTCCGCCGAATCGGCCACGAATGTGGTGAAGCCCAGCGATTGGGCTACTTCGCGACAGGCCTCTCGAATGGACCTTTCATCGTCGACGATCAGGAGGTTGAGAAAATTGGCGGGTAGAATCTGGGGCGTGCTGGATATGGGACTTACAGCTACTGTAGTCATAGTATTGATTCCTCTTCGTGCAGCAGTTGTTCCCCCTCGATCTTTTCTTTTGCGTACCTTGCGACTTCTTGCTTGCCCAGCTGCAAAGCTGCTTCGGGCACCAAGGGCAGCAGCACGGTGATGCGGGTGCCGCATCCCGGGCCGCTATCCACGTGGATCAGGCCTCCGGCGCTGGTTACGATGTCATGCACCAGGGCAAGCCCCAGGCCGGTACCATGCCCGGCGCTCTTCGTGGTAAAGAAGGCTTGGAACAAGCGCTTTTGCGTGTCGGAATCCATGCCCTTGCCGTTATCACTGACCACCAACATGGCACAAGGCAGCGCGGGCCCCATGTGGTTCCCCAGCATGCTTTCGAAAATCTGCATTTTGCAGTTGCTGGTTTCGACCACGATTCGACCTCCCTCAGTCACTGCATCGCGGGCGTTGAGAATAAGATTGAGAAGAATCTGTTGAGCTCCGCTCGTATCCATCTTGACCACACCCAGATTGGGGTCAAGGTGGAAGCACAGCTCGATGTTTTCCCCGATGAGCCGGCCGAGCAGGTCCCGCATTTCTTGCGCAATTGTGTTGAGAGATAACAACTGCGGCGCCGCATCCTGCGGCCGCGCCACGGCAAGCAACTGCCGCACCAGCCCCGTGGCCTGCATGCCGGCGCCGCGGATTTCTTCGGCGTATCTCCGCAGAGAGTTGCCGGAATCCAATCCAGCAAGAAGCAAGTCGCAATACAACAGGACGCCAGTGAGCAGGTTGCTAAAGTCGTGAGCCACGCCGCCCGCCAACCGTCCCACCGATTCCAGCCGTTCAGCCTGGCGAAGGCGTTGCTCGCGGTGCTGGTGTTCGGTTATGTCTTCAGCCATTACCAGGCCGCAGGCAGACTCCCCCGGGGAACCTGGAACTCTCCACGCAATCCACCGTACCCATGCGGTGCTGCCGTCCGTTTTGAAGAGCCTGTGATCCAGTTGAAAGCCTTCACGCTCGCCCTTGACCATCTCTTGAAACAATCGCAGGCTCTCGCTCCGATCTTCCGCGGGGATAAGATCGGTGAAGCTGAGATCGGTGAAGTTCAGATCGGTGGACCGAAGTGCCGGTGTCGTTTCTGAACCGCAGCCGTGCATGCGCTGCCAGGCGGGATTCACAGCCGTGATGATCCCCCGATCCGTGCATTGCGCAATACCCAAAGGCGCGCTCCCAAAGAGCAAATGCATGCTTGATTCTGAAGCCTCAACGGGTCTACGGAATGGTATGGCGGCACTCATATCGTCGCCTCGCCCTTCCGTGGTGCACCATCCCGAAAGTCGGATATTGCAGCTTTCATTCGCGGCCTTTCCCAAGACAGGAACGCCTGCATCTCGTTCAGGCGAACCCCAATTCCCATTTCGCCGACTATATGAGTACCGTTATGAAACTGTTTAGGACACTCGTCACTTAAATGGGAAATTGCCTGTGGAAAACTAAGGAACCTACTGATTTCATTGGGGAATCAAGGAGGGAAGAATTCCAGCAACAGAGTCGCGCAGACTACCGCATCTATTCGGTTGTGGGCTGTGTCTTACTGCTGAGAGGTGGCTTTTTCGAAACTGGGTCCTCTCCAGCGCCATTGCCGAGATCTACCGGTTCGGTTAGACGGAACGTTAATCGGCGGCCTTTTTTCAGCCGAATGATCGTGGATTGCCCAGTCCGAGATGTGTCTGCAGTCCAATCGCCAGAGTGGACGTCGCCCCTGGTACCCCGCGCGAAAAGACTGGACGTCTGAAGAGGCACGTCTTTGCCTTCAATCCGGATTGATTCAAGCGTCAAACGAACATACCCGGCGTCACGTCTTACGCCGGAGACCCGGGCCGACTCCACACGACCCTGCACCGTAGCGTCGCGGGAGACGATGGTGCTTCCGCCGATGACTACCGGCTCATTGACGGCTGCGATGAATGTTCTGCCAATATCCAGCCTGGCGCTGGAGAGCGAACTCTCCAGACGAACTGTCAGCAATGTCCCGGCGGGCAGAAGGCGGGAAGACGCAGTCTTAAACGGGACGCCTCTAGAACCTGCCGGGTCGCTTTCATCTTGGGTATCCGCACGTTGGGTACCGGCATGGGGTCCAGAATTGCCCGCAACACTGGTGTCACTGTCCTGATGGAATGGGACGCTTTGCGGATCGGGCTGATGGCTATCCGCGGTTCCCTGAAGGCCGACGGGACGAGAGCAGCCTGCCGCTAAGGAGAGGATTAGCAGCGTGAGCTGCAATCCCAACCCGCGAAACCCAAGTCGTTTGCGCATCGCAAGCATCGTCGCGCCGCCCCTCCGGCATGAAAGTGGCAAGCGGAATACCAGTCACAGTCTCATTAAATCAACAACTTGGGGATGGCACATTCGGGTAGGCCGTGTAGATTTTGCGTGTTTCCGGTCCTCTGACCATGAAGGGAGATGCAATTGGGGAGTGCCCAAAGCACAGCGCTTAATGAGCAAAAAACATCGCGAAGGGCGTTGTAAGTACCCTCCGCGATAGTTATTCATAGTCGTCTTCCAAGAACCTGTCAGGGATTACCTACTGTTTCTTCGTCCCCTTCTTGGTCCCCTTTTTGGCCGGTTTTCTCTTCGCCTCGCCTTCCCTGCCGCCGATCAGGGTTAAAGCATCAGCTGCGTTGAATGGGAACCGCCGGACCGAGGTTTCGGTTTGACCCGCAGTTTTCAGGGTAACGTCAACGCGGCGATTGCTGGCCAACCTGAGGACTGCGATCCGCTTGAGGGCCCTCTGCCGCTCTTCTGACGTCAGCTCAGGATTGTTCTCGATAGACTGCTTCACTTCGTCGAGGGTCAAGTTGCGCTGTTTTCCGAAAGCCTGGGTTTCGATGTTGGCCTCGGGAACTCCGTTCTCGACCAGGAAGCTCTTGACGCGCGCGACGCGACGCTCCGAAAGCGTTTGATTGAAGGCGTCGGAGCCACGTGCATCAGCATGGCCTTCAAGAATGAGGTGAGCATCCGGCTTGGACTCAAGATATTTCTTAAAATCTGTCGCCAGAGTTAGCAAAGTTTTCTGCTGGCTGGGGACTAAACCGCTCTTGGGATTTCTTGCAGCTGGCTGGCCCGTCGGGAAATAGACGCTGTGGAGAGCCAACCGCTGCTCCAACGCGATGATTTCCGGAGAAACCGGCGGCGGGGGTGGGTTCTGCACCGTAAGTTGGGTGGAGGCCTGCGCGGTAAGGCCGCGCGAATCAGTAGCCGTGGCGGTCACTGTAACCGCACCGGGCGAGGTTCCGGCGGTGTTCAGTGTGGCGGCAGTACCGCTGCCACTGACCGTACCGCTGGTCGCCGTCCAGTTCGAAACCGTAACCGGAACGCCATCCGGACTGCTGGCATTGCAAGTCACTGTTGCCGTGCCTCCTACGTCCACAGTGGACGGGTTGGCCGAGCAACTGATGGTCGGCGGATTCTTCGGCGGCAGTGGTTTCACTGTGTAATTGGCCGAGCAGCTGGCTTCGCCATTTTTCTTCGCCTTAGGATCCGTAACGTGCACCGTGACGGTGTAACTGCCGGGCGCGGCGTTGGTGGTATCGATGTGAGCGGTCGCATCCTTGCCAGTTACCTGGCCACCATTGCCACTCCAGCTATAAGTGACGGCGTGTTTCGGATTGAAATTGCTGGCGTTGGCAGATACGGTGATCGGCTCGCCCACCATCACTTCCGCAGGCTGCACCGAACAAGTAACCGCGGGAGGCACTTCGGGAGCACCACCCCAATCAAAGACTAAGCCCGTGCGCAGACGTACGCCTTCCAGAGTCGGACGCCGCAAGCTCGTGAATTGAGGCGCGACGTTATCCGCATAGTTATGGGCTGCCAGGACGTAGTCAACTTCAAACAGGCGAAAAGATATCCGCTTACGAATGGGCAGGTCGATTCCACCACCCAGGACCGCGCCGATTCCGTTGCTTGGATTGAGTCCGCTTACCGACAAGCGGTTGTAGCTCACCAGGGCATGCAGAAAATAGTTGCCTCCATCGGTTCGCCAAATGAACCGGGGACCCCCCGATCCCGTGGTCTCGTAATTTCCATCTCCCCAGTTATGCCCAAAGTCGAATTCCAATCCCCAATGGGGATCAAAGTTGTAGGTCAGGGCACTCCCGAAACCCTTGGACATATCCGGAATCTTAAACGGGACGGGACTTGTCGGATTGCCAAAGGGAGTGGGGACACTGCCGCCGGGATGGAGCCATTGATAGCCGACAAACAGGTCCCACTTCGGGTTGGAGTCGCTCTGCGCGACCGCAGGACTCGAGATTAAAATCAGTGCGAGCATCGTGAGCAGGCAGCTCACAGGAACAAGACTGACGCACAACCTGCGGCAACGTGACATGTAATCCTCCAATGGATGTGCTATTTGCCTGTCCTATTTCAGACAGGCATCATGGGAAAAGGTTGCGCCACTTCAAGCTCGGGTTGCTCCCACAATGACTGGAACTGGTCTCAAGAATGTTCTCGTAGGGTAAAGGTTTCTTTAGGGCTAGAGCCTGTATTCTTTGATCGGTAACGGCATGACTGAAAGCGGTGCGTTCCAAGACCATTCATGAGACCAGTATCAGTTTCTAGACTCAACGACCGAGGAACTGGAATTCTACCGCACCGCAAGCTTAAAGCGAAAGAAGACTTCCTCGAAATTGCTGTAGTCATGTAGTCGAGCTTGGTACTGTCTCAATTTGAAATTGGAATAGCGAGGCGCGAGCGATGCTTGCGCTCCTTAGGGCGGGCGCTTCCTTGCTCGGCGCTGCTCGCTTGACAACGATCAGGGCCTCCCCGGACCTTGCTCCACACCGACTTTGCCGCGTATCGTTGTGATTCTGCGTGAGCCGGGGCTGTGCCTCAAGCCACCCGGAAGCTACTCGGGTGGGCCGTAGAGATTAAACAAACGGAAAAACCTGCAAGCGAAGCAAGGAAAGAATGAGCCAAGAGAAAGTATTGATCGTTGAAGACGAAGAGAACGAGCGTTCCGGATTGGCCGAACTGGTCTCGTCCTGGGGATTTCGCGTGGAGACGGCCTGCGACGGAGCGGATGGTCTGGAGAAGGCGACCCAGTGGACTCCATCCATCGTGATCACTGACCTCAAGATGCCTCGTATGGGCGGCATTGAACTTCTCGGCCGCCTGGCTGAAGAGGCGCAAACCATTGCGGTAGTCCTGGTCACCGCGCAGGGAACCATCGACAGCGCCGTGCAGGCGATGCGCATGGGAGCGTACGACTACATTACCAAGCCCATCGATACGAACCGTCTGCGCACGATCCTCTCCAACGCCTCGGCTCTGCTGGGGACTCGAGCGGAACTCGAAGCCACGCGGCGCAAACTACGGGATGCGGGATCGCTGGGTCGTCTCAGCGGAGCTTCGCGCAAGATGCAGGAGATTTTCCGGCTCGTCGAGATGGTCGCGCCGAGCACGGCGTCCGTTCTGATCACAGGCGCCAGCGGCACCGGCAAAGAACTGGTGGCGCGCACCATCCATGAGCTCAGCCCCCGGAAGGACCGGACCTTTGTCGCCATAAACTGTGCCGCTATCCCGGAAACCTTAATCGAAAGCGAAATTTTCGGCCATGAAAAGGGCGCGTTCACCGGCGCCATGGAACGACGCACTGGGTGCTTTGAGCTTGCGGAAGGCGGAACGCTTCTTCTTGACGAGATCGGTGAGATGCCGGTCGCTACGCAGGCCAAGCTGCTGCGCGTGCTGGAAGACCACAAACTGCGCCGCCTGGGAAGCAAAGTCGAAACCGCCGTGGATGTGCGCGTCCTCGCCGCCACCAACAAGATTCCGGATGAGGCGGTGGCTCGGGGGGAGTTGCGCAGCGATCTCTACTACCGCCTCAACGTCTTCAACATCCACATGCCTCCCCTGCGAGAGCACAAGGAGGACATTCCGGACCTGGTGCAGCTGCTGCTCGGCGAGATGAGCGCCAAGCATTCCCGGAAGGTCGGTGCGGTCAGTGAAGCCGTGATCAACCTGTTCAACAACTACTCCTGGCCAGGAAATGTCCGCGAGCTGCGCAACTGTCTCGAGCGCGCCGTGATTGTCTGTGACGGAGGTATGATCGAAACCAAACATCTGCCCCCGGGCTTCGGTCAAGCCCCCCTGCGCACGGCGGCCAACGACCCGGACGCTGTCCGCCTAGGGGTTGGTACGACCGTCGAAGAGGCCGAAAAGATGCTCATCCTGAAGACCCTCGAGGCGACCAGCAACAACAAGACCCGCGCCGCGGAAATTCTCGGAATAAGTCTGAAAACCCTTCATAATAAGCTGAAGGAATACGGCAACGCCACTGCCGACGCTGCGGCCGTCAAGGAGGAGTAATCGTCCAGTGGCTGCGAGGCCTGCTGGAGGCTGTTACTGATGGAGACCGCCGGTTCGGCTCACGATTTGCGGCAGAACGGATCCAGTCAGTCGCATCAGCAAGCCGTCACTCGCCACTTGGTTTCCGTTCATGATGTTGCGTAAAACAATCATCGTGTTGGGTATCACTTTCATGGTCACGGTGATGGTGTCGGCTTTTTCCTACCTTTACATCTCGCAAATTCTTCGACAGCGCATCACCAACGCACACGAAACAGCCACGCGCCTGACTCAGCAGGCGGCCTATGCGGCGGAAAACGACGTCCCCGACTTCAGCAGCACACGTCTGGACACGACGAATCCGGTCGTCCTTCGTCGGGCTCTTATGGAGTATCTGCCAACCGACGTAAGCTTGAATAATATGCTGCAATCCGACGTTGGGAACTGGTCGTTCATCTACGACGCCGCGATTGTGGGAACCGACGGTAAGGCATTGCTTCACACCAATGCCAGTCTGGTGGGGAAGACCGTTCTCGCACGCCCGGATTTCCAGCGAGTCCTCGCCGCCCACTTCCGGGAGCAGCTTCGTTTGGTTTACAGCCCAGCCGCAGTTTATGACGTGAGCTTCCCGCTGCAGCTCAATGGCGCGCCTTTCGGCACCATTCGCATCGGTGTGTCCACGGTTTTCCTGAAGAGTGAACTGACCCCCCGGCTGATGCACGCTCTTTACTTCTCGATCGCCTCCATTTTCGCGTCGCTGGTTCTAGCCGCGGGGATCTCCAATCTGGCCCTCGGTCCTCTCAGGGAAATCAGCCGGAATCTGGACAGCGTGAGCGCGGGGCACGGAGACGAACTTTCCGGCGAGGACTCTGGACACGATGAATATGGCCTGGTCACGTTGAAAATTGCCAACCTGGGCCGCCAGATGCGGGACACCAAGGAGATATTCTCCGCCCTCAAGGACAACGTGGACCAGCTCATGTCCAAATTGCAGGACGGGCTGGTACTTTTCTCACGCGATTCGCGCGTGGTGCTGGTGAGCGCGCCCGTCGAGCGTTTCCTTGGCCGTCCTCGCCGCGAATTACTCGGCCATACGGTCAAGGAAGTCTTCTCCCGCGACAGCTTGCTGGGCACCGCGGTGCTGGACGCGTTTGAGCGTAGTCGCCCGCTGGTGCAACGCGAATTTGGGGCCGCTGACGGAAGGCGGGTTCAGGTTTCGCTCGACTTTGTTCACGAGAAAAATACTCAGATCGGCGCTCTACTCATCATGCGCGACACGGAGTCCGTCCGCCGCATCGGAGATGAGATTGAGATGTCTCGCCGCATCTCTGCCAGCGGCCGCGTGACCGGTGGCGTGGCACATGAGGTCAAGAACCCGATCAACGCCATTGTCCTGCATCTGCAACTTCTGCAGAACAAGCTGGCGCAGGAGGACCCGGACACCCGCCGCCACATGGACATCATTGGCAGCGAAATTCACCGTCTTGACCGCGTGGTGCAGACGCTCGTCGACTTCATGCGGGCGCGGGAGTTACACCTTGAGGAACTGGACCTCCGCCGGTTGCTGGATGAAGTTGCGCTTCTCGCCGCCCCGGATGCAGAACAACACGGCGTCACCATTGAACGTGCCTTGCCCGGTGAGCCTCTTCCCCTCAAGGTGGATACGGATTTGATGAAGCAGGCCTTGCTCAACGTAGTACTGAACGGAGTGCAGGCTATGCCTCAAGGCGGTCTGCTCACAATCTCGGCACACCGTGAAGACGATGTCGCCGTGGCCGAGGTATGCGACCGGGGCAATGGTATTCCGCGCGATGTACAGAACAAGATTTTTGAGCTTTACTTCACGACCAAGAAGGACGGCAGCGGCATTGGGCTCGCGCAGACGTACCAGATTCTTCAGTGGCACTACGGCTCCGTGGAATTTGAATCGACTGAAGGGGAAGGCACGACTTTTCGTTTCCGTATCCCGATAGCATCTTCCGGTTTGGACGCAATGGGCCATCCGGAAACTCCGACCCCAGCCATGTCTAAACCTGGCGCTTAAGTCGAGCTGTGCGTGCAACTAATGAAGAATACTCAAGTTTTAAAGATGTCTGGTAATGGCAGTTTGGGGTGTTTTGATTTCCTCGGGCGTCATCCTGACCGCAGCCGCTTTTCAGGCGGAGGGAAGGATCTTGCGCGCGGACCGGCGGCGCGTTGCGGGAAGTTCCGCGAGATCCCTCACCCGGCTGAACTGCGCCGGGTTTCGGGATGACGCCTCCGAAAGAGGGCCAAAGGTCCAAACTGCACCGCTACCAGATCTGTCTTGCTTCGTCCTTCTGCAGCTGAGAAGCGTAGAATTTAGTGAATCCGGCCGCAGGCCGCTTGGGATCCGGGTATGACTCTGGCCACAATTCTTTCGATCTGCATCTTTTGTTCCGCTGGAACAGGCGCGCTGATCCTCGCTTCGTTGAGCACCGTTTCGGCATTGGCGCGTTCCGCCGGGCCGCAGACAGCTGCGCATGAGCAACAGAGCGCGGCCTCAGCGCAAAATCAAGACACCTCTTCCAGTTCGCAAAGCGCTCCGGCTTCGCCAACGCCGGCGCCTTCCGCCTCATCCCCGGCCCAGGTCTCCAGTGGGCAGGAGAAGACGAACGCCACCAAGGGCAAGCGACGCAACAGCAAGAAGACGAACGCAGTGAATGCCTCGCCTAACCCGTCGCCCAATTGCACGCCCGCCGCCGCGAGTAATACCGCCGCTGCCGACGCGACTACAACCTCCAACGCTCAAACCCCCGGCGCTCCAGCCAACGCCGCTCCTGCTAACACCACGCCGGCTGCGAAATGTCCGCCAGAAAAAAAGATCGTCCACGAGGGTGGGACCACTGAACCGCCCATCCAGCTTCTCGGTGGCCCGGGCGGAGAACAAGCTTCGCATCAACGCGATACCACCGATCAATTGCTGGGATCGGTCCAAAATGATCTAAAGAAGGTCGTAGGACGCCAGCTTAATTCCAGCCAGCAAGAAATGGTGAATCAGATCCAGCAGTTCATGGAGCAATCCAAGGCGGCGGTTGCAACCGGCGACGTAGAGCGCGGACACAATCTGGCCACGAAGGCGCGTTTACTCTCCGACGAATTGGTGAAGCCGTAGTGACTTGCTTTGAAAGGGCGCGGCTTCAAGCCGCGCCGTAAGTGCGACGAAATCAATTTCGGCTTCAGCCGCTGAGGGTGCCTTGGGCCTGCAATGCCACTTTTTCATCAAACTGTAAAGCCTGCCCTGATTTTGTGTTATTCACGGCGCGGCTTGATGCCGCGCCCTTTCAAAGCAAGATCGAGAGCGAGTTTTTTCAGCAAACTGTTTAGGCGCTGAGGCATGTTCCGCCTGCCGATTCGTTTTCCTCAAACCGCTAGCAACTCAAGAACCCTCATTTCCCTTTGGCTCGCGCGGCATTTACTTTGGTCAGCAATTCCTGCGTCATTGGCTGGAGAGGACCCTGGATCTTCACCGCCTCCGTCAGGACCTCGCGCGCCTCGGTGGTCTTACTGAGCTTGGCGTAGGCAAAA
>WNFD01003081.1_pt1 | contig 16734 bp, 12 predicted proteins | sample 5400491 | NCBI WGS metagenome assembly WNFD01 (sample SAMN13153343, study PRJNA577476) | soil metagenome | isolation source: 120 cm saprolite under Douglas fir tree site 2 hole 2 replicate 2 | place: USA:California | collected 2015-04-18 | reverse complement strand
AGGGCCCGCTGGGCGGGCGGGACCACGATCGCGATCAGGGCGAAGGCCAGCACGATCGCCGCGATCACCGCCAGCATCACCGCCGTCCACGGTGTCCCGGCCCCCTTACCCGCCACACCCGCCACCGCCCCGGAGCCGGGCTGGGCGTGAGCCCGGTCGGCCGCGGTCCCGCGCGAGCTGGTCTTGCTGCTGCCTGGTCCGAGGGTCGGCTTGATGATCGGGTCGGTCGCGCCGAACTGGCCACGCCCGGTCCCGCTGCTCATGTAGTTCGGCGGGTTCGCCGTGCCCTGGCCGGCGGGCGTGGGCTCGAAGCGGATCCAGCCCAGGCTCGGGAAGTACACCTCGGTCCACGCGTGCGCGTCGGTGTTCTTGACGTCGTAGGTGCCGTTCTTCAGCCGCGTGCCTGCCGTGTAGCCGACCACGAACCGGGCCGGGATGCCGAGCAAGCGGGTCAGCACGGTCATCGCGTACGCGTACTGCACGCAGAAGCCGGTTTTGGCCTTAGTCAGGAAGTTCAGCAGGTTGGTCGCGCTGTCGAACGGCGTCGCGGTGAGGCTGTAGCTGAACTGCCCGCCCGAGAGCCAATTCGCCAGCGCGTCCACCTTGCCGAACTCGGTGGTATGACTGGCCGTGTAGGTTTCCGCCAGCTTCGTCAGCGCCGGCGTCCGGTACGACGGGGGCAGCTGCAGATCCGGCGCCAGGATCGCCGTTTTCACCAGCCCGGGCACCGCTTCCAGCCGCGCCTGACTCGGATCCACGATGACGCTCGCCACCGAGTAGGTCCGGCCGGCGATGGAGTCGCTGGTCGAGTACACCATGAGATCGGGATCGGCCAGCCACTTTCCGGGCGCGTAGACCTGGATGGCCGGATAGGGCAGCGGCAGGAACGTCGGCTGCGAGCCTGAGCTCGCGAAGTTCCTGGCGACCGTGACCGTCGTCGCCACCGTCTGAGCCGACGTGACGTCGGTCAGCCCCTGGGGGGCAGGGATCGAGTTGACCGGCACCGTGTTCGCTGAATAGGCGGTCACCTGCCAGCCCGAGTCGGACAGGTTGTCGAACGCGTACTGCCTGAAGTACTCCGCGTCGTTAGCCTGCTGGGTCGGCGAGGCGTTGGTCGTGTACGTGAACACCGTGCTCGGGTGGCTCTCGCGCAGCTGCGTGACGGTCTGCGCCAGAGCGCTGGGCAGCGCCAGGGAGCCGCCGCCTCCGCCGCCGTTGCCGCCGATGCCCGGGCCCGAGGAGAACACCTTGCTCGGGTGCAGGCCGGGCACGAGCAGCGGCGCGCACAGTGCCAGCACGATCGACGCGAGCCCGACGCGCCGGCCCGCCGCGGCCAGCGCCCGGGTGTCCGGACCCGGCCTGCGCCCGCGGGCCCGGCGTGGCGCGCCAGAGGTCCCGTCCCCGTCATAGGTCCCGCCGTCATTGCCCCGGCCGTCATTGCCCCGGCCGTCATAGCCCCGGCCGTCATAGCCTCCGCCGTCATAGGCCGCGCCGTTACGGGCCGGGCCGCGCCGGGTGGCGGCGTCGTACCGCGGTCCTGAGCGCCACAGCGAGATCAGGCGGCCCCAGACCCGGATCCGTTCCCGGCCGTCGGCACTGAGCATGGCCAGGTATCCCGCCCCGCCCAGGCAGAATACCAGGCCGGTGGTGAACTGGTTGTGCGAGGCGTTCATCATGACCGGGACGGAGAACAGGACAAGCAGCGGCAGCCCGGCCAGCGCCGTGGACCGCAGCCGCACCGCGATCAGGTCGGCCAGCACCGCCGTGATGCCCACTCCTCCGGTAGCCAGCAACAGCAAGCCGGGCAGGTTCGGCGCCGGCGGGGCGTACCGGTTCGCGTCGTTGATCCCGGTGCCCGCCAGGTCCCACAGCCGGGTGAGCGAGCCCGGTGTCGGGATCACGAACAGCAGCGAGTGGCGGGCCTCGAAGACCAGGTTCAGGTACAGCAGCAGGCCCGCGACGCTGGCGGCCAGGCAGGCGGCCACCGGCAGGGTGCGCAGCCGGGTCAGCGCCCCGGTGGCCGCGACGGCGATCACCCCGCCGGTCGCGATGGCGAACCACAGGGATTTGCTGAACAACGGCAGCAGCACGGTGGAGGCCAGCACGCAGGCCACCGCCGTCGTCACCGTCATCCGGCCATTCAACGTCACCGCAGCTCACCCCCGGGCCCCCCGGGCCCCCCGAGGCTCCCGGGCCCCCCGAGGCTCCCGGGCCCCCCGAGGCCCCCGAGGCCCCCCGGGTCCCCGACGCCACCGAAGCCCCCTGAGCGACCGGAGCCATTGGAGCCCGCAGAGCTCGCGGGGCCACCGGAACCGAGCAGCCCCAGGGACATGCCGAAGCCGCCGACGGACAGCGGCCGGTCCGCGGGCCGGTGCAACTGCTGCCAGGCGTCCGCAAGCGGCGTGCTGGCGGACGCCACGGCGACCCGCCAGCCCGCGGCCGAGAGGATCTCCGCCGTCCGCGCCGTGTCCTCGGAGATCCCGTCCGACGCCCACGCGGAAACGGCAAGCAGCAGCGCCATCGCGGGCGCGTTCCCGCGCCTGGTCGCGGCCAGCTGGCTGGCGTCGTCCGGGGACAGCCGCCCGACCACCGCGATCAGCTGGCCACCCGCGTTGGCCAGCGCCGACGTGCCGGTCCGGAAGCTGACGTCGTGCGACGGGGCGATGACCGCGAGCATGTCCAGCAGGGTCTCCTGGAAGGTGCCGCGCGGGGCGATCTCGCCGGCTTCGGTGATGAGCCTGGCGCGGAAGCCCTCGCCGGACAGGTGCGCGCCGATCGAGGCAGCCGCGCTGACGGCGAACTCGAACGTCGAGGCGGGCCCGCTGCTCGAATGCGCCGTGCGGCGGGTATCCAGGAAGACCGACGCGCTGTTCCGCCACTGGTGTTCCTCGCGGCGGACCATCAGCTCGCCGTATCTCGCCGTCGATTTCCAGTGCACCCGGTGCAGCGAATCACCGTCCTGGTACACCCGCGGGGCCGCGTCGTCCTCGCCGATGGCCGAGATCGTCCGCATCCCGCCGTCGCCCTCGCCGAGCCAGCTGCTCTGCGCGGCGGCCCGCGGCAGCGGGAAGATCTTCGGCGTGACCACGAGCGTGCTCGTGGTGCTGAACGACCGGGTGATCTCCACCAGCCCGAACGCGTCCGCGACCCGGACCCGGAGCGGGCCGATGGTGAACTTGCCCCGGGTGTCCGAACGGATCTGGTAGTTCAGCTCCCGGTGCCCGCCCGGCTCGATCTCCTCGAGCACGAACCGCGGCCTGCTGCCCAGTGTGTACGGGGTGACATCTTCGGCCAGCAGGACGCCGGTGCGCAGCCGCGAGACGTTCTCCACCCGCGCGGTCACCGTGGTGGGCTGGCCGGCCGGGACCCGCGGCGGGTCGAGCCTGCGCGCGCAGGACAGCCGGTACCGGGATCTGCGGGCGATCAGCGCGGACACGACCGGCAAGATGACGAGCAGGGCGCCGACCCGGACCAGATCGGGCTCCGGTATCGCCAGGCCGCAGACCATGGCCGCACCGCCCGCGGCCATGAACGACCTGCCCCGGGTGGTCAGCGAGCCGAAAAGCCCCCGCATGGCCCTCCTCTCAGCTCACCACCTGAGCTCACCGCCGGGGTAGGGGCAGTTGGGCGACGATCCGCTCCACCACCTGCTCGGGCTGGTGCCGCTCCACGATGGCCTCCGCGGTGGGCAGCAACCGGTGCGCGAGCACCGGCCTGGCCAGCCGCTGCACGTCGTCGGGAATCACGTAGTCCCGCCCGTCCAGCGCGGCCCAGGCCCGGCTGGCCCGCAGCAGATGCAGCGCGGCCCGCGGCGACGCGCCGAGGCGCAGCTCGGGCGAGGTCCTGGTCGCGTTGGCCAGGCTGATGATGTAGTCCTTGACCTGGTCGGACACGAGCACCTTGCGCACCGCGATCACCAGGTCCTGCACGTCGCCCGCGCGCGCGACCGGCTTGAGCTGGTCGAGGGGCGAAGTGGAGCCGTGCGTGTCGAGCATTTCCCGTTCGGCGGCGGGCAGCGGGTAGCCGAGGGAGATGCGGGCGGTGAACCGGTCCCGCTGGGCCTCGGGCAGCGGGTACGTGCCTTCCATCTCCACCGGGTTCTGGGTGGCGATCACCATGAACGGCTCTTGCAGCGAGTACGTGGTGCCGTCCACCGTGACCTGGCGCTCTTCCATGCATTCGAGCAGCGCCGACTGAGTCTTGGGCGAGGCCCGGTTGATCTCGTCGCCGAGCACGATGTTGGCGAACACCGGTCCGGGCCTGAATTCGAAATCACGCCGTTCCTGGTTGTAGGCGCTCACGCCGGTGATGTCGCTCGGCAGCAGGTCGGGCGTGAACTGGATCCTGCGCACGCTGCCGTCGATGGCCCTGGCCAGGGCTTTCGCCAGCATCGTCTTGCCCACGCCGGGCACGTCCTCGATGAGCAGGTGCCCCTCAGCGAGCAGGACGGCCAAGGTGAGCTGGATGGCGTCGCGCTTGCCCTCGATCACCGCCTCGATGGCCTTGCCGATCCTGCGTGCGGCCGGGACTAGATCATCGATCGGGCTCCCCGTCTGCCGTCCGGTGTCCAGTACCACATGGCCTCCTCGAAGCCGCTGACGGGCACCACCAGCCAGCCGGGCATGCCGCAGACAGGGCTCCCCGGTCAAGCCGCCGTACCGCTACAGTACGTCTTTCTCCGCCAAACGCGCGACGCTGACGAAGCTTCTTCGCCAAAACGGGAACCGGCCCTGCTCCGCCCCGTCTGGCCTCCGGGCTCCACTTCGCTCCACTTCTTCCTCCACTCCGCTCCACCTCTCCTACCTGCCGCTTCAGTGGGGGAGAGGGCTCGATCGCGGCGTTTTAAGCGTTGACGGTGGGGAAATGTGGGGTACAGTGGAGCGCGGTGGAGGATAGGCGGTGGGAGGTGAGCACCTGTGTTCCTTGGTACTCATGCCCCACGGCTGGACGAGAAGGGCCGGCTGATCCTGCCCGCGAAGTACCGAGAAGAGCTCGCTGGGGGAGTAGTGATCACCAAGGGGCAGGAGCGCTGCCTGTACGTCTTCCCGCAGGAGGAGTTCGTCCGCATCACCGAGGCGCTGCGCACCGCGCCGATGACGGCCAAGTCGGTCAGGGACTATAGCCGGGTCTTCTTCGCCAGCGCTTCGGACGAGCTGCCCGACAAACAGGGCAGGATCACCGTTCCGCCCGCCCTGCGCGCCTACGCCGCCCTGGAGCGCGACTGCGTCGTGATCGGCGCGAACACCCGGCTGGAGATCTGGGACACGCAAGCCTGGGACACCTACCTCGCCGCACAAGAGGACTCGTTCGCCGAAGCCGCCGAGGAGGTGCTCCCGGGAATCCTGTAGCTCCCACGCGCCGGCCCCCATCCGCCGCTCCCTGCTGGCATCACTTCCCCGGTGCCAGCCGGCAGCACGAGCGGATGGGGCCGGCGGAGGGACAGCAAGAGCCGGAGCAGGCCGCAAGCGCGACAGCAAGAGCCTGAGCAGGCCGCAAGCAGCGCGACAGCAGCACAAGCAGGAACCGCAGGACCAGGGAGGGGACGCGTGGACAGGGCCCAGCACGTACCGGTGCTCGCCGGCCGTGTCACCGCACTGCTCGCGCCCGCCCTGGCCGCCGAGGGCGCCGTGCTGGTGGACGCCACCCTGGGCCGGGCCGGCCACGCCCGCGCCCTGCTCGAGGCGTGCCCGGGCCTGCTCCTGGTCGGCATCGACGCCGACGTGGCCGCGATCGAGGCGGCCCGCGAGCTGCTCGCCCCCTTTGCCGCCCGGGTCACGCTGGTACACGCCAGATACGACGAGATCCCGGCCATCCTGGCCGCCGCGGCCGAAAGCGGCACCATCGGACCGGACCGCGTCATGGGCCTGCTGTTCGACCTGGGCGTGTCCTCGCCGCAGCTCGACGACCCCGAGCGCGGCTTCGCCTACGCCCAGGACGCCCCCCTCGACATGCGAATGGACCGCACCCAGGACCGCACCGCCGCCGACGTCGTCAACGGCTACCCGGCCGCCGAACTCGCCCGGATCCTCCGCGACTACGGCGAGGAGCGGTTCGCCCGGCGGATCGCCGACGCGGTGGTCCGCGAGCGCGCCCGCGCGCCGATCACCTCGACGCAGCGGCTGAGCGCGATCGTGAAGGACGCGATCCCCGCGGCCGCCCGGCGCACCGGGGGCAACCCGGCCAAACGCACCTTCCAGGCGCTGCGGATCGAGGTGAACGACGAGCTCGGCACGCTGCGCCGGGCGCTGCCCGCCGCTCTGGACGTGCTGGCCGTCGGCGGCCGCGTCGCCGTGCTGGCCTACCACTCACTCGAGGACCGCATCGTCAAGCGGGAGCTCGTGCGGCTGTCCACCGACCAGACGCCGCCCGGCCTGCCCGTCCCGGCGAGCGCGGCCACGCCGCAGTTCCGCCTGCTCACCCGGGGCGCCGAGCGCCCGGACAGCGACGAAGTCACCGGCAATCCGCGCGCGGCCTCCGCCCGGCTGCGGGCCGCGGAACGTATCAGGCAAGCAGCATGACCCGAGGGGGCACAGACATGGCCACAGACACGAAGCTGGCGGGGGGTCCCAGGGAGGCTGAAGGGTTCGTCCCCCCGCGGCCAGCACCGCCGCGGACCCCGGGCTTCCCCCGGCAGGCACCTGGCCGCGGCACCCCGCCCCGCAGCGCCGCCCCGAAGACGACCCCGAAGACGACCCCGAAGACCCCGAAGACCCCGGGGAGCGCCCCGGGCCGTCCTTGGGTCAGGCCCGCCCCAAGGAACCCAAGGACGCGTCCGGTCACCGCCCCGCGCCACACCCGGCCGGTCGCCGGGCTGGGCGCCGGGCCGCGAACCGGATCGGCCACCAGGCCCGCCGGCGCCAGACCGCGGCCCCGCTCGCCGCGGATGCCGTTCATTCTGCTGCTCGTCGGGCTGCTCGGCGGGGCCCTGGTCTCGCTGCTCGTGATCAGCACCACGCTCGCCCAGGGATCTTTCCGGATCACCAACCTGCAGGAGCAGAACGCCAACCTGGTCCGCCAGGAGCAGACCCTCACCAACGAGGTCGCGCAGGCGGGGAACCCGGCCGTGATCGCGCAGGAAGCCGAGCAGCTCGGCATGCGGCCGAACCCGAACCTGGGCTTCATCGACCTGAAAACCGGGAAGATCGTCGTCGGCAAGCCGTCCAGGGCCGAGGCCGCGATCAACGTTCCCGGGTTCAACCCGTGACGCCGCAGGACCCTACCCGCAGGCCGCAGACCAACCGCAGGGACGAGCGCAGGCCACAGCCGCACCGTAATTCCCCCAGTCCCGGTCCGCGGGTCCGGCCCGGGCCGCTCGGCCCCGACCCGCGGCGCCGGCCAGGACCGCGGGCCAGCCATACCGGGGCTCCCGGCCCGGCTCGTTCGGCCATAGTAAACGGAGAGCGGCCGCCGGCCCGGCCCGCGGACCTCAGCGGGCGAAGGCCGCCCCGGTCCCGAAGGGCCCGGCGCCAGGTCGCCCGCGGCGACCCGACCCGGCGGCTTGGCGTCACCTTGCTGGCGATCGTCTTCGTGCTGTCGCTTTTCGCTGGCCGCCTCGTCCAGCTGCAGGGTATGCAGTCAGGTAACTACCGCAAGCTGGCGTTGCAGGAGCGGAACCGGACGATCGTGCTGCCCGCGCTGCGCGGCAGCATCGTCGGCGCGAACGGCGAGGTGCTCGCGATGACCGTCGCCACCTATAAGGTGACCGCCGACCCGCCGCAGATCCCCGCGGCGCAGCAGCAGCAGGTCGCCAACGCGCTGGCCGGTCCGCTCAGCATGACGCCGGACGCGGTCCTCGGCCTCATCCAGCACCCGACCTCGCCGCAGTACGTGGTGCTGGCCAAGGGCGTGTCCGCGCAGGCCAGCAGCCAGATCACGGCGATGAACCTGCCCGGTATCTACCAGACGGCCAGCTACGCGAGGTCCTACCCCGACGGCAACGTCGCGGCCAACATCATCGGCTTCACCGGCACCCGCGACGGCGTCCTGGTCGGCGGGGCTGGCCTTGAGCAGCAGGACAACGCGGTGCTGGCCGGGCGGTCGGGTAGCGAGAAGGTGCAGATCGGCACCAACGGCCAGCAGATCCCGCTCGCGGGCAGCAGCGCCACGCCGGTGGTGAATGGCAGCAGCCTGCGGCTCACCATCGTCCCGGCGGTGCAGTACGCGGCCGAGCAGGCGTGCGCCCGCCAGGTCAAGAAGACCAAGGCGAACAACTGCACGATCGTGATCATCCAGCCGCAGACGGGACGTGTGCTGGCCATGGCCCAGTGGCCGATGTTCAACCCGGCGACGATCCAGGACGCGGCCCAGGCGACCGACATCCCGGTGCAGAACGTGTTCCAGCCGGGGTCCACCGCCAAGGTGATCACCGCGTCGGCCGCTTTCGAGCACGGCGGCCAGACGCCAATGAGCGCCTACAACATCCCCTACCAGATCAACAAAGGCGGCCAGCTCATCCACGACGCGGAATGGGCGCCGGGCGAGCGGTACACGATCGCGGGCATCATCGCGCATTCCTCCAACATCGGAATGTCGCAGGTCGCCGGGCACGTCAGCCCGCAGGTCCAGTACGACTACCTGAGGGCGTTCGGCCTGGGCCAGCCGACCGGCATCGGGCTGCCCGGGGAGAGCCAGGGCCTGCTCCCCCCGGTGTCGCAGTGGGCCGGGGACACGCGATACACGCTGTCGTTCGGGCAGGGCGTCGCCGCGACCGCGCTGCAGATGGCCGAGGTGTACGCGACCATCGCGAACGGCGGCGTCCGCGTGCAGCCGACCCTGATCGAGGGCAGCACGAACGCGGCCGGGAAGTACACCCCGGCCGCGCCGTCGCCCTCGCACCGGGTCATCCAGGCCACGACGGCGCGCGACCTGCTGCAGATCCTGCAGCAGGTGCCCGGGCTCAACGCGGCAGGCGGCCAGCCGTGGGGGATCATCCCCGGCTACGCGATCGCCGCCAAGACCGGAACCTCGCAGGAGTCCAACGGAACCTGCGCGCTGTGCGCTCACGGAGCGAGCTACATCGGCATGGCCCCAGGCAACGCCCCGCAGCTCGTCGTCGCGGTGAACGTGCAGAACCCGCGCAAGGGCGGCTATTTCGGCGCCGTCGCGGCCGGCCCGGTCTTCTACCAGGTCATGAAGGACGCGCTCGCCACGCTGCAGATCCCGCCGGACGGGGCCACACCTGCGAAGGTACGCCTGACCGCGCCGTGATGGAGGTACCCTCAGCCCGTGGCGATCCGTCCCGCGTACCAACCGCAGCGTCCGATGTCCGGGCTCAGCACGCTGCTCGGTGTCCGGCTGGACCCAGGTACCGCCGTAGGAAATTCTCTTGTGCCGAACGATCTGGGCTGCTTGTCCGGAGTCACGCTCGACTCCCGCTCGGTGCGGCCCGGCGACCTGTACGCCGCGCTCCCCGGCACGCGCGTGCACGGGGCGGCGTTCTGCGCGGACGCGGTGGCGGCCGGTGCCGTCGCGGTGCTGACTGATCCGGACGGCCGGGCCCGCGCGGCGGCCAGCGGCGTGCCGGTGTTCGTGCTCGCCGACCCGCGCGCCCGGCTGGGCGAGATCGCCTCCTGGCTGTACGGCGACCCGTCGAGCCGGCTGCGGCTCATCGGCGTCACCGGGACCAGCGGCAAGACTACGAGCACGTACCTGATCGAATCCGGGTTGCGCGCGGCCGGGCACCTGACCGGCCTGGTCGGCGGGGTCGAGACCAGGGTCGGCCGGGACCGGCTGCCCAGCTCGCTGACCACTCCCGAAGCGGCCGACCTGCAGGCGCTGTTCGCGGTCATGGCGGAGCGCGGGGTGACCGCCGCCGCGATGGAGGTGTCGAGCCACGCGCTGGCCCTGGGCCGGGTGGCGGGCACCAGCTTCGACGTGGCCGTCTTCACCAACTTGTCGCAGGACCACCTCGATTTCCACGCCGACCTGGAGGACTACTTCCGGGCTAAGGCGTCGCTGTTCGTCCCGCCCGTGATCGGGGTGGTGAACATCGACGACAAGTACGGGCGCAGGCTGGCCTCGTCGGCGCCTGTTCCGGTGACCACGTTCTCGGCCGCCGGGAAGGCCGAGGCGGACTGGCGGGCGGTCGACGTCAGGTCGGGCGCGGACGGCAGCACGTTCCGGCTGATCGGGCCGGGCGGGGTCGAGGCGGACGTGTCGGTCGGGCTGGCCGGGGTGTTCAATGTGGCCAACGCGGTCGGCGCCCTGGTCGCGCTGGTGGAGGCGGGCATCGGGCTGGAAGATGCGGTGGCGGGCATGGCCGCTTGCCCCGGCGTGCCCGGCCGGCTTGAGCGGGTGCCCGCGGCCGGGCTCGACCTGACCGCGTTCGTCGACTACTCACACAAACCCGGCGCGGTCGAGGCCGTGCTGCGGTCGCTGCGCCCGGTCACCCAGGGCAACCTGATCATCGTGCTCGGCTGCGGCGGCGACCGGGACCGGGCCAAGCGCCCGATGATGGGCGCGGCTGCCGCGTCGCTGGCCGACGTGGCCATTCTCACCAGCGACAACCCGCGGTCCGAGGACCCGCTGGCGATACTCGCGGCGATGCTGGACGGCGTGCTGAGCGTGCCGCAGGAGGAGCGGGCCCGGGTGATCATCGAGCCGGACCGCGCCGCGGCCATCGCGCAGGCCGTCGGCCTGGCCGTGCCCGGCGATGTCATCGTGGTGGCCGGCAAGGGCCACGAGACCGGCCAGTACGTGGCCGGGGCGGTGCTGCCGTTCGACGACCGGCAGGTCACCGCGGCCGCCCTCGGTCAGCTGGCCCAGCGCAGGCTGGACCCAAACCCCCCGACCCCACCGACCCGGGAGTCGTGGGCGGTGAACCGGTGATCCCCCTGTCGCTGGCGCAAATCGCGCAGATAACCGGCGGCCGGCTGCACGGCGACGCTGCTCATCCTGTTGACGCCGGGGCCTTGGTCAGCGGCGAGGTGGTGATCGACTCGCGGCGGGTCTCGGCCGGCGGCCTGTTCGCGGCGGTCGCGGGGGAGCGGTCCGACGGGCATGACTTCGCCGCCGCCGCGGTGGCCGCGGGCGCGACCGCGGTGCTGGCCACTCGCCCGGTTCCGGCGCCCTCGGTGCTGGTCGCGGATGTCCCCGGCGCGCTGGCCGCGCTGGCCAGGTTCGTGGTGGACGCGCTGCCCTCGGTGCGGGTCGCGGGCATCACCGGGTCGTCGGGGAAGACCTCGACCAAGGACCTCGCCGCCCAGCTGGTGGAGCGCCTCGGGCCGACGATCGCCCCGGTCGGCTCGTACAACAACGAGTTCGGCCACCCGCTGACCGTGCTGCGCGCGGACGCCTCGACCAGGTACCTGGTGCTCGAGCTGTCCGCGCGGGGCGTCGGCCACATCGCGCAGCTATGCCGCATCGCGCCGCCCCGCTACGGCGTGGTGCTGAACGTCGGGCACGCGCACGCGGGGGAGTTCGGCGGCCTGGACCAGGTGGCCCGGGCCAAGGGCGAGCTCGTCGAGGCGCTCCCCGCTGCCGGGGGGACCGCTTGCGGGAGGCCCGCCGGCGGCGTGGCCATCCTGAACGCCGACGACCCCCGCGTCCTGGCCATGGCCGCCCGCACCCAGGCCCGCATAGTCACCTTTGGTGTCCAGGATCCTGACGCCTCGGTCCGGGCGGCGGACGTGCGGCTCGACGACCTCGGGCGGCCGAGCTTCACCCTGCTGACGCCCGAAGGCTTCGCGCCGGTAACCTTGCGGCTGCATGGCGCGCATAATGTGCCGAACGCACTGGCCGCGGCAGCCCTCGCCGGCGAGCTCGGCCTCGGCCTGGCCGGCATCGCGGACGGGCTTTCCACCGCGGTTGCGCGCAGCCGGTGGCGGATGGAAGTCCACCGGCGTGCGGATGGGGTGACGGTCATCAACGATGCCTACAACGCGAATCCCGAGTCCGTTCGGGCCGCGATCGACGCTCTGGCTCACCTGGCGCGCGACGGACGCGGGTTCGCCGTCCTCGGCCACATGGCCGAGCTCGGCGATATCTCGCGGACCAGCCACGAGGACATCGGGGAGTTCGCCGCGCGGGTTTCTGCGTCTTCAGGCTCCGGACTGGCCGGGCTGATCGCCGTGGGCGAGGAGGCCGCGCCGCTGCTGGCCGGCGCGCGGCGGGTGCGGTCCTGGCCCGGCGAGGCGCTCGCGGTGCCCGACGGTGAGGCTGCGCTTGACGTGCTCGCGAACCGGCTGAAGCCCGGAGACGTCGTACTGGTAAAGGCGTCCCGCGCGGCCGGCCTGGAAAGCGTCGCGGCTGATCTACTTAGGGAGGCGGACCGGTGAAGACCGTCCTGTTGTCCGCCGCCGTCTCGATGTTCATCGCGCTGTTCGGCACGCCGCTGGCCATCAAGGGGTTCAGCAGGCGCGGCTACGGCCAGGAGATCAGGTCGGACGGCCCGGCCGGGCACCTGTCCAAGCGGGGCACGCCGACCATGGGCGGCACGGTGATCATCATCGCGTCGCTGGGCGGGTACCTCGTCGGCCACCTGGTCACCGGCGATCCCATGTCCGCGTCCGGGCTGCTCGTGCTGTTCCTGATGACCGGGCTCGGCCTGGTCGGGTTCGCGGACGACTTCATCAAGCTGTACATGCAGCGCAGCCTGGGCCTGCGCAGCGGCGCCAAGCTGGCCGGGCAGGCCATCGTCGGCGGGGTGTTCGCGCTGCTCGCGATCAGGTTCCCGGACGGGTACGACCTCACCCCGGCGTCCACCCACCTGTCCTTCCTGGCGGACTTCGGCGTCTCCATCGGGCCGGTGCTCTTCGTGGTCTGGGTCATCCTCATGGTGTCCGGGACCTCCAACGGCGTGAACCTCACCGACGGTCTTGACGGCCTGGCCACCGGCGCGGCCATCCTGGTGCTCGCCGCCTACATGATCATCGGGATCTGGCAGCTGCGCAACGACTGCACCGTCTTCCTCGCCTCCAACTGCTTTCCCATCCGCGACCCGCTGGACCTGGCCATCGTGGCCGCTACGGTGATGGGTGCCTGCGCCGGGTTCCTGTGGTGGAACGCGCCGCCCGCCAAGATCTTCATGGGCGACACCGGGTCGCTGGCCCTCGGCGGCGCGCTCGCCGGGCTGGCCATCACCACCAGGACCGAACTCCTGCTGATCCTGCTCGGCGGCCTGTTCGTGATCATCACGCTGTCGGTGGTGATCCAGGTGGGCTCGTTCAAGATGACGGGTAAACGGGTGTTCCGGATGGCCCCCCTGCAGCATCACTTCGAGCTGGCCGGCTGGGCGGAAACCACCATCGTCGTCCGCTTCTGGATCATCGCCGGCATCTGCGTGGCCCTGGGCCTCGGCATCTTCTACGTCGGCTGATCAGCCAGCAGTGCCGCCGCGACCTTCGTCGTCGTCACCGGAACCGGCCCCGCTCAGCGGGCGGGCAGAGTCGGGTGCGGATCGACCGGGGGAAAGCCGGTCATCTCGCGGGTGATGGCCCACCGCTCGTGCCCCCGCCAGGCGCCGTCGATGAACAGCATGTCGGGTGAGTACCCCTCCTGGCGGAACCCCTGCCGCCTGACCAGCCGCAGCGAGGCCTGGTTGGCCGGCTGGATGCTGGCCTCGAGCCGGTGCAGCCGCAGTTCCTGGAAGGCGTACTGCAGCACCAGGGCCAGCCCTTCGGACATGTAGCCGCGCCCGGCCGCGGGAGCGAAGGCCGCATAGCTCAGGCTGGCGGACTGGAATCGCCCCCGCACGATCGAGTCGATGGTGACGATGCCAGCCATCGCGCCGCCGTCGCGCACGCAGACCAGGAACCCTTCGGTGCCTGGCTGGCGGAACCGGGCCAGGTACGCCTGGAACTCCTCCCGCGTCGTGGGCATGAAGTACCACGGATGGTGCAGGCCCACGCTGGCCCGGGCCAGCGCGACGAACTCGTCCTGGTCGCCCGCGACGAGCGGCCGCAGCGTCACCCGGGCGGAGTCCCCCGCCCGCAGGCCCGCCCCAGCCTCGTCGTTTTGGACCATGCTGAACGATAACGCCGCCCCTCCGCGGCTCTCCGTCGCCGCCCCGCGCCCCGTCCTCCCCGGCGGGACAGCCGCAGCCTTAAGCCAGCACCACTCGTCTCTCCCGCCACTCAGCCACCCGAGCCGGCCGGCCCGATGGAGCATTGAGCCTGTGATAGCCGGCCCGATGGAACATCGGGCCGGCGGCAGGGCGCCGCATGGGCCGGCGGCAGGGCGCCGCATGGGCCGGCGGCAGGGCGCCGCATGGGCCGGCGGCAGGGCGCCGCATGGGGGCGAGGGGTCCACGGGTCAAGCGGACTTGAGGTGCCAGGCGAAGGCGCTCAGCTGGTCGTCCACGGGCGCGCCGGTGAGGCGGTTGGCCAGAGTGGACATCGTGTAGGTGCCGATCCCGAGCACAACCTCGAGCGCGTTCTGGCTGGTGTAGCCGTGGGTCAGGAAGGCTCGCAGGGCCTGGTCGCCGACGTCGCCCGCGGTGTCGAGGACCCGCAGGGTAAACACCCGGACCGCGTCGAGACGCTCGTCCGCGAGCGGCACGACAGGAAACCAGCCCAAGCCGTAAAGGCCGAAGCGCCGTGTTAAGGACGCGATTCAGCGTAGTTTCCGTCTAATTTCGGCGAACTTGGGGCGGCATCTCCCGCTTTGCCCGACCTACCGGTAAGTTACCTTCCGTCTGGGGATCGTTTAACGTGGCGCCTGGGAGCGTGGATTCATGGTGCGGTCAAGGAAACTAGCCGGGATTGTGCTCACCGCGGGGGTTGCCCTGGGCGGGCTCACCGCGAGCACGGCGGCCGCGGCCCCGCAGTCCTGCGGCGGTTCCGGCACGGCGACCACGCTGACCGGGACCCTGTCGCCGGATGGCGCGACGTACCTGATCCAGTGCCCGGCGGGCACCTGGAACGGGACGCTGTACCTGTACAGTCACGGCTACGTCGTCCCCGGCGCGCTCAACCCGGCCCACGACGTCGGCGATCCGCTCACCGGCGCCTGGATGCTCGCCCACGGCTACGCGCTGGCGGGCTCGTCCTATGCCACCACCGGCTGGGCCATCCAGCAGGCGCTGCCCGACCAGATCGCCACCCTGGACGTCTTCGACGCCACATACGGCACGCCGAAGACCACGGTCGCGTGGGGTCACTCGCTCGGCGGCATCATCACCGCCGGGCTGCTCCAGGATTACCCGAACCGGTTCGATGCCGCGCTGCCGATGTGCGGCGTGCTGTCCGGCGGCGTGGCCACCTGGAACACCGCGCTCGACGCGGAGTTCGCGTTCCAGCAGCTGATCGACCCCTCGGTCCAGGTCGTCAACATCACCAACCCCCTGGCCAACCTGCAAGGCGCCGAAGCCGCGGCGGCCGCGGCCCAAGCCACGCCGCAGGGCCGGGCCCGGCTCGCCCTGGTCGCGGCGCTGGGGGACACTCCCGGGTGGTTCACCCCGCTGTCGCCCGAACCCGCGGCGACCGACTACACCGGCCAGGAGCTCAACCAGTACGACTGGGCCAGCCAGGTGACCTTCCCGTTCGTCTTCGCCTTCCGCGCCGAACTGCAGGCCCGGGCCGGCGGCAACCCGTCCTGGAACACCGGCGTGAACTACTTCGCCGACCTGGCCAAGTCCGCCGACGCGAAGGAAGTGAAGGCGCTTTACGACGCCGCCGGGCTCAGCCTGAGCCAGGACGTGCAGACGCTGAACAGCTCCCCGAGGATCAGTGCCGTCCCGTCCGCGGTGGCCTACCTGGCCAGGTACATCGCTTTCGACGGAAACATCTCGGTTCCCGTGCTCACCATGCACACCACCGGAGACGGCCTGGTCGTGCCGGAGAACGAGCAGGCCTACCGCAGCGTCGTCGACCGGGCCGGTAACGGCGACCTGCTCCGGCAGGTCTACGTGAACCGCGCCGGGCACTGCGCGTTCACCCCGGCCGAGACCATCACCGCCGTCCAGACGCTGGAGAACCGCCTGTCCGCCGGCAAGTGGAACGTCCCGGACCCGGCCGCCATGAACGTCGAAGCGGCGGCGCTCGGCCCGGCGTACAACGTCTTCACGGGCGCCACCAGCACCGTCCCGGCCGCCTTCATCAGTTACCATCCGGATCGGTACCTGCGGCCCTTTGACCTGCTCCCGTAGCTAAAACATCAGCCGCCGTCCGGGTAAAATTCAAGAGATTTTTTGGCCGAACGGTCCTGGTCGCCCGCCCCGGTCCTGGTGGCTCGCCACCTGGCCTCGGCCTCGCCCATCGGGGTGCACGCAGGACCCTGTACGAACGGCCAGATCTCCTCGGCGATGCAGCGCCAGTCCGCGGTCGCGGACAGTTCGCCGAGGAGGGCGAACAGGCCGAGGTTTATCCGCTGCAGGATCACGTAGGACCTGGGTATCTGCACGTAGGCGGCGAGCGGACTGCGGAAGTCGAAGAAGCGCCTGGTCACCGCCGAGGCGTACGCCCCGGTCATGGTCCGCGGGCCCCGCTCACGGACCGTGTCGTAGAACATCGCCATGTGCTCGACGATCATGTCCGTGGGCAGCGGGGCACCGGGCATGAGGAAGCCGGCGTCCTCCATGGCCCGGCGGAAGCCTGAAGGGTCGTTGTCCACGCACAGGTGCTTGACCATCGCCACCAGCGGCCGCAGCTCCTCGGCGGTGAAGTGCTTGACCAGGCCGAAATCGAGGAAGGTAACCCGGCCGCCCCCGTGGAAGAGGTAGTTGCCCGGATGCGGATCGCCGTTGAAGGCGTGAGCCTCGTACAGGCTGCGGAACACGAACCGGTAGATCGTCTCCGC
>WNFD01013449.1_pt1 | contig 16736 bp, 17 predicted proteins | sample 5400491 | NCBI WGS metagenome assembly WNFD01 (sample SAMN13153343, study PRJNA577476) | soil metagenome | isolation source: 120 cm saprolite under Douglas fir tree site 2 hole 2 replicate 2 | place: USA:California | collected 2015-04-18 | reverse complement strand
AATGGTGACGTGGACCAACTCTGGCTGGTTGGCGCAGATGGGCAGGCGAGCTTGGTCGTCAACGAGGTCTTCTATCCAGCGTTCTATTCGGGCTTCTGACTCTGGCGCCCGGTCAAGAGCAGGTAAGAGTAGAGGAGGACACCAGTCGTTAGGCCGACGGCCACCTTGATGGCGGTGGGCGCATCCGACGGGCTCAAGTTGCCCTCGATGAGACCGGCGATGATCAGGAGCGGCGCCAGGCCGGCAAGGATGATCAGGGCTTTGCGCGCCGCGAGCACGAGCGCGTCGCGGCGTCGGTAATCGCCCGGCAGCAGGACGGCCCAGCCCATCATCAGGCCGCAGGCTCCGGCCGCGACCACCACCGAGAGCTCGAGGACGCCGTGGCCGACGACGAAATCGAGCAGCCCGGGGGCGATGCCGTAGGCGTTGGTAAGGCCCAGCAACCCACCCAGCTGGATCCCGTTCGTCATCAGCAAATAGATGGTGGGGAGGCCGAGCAGAACGCCGAAGGCGAAGGCGAGGATGGAGACATTGATGTTGTTCGTCATGATCACGCCCGACATCAGCGGCCGTCGATCGACGGGGATCTGGGTCCAGAGATGATGGCTGCGCACCAGTTGCACCAGCTCGGCGGGCACCAGGGCATAGGCCAGCTTCGGGTCAAGTGTGATGGCGACGAACGCCACCAGCGCCGGTCCGAAGAGGAGCAGGGCAGAGGCGATCAGGTAAGGGGCGGCCTCGCGGTAGGTCTGCGGCAGCGTGCGTTTGTAGAAAATGGCGATGCGCTCGCCGAGGTTGCCGCCCTGACGGTACACCGCCGCGTGACCCCGTGCGACCAGCCCGTTGAGATAGCCCGCCACCGGTTCCGTCGGCCAGTCACGCTGGGCCCGCGCGAAGTCGGCCGTTGCCCGCCGGTAGAGCGCAGCCAGGGAAAGCACTTCGGTTGCCCGCAGCCCGCCGACCCGGCTGGTGCCCGCGCGCGTCAGTAGTTTTTCCAGGCGGTCCCACTCCGGTCGCCGGCGGCTGACGAATTCATCGGCGCGCATCATTCCCATGATGACGGACGCGGCCCTCAAACCTCCCTCCCTTTTGCAGGTGGGCGGTTACTGTCGCAGGACTGCGACGCGCTCTCGCAAAATCGGCGGGTAGAGTGAGAGCGTGCACCCGCCCGACGCCTCAGACGACCTGGTCATTCCGACGCCGGAGCGCGTGGCCTTCCAGTATGAGATCGCCGGGATTGGCAGCCGCTTCCTGGCGCAGATCCTCGATTCGCTCGTCATCACGGTGATCCTGATCGCGATCACCATCCTCGCTGCCTCGCTCGGCGGTGTCTTCGGCTCCGGCGAGCTCGCCCTCCTCATCGAGATCATCCTCGGCTTCATCCTGCTGGCGGGCTATTTCCTGGTCAGCGAGGCGGCCTGGAACGGACAGACCTTGGGCAAGCGCGCCGCCCGGCTACGGGTGGTCGGCGATCATGGCGAGCCGCTGACTCTCGGGCAGGCCGCGATTCGCAACCTCGTGCGGATCGTGGATTTCCTCCCGGTCTTCTATGCCATCGGCATGTTGACGCTGTTCATCAACGGGCGCGGCAAGCGGCTGGGAGACTTCGCCGCCGGCACGCTGGTCGTGCGTGATCGCGAGCGCGTCAGTCTCTATGACCTGTCGAGTGCGCCGGCCGCGGCACTCGCGGCTCCGCCACCCGCACCCGACCGGCGCGCCCGCGCTCGACCCTGGACTTCGACGGCTCGTGGTCGCCTATGCCGCCCGCCGGGAGGCGCTTCCCGTGGAGCGGCGCCGGGCGCTCGCTGACAGCGCGGAAGCTGCCTTGCGGATCGCCCTGCCGGACGTGGTGGCCACCGCCGGCCCGCTCGCCGCGCTCGACCAGCTTGCCGAACGCGAGGGGATCTCACCGTACCGGCCGATGCATCACGGGGCCTCCAGCGCCATGACCTGGGGCGTGACCACGCTGCTCTTCTTCTGGATGCCGCTGGTCGCGATCCCAACCGGGATCCTGGCCATCGTTTTCGGCAATGGTGCGGTTCGCGAAATTCGCTCGGCGCCGAACCGTTACCAGGGTGATGATCGAGCCAAGACCGGCCGGCTGCTCGGCATCATCGGGCTGTCGATCACCTCGATCCTGTTGGCGCTCTTTCTCGTCGCGGTCGTCTTCCGCAGCGGTTAGAGTCGCTGGCGGCCGGCGATCCCGGTCTCGAGGGGATGCCACCACTCGACGCGGGGTTCGCCAAGCTTCCAGCAGAGGAAGACGGTCTCGCCTTCCCGCTTGTGCAGGAAATCGATCAGTCCGATGGCTGGATCGCGAAGCACGATGCCCCATTCCTCGAGCTGGCGCATGTCAGCCTCGAGCGTTTTCGTCAGGGTCGAGAGCTGGCGCCCGGGCAAGCCGCCACCATTCTGTGCCGCCTTCTCGCGGACCGCGGCGACCGTCTTATCCTTCGCCAGTTCCTCCTGGGTCTTGCGGATGCGCTCGAGCAGGGGTTTGAGTTTGGGGATCAGCCCGTTGGCTTCATCCACGTTGTAAAAGGTTTCGGCCACCCTCGCACCTCAGGCGGCCGAAATGGGGGCCATGGCACGCAGCCGCGCCACCATGGCGGGCAACCGATCCAGAACAAGGTCGACATCGGCGTCCGTGTTGCCCTTGCCGACCGATAGGCGAAGGCTGCCCAGTGCGCGATCCCGTGGGTAGCCGAGTGCGAGGATGACATGACTCGCCTCCAGCGAGCCCGACGTGCACGCCGACCCTGACGATGCGGCGATCCCTTCCATGTCGAGCTGCAGCAGGAGCGACTCGCCTTCAACCCCCGCAAACAGGAAGCTGGCGTGGTGCGGCAGGCGCTTTAGCGGATGCCCGGTGAGTTCGGCGCCGCGGATCCGGTCGAGGACGCCGGCGATCAGGCGATCGCGCAGCGCGGTGAGGTGCGCCGTGTTCCTGGCGTGGTCGCGTTGAGCGATCCCGATGGCCTTGGCGAGCCCGACGATACCCGCGACGTTTTCGGTCCCGGCGCGGCGATTGCGCTCGTGTCCGCCTCCGTGCAGCTGCGGCTCCAGCCGCACGCCTGAGCGCACGACCAGGCAGCCCACGCCCTTCGGACCGTGGAGCTTGTGCGCCGACATGGACAGCAGGTCGACGCCCAGCTCATCGACGCGCACCGGAATCTTTCCTGTCGACTGCACGGCGTCGGTGTGGAAGTAGGCCTGACTGTGCTCGCGAGTCACTGCGACCAGTTCGCGGATCGGTTCGATGGTGCCGACCTCGTTGTTGGCGTGCATGATGCTCACGAGGATCGTGTCCGGCCGCAGCGCCTCACGCAGCGCCAGTGGATCGACGAGCCCGAACCGGTCGACTCGCAGCCGCGTGACCTCGAAACCATCGCGTTCCAGCGCATCCGCCGAGCGAAGCACGGCATCGTGCTCGATGGTCGAGGTGATGACATGCCGGCCCCGATCGGCGTTCCGCTCGGCGATTCCACGGAAGGCGAAGTTGTCGCCCTCGGTGCCGCCCGAGGTGAAGATCACTTCCTTCGCGACGACGCCATAGAAGGCCGCCACCTCGTCGCGGGCCTGGTCGATCGCCTGCCGCGCGCGCTGCCCCAGGCCATAGACGCTGGAGGCGTTGCCGAACTCCTCGGTGAGGTACGGCATCATCGCCTGCAGGACCTCGGGGTCGAGCGGCGTGGTTGCCGAGTGGTCCAGATACACCATCGGCATCAATTCTATTGGGGCGTCAGGAGGACGAAGATTGCTGGCGCGACGGACGCCAGTGGACAAGCTCCCTGATCGGGCCATTGAATGCCTTCATGAATTCGTGGACGTCGAGCATCTCGTCGCTGCTGATCGGGCCTTCCTCAGCCGCCTTGGGCAAACCATCTGGATGCTTGGCTTTCTTGAGTAGGAGAACCGCGACAAAGCTCACGCCGCAGTTGGCGCAGGTGACTTCAACGGTGCAATGCCCGTCGGCTTCGTTGAGCAGCTTCACCTGGCAGTCGGCGAGCACCTGGGAGCAGGCGAGACACTTGTAGTATTTGGCCCGCTCCTTGATGAGAGCGATGAGGTTCACTATTTTCACTATAGACGGCGCCCGAGCTATGGCCAAGCCGCTGATTCCGGATCAGGCGTCGAGCCGGTAGATCCGGATGTAGGGGCCGGGTCGGACCCAGCCGCCGTAGCCGGCAAGCGGCACATAGTAGGTATCGATCGGGTCGAAGACGCTCTGGGGACAGCCGATCGTCGGCGTGAAGCTCGCCAGGGGCGGTCCGTGCGCCCGCAGCGCGCGCTCGAGCGGGCTCTCCACGCCGCAACCGGTTGCGGGCGTTTCGTAGCCGACGACTACGTAGGTAATCCCCTCGTTGCGAAAGCTGTCGAGCGAGGTCAGCTGGAGGTCGTCCCGTGTCAGCTCATGGATGCTGTACTGCGCCTCGAGCCGGCTGTCGAGGAATGACGCGACGTAGGCATCCGTTGCGCCGTGGCTGTGTTCACCGCTGTCGATCATCGCCTGGTCGTGCGCCGGCCCGGCCATATACGGCACCGCGGCCCGGCTTCCGGCGGGCACGTGGCTCGCCAGCCAGTCGAAGGCGAGCGTGCGCGTGTCTGTCTGCTGAATCAACAGGTCGTAGCGAACGTCGTGAATCAGCGGCGCGACCACAACCAGCACGAGCGCCGCGGCGAGCGCAAGACGCCGCGCCTGACCGCGCGCCGTTCGTTCGACCAGCGCCGCCAGCGCCCGACCGCCGAGCAGCAACAGGAACGGGATCATGGGGTCGGCATAGCGAAAGAAGACGGACCGGCCGGCTCCGATCAGCAGGATGTAGACGCCCAGGAAAACGAGGATGATGACGTCGGCCGGCTGCCGACGCCAGGCCGCGTAGGCGACGCCCACGATCGCCAGCAACACCAAAACCGGATCAATGCCGAACCACAGGGCGAGGCTGAGTTGCACCCAACCGATCGCCGGCGCGGTCGCCTTTCCGAGGTGGGTAAAGATGTAGCCGACGCCGTGCTGGGTCATCCCCGGGTCGAGCACCAGGAACGGTGACGTGATCACGAGGCTCACAAGCCCGACACCGGCAATCACCGCCAGCCGTGCCAGGATTTGTGTCCACCCGCTGCGCTCGACGCGGGCCCGAAGCGTTTGTGCGGCGGCGATCCCGGCGAACACCAGGGCCCCGTTGTATTTCAGACTGGCAGCGACGCCGAGCGCGATCCCGTTGAGCAGCAACGGCCGCCGGCCGCGTGACTGGACGGTGCGATAGGCGACGTAGAGTGCGGCAACGCAGGCCAGCGTCAGCGGGATGTCGAGCGTCGCGAAGTGGCTGTCGCGGACGTGGAGGAAGGCGACCGCCAGTGCCGAGGCGCCGAGGAAGCCCGCCAGCCATCCGTACGCGCGGCGGCCAAATTCGAAGACGAGCAGCACGGTGAGGCTGCCGAGCAACGCATCGAGGACACGAACCCAGAAATATCCGGACGCCTGGTCCTGGACGAGCCCGAGGAGGCGGAAGGGCAAAAGCCACGCCGCCGCGACATAGAAGTAAAGGTGCGGCCAGTCGGCAAAGTGCGGATCCAGGATGCCGTGGAAGATGCCCATGGCGCGCCCAACCGTGACGTCTTCATCCGGACGGTAGAGGGCCGGCAGACCGAAGTTGATCCCCCAGAGCCGCAGCCCGGCGGCGACGATGAACAATCCGGCCACCGCCGCGGCGGCGCGGGGCGGGCGGTCCGGGTTAGCTGCCGACGAGGTCCGGCCGGGTTGGGCCGTAGAGGTCGACCGGCACGGGCGTGGGCTCGTGCTTCCTGGCCTCGAGCTTCTTCACCGCGTCGATGGCGGCGGTGGTCGCATCGCCGACCGCGGTCGTGATCTGCCGCGTGAGCTGCGACCGCACGTCGCCGGCCGCGTAGACGCCGGGCAAGCTCGTCTGCATCGTCGAGTCTGTCACCAGGAAACCGAGTGGGTCGTGCTCCACGTGCTCCCGATGATCGAAGAACTGGACGTTCGGCTGAAACCCGATGAAGACGAACAGGCCGGTGACCTTCAGCGGCCGGCTCTGGCCGGTCACGACGTCCTTCAACGTGATCTCTTTCACCTGGCCATCCTCACCTTTGACCTCGGTGACGATCGTGTTGGTGATCAGCTCGACCTTCGGATGCTGGCGTGCCGCCTCAACCAGAATGGCCTGGGCGCGGAACTGCTCGCGCCGGTGGATGATGTAGACCTTCTTCGCGAAGCGGGTCAGGAACACACCCTCCTCGAGCGCGGCATCACCGCCTCCGACCACAGCCACCTCCTCTTCCTTGAAGAAGGCTCCATCGCAGACGGCGCACTGCGAGACGCCGCGGCCCTGGAACTCAGTCTCGCCCGGGATGCCAAGCTTCAGCGGTTCGCCACCCGCGGTGAGGATGACGAAGTCGGCGGTGTACTCGCCGTCCTCGGTCTGCACTACCTGCTTGTCGCCGCGCCGCTGGATGCCGGTCACGCGCGCGGTCTCCAGGTCGACGCCGAACTTGACGGCCTGGTCGGCCATGCGCTGGGCCAGCTCCGGACCTGTGATGTGATCGAAGCCGGGATAGTCTTCGATGGCCTCGGTGTTGAGCAGCTGTCCACCCGGCGCCCCCCGCTCCAGCACCACGGTCTTGACCCGTGCTCGGCCGGCGTAGAGGGCGGCGGTCAGGCCAGCGGGCCCGGCGCCGATGATGGCGACGTCGTACTGCCGGTTCTTTTCCATCGCTTGCGAATCTCCCATGTTATCTAAGCCCTTTTACTCCTCCAGTATTCCCATATTGACCCCCCGTTGAACAGAGCCGGGTTACGGGCAGTTGCAGCCGAGTAACCCCTAGCGGTATATAACTGCGGAAGCGGATGCGTGAGGACGAGAGAATCGGCGCCGCGGTCGCTTCCTCCGGGAAGATCGTCGCGCTCCCTCACGCCGGCGCCCCCCACGGCCAGGATCACCTGACCTGGGCCTACCAGACGCATGTGACAGCCATCTATCAATACATCTACGGCCGAGTCGGTAACCGCGCGGACGCCGAGGATCTCACCGCCCAGGTGTTCGTGAAGGCGATCAATGGCATGCGGACCGATGTCTCGGTTCCCGAACTGCGCAGCTGGCTCTACCGGGTCGCCCAGACGACGCTCGCTGATCACTGGCGCGAGTATTACGCCGAGGGCGCCGGCGAGCTCGGCGAGGACGTCACCCAGGCGCCCACGCCTCGGGAGAATCCAGAAGCCATCCAGCGGGTGGACTCGCTCCTCGCCACCCTCCCCGAGAGCTACCGGCGGGTCCTGGAACTGCGGTTCCTGCGCGGCTATTCGGTGCGAGAGACCGCGCAGGAGCTCAACCTCAGCGAGACCAACGTCAAGGTGCTGCAGTTCCGGGCGCTCAACCGGGCGGGCCGCGAGCGTGGGAGGCTGTCATGAACGACGATCCCGACCAGCTCGACCGGCACATCGAGGACCTGCTGCAGGACCGCCGTCCTGAACGGACGCCGCTGCCCGACGAAGACGCTCTACGGGCGCGTCAGACGGCCGCCATGCTGCGGGCTGCCAAGCCGGGAGCCGGCCTGCCGTCGAAAGAGTTCCTGGAGCGGATGCAGGGTTCGATTCACGATTGGGTCGGGGAGCGGTCGGCGCAGCCGCAACCGGCTTCGCGCCCAAGCCGCCGCTCACTGCTGTTGACGGCCGCGGGCGGCCTTGCCGCGGGAATCGCGGCCGTGCTCGGGATCCAGCAGGTTACCAGGACAGCGCCAGGCAAGACCGCGGGGCATCTGGTACCCGGCAACGGCACGTGGAAACCGGTCAAGTCCCTTGCAGAACTGCCCGAGGGCACGCCGATTGCCTTCCGTTCGGGAGCGATTGAGGGCTTCCTGATCCGGCAGGGGCAGGAGGTCAAGGGCCTGTCCGCCATCTGCACGCACATGGCCTGCATCCTCAACTACAGCAAGTTCCGGGATCGGTTCGAGTGCCCCTGCCACGGGGCCACCTTTGAGAAGGATGGCCAGCCGACCAACTATGCGAGCCCGCTCTTGCCATTGCCGTCGCTGCAGGTCAAAGTCGAAAAGGGCCAGGTCCAGGTCTTCACCGTCTAACGAAATGGCTCGAATCGCGTGGATCGAGGACAAGGACGCAACGGGTGATCTCGCCGACCTCTACCGTGAGCTGAAGCAAACGTCGACCCGGGGAAACGTCCCTGACATCCTACGGACGATGAGCCTGCGCCCCGACTTCTTGCGCGCCATCGATCAGGCGAGCCGGCTGCATTTCAGTGACGGGGCGCTCAGCCGCGCCGAGCACGAAATGATCGCGTCCTACGTCTCAGCACTTAACCGCTGCCACTATTGACTCAGTAGCCACGCCTGGTTCCTGCAGTTGCAGGGTGAGGAGTACTCGGAAGCTGCGGCGGCGCTGCGTAACGGTGACCTCGACGTTGCCAACCTGACGCCGAAGCACCGGCTGCTCCTGGAATTCGTCGAAACGTTAACCCGGCACGCCTATCGCATCACCGACGAACAGGTCCAGGGATTGCGCGAGGCTGGGTGGACCGACGCGCAGATCGCCGAGGCCGTCTACGACGGTGCGCTCTTCAACCTCTTCGTGCGGCTTGCCGAAGCCTTCGACATCCATCCCGACCCGTCCTACGATGCCGCGGGCATTCCCGGGGTCATTACTGCACCGTAGCGCTGTCCAGCAACTGGGCAACCACTGACGAGCTCGGCTCGTCCAGCACGAAGATGAAGTCGTAGTATCGGGCGGTCGTCGTAATCCTGACCTCGTGGACGAGCGCCGGACGAGATCTGTGGCGGGAAGGTCGCCAACAAGTACCTGCTCGGTGGGACGCGCCGTCCAGGTGGACCGGCTGGGCAGGCCGGCCGGCACCAGTGTCTGCCCCGGCCTTTGGTCCCAGGTGCCACTGTGTACGTAGAGCAGCGCCAGTAGTTCGTTCTTGTAGCGCGCCTCCGCCTTCCCCGGTGCCACCGACTGGAGCTGATACCCGGCAGGCAGCCAGATCTTCAGTGCGTCCGTCGAGGCCGGGCTAATTGGGTAGGTCGTCGTGTAGCGGCCGCTGAGCCAACCGTCCCGCCCGTCGTTCAGGTGAATTCGATACCAAAGGCCATCGGCATTGCCCTGTTGCTCCTGGACGCTCACCTGCGTTCCGGTCGCCAACGTCGTTAGGCGAGTCGCCGAAGACGAGGGCGCGGCCCGAACGTTGACCCCGTCCGAAGCATGGATCCAGGCACTTCGCGGGATCGTCAGGGGTTGTTCGATCCTGCGGACCACGACGTCTGGGCACGCGCCACCAGCGGATCGGGTCACCAGCTCGCTCGAGGTGTGCGAGCCGGATAACGACAGGGCGACGCGATGGTCCCAGGGCCGAACCACGGCTAGTCCGACCTCGGCGCCGACCAGGGCCATGACCAGGCCCCAGGTGGCCACCTCGAGCTTTGTCACGATCCTAGCCGCGTCCTGGGTTGTCGGGTGTTGCCGTCACGGTGGCCGCGTTTGACTGCTGGGCGGTGACGTTGTCGATCGAACACATCACGGTGGTGGTCGCGTTGTACGTCACGTCCGGTACGACCTGAGCCTGGCAACTTCCGAGCACCTGTCGAGAGGCCGTGTCCACCATGGTGAAGGTGATGGTGGATGGCGCCTGGGCATGGAGTAGCCCGCCGAGATTCTTGAGCAGAGCCGAGACGACGCACGGGGAGCCGCATCCCGAGGTGTCGACCGAGACGACCGTGTAGATAGGCGGCAGCGTCGTGAGATTCGAGAAGTCGATCACATCGGCAGGCGCCGAGATTCGGAAGTCGCTGTTGTAATTCACGAACCGAAGGTCGGCGTCGCGAATGCCATCAACGACAACCCCGTGTTTCAGGCGCACGCGTAGCACCCGATAAGGCGCCTGCGCGCTGATGAACACATCGCCGCGTGCGCCGGACAGCTCGACGGCATCGATGCCATCCACCGACACGTGGTCGGTGCGCTGCGTCGCCGCCTGCCCGAGGAAGGTCGACCTGAAGGCATTACCATCGGTCAGGTCAGCCAGCTGCGGGACCTGGCCGGCCGAGCCTTTCCACCAGCCATTCCCCGCCGCCTTGACAAAGCTTCGAGAAACAATGTCGCTGCCCATGTGCGCTGACAGAAATTGCTGCCCGCGAAAATAGGCGGTATTTCCAAGGATGATCGCCTCGAGCCTGACATCGGACGTCGTGACCGTGACATGCCTGGAGCCTGGCCGGGTCAGCTGCAGGTCGACGGACCACTGGTTACTTCCTTCGCTGTACGAGCCGGTGATCTCGAAGCTGTCGGCCGCGACGAGGGTGCCGGCGGCGCCAGTCTCGAGACTGCGCGTCGTCGGCAGGTCGAGACCGAACGGAAGATCGCATGCGGAGAGCGAGGCGACGACAACGAGTCCGACCAGCCAGGGCTGGGCCCGGTGCCATGCCTGCGACAGGGAGCGGAATGCTAACACGGCCTTGGTCGTGTAACGCGTTGTGCCTTCCGACCGTTACTCAGCCGTGAGCGCCACACGCCGAGCGGTTCGCCTCTTCGGCCGCGAATATGCGGCCATCCCCCCCAGTATCCGCGACCCGCGGATGCACGTCGCCGCCGTTCTGGTGACGCTCCAGGTGCTGGGCCAGACGGTGCTCGGCTTCCGGCTCTCGGTGGCGCAGATTCTCATCTGTCTCGCAACCGGTGCCCTGATCGAGTTCGTCGTCGCCTTCTTCAAGGACAGCGCCATCATGTGGCCGGCGAGCGGGTTGCTGACCGGCAACAGCACGGCCTTCATCCTGCGAACGCCCGGCACGCTTCACGGCCAATGGTGGAGCACGCATGGCATCTGGATCTTTGTCGGCGTGGTGGCCGTCTCGATGGCCTCCAAGTACCTGATCCGCTGGCGTGGGCGGCACATCTTCAACCCCTCGAACCTTGGCCTGGTTATCGCCTTCGTCGCGCTGGGCCCCAAGTTCACGGAGCCCCAGGATCTGTGGTGGATCCCGCCCGGGCCGTGGTTGGTTGTGACCTACGCGGTCCTGGTGATCGGGGGGCTGTTGATCGCGTGGGAACTGCGATTGCTCGGCCTCGAGCTGGCCTTCATGGTTGGGTTTGCGGCATTTACCGCCGTGGCACTTGCTCTGGTGCCCGACCATTGCATGATCGCCAGCTGGCACGTCGCCCCAATGTGCGGACGTGAACTCTGGCAGATCCTGGTCACATCGCCCGAACTGCTGGTCTTCGGTCTCTTCATGATCCCGGACCCCAGAACGGTTCCCGACGGCGCAGTGGCGCGTGTGGCGTTCGGCATTCTCGTCGCCATCCTGGCGGTGCTGCTGATTGGCCCGACCACGCTCGAGTTCTGGACCAAGACGGCGATCCTGGCAAGCCTCGTGATCGCTTGTGCCCTGCGCTTTGCGCTGGCGCGCTTCCTGTCCCCACTCGAAGCCAGGGACCGGCAGCGGGCTGGGAGGCGTCGCTTGAGCTGGCGGCTGCCGGCCGCGCTCGCGGTCGCACTGCTATTGGCGGGCACGCTTCCGGTGGCTGCCGATCTATCTACCCACAACCCTGAGCCGGCCGCCGGGCTCGCCGATGGATCAACGCCAACCCTCACGCTCACGGTTGGGGCCGGCCCCGCTATCGGCGGCTGGGTCTCGAGCTCCGCAGCCGGCGCCCTGCCGCCGCCAAGAAATTCGGGGCCGGCCTCCGCATCGGCACCGCTGTGGATCCTGCCGGCGATTCCAGATGTCACCGTTGCGGCGAATGTGGTCGCGTTCGATCAGTCCGCCCCAAAGAACGCGACGAGGATGGCTCATGATGCGGTACTCGATCTCATCATCGAATCCGAGGCGCGCCGCGCTCACGACCTGGCACTGGCGGAAACTGGGGCGATAGGCGACGGGCTCAAGGAATTCACCGACGTCATCAAAGGCGATATCGCCGGCGGAAAGATCATCCAGAAGACCTACAGTTTCGACACGGTCAGCCTCAACCTCTTTCTCCCGAAGTTCAGCAGCCAGGCATCCAGGCTGGTTGGCGTCACCCTGAAGGGAACAAGCACCTTCATCACGAGGGACGCGTCGGGAAATGTGCTCTCGCAGAGCAGCACGCCCTATTCCAAGAGCTGGGGGCTGGATGTTTCCGCAAACGTCAATCATCAGGTCATCATCAACGACTACACCGACCTGGCCCCCGCCCCTTAGCCAGCGGGTCTACTCGGCGGGCAGATTCCGTTCCAGCTTCAGGACGATATCCCGTAAGCGTGAGATTGGCTCAGTTTTCAGGACGAGCTCGTCGGCGCCCGCGTCTCTCGTTTCGTCCGCGGTTACTCGCTGGCCTGTGTAAACGATGATCCTCAACTGTCGAAACCCGCTTTCTCGGAGTCGCCGGGTCAGGGAGAAACCATCGAGCGCAGGCATCCCCAGGTCCGTCACCAGGATGGCTGGACGGCGGGCAGAAACAATGTCCCAGGCTTTCTCGCCGTCCTCCGCCTCTAACACAGCGTGGTGATCGCGTTCGAACAGGTGCCGAAGCATCTGGCGGACATGGAGATCATCATCGACAATTAGGATCAGCGCGCTCGGTCGAGTCTTCCACCGCGCCTCCGGCTTACCTCTTTTCATACTAATTTAGCGCGGTTGTCCCAGCCAGCTTTTCCGCCCTTCCAACCAGGCTGCAATTTCCGAGCCGGCCATCGGGCGTGCAACGAAGAATCCTTGGAGGAAGTCGCAGTTGAGATCCCCAAGCGCTTCCGCGGTCTGGGTATTGTTCACGCCCTCCGCTACGACCTTTAGGCCCATGCGGTGACCGAGGTCGATGGTGGAACGCACAATCGCGGCGTCGTCCTGGTTGGTGACCATGTCGGTCACGAACGAGCGGTCGATCTTCACCTCAGAAAGCGGCAGGTTCCTCAAGTACGTCAACGTCGAATAGCCGGTGCCGAAATCGTCGACGGCCAGCCGGACGCCCAGGCTGTGGAGGAGGCGGAGAGCTTCGAAGTCCTGGGTGGAAAGCGTTGTGCGCTCGGTGATCTCGAGAATCAACTTCGCTGGCGGGATCGACCAGGCCTGAAGCAAGCCGCTGATGGTCTCCGCGAGCTCCACATCGAGCAGATTCCTGGCGGACAGATTGACGGCGACGGCCAGGTCGATTCCCGCCGCGTGCCAGGTGTGCGCTTGCCTCAGCGCCTCGTTCAGCACCCACCGCGTCAACGGATGGATCAATTCGGTCTGCTCGGCCGCCGGGACAAAGTCATTTGGCAACAGGAGGCCATGCCTCGGATGGCCCCAGCGCACGAGTGCCTCGACACTGTCGGGCACGCCGGTGCGCAGGTCGACGATCGGCTGGTAGTGGAGCAGCAGTTCGAGCTGATCGATGGCGGCTCCCAGGGCGGCGATCAGAGGAGGTCGGACCGGCGGGTACGCGCCGTGGTCGGCGGCGTAAACGCTATAGCCGGTTCGGGCGCGCTTCGCCACGTACATGGCAATGTCGGCATGCCGGGCCAGAGTGGTGGCGTCTTCGCCGTGGTCCGGGTAGATCGCGATCCCAATGCTCGCCCCGATGTCGACGGTATGCTCTCCGAGCTGAAAGGGTGCCTCGACCGCCTGGAGGACCTTTTCCGCGATCAGGATCGCGCGAGGCGTATCCGTAGCTCCAGCCGGCAGAACGGCAAATTCGTCTCCACCGAGGCGGCCGACCGCATCCGCTTTGCGGAGGACTCTTCGGAGGCGTCGCGCAACCTCCTGGAGAACGCGATCGCCCTGGTGGTGACCGAGCGTGTCGTTGACTTCCTTGAAGCCATTCAGGTCGAGGACAAGGAGTGCCTTCGCCTGACGTTCACGGTGAGCGGCGAGCACCGCTTGCCCGAGCCGGTCCACGACGAAGGTGCGATTTGGAAGTCCGGTGAGACTGTCGTGGAGCGCCTGGTACTCGAGCGCTTCTGTCAGGGCTTTCCGCTCGGTGATATCGCGCAAGAGCCCGATATAAAGGCGGCCGTTGCCAAGCCGCACCTGGTTGACGCTGAACTCCAGCGGGAACACGGATGCGTCTTTTCGCCGGCCTTGCGTCTCGTAAGCCGCCGAGGTGGCGTGCCGTGTTCCCGGCCGCAGGGTGTTCCTGAGCTGGGGGATGAAGTCGGCATGGTGGGATTCGGCAATCAAGAGCTTGAGGTCATGCCCGATGACCTCGCCCGCTTCGTAGCCAAACAGCCGCTGGGCAGCGGGATTGAATGACTCGATACGTCCCTCGTCATCGAAGGTAATCAGGCCGTCGACAACGTTGTCGAGCACTGCCCGAATGCGCTGGCCGCTTGCGCGCATCGCCTCCTCGGATCGCTTTCGCTGGATAAGGCTGCCGAGGTCGCGCGCGAGTTCGTCGAGTCGCTCGAGGCGAAAACGGTCGAGACGGATGCGCCGCCGGCTAAAGAAGGCCAGCACGCCAACGATGTCCGAGCCCTGCCGGATCGCGAACGCACCGCCGCTGCGCAATTTGGCGCCGGCGACTACCTCGCTGGGACTCGCCTTGCTGTCCCGGCGCAGGTCCGCGGCCCAGTACGGCGTCCCCGTTTTCCATACGAGGCCAAGGATGCCTCTGCCTCGCACGACCTTGTTCTCGCGTCGCAGAGCGGTGAATCGCTCGAGCTCCGGCGATGGCCGCTGCCAGCCATGTTCCCAGCGAAGGACATCAGCATCCCTATCAACGACCCAGAACTCGCCGATATCCCAACCGAGCTCGTCACAGATGCCCTGTAGCATGCGGGGTGCCGCTTCCGCCCAGGTTGGTGCAGTGGCGAACGGTTCCGTCACGGCGACGCGGAGGCTCGTCGGGAGGACGCCGACGTCGGGTGGCACCAGTTCGCGGACCAGGGAGACGAGAGTGATTTGTTCGCCGGGGCCCTGCGGCGAAGCCAGCATCAGCTCGATAGGCAAGGCGTGGCCGTCGCGATGCATACCCGTCAATTCCATCGCCAGTGGCGGCTGATGCGCCCCGGCGCTTCCCAATCGGTGCACCCGCCGCCGCAGCGTTCTCTACCAGTCGGCCGCCGCCACCATGGTCCAAAGATGCTGTCCGATCGCCTCCGGGGGCGACCATCCAAACATCGTCTCGGCCCGCGAGTTCCAGCCGGTAATGGTGCCCCGCTGGTCGGTCGAGATCACCGCAACTGGTGACATCTCGACGGTCAACTTCAAGTTTGCCTCCAGTTCTTCCAGCATGCGGTGGCGCGCTTGCGCCACCCGTTCCGCTCGGACAGACGAGCCGTACAGGCTCAACAGGCCGGCCATCAGGAGGAGCGCTGGGTCGAGCCGCAGTGCCGCTGCCCCATACCAGGCGGCGTCGAAGGGCGCCTTCGACAGAGCCTGGGCAATCGCCTCAAACCCCAAAAGGATGAGAGCGCCGGTGAGCGCGCCGGCGAATCGGGGATCGCCTCGCCGGCCTAAAGCAAACAGGCCGCCCGCCGTCGCAACGGTGATGGTTTCAACGCCGAGCAAGGCAGTGTTCACGTCGGTGAAGTGCCCGGTAAGGCTCAGCGACCGGAGAATCGGATCGAGCGCCATGGTCACCCCCACGGCCGCCCCCACGGCCGTGAGGGCGACCACGACGACCATCGTCACCGCCCGACGTGGATTCGACAGAGAACCAGGGGGCTGCAGGAGGGCCCAAACGAGTAGAGCTGGCATGGCGATCCGGCCGAAATGGAACAGCAGGCCGCTATCGCGAGCGCCGACCAGGTTTGGTAACAGCAGCCCGGTGAAGCTGAACAGGTGGACTAGCCACAGCGTCGCGACCGTGGCACCGATGCCAACATACGGCAGGGCGCTTCGCTCCTGCCGGACGATAACGTCGATCCCGGCCATGGCGCCGGCCACCAGGACGCTGAGCACGATGGTGCCCTCGACGAGTGGGATGAACCAGGCGAGCATCGTTCCGCCCGGTGGTAAGAAGAGGCCGACGGCTACCCCGATGACGCCGACGGTCGATGCCAGGACCACGGTGAGGTGCGCGCCCAGGAGCGCCACGACCTTACGCGGCAGGCCTCGGAATCCGAGACGTATCCAGTCCCCCATAAACGTCCCGTTATCGAATATCGGACCGGTGGATTACGGTACCGGCCGCAAACGAGTCACGACCAAGAAAGAAAGCTGATACACGCAGAAGGTGGTTACCTGATTGGCTGGGTAACAGGCCCTTACGCCGTTCGTAAGGTTGCTATTCAGCGCCGGGCAGCCGCAAACATGCCAGCGTTACGGCTGTGCAACGACCGCCGATCCAACCCTGAGGTCCTCGGCGCTGAAGTCCCGGCTTATTGCCGGACGATCGCCGGGGCGCGCCCGCGCAGGACGAACTTCTGGATCTTCCCGGTGGCGGTCTTGGGGAGCTCTTCGACGAAGTTGAACCACTGCGGGACTTTGAAGTGGGCCAGTCGCGCTCGCGCGAACTCTCGGAGTTCCGGCTCGGTTGCCGTCAGACCGGTCTTTAGGACCACGAAGGCGCAGGGGGCCTCGCCCCAACGCTCATGCGGAAGACCGACGACGGCAACTTCCTGGATCGCGGGATGACGTAGCAAGCAGCCCTCGACCTCGACCGATGAAATATTCTCGCCGCCGCTGATGATGACGTCTTTGAGCCGGTCGCGGATCTCCGCATAGCCGTCCGGGTGAACGACGGCGGCGTCGCCGGTGTGGAACCAGCCGTTACGGATCGCCTTGTCGGTGGCGTCGGGATCACGATAGTAACC
>WNFD01003078.1_pt1 | contig 16737 bp, 19 predicted proteins | sample 5400491 | NCBI WGS metagenome assembly WNFD01 (sample SAMN13153343, study PRJNA577476) | soil metagenome | isolation source: 120 cm saprolite under Douglas fir tree site 2 hole 2 replicate 2 | place: USA:California | collected 2015-04-18 | reverse complement strand
GTACTACGGCATTCCGTCCAGCTCCTCCCACGCCCTAGTCGGCGGCATCATCGGCGCCGGTGTCGCGAAAGCCGGCGTCAGTAAGCTGGTGGCGAGCGGCGTTCTCAAGACCGCCGCTGCGATCGTGGTATCGCCGCTGTTCGGCTTCGTGCTCGCCATCGCCCTGATGATCGCCGTGTCCTGGATCTTCGCGCGCTCGACCCCGCGGCGCGTGGACCGCTGGTTCCGGCGGCTGCAGTTCGTCTCGGCTGCGCTCTACAGTCTCGGACACGGTGGCAACGACGCGCAAAAAACCATGGGCATCATCTGGATGCTGCTCATCGCATCCGGGCTTTCAGGCGCAAATGAGCCGCTGCCTTTCTGGGTGGTGCTCGCCTGTCAGGCCGCGATGGGCCTAGGGACGCTCTTCGGCGGCTGGCGCATCGTCAAGACCATGGGCATGCGGATCACCAAACTCAAGCCCGTCGGCGGTTTCTGCGCCTCGGCGAGCGGTGCGATGACGCTGTTTCTCGCCACCAGCCTCGGCATTCCGGTGTCCACGACCCACACCATCACCGGCTCGATCATCGGCGTGGGCTCGACGCAGAAGCTCTCCGCGGTACGCTGGGGCGTGGCCGGCAACATCATCTGGGCGTGGATCTTCACCATCCCGGGCTCGGCGTTCATCGCCGGCGTGGCCTGGTTGCTGGGAACAGAATATTTTTAAATGTCAGTGCGCCTGCACGCCATCGAGACCGACATCACGCGGCTCGCGGTGGACGCCATCGTCAACGCGGCGAACACCAGCTTGCTCGGCGGCGGCGGGGTCGACGGCGCAATCCACCGCGCCGCGGGGCCGGAATTGCTGCGCGAGTGCCGGACGCTCGGCGGCTGCGCCACCGGCGACGCGAAGATCACCCGCGGCTATCGGTTGGCCGCAAAGCACGTGATCCACACCGTCGGCCCCGTCTGGAACGGCGGAGCGAGCGGCGAGCCGGAGCTGCTCGCTTCCTGCTACCGCCGCAGCCTCGAGCTCGCTCTCGCGCACGCGATCCACACCCTCGCCTTTCCAGCCATCAGTTGCGGCGTCTACGGCTATCCGATGGAGCGAGCCGCCAAGATTGCCGTGCGCGAATGCTGCCGGTTTACGCAGGAGCACGGTGCGATCGAGAGAATAACGTTTGCGCTTTTCGGCGCCGCCGCGCTCGCGATCTACCAAGCGGAGCTCGCGCAACCGATGCCGTGAGAAAATGAACGGTCATGGCCCGTTGGCAGCCTTCGACTCTGGCGCGCTATCTCTTCGTGGCGTATGTGCTGCTCGTCGTCTACGCGAGCCTGCATCCGTTCTCCGGCTGGCGCGACCGGGGCCTGCCGCCGTTTGCCTTCCTCACGGCTCCGTTCTCCCGTCCCATCCTGGTATTCGACGTCGTCGCGAACATCATCGGCTACATGCCGCTCGGCTTTCTTGCCGTGTTGGCGGTGTATCCCTGGCTGCGCCGCAGTTACGCTTTTGGTTTCGGCCTCGCCTGCTCGGTCATCTTGAGCTTCGCGCTCGAGTCGCTGCAGCTCTACCTGCCTACGCGCGCGTCCTCGAACCTCGACCTGCTCGCCAATACCGTGGGCGGCGCGGCCGGCGCCCTCGCCGCCCTCGCCACGACTCGCCCTTTGATGGACGCCGAAGGACTGCAGCACCTGCGCAACCGACTGTTCCTTCCGGGGCGCCGGACCGATCTCGGGCTGGTGCTGCTCGGGCTGTGGCTATTCGCGCAGCTCAGTCCCGAAACGCTGCTCTTTGGCACCGGCGATCTGCGCGATTTATTCAAGACACCCTCGGGCAAGCTCTACCCCGCCGAGGTATTCCTGCGCGTGGAGGCCGGAGTCGCCTGCGCCAACGGCCTGGCGGCGGGATTGCTCGCTTTGTGCCTCATCGCGCGCAACCAGCCGGCGCGGGGAGTGGTCGTGATCTTTCTGGCCGCGGCGCTGGCCGTGCACACGTTCGGATTCGGACTGCTCGTCAGCTCCCAGGACATCCTCTCCTGGGTGACGCCCGGAGCCCTCTATGGCGTGGCTGCAGCAATCCTGCTGCTGCTCGTCGTCGCAGGGATGCCGCGCACCACGCAGCTTGCGCTCATGGGCTTTGCGCTGATGGCGGCGACGGCCCTCGTCAATCTCGCCCCCGCCAATCCCTACATGACGGCCTCTTTCGCACTCTGGCAACAGGGGCATTTTCTCAATTTCAACGGCGCGACGCGCGTCGTTTCCGCCGTGTGGCCGTTTGCGGCGATGGTCTACCTGGTTCTGCTCGCCGCCGACCGCGGACAGGTGAGGGAGTAGGAAGCGCGCCCGGGGACGCCCGCCTGTCGCAGTATAATTAGCGTGACGCTCGTCGAGCGGCGCGTGCGCGACTCAGAAGCCACTGCTTCCGGTATCGCGCGCCGCTCAACTCGCTTGCTGAACACACCCGGAACTTGTGATGAGCTACTACGAAAGACACGTTTTTTTCTGCTGCAACCAGCGCCAGAACGGCGAGACCTGCTGCAACGACAAAGGCTCAAGCGGCATGCGTGACTACGCGAAAAAGCGGGTCAAGGAGTTGGGCCTCGCCGGTCCAGGGAAAGTGCGGGTGAATCAGGCCGGGTGCCTGGACCGCTGCGAGGAAGGGCCGTGCGTCGTGGTGTACCCCGAAGGGGTCTGGTACACCTACGTCGATCGCGCCGATATCGACGAGATCATCGAGGAGCACCTCAAGGCCGGCCGGCTGGTCGAGCGCCTGCGCATATGAGCGGGGCGCTCGAGCGCATCTTCATCGACGGTGCGGCGGGCAGGATCGAGACGGTTCTCGAGCGTCCTGCGGGTGCACCGCGCGGCGCGGCGCTCGTCGCCCATCCGCACCCTCTCTACGGAGGGACGCTCGACAACAAGGTCGTGCAGACTCTCGCGAGAACCTTCGTCGAGCTGGGCTACGTGGCGCTGCGCCCCAATTTTCGCGGCGTCGGCGCCTCCGAGGGCGTGCATGACGAAGGCAGGGGCGAAACCGAAGACCTGCTCCGCGTCGCCGCGCACGCCAAGGAGGCGTTCGGCGATTCGCCCCTCGTGCTCGCGGGTTTTTCCTTCGGCGCCGCGGTCCAGACGCAGGTGGCGCAGCGCGTGAGCCCGCACCGTGTCGTGCTCGTGGCTGTCGCCGTGGGCCGCTTTCCCTCGGAATCCGTGCCCGGCGACTCGATCGTGATCCACGGCGAGCGGGACGAGACTGTGGCCCTTGCGAAGGTGTTCGACTGGGCGCGGCCGCAGGAATTGCCGGTCGTGGTCATCCCTGGCGCCGATCATTTCTTCCATTTGCGCCTGAACGTCATCAAGAACATCGTAAAAGGTTCATGGCGGTACTAGCCGCGCACAATCTGCGCAAGTTCTACGGCGGCGCGGAGGTGGTCGCCGGCGTGAGCTTCGGCATCCAGGCAGGCGAATGCTTCGGGCTGCTCGGTCCCAACGGCGCCGGCAAGACCACCACCTTGAGGCTGTGTCTAGGCCTCACCGATCCCGACGGCGGCTCGGTCGAGCTGATGCAGCGCCCTGTGCCCGGTGAAGCCCGACCCGCCCGCGCGCGCGTGGGAGTGGTGCCGCAGATGGACAACCTCGATCCCGATTTCACCGTCAGCGAAAACTTGCTCGTCTACGGCCGTTACTTCGGCCTCTCCGAGCGCGCCATCCGGGCGCGCATCCCCCAGCTGCTCGACTTCGCGGGCCTGACAGCGCGCGCCGCGTCGCAAATTCAGACGCTCTCAGGTGGAATGAAACGTCGCCTCACCCTGGCGCGCGCGCTCATCAACGATCCCGACCTGATCTTCATGGACGAACCGACCACGGGGCTCGATCCGCAGGCGCGCCATCTGATCTGGGAGCGGTTGAAACAACTCCTCGCCGGAGGGAAAACCATCGTGCTCACCACGCATTTCATGGAGGAGGCCGAGCGGCTGTGCGCGCGGCTCGCCATCATGGACCGCGGGCGCTTCATCACCGAGGGAAGCCCGCGCGAGCTCATCCTCCGCCACATCGAGCCGCACGTGATCGAGGCGCACGGCGACGGCGTCATGGATTGGACCGATCACGAGGCGAGAAAGCTCGCCTCGCGCCTGGAGAAAAGCGGCGACACGGTGTTCTGCTACGCCGCCGATCCGGCCCCGTTGCTCGCCAGTCTCGCGAACCGAGGGGAACTGCGCTACCTGCACCGGCCGGCCAACCTGGAAGACGTGTTCCTGAAACTCACCGGCAGGGAACTGCGCGACTGATGAGCGTTTTTGCCCCGCCTTCGATGAGCCCGCGCTTTCTGCCGGTGTGGCGCAGGAACCTTCTCGTGTGGCGCAAGCTCGCGATTCCCTCCATTCTCGGCAATCTCGCCGACCCCCTGATCTACGTGCTCGGCCTCGGGTACGGCCTGGGTTCGATGCTGCCCGAGGTCGGCGGCGTACCTTACATCGCGTTCCTCGCCGCGGGAATGGTGTGCTCGAGCACGATGAACAGCGCCACGTTCGAATCCATGTACTCGGCCTTCTCCCGCATGCATGTACAGCGCACCTGGGACGCCATCATGAACGCCCCGGTCGACCTCGATGACGTCGTGCTCGCCGAACTCGCCTGGGCGGCGAGCAAGAGCGTGCTCTCGGGCGTGGCGATTCTCGCCGTCGTGTGGCTGCTCGGCCTGTCGGGCTCGGTCCTGTCTCTCTGGGTGATCGCGCTCCTGCCGCTCATCGGCCTCACTTTCGGCGCGCTCGCCCTCGCGGTCACGGCAATGGCGCGCAGCTACGACTTTTTCATGTACTACTTCACGCTGCTGATCACACCGATGAATCTTTTGTGCGGGGTGTTCTTTCCGGTGGAGCAGCTGCCTGCGGCCTTTCAGGCGATCGCCGCGTTTCTTCCGCTCACGCACGCGGTGGCGATCGCGCGTCCGCTTCTGCTCGGCCAGATTCCGTCGGACGCGGTCTTGCACGTGCTCGTGCTGCTTGCCTACGCCGCGGCCGGGTTCTATGCTGCAACGGTCCTTTTCCGCAGGCGGTTGCTCAAATAGCGATGCTCTGGATCAAGGCGCTGCATATCATTTTCATGGTGATTTGGTTCGCCGGGCTGTTCTACCTGCCGCGCCTGTTCGTCTATCACGCGATGGCCGAGGATGCGGCGAGCCGGGAACGGTTCAAGATCATGGAGCGCAAGCTCTACTGGGGGATCATGGCGCCGGGCGCGGTCCTGACCCTCGTCTTCGGTATGTGGCTGTGGCTCGGCTACGGCTTCACGGGTGCCTGGCTCTACGCCAAGCTCGGCGTCGTCGTCCTGCTGGTCGCCTACCATCTGTACTGCGGCAAGCTGCTTTCCGATTTTGCGCACGACCGAAATACAAGATCGCACCTATGGTACCGCTGGTTCAACGAGGTGCCGATAGGTTTTCTGGCGGCCGCGGTCGTTCTGGCCGTGGTGAAGCCGTTCTAGCCGCACATCGCTTCGGCCGGCCGCCTACGTTGTGCGGCAGGGCGGCCCGCCCGGATTTCCCCTTTTTCGACAATCTGCTAATCTTGGCATGCTCGTTGCATACGATTTCCCCGAAATGAACGCGAAAAACATCACATTGAGACCCGGACGGCCAACCGATGCCGCCAAGATCGCCGCGATGTCGCGCGACCTGATCGAGACGGGCCTCGGCTGGTCCTGGGGATCCGACCGCGTTGCGCGCTCGATCGCAAACAAGGACACGTTCACGCTGCTCGCCTGCGACCGCGACCGCGTCGTCGCTTTTGCCATCATATATTTCGGCGACGAGCACGCCCATCTGAATTTGCTCGCGGTGCGGCCTTCCCATCAGAGACTGGGCATCGGACGACGCATGGTCGAATGGCTGACCGAGTCCGCCTTCGCCGCCGGGATCGCCACGATTCACCTCGAGCTGCGCGCGGCCAACTACACCGCGCGCAGCTTCTACCGATCGCTCGGCTTCACCGAGTCAGCCTACATCCCGGGTTACTACCGCGGCCGCGAAATGGCGCTGCGCATGATGCGGGTGCTGCGCAGGCCGGGCGTACCGCTGCCCGCCTGGGCCGCGCCGAAGTTGCCGAAGAGCTGACGCCTTCGCGGCAGGATACGCGGCGCGACAGGATCGCCCGACATGCGCGGCGCGGTGCTTGCTCTCACTGCCGGTCTCATGGCGAATGCCGCTCTCGCGGTCCCCGGACTCGAGCCCGGCGTATCGCGCGAGCTCGCGCAATGGCGTGCAAAATACTACCGCGACGTCCGATATGCGCTGGCGATCAGCGTCACCGCCGGCGCGACGAAACTCGCCGGGACGGCGACGGTCGAGGTCACGCTTGGGCGTAGCGTGCCCGATCTGGTGCTCGACTGGCGACCCTCGCCGGGCGCCTCGGGCGTAGGGCAGCTGCGCGTCAACGGCAAGCCCACCAAGGCGAAGCTCGAGCGGGAACACCTGATCGTTCCCGCGCGGCTGCTCCGGCCGGGAAGGAACCGTATAACGCTCTCCTTCGAATCGCCGATCGCCTTGTCCGGCAGCGCCGTGACGCGCTACGTGGACCGCGAAGACGGCTCCGAGTACGTCTATACGCTTTTCGTTCCTTCGGATGCGAGCAGCGCTTTCCCCTGCTTCGACCAGCCGGACCTCAAAGCGCGTTTCAGCCTCGAGCTGGTCGTTCCGCGCGCATGGACCGCCGTCGGAAACGCTCCGATCGCGGCAACGGAGGACGTGTCGAACAGCCTGCGCCGGTTTCGATTCGCCGCGACCCCGCCGATCAGCACGTATCTCTTCGCCTTTGCCGCCGGGCCGTTCGCGGAGGTTCAGGCTCCCGCCTCGCCTCAATCCTCTCCCGCAGGGCGCAAGACGGCGCGAGCGCAGCAAGCCGCCAAAGGGCGTCCGGGTTCTCCCGCCAAGGAAAAGGCAGTCGAAACCAAGCTGTTCGTTCGCAAGTCGCAGCTCGCGCGTGCCCGGACGGAGGCCCCCGAGGTGTTGCGGCTCAATCGCGAGTCGCTGCGCTGGTTCGAGCGCTACTTCGATTCGCGCTTTCCGTTTCCCAAGTACGACCTGGTGCTCGTCCCTGAGTTCGCTTACGGAGGCATGGAGCACGCCGGGGCGACCTTCTTACGCGAGGAGGCAGTGCTGTTTCCGTCCACGCCGAACGAAACGGACATCCTCTCGCGCGCGCAGCTCCTGTTCCATGAGACCTCGCACCAGTGGTTCGGCGATTCTGTGACCATGCGCTGGTTCGACGATCTGTGGCTGAAGGAAGGGTTCGCCAATTTCATGGCGGCCAAGGCGGCCGAAGCGCTGCTCCCTGCGCATTCGGTCTGGAACGCCTTCCACGCGCTCAAGACCGCCGCCTACCGGACCGACGTCACGCAGGGGACGACGCCGATCTACCGGCCGCTCTCGAATCTTTCCGGGGCGAAATCCGCTTACGGCAACATCGTCTACGGGAAGGCGCCGGCGGTGTTGCGCCAGGCCGAGTTCTACGTCGGCGCGTCGGTCTTCCGCCGGGCGGTGCGTCAGTTCCTGAAAGGACACGCCTACGCGGCCGCCGATTGGAGCGACCTCGTCGCCGCGCTCGAGCGTGCCTCCGGCCGCAAGCTGAAGCGCTGGGCTGAAGCCTGGGTCAAGCGGCGCGGCATGCCGGAGGTGCGCCTCGCCTGGGACACCGATCGCGAAGGGCGGCCGAGGAACACGGTCCTGGAGCAGCACAACGTGCTCAATGAAGGCGGAACTTGGCCGATGAAGCTGAGAGTGTTCGCCTTGTCCGAGAGCGGGCTTCCCCGCTCGGCCGATGCCTTGCTGCGGGGCGAGAGCACGAGCGTTCGCGCAATCGACGGCATGCCGGAGATCGATTTCGCGTTCGCGAATTTCGGGGATTACGGCTACGGGCGCTTCCTGCTCGACCCGTCGAGCCGCGAGGCGGTGCTCGCGCGCCCGGAAATCGTGCAGGGCGATCTGCTGCGCGCGCTCGTCTTCGGTTCGCTCTGGGAATCGGTGCGGGACGCCGAGCTTGCGCCCCTCGACTATCTCGACCTCGTCGTTCGCGTCGCCCCGGTCGAGCGGGACCCGGTGACGCTTGCCGGCCTGCTGCAACGCGCGCAGGTCGCCTTTCTCCACTATGCGTCGGATTCGCAGCGAGACGCTCTGGCGGAACGCTTCGAGCAACTTCTCGTGGAGGGGATGCTGCACGCGGACACGCCGGGACGTCGCATCACTTTCCTCAGGACGTTCACGGCGAGCGCCTGGTCGGAGAACGGCCGCTCCCGGCTCAAATCGCTCCTCGCGAACGCGCTGGAGATCCCCGGGGTGAAGCTCAGCTCGCGCGACCGCTTCCGCGCAATCGCGCGGCTGCTCGCGCTCGACGACCCGGAGGCGAAGGCGTTGCTCTCCGCGCAGATCGCCGCCGATTCCGGAGACGACGGCCGCCGCTACGCCTTCGCCGCCGCCGCTGCCGAGCGCAGCGCCGAGGCGAAGCGCGCCTACTTCGAGCGTTTCTTCAACGAGCAGGGTCTGCCCGAGAGCTGGATCGATGCGGCGCTCGGGCCCTTCAACGGGGTCGAGCACGCCGAGCTGACCCAGCCCTACCTCGATCTCGCGCTCGCCGCCTTGCCCGAATTCAAGCGCACGCGCAAGATCTTCTTCGTCAATAACTGGCTGGCCGCCTTCGTCGGCGGACAGCTGGACGCCGCCGCCCTCGAACAAGTGGAGAGCTTCGCAAGCCAGCCTGAGCTCGAACCCGACCTGAAGCTCCAGCTCCTCGAAGCGATGGACGGCCTCGCGCGCACCGTCAAGATCCGAGCGAGGTTTGCCAGGCTCTTGCCGTGACCAAGTCGGCAATCTCGCGGAGGCGCCTCCTGCGCGGGGGTCAATCCAGCGCGCCGGCGGCGTAGGCGCGTTCGATTTCGGTGCGGAATTTCTCCTGCACCCGTTCGCGTTTGACCTTGAGGGTCGGCGTAAGCAGCCCGTTCTCGACCGTCCAGGGTTCGCGAGTCGCCACCACGCGCCGCACCCGGATGTAACCCGGAAATCCCTTCAAGCGTTCGTTGGCGCGCTGGATGAGGCGCCTTTCGTCGGTCTCCCGAGTCACCGCGACGAGCGTCAGGAACGGCCGCCCCTCGCCGATCAGGACGCCTTGCTCGAATACTCCATCCCCGAGGATGGCGAGTTCCACGTCCTGCGGCGGAAGCTTTTCGCCGTTCGAGAGGACGAGCACGTCTTTCAGGCGCCCGCGTATGAAGATCCTGCCGTCCCGGATTTCCGCAAGATCGCCGGTATGCAGCCACCCCTCGCGGTCCAGCGATTTCGCGCTGGCCTCGGGATTTTTCCAATAGCCCTTCATGATGCTCGGGCCCCTTGCAAGCAGCTCGCCGCCCGCGGCGATTCGCACCTCGACGTTGTCGAGCGGCATGCCAACCGATTCCGGGACGTTGCTCTCAGGCCGATTCACCGAGATCACCGGAGAGGCCTCGGTCATTCCGTATCCCTGGAGAACCGGCATCCCGAGCCCCAGGAACAGCCACGCAATCGCGGGATCGAGCGGGGCGCCGCCGAGCACGGCGAACCTCATCCTGCCGCCCAGCCTCGCCAGCACCGGTCCGGCGACGCGCTCGCGCAGCAGAGCCAGAAAGATCCGATCCAACAGACCCGCTTCGCGGCGTTCGGCGCGCCCTCCCGCCGCGACCACCAGATCGAAAAGGCGCTTCTTCGCCGGAGATCTGGCGAGCGCCTCGTTGAGGCGCGCGGCGAATTTTTCGAACACGCGCGGCACCGCAAACATCACCATCGGGCGCTCGCTCGCGAGGTCTTCCGCGAGCTGCGAGACCGAGCGGGCGTAAGCGACTTTCGCGCCGATCGAGAGCGGCAGGTAGTAGCCGCCGGTGCGCTCGAACATGTGCGAAAGAGGAAGCAGGGAAAGAAATACATCGTCGCTCCGCGCGAGGCGCAGGCGCTCGCAGGCGGCGACGTTGGCGAGAATGTTGCCGTGCGTGAGCATCACGCCCTTCGGCCTGCCTGCGGTGCCCGAGGTGTAGCAAATCGTGGCAAGGGCGTCGTCTTCGAGCGGCGCGACTTCGAACGCGGGCGCCTGCCGCGGGAGCGCCGCCTCGACCGCGTCATGACCGCTGCCCGGATCGGCGGTGAGGCATAGCACGCGCGGCAGGGACGTGGCCACGCCCTGCAGCGCGTGGGCCATGCGGCTGCTCTCCGCGACGAGCAGGCGAGCGCCGCTGTTCTCCAGGCACCAGGCGACGTTTTCCGGGTTGTCGTCCGCATAGAGCGGCACGACGACCAGGCCGAGACCGAGCGCACCCTGGTCGGCTGCGACCCAGTGGATGCCGTTTTTCAGACACAACGCGACGCGGTCGCCCGGCGCCAAGCCCTCGGCGCGCAGAAACGCCTGCCAGCGCGCGGCGTACGCGGCGATTTCGCGCGCGGAGATATCGCGCCAGCCGCCCTCGAGGAACTGGCGGTAGAGGATTCGCTCGGGCGTGGCAAGCCGTGCTTTGAGAAGACCTGCGATGTTGGCCATGGCGAGGCTGTGCTAGGCTCCGGTCCCGTCGGTGAAGCCTCTCGAGTCCATCATGCTGAATCCGCCGTGAGCCTGCAAGCCTTCTTTGCCTCCTGCCCGAGGGGCCTCGAATCGCTCCTCGCCGAGGAGCTCCGCCAGCTCGGCGCGAAGAAACCCGAGCCCGTTCCGGGCGGGGTCGCATTCGAGGGCGAAATCCTGACCTGTTACCGAGCCAACCTCGAGTCACGGCTCGCCACGCGCGTCCTGATGCGGCTTGCCCGCTCGCCGTACCGCGGAGAAGAGGACGTATACGAAGCGGCTCTCGCGGTGAAGTGGCCCGAATGGTTCAGCGAGACGCAAAGCATTCGCGTCGACGTCAACGCGATACGCTCCCCGCTGAAGAGCCTCGAATTCGCGACTTTGCGAATCAAGGACGCGGTGTGCGATCGGTTCCGCGCCGACCGCGGGCGGCGGCCCGACGTGGACACGCGCTCCCCCGAGGTGCGCATCCAGGCTTTCCTCGACAAGACGGCCGTCACTCTCTACCTGGACACTTCCGGCGAACCGCTCAACAAACGCGGCTACCGCAGGGATGCGGGCGAGGCCCCTCTGAAGGAGAACCTTGCCGCCGGCATCGTGCGGCTCACCGGCTGGAACTCAGGGGAGCCCCTCCTCGATCCCATGTGTGGCAGCGGGACGCTCGTCGTCGAGGCGGCGATGATGGCGCTCGCGATCCCGCCGGGACACGCGCGCGGGTTCGGCTTCGAGCGCCTCGCCGGATTCGGTCTCAAGCGGTGGAACGAGGTGCGCGACGCAGCGCTCGCTCGCCGCAAGCCGAAGCAGCGGCTCCCGATCTTCGCCCGCGACCGCTACGGCGAGGAGCTGAAAAAAGCCCGCCTCAACCTCGAGGCGGCCGGCCTTGCCGACTGCGTCGAACTCAAGCAGGCCGACGTTCTGGATACCGGCGCCCCGGCGCGCGCGGGCGTGCTCCTCGCCAATCCGCCCTACGGCACCCGGATCGGCGAGGAGGCGGCGCTCGCGGAGTTCTATCCGAAGCTCGGCGACACGCTGAAGAAATACTACGCGGGCTGGCGCTGCTACCTCTTCTCGGGAGATACGCGACTTCCGAAGCTGATCAGGTTGACCGCGTCCAGGCGCACGCCGCTTTACAACGGCCCCCTGGAATGCCGGCTCTACGAGTATCGGATCGTCGCCGGGTCCAACCGCAAGAAGCCCGCTCCATCGCGCACGAGCGGACCGGGCACCTAGCGCCTTACCGCATTTCTTACCGCATCTGGCTGCGCGCGCTTGACACCGCCAGGAAGATTTCGCGCAGGAACACCATCAGCGCGAGTATGAAGGCGAGCATCGCGGCGATGAAGAGCAGCCCGATGAACTTCGACAGATCGATGTCGATGAACGCGTCGACGAAGGCGACCGCAATCAGCAGCCCGACGAAGAGCGCGCAAATCACCGAGAGCACGATCGAGCCGTAGACGAGGCGCACGCGCCGGCTGAGGAGATTGAGTTCCGCGCGCGCCGCCTTCTGTCCCTCGGGCTGGAGCTGGCGCAGCCGTTCCTCGAGCGTACGGCTGCGGTCCACCGCGCGGCCGAGGCGGTTGGAGAGCACTCCGATGATCGTCCCCACCGCGGTAAGCAGGAACACCGGCGCGACCGCGAGCTGGATGAGTCGCGTGACGTCGATGACGTTTTCGGGGTTCATACGGGGCCTCTCCTGCCCGCCGCCGTGCCTTACACCATTGCCTTGCGCAGCCGGTGCTTGAAATGGTGGATGTGGTTGAGCGCGACCTTCAGCTTGCCGCGATCCTTTGCGGCGAGCGCTTCGTCACGCTTTTCCTGCCACTCGCCGATCTTGGTCTTGATCGCGGTCTTGTCGACGCCCTTGACTTCGTGGTGCACGTGCATGTCGATATTGAGCGCCTTGCAGAGCGCAGCGAGCAGATGGTCCTTATTCAGCTGCGTGTAGCCCTTCACCGCCTCGTGCTCGATCCCGGCCGCGATCTCGCGCAGCTCGGCGAGAGGCTTGCTCTTCAGCTCAGGATAAGTGTGGGCCATGGATTCTCCTCGTGATCATCTTAAATGAAACCGCTCTCATGCGGTGAGCTTCGCCGTCCCAGCGTCGCGTATCTCCCGAACCCCGGCAAATCTTACACCGTCGACCGGGTCCTCGACCGCCGCAACTAGAGCAGCGACCATTTGATGAATGCTGACGAGGCCCAGGCGCAGCGCCGATTCGCGCGTCCAAGGCAGGATCTCCATAAACTTGTAGATCGGCAAGAGGGCGTAAGGCCACCGATGCCCCGGCCCGAGCACGTACCAGGGTCTGAGAATCGTCGCCGAAAGTCCGCTCGCTGCGATGAGCGCCTCGCCCTCTTTCCGCACCGCTATGAAAGCCTTCATCGCGGGTGCCGGGTGTGCCACGCTCACGTAGACGAGGTGGCGCACCGCCGCGCGTTTCGCCGCCGTCACCGAGGCTTGAATGGAAACCAGATCGACTTCCCGGAACTCCCGCGCCTTGGCCGGGTTCGGATGCGGCGTTCCGACGAGGTGGACCAGCGTGTCCGCGGGGGGGATCAAAGCCTCGAACGCGGTCAGCGCGTCTCCGACCACGCTTTCCGTTCCCGCGGGCAGCTTGGAGGCCGAGCCGGGGCGTACCAGCGCGCGCACCGAATGCTCGCGCGCGAGCAGCTCTCGAATCAGAGGCCGCCCCAGGTAGCCCGTGCCTCCGGTGACAAAGACCCGGCGTCGACTCGTGGTTGACATGTCCGTGGTCGCTACTCGGCGTCCCCTATGCGTCTTCCGACGATGATGAGATCGCGTTCGACTCCGTCCAATGCAGCAACCTTCGGCAGCTCCCCCCACCGCAGGAATCCGAATCGCTGGAACAGCGCAAGGCTCGGTTCGTTGTGGCCGAATATGAACCCCAGTAGCGTGTCGACTCCGAACGTCGGCGCGTGAGCCAGCGCTTGGGTCAGCAGATAGGAACCGAACCCCCGCTTTCGGAACGCCTCGTGAACGTAGACGCTCAGTTCTGCGGTCCTGGCGTATGCCGGGCGGCCGTAAAACGTCGAAAAGCTGAGCCAGGCTACGACGCGACCTGCGTCCTCGACGACCCAAAGGGGCCTGCGATTCGGCGTGTGTTCCTCGAACCAGTGCACCCGGCTCTCGACCGAAACGGGCTCGGTATCGGCCGTCGCGATCCGCGACGGAATCGTGGAGTTGTAGATTTCCACGATCTGCGGCAGGTCGCTTCGAGTTGCCGTCCTATGGATCGGGGGCTCAGGCATCGACCCCTCTCAAGTACCTGAGTTGGACGATGCCGCTCGGATATGCGTTCGTCTCCACAAGCTTCAATGCCTTATCCATCGAGGCTCGCCGCAACGTAATAGACGACCTCTGGCACTGCGGCGGCTCCTCTTTGAGGCTCAACGTCGGAATTCAGCGCTGGCCTCTCAAGGCAGAGCGGTCCATGGGCCTAGGGCGCATAAAGCGTCCTCTTCACCGATGAGCTTTGCGCGCTCTCTCACTTCAACCGGAACCCATGCTGGAAACGGGACTTCCCTGTTCACATGGCGTCCAGAGACGGAATGCACTTGTTGTACTTGCGCGACCCGATTCTTCGGGAATCGCTTGGCTACACGGACAAGCGCGGGCCAAAGTCGGCGATGAACCAAGGTTACTTTCCCTTCGACCAGCCGGCATACAAGGACATCGCCTGATTCGACTACCGCTTGAAGTACCGAGAAAATCTCATGGCTCTTCGGATGACTCCACCAGCTGCCTTTAATCGGTTCGCTCACTACGGCCTCAGTTAGCCGGGGCACCGGACCTTTGCCCGACACGAGCACGACCCCATGCTTTTGTACGAACGCCTTTGCCTGGTCATTGGTCATACGCTCGTGTTCGCTGCCTAAGGTTCGCGTTGAGCGGACGCGCCGCTCTTCCAGTATCTGAGCAGGACGGTGAAGGTGATGTAGTGCGTCACCAACAGGGCAGGAACCCAGAATGCGGGGATCCAGTAAGCGGGCCCCATGTGAGCCGCCGCACCATAAATCGTGGCCAGTACTATGGCGGCGATCAGATCCACAGTGCCCTCGACGTTGAAGACCCACACTAGAAGCCGCGCCCCTCGAGCGTTGAGAGCTACAGCCGGAATGGCAACGACAGCCAGTAATGCAGCGAGTAAATCACCGAAGGCCGCTGGATAGGCGAACTGTGGAGCTATGCCGGCGTAGGTACCCCCGGGAGCTAGGAACATCAAGCCAAGGTGGCGGAAAGCGTGCAGTAGCAGAATCGGGAGGAGGACGGACCTTGGCCTCAGCTCGTGGAGTCTTGGAATTAGATAGATCTTGGCCGCGATCCAGAACACCAGGGTGCTGAAAAGGAGATTGACCGTCAGGATGTTCAAGGGAACTCTCTCATTCGTTCGCTGACATGCGGAGCGGCCTAACGTCCGCTCTCGAACGCGCTGTTAGAGGTCACCGCCGTCACAGGCAATTCCCGAGGACACACCCGACGAACAGCTCTCCAGCGGCAAACGCCAGCATTGAGTAGGGTACCGACAGAACTGCCACCGCGGCCTTCAGCCATGGACGAATGGAAGTAAACGAAAACAGCGCCAGTGCCAAGATCCACGGGACAAACTCGGCGACATCGAACGTCGTCCACGAAAACACCTCATTGGGGTAATCCGGCCATGCGAGTCCGTACAAGACAGCGACTGAAATCACGCAGGCGATGGGCAAAATCAGGAACAGACCCAGAATCGTCAGCCACGTATTTCCTGCTGTCACAGCCGACGCCGGTGGATGCGGAAACACGTTCATCATTGCCAGCTGACGTCCGAAATCAGCGGCGCGCGCTTGCGCGTCTGCTCTGGATTGACGAGTCAGGCTTCGGTGAGGCCGAAATTATTCGTGATAAACCAGACCCGCGGCAACACCTGCCGCGATGAATTCCACAAGAATTCCCAGGAGCCAATAGAAGGCGAGCGCGAGCGGAATCGGCAGAATCACGTACCAGCCGAAGCTGTGCATCACGGACAACATGACTCCCACATACAGGCCGTAGCGAAACCCCTGCCCCAAACCAGGCTTGCCTTTCTCGTAGCCCTTCACGTAGATCAGGGCGAAGAATGGTGCGAATACCAGCATCCCTACCCAAAAGATCCACATCATTTTCTGCATCTCGGCTTCCGACCGCCACACTGAAGCCGTCTGCCGGTACAGGTCCGACAGGAGTACGCCGTGGATGAGAAATTCCAGCGCTGCCACCACGACAAGAACTGCCACGCTCGCCAGCAACCACCGTTTCGTATTCATGTGCTCCTCCGCATTGTTTCTCGGGATCAAACGATGTTGAGGTGCTCGATGCCTGCCGTAATGTCCCGGTTCTTCGCTTCCTTGGAGTACAGCTTGATCTGCAGGCGCAGGTCGTTCACGCTGTCGGCGTTCCGGAGCGCGTCCTCGTAGCTGATCTTGCCCGCCTCGAACAGGTCGAACAGCGACTGATCGAAGGTCTGCATGCCGAGCTCGCGCGACTTCTTCATGATCTCCTTGATCTCGTGCACCTCGCCCTTGAAGATCAGGTCGGAAATGAGCGGGGAGTTGAGCATGATCTCGACCGCGGCGCAGCGGCCCTTGCCTTCCTTCAAGGGGATGAGGCGCTGCGAGATGAACCCCCGCAGATTGAGGGACAGGTCCATCAGCAACTGCTGGCGCCGCTCCTCGGGGAAGAAGTTGATGACGCGATCCAAGGCCTGATTGGCGCTGTTCGCGTGCAGCGTCGCGAGGCACAGGTGGCCGGTCTCGGCGAAGGCGACCGCGTGATCCATCGTCTCGCGGTCGCGGACTTCGCCGATCAGGATGACGTCGGGCGCCTGGCGCAGCGTGTTCTTGAGCGCGGTTAGCCAGTTCACGGTGTCGACGCCGACTTCGCGCTGGGTGATGAGGCAGCCCTTGTGCGGGTGGGTGAACTCGATCGGGTCTTCGATGGTGATGATGTGGCCGTGCGAGTTCTCGTTGCGGTAGCCGACCATCGCCGCGAGCGTGGTGGATTTGCCCGAACCCGTGGCCCCAACCATGATCACGAGGCCGCGCTTGGTCATGACCACGTCCTTCAGCACGTTCGGCAGGCCGAGGTCCTCGATCTTGGGTATGGCGGTGGTGATCACCCGCAGCACGATACCGACGTTCGCCTGCTGGACGAAGGC
>WNFD01003077.1_pt1 | contig 16740 bp, 11 predicted proteins | sample 5400491 | NCBI WGS metagenome assembly WNFD01 (sample SAMN13153343, study PRJNA577476) | soil metagenome | isolation source: 120 cm saprolite under Douglas fir tree site 2 hole 2 replicate 2 | place: USA:California | collected 2015-04-18 | reverse complement strand
GCACGATGTACTGGTCGGTGCACCAGTACCACAGTCCAATAATCGGCGCGCAGATCAGCATTCCCACCCAGGGGAAATTGCCGTTGAAGTACCAGGCTTCTTTCACCACATTTCCGGCGGCATCCGTCTGCAACACCGGTGCCCATGTTCCTTGCACCCCTGCCGGAATCAGCGGCTTCCACAGATTGAACATGTCCGAGCCGCACCAGTAACGGAGTTCATGCCAGCCGCCAAGCTTGACCAGGCCGTACGCAGTGAGCGAGAAGGATCCCAGGATCAGAACAAATGTTTGCACCGCGTCGTTATAAGCTACCGCGCGCATTCCGCCCAGCGCCGTGTATAAGCCGGTGAGCACAATCACCAGCACCGAGCCAATCCAGAAACTGTCAATCGTCGTGTTTCCGATGGTGATGTGCAGCTCAGGCAGCAGGGTACCGAAGACCACGCCTCCGGCAAAAATCCCCACCGCAATCTTGGAAACGATAAAAGTGATGATAGAGACAATAGACAGAACGTAGCGTGACGCCGAACTGAAACGCCGCTCCAGAAATTCCGGCATGGTGAAGACCATCGACCGCATGTAAAAGGGCACAAACACCCAGGCCAGCACCAGCAAACACCAGGCGTGCAGTTCATAGTGCGCCAGCGCGACGCCGCTGGTCGCGCCGGCTCCGGCCAGCCCGACCACGTGCTCCGATCCAATATTCGACGCAAAAATGGACGCCCCGATGATCCACCATCCCAGGTTGCGTCCCGCCAAAAAGTAATCCGCCGCCGAGTCCTTGCCCTTTTTGACCACCCACCACGCCACCCCCAGCAAAATACTGAAGTAAATCGCAATCACGAACCAGTCAATCCCCGTGATCTGAGACTCGAATTTTGCAGCCAACAACGCCGTAGCAACGCTGAGGTTCATCATTTGCGCCCTTCGTCCTCCGTGATGGGATGCACAGAAAAATGTTTGCGCTAGATTTCTACACTGCCGCGAGGGTAATTCAAAGAAAAAACGTTTTAGCGGGCTTCAGGAAGGCAGTATCTGGGCGAGAACCTGACTCAATGCTTGATCTTGTTCCGGCAACACCGTCCGCAGATCGAGCAACACGCGTCCTTCTTCGACCCGAGCGATTACTGGCGGATCGGATGCGCGCAAGCGGGCGGCAAACTGGTTGGCGCTGAGGCTATGGCAGGTGAGCGCAATCAAGCGTGTCGGCAAAACGGCAGATGGGGCCGACCCGCCACCGAGCAGTGACTCTCCATCAATAAGTTCTGCTGTTAGATTATTCGCGAGCTTTACAATCAGCGCTTCCGCTCGCCGGCTAATCTCAGTCTTAGACAGTTCCATCATGCGCAGCACGGGAATGGCCGCGTAATCGCGCTTGACGTAGGCCAGCAGAGTCGCTTCTAGGGCGGCGTAGGTCAGCTTGTCCACTCGCAACGCGCGGAACAAAGAGTTGGCCTGCATTTTTTTGACCAGGCCTTCGCGCCCGCTGATCAAGCCCGCCTGCGGCCCGCCCAGCAGTTTGTCGCCGCTATAAGTCACAACATGCACGCCCGAACGCAAGCTGTCGAGCACCCTAGGCTCATCAGTAATGCCAACTGTCTGCAAGTCAAACAGCGCGCCGCTGCCCAGGTCTTCCGTGAGTGGAAGCTTGTGCTTTTGCGCGAGAGCCACTAATTCCGCGATGGACGGCTGCTCGGTGAATCCCGTGATCTCAAAATTCGACCGATGTACCCGCAACAGAAGGCGGGTCCGCTCATTGATCGCGCTTTCATAGTCTTTGATTCGCGTGCGATTGGTAGTCCCAACCTCCCGCAAAATCGCGCCCGATTTTCCCATGACATCGGGAATTCGGAACGACCCGCCGATTTCAACCAACTCTCCGCGCGAGACGACCACCTCTCCGCCTTCGGCCATGGTGTTGAGTGCCAGCAGCACCGCCGCGGCGTTGTTGTTGACCACAATCGTGGAGATCGCTGCCGAGCTGCGCTCGCCTGGACGGGCGGGGACGCCCGTCCCTCCAAGTTCATCATTGGGGCTGCTGGGAGCAGAAGTCGCTTGTGGAGAGACGGGCGTCCCCGCCCGTCCGCTCGAACGCAGTTGCGCACTTTCATCCGAAAGCAGCCTCCGAAACAGTCGGTCAACGTGGACATCCCGCTTACCGCGCTCGCCGGATTCCAGGTCGAATTCCAGGTTTGAATACACCCCCGCCGTTTCGTGAATATGCTCAAAGGCGAGTGCGGACAGCGGCGCACGGCCAAGATTGGTGTGCAAAATAACGCCGGTGGCATTGATGACGGAACGCAGGGAGTAACGCAGATTCTCACGCAGTTGCCGCTCAACGGCATCCGCAATGCCGGTCAACGCAATATCCACTCCCGCGGAATCGAGCCCGGCGGAAATCTCCTCGCGCAGACGGCCGAGCACGAGTCGGCAGGCTTCTGTAACCGCACTCGGGCCGTTCTGCACGACTAGCGTGGCGACACTCGCATCGCGCAGTAATTCGTTAACTCCGGGTAGTTTCCGATAGAGGTCGAGTTGCACGGTCATGAGCGATGATTATCCGCTTGAGGCAGATTCCAGGGCAACCGCCAGCAGACGAGAGCCGGAGCTCATCGAAGAGGCGACCCGCTCCCTTCAACCTCACCCCACTTCCACCAGTCCATACGTCTTCTGCCACCGTGTCCGCATTTGCCACAACGCCCGGTCGATCTCGGTCCGCGAGATCTCCGAATTCGGCCCTGACAGCACAGCCCCGGCCTCCTTCTTCGCCACTTCCAGCAAGTCGCGATCGCGAATCAGGCTGGCGACCTGGAAACTGGGCAACCCTGCCTGGCGGGTGCCGAAAAATTCTCCCGGCCCGCGCAGTTCAAGGTCGAGTTCGGCAATTTCGAAGCCGTTATTCGTACGCACCATGGCATCAAGGCGGCGCTCACCTTCTTCGGAAACCTTCCCGCCGGTCATCAGGACACAATACGACTTAGCCGCGCCGCGCCCGATCCGCCCGCGCAGTTGATGAAGCTGCGCCAGGCCGAATCGCTCGGCGTGTTCAATCACCATGACCGCTGCATTGGGCACGTCTACGCCGACTTCGATCACCGTGGTTGCAACCAGAATGCTGATTTCGCCTTTCTGGAAGAGCTTCATGGTCATCTCTTTGGTTTCCGCATCCATTTTTCCGTGCAGCACCGCGACGCGAAGGTCAGGAAATGTGTTTTTGCTCAGCTCGCTGTACATTTTCATGGCGGCTTTGAGTTCGTTCTCTTCGTTTTCTTCGATGACGGGATACACCACGTAAGCCTGATGTCCGGCTGCGACCTGCTTGCGCACAAACTGCCAGACCTCATCAGAGCGTTCGTCGCCAACGCGGCGTGTGACGATGGGTATCCGCCCCGGCGGCATTTCATCGAGCACGCTGATGTCGAGATCGCCGTATAGCGTGAGCGCGAGGGTACGCGGGATGGGAGTGGCAGTCATCACCAGGACGTCGGGTTCGCCTTGCCTCTCAACTGCCGAGCTTCGCTCGGCTGGACGGGCCGGGACACCCGCCGCTCCCCCGTCATTCTTGTCACTCTTTCGCATCAGCTTGGAGCGCTGCATTACCCCGAAACGATGCTGCTCGTCCACAATCACCAGCCCAAGCTTCGCGAATTCAACTTTCTGCTCGATCAGGGCGTGGGTCCCGATGACCAATTGCGCGTTCCCCTGCTCGATATGCCGCCGGGTTTCGCGCTTGCGGTCGTCGTCGAGAGAGCCTGTCAGCAGCACAATGCGATAGCCCGACGGCTCGAGGATTCGCCTCGCGGAGAAGTAATGCTGCTGGGCAAGAATCTCTGTCGGAGCCATCAGCGCAACTTGATATCCATTCTCAATCGCGATGATCGCGGCCTCGAATGCCACCAGCGTCTTCCCCGATCCCACGTCCCCCTGCAACAGGCGGCGCATAGGGAACCGCTTCTCCATGTCGGTGGCAATTTCTTTCAACGCCCGCTTCTGCGCTCCCGTGGGATGAAACGGCAATATCCGCTTGATCGCTTCGCGGACCTGATCGTTTAGCCGGAAAGCAATGCCAGTTTGCACTTTCTGTTCCCGACGCTTCAATTCCAGACCCAGCTCAATGAAGAACAATTCCTCAAAGATCATGCGGATATGGGCCGGAGTGCGCGAAGCCAGCAAATCCTGAAAGCTCTCCCCGGCTTCCGGCCAGTGAACTCTTTGCAGCGCGTCGCGCGGGGGAAGCAGGCTCAACCGTTTGCGCACCGCGGCAGGAATAGCCTCTGGCAACTCCGGTGTAAGATTCTCCAGCGCAGCGTGAATAATGCGCCGAAACCAGCGCGACGTCAGCCGGCCCTGGCCCGCTGATTCGTAAATCGGCACAATACGCCCGATCTCCAGCGAATCGGCGACCTTCTTCTCGGCTTCGCCCTCACCGTCGCCAATAATTTCGAACTGCGGCTGCACCAGTTGCAATTCACCGCGATTGTCCTCGACTCTCCCGTACAGCGCAACCATCTGCCCGGGTTGAAATTTTCCTTGTAGGTAACTCGCGTTGAACCAGATGCACTTCAGCCTCGTCCTGCCTTGCCCCGCAGTCATCTGGAAAATCGGCATGCGGCGGGTGCGGAACAATCCCGAAGTCCGCACCTCGGCGATCACGGTAGCCATCTCTCCTGCCCGCAGCTCCGCAATCCCCCGCGGATTCAGCCGGTCTTCATAGCGAAATGGAAGATAATGAAGCAGATCATCGACCGTGTGGATCCCCTTCGCGGCCAGTATTTCCGCGAGCTTAGGGCCAATCCCTTTAACGTACTGCACAGCAGTCGACGGTTCCAGCATCTGAAGGGATGGTAACAAAAGCGGCCCTTGGCCATTAGCACTTAGCATGGATAGCGATATGGGGTCAAGCCAAGTGCTAAGCGCCGAGTGCCAAATGCGGATTGCCTGGTGTCAAAGCCAATTGTGGTGAATTTCGTGCAGTCTCTCGTTGCAGTGGTAGCGGGGAACGTCGTCTATTTTCTGCTAATGCCCCACCTACCGCCGACAGCCCGCCACGTGCCCATGCGGTTTGACCTGGGGGTTGTGGTGGACTTCTGGTTTTGCCTAGTCGTTCTAGGAGCGATCAAGACGCTCACGAAGTGGGGGAAGGGGACCCGACAGCAACAACGTTAGGATCCCTGCAGCCAAGCCTTAGGGACGGGCTGTGATCATAAAGAAACCAATCCAGTGCAGCGCCGTCGCATCATTCAAGAAGTGTGCGATCATCGCCGGAACCAGGCTGCGTCGTCCCAATAAATAGGAAACTCCCCACATCATCCCGATAAACGCGGTAGGAAGCACAATGCCGAGCCACGGGAGAAAGCCCACTAGGTTCAAATAGCCGGCATGCGTTAGGCCAAAAACCAAGCCCGGTAAAACAACTTGCATCGCTTGGTTATAGCCCGCCTCGGCGAACTCGGTCATCAGAAACGCGCGATACAGCACTTCCTCACAAAATCCGGCGGTAATTCCTACAGTCAGAGCCGAGAAGAGTTGAAATCCAAAGGGAGGGAAAAACGCGTACGAAAGAGGAATGTGCATGCGGGGCAGAAATCGCAGATTGCTGCCGATTGAAAGAGCCGCAAGACCCAATGCCACGACCCACGCTCGCCATGTTCCAGATCGCCATACACCAAGGTCTCTAAACGACGATCCGCGCTTTCGGAGCACCACCCAAAGCACGCCTACAAATGACCACTCTTGAACAAGGGGGCCGCATGCCCACAGCCAATAACGCTGTTCAGCGGTACCGTGCTGAGCTGCCGGAACGTATTACACTATCAGCCTGGAAATAGCCCATATGACGGCGGGCGCCCCAAAGGCCAGAATGGCAGACTCAATCCAGCATCGGAGCCGAGGAGACATCTTGTGAACCGGGCGAACGGTCGTGGACATGACAATTTAGCATAGGTGCGTTGGTTCCACGGGACTTACCGGTCCACCAGCGCGAGCTAGATATCCCCGTCCCGCACCCACTGCTTCATTTCGATCTTCAATTCTTTCTGTTCCTTCAGCAGGTCCTTCTGCATCTTCTCCATTTCTTTATCGATCTCGACGCGATGGTTCAGGACTTCTTGCTGATACTGCTTCTTCAAACGTTCCAGTTCGGGCCGCAAGCGCTTCAGCTCAGCCGTAGCCATTTCCGGGACCAGCGCGGCAACCTCGGGAACTTCCATGATTGAGGCACAAGCTTCGTTATCCAGGTCTTCACACTTGCTTTCAGTGGGAACGAAGCCCGATTTCTTGGCTTCCGGAAGAGTGATAGTCAGGTTCAGCTCTTTGCGGTCGCGCAGCACGGTAACGGACACCTTGTTTTCGGCGTGTCCCTTTAAGAGCCTGGTAAAGTCGCTGCAATCGTTCACCCCCGAGCCATTGACCTTAACAATCACATCGCCGGCGTGGAAGCCCGCTTGTTCGGCCCGGCTGCCCTTTTCCACCGACCGCACCAGCACACCATTGCCGCTCTTCACGCCGAAAAAGTCTCCCAGCTGCTTCGTAAGATTCTCTACCATCAGACCGCTGCGACTGGGCGACCGCATGACTAGGACCGTCTGGAAATCCATATCCGGGATATTGATCTTCGGAATATTGATGGCGGGAACATTCACCGGCGGCATGACCCAATTGAATTCGCGGTTCGAGCCGAACGTTTTGTTGCGTTCGGCAAGCTGCGCTTTCAGGGTTGAAAGCTGGCCGTCACGGCTAATACCGATCTCGACCGTGCGCCCGGCGGGAATCTCGTGAATCATCCGCCGCAATTGCTCCACACTCTCCACTCCCTGATTATTGATGGTGAGGATGACGTCGTGCTCTTTCACCCCCGCCTTGCCCGCGGGAGCGTCCTGGTCCACCATGGTGACTTCAACCCCGTGCTCTTCCTTCAAGTGAAGCGCGCTCAGCCGGTCGGGCGTGACGTCGCGGGTGTCCACTCCCAGATAAGAACCTCCACCCCACGGCTCTTCGCTATAGAACATGTAGGGCTGCCCACCCGGCTGCGCGAACGAAGGCACCGCCAGCGCTACCAGTACGACCGCCAGGACTGCCATGATCTGCATTCTGCTTTTCATGATCCCCTCTCCTAATTGCTATTGGGCGCGGCGAATATAGATGTTGCCCATGGTAGTGCGCACTTTCAGCACCGGCCCACCGCCGTTTATGTTTCCTTCTGCCGTAATCAGCTTCGGGTCCCACTGGCCGCCTTCCGACGAAACTTTGATCTCCGGAAAGTCGGTCATGATGCGATGTCCCGTCGCCGCCTCGATGCTGGCATGAATGGTGAGGTTAACGTTCGGCATCAGATAGACCGTTATGTCCCCGACGCCCGTCTCCAGCACCGAGTCGCCTCGTTCGCCGCTGGAAATAAACTTCGCGATGACTGCTCCGGCACCGGTTTCTACGTGCGCGACCGGAACCCCATAGAGTTCAATAGTGCCGCCGCCAGTTTCGGCCTTAACAGGACCCGACGCCGACGAAATCTTGAGGCTGCCGCCGCCGGTTTCCATGGTGGCGCCGCCTTTGATCTCGCCCAGATCAATGCTGCCGCCGCCGGTCGAGGCCTTTACCTCCCCGGTGCACTTGTTCACCTGAATGCTGCCGCCGCCGGTTTCCAGCGAAGCACCTTGCGATCCCGACACCAGATCCAAGTTTCCGCCACCGCTTTCGGCGACTACTCTGCCTTTCGCCGACCCGATATGGATGGTGCCACCGCCCGTCTTTACCGTCAGGTCCGACCCGACATTGCCTACGTCAATCGTCCCCCCACCCGTCTCCGCGCTGATTGCGCCGCCGATGTCATCCAAGTGGATGGCGCCGCCGCCGCTCTCGGTTTCCAAGCGGCCGGCAATTCCCGTGGTGACAACCGCGCCGCCATCGGTTTCGATCTTCACCAGCTCCATTTCGCGCGGAACTGTGACAGTCACGTCCGAAGAAAACTTGTGCGGCCGGCCACCCTCCCAGTCGCCCACAATCCAGGCGGTATCGCCGCGTACGTATGCGCTGACCTTGTAGGCATCGAACTGCTTCCGGGCCTTGTCTTCAGAAGATTCATAAGACTTATTACGAATGACATAATTAATTCCCTGGTTCGCGCCGCCCTCTACCCGTACCGCGCCGATCTCCACCTTGATGTGCAGGTTGTGGACGCCGGAGAGCGATCCATTGACTACATTCGTCCAGTTATTGCCTTCTTTTTGTACCGACGGCTGCTGCGCCACGCATAGTGTTGCCGTTAGTGCGATCAGCAGTCCGAGTTGTTTTAGGTTTGTCATTTTCCCCTTCGTGTCGAGATTGGTTGCCTCTTTCACCCTGTTAATCCGCAGCTCCCTCAATCAATTTCCGGCAGTTGCGACAGCAACGTGCGAGACTGCGAACGGATGTACCGGTTTTCGTCCTTCGCCGCCAGACGCTGCAGCACAATGCGCACACTGCTGTCGCAGCGCACGGGCTCCAGCAGACGCAGCGCCTCAACTCTTACTCCCGGATTCGCGTCCGACATCAGCGACTCCAGCACCGCATCGCGCACCTGCACATCGCCTTTCACATAAGGTCCGAGTCCATCCAGCGCTTTCAGTCTTACGCCCGTATTCGAGTCGTAACGCAAAGCGTAGATCAGAGCCTCTCGCACATGGATATCATTCGGCTGCTGAGTGAGCAGATCAACCGAATCCATCCGGACCCCGGGATTGTAGTTATTGTGCGCGGCGTACAAAAGAAGCTGTTGGATATTAGGATCGTTCAGCGAACCGCTCCGTACCTGGGAAGAAACTGCGTCGTACTTAATCGTGATCTGGTTCGATCCCGGCTGCTGCGAAACCGATTGGATTGCGCCGACCGAAGCCTGCACAGGCGCCGGATAGGTACCAGGCACAACTTCGCCACCTCCGACCTTGACCATCTTGTACGTCGCGCCAATCCCTCCGCCAAACCCGACAATGAAAATCGCCGCTGCCAGAGCGGGCGCAAAGCGAATCTGCTGCAACCAAGCAACCGGATCAAAAATGAACCGATGCCACCACGCACCCTGCTCCGCGCCCTCCAATGCTTCCTGTAGTTTCATACGCGACGCGGCGAGAAAATTCGGGCTCGGATCCTGCACCGGAACCCCGGAAAAGTCCTTCCGGAACTTCTTCGCCGACTCCAGTTCCCCGGCGCAGCCAGCGCATCGCGATACATGCTGCTCCAGTTCAAAGCGAGCGTCATCAGGCAGCTCGTCATAAACAAAGAGAACAATGTTCTGTTGCACCCATTCGCATTTCATAAGTTCACCCCTTCCAAGGGGAATTCTTTTTCCCTGGACGGGCGAGATGCCCGTCCCTCCAAAATCAACCTCATCTCAAATCCGCCAGCGCGCCACGCAGTTTCTGCGTTGCCCGGAACAAAGTGTTCTTCGCCGTCTCTTCGGTCGTGTTCAGCACTTCCCCGACCGTCCTCAGCTTCAGTCCGTGGTAATGCTTCAGCTCGAAAACCATGCGCTCGCGCGGCGTCAGCTTTTCGAGAGCCCGCCCTATTCGTCCACCCAATTCCCGCCGCATCAGGTCCCGCTCGGGATTCGCCCCGCTGCGCCCGTCCGCCACCTGTGCCAGTACGTCGAACTGCTCGCCTTCGGAATCCACAGCCACCGGCGCGTCTTCTTTACGCACTTGTTTCCTGCGAATCTGGTCGAGGCACAGATTGGTGACAATCCGGTAGATCCAGGTGTAAAACGAGCATTCGAAGCGGAACCGGCCGATGCTCTTGTACGCCTTGAGAAAGGCGTCCTGATAAATGTCTTGGGCTTCGTGTTCCGATCCGGTCAGGTGCAAAGCCAGGCGCAGAACCGCCTGGTCGTAGTGGCGCACCAATTCCTCGAAGGCGGCGCGGTTTCCGCGTTGCGCCTCCCGCACCAGCATGGTGTCGTCAATGCGGCGAGGTACCTGACTTAACATGTGGTTCCGCGTTAGGGGCCGCGTTCCACTACGTGGTTCGACCTGACTGCCAGTTCTGTCCGGATTAGAACACTTGCCAACCGGAAATTGTACCGCCCACGCTTCCGCCGGCATCGCTTCTGTCCTCTGTCGCGCCGGGTGCGTTCAGCTTCCCCGGCTGCAATGAGATAGACGGGGAAACCTTAGTTTCGTGAGCAGGAAAATCATCTACTTCTACTACTTCTACGGCTGTGAGCTTAGCAGCGGCAGCACCGCTGTACCCACCGTGGCTGGATCATCTCTGAGTCGGATGTAAAGAGTCTTACCTTTGGGCTGAGGAACCGTCAAAGCCGCGTCCACAAAGCCATCTGGGACCGTCACTGCATTGCTAAAATCGGGGTCGGCGCTGACCGCATCAATGAGAAAGAGCTTGTCTCCAATCAGGGTGCACTCCTTGTCTCCGGCCGGGCCTTTTTCAGGGGCCGGAGTCCTTTGTGAAACCGAACCCTTTGGCGCAGGCGCACAGCGAAGGCCCTTGAGCGCGGGAATACGCACCAGGTTCACCAGCGGCTGCCAATCGCCTTCAATGCCGTCCGCGCTCACCGCACGAAACCTCAATTGGCCAAACGCCGACGGGCCCAGCAGCTTCATGGGGTCCAGCACCGCGAAGACGGTCTTGGCGTCCTGCATCGTAAGATTGCCATCCTTCACGCTCAACAGCACGTGGAAAGATTCAGCCGCCGTCGAGACTTCCACTTTTTCGTCAGGCGGAAAGCTTTCCGGCGCCTGCGCCTTCAGGAAGAAATTCAGCCGCGCGTCCTGCGCAAGCTCATCCGGATTGCCCAAATGGATTATCGGGGCAGAATCGCCGTCATCGATCTGCACGCTCTTGCTCAGCAGACTCAGTTGCGGCCGCGGCGCCTCTACGGCAGTGCTCAAGTCGGAAACCCGGCCGTCCTTCAGGGTCACGTGGACAAAGATTGGTTCTCCAGCTTTCAGCTTCGTGCCCGCTGGGTCGCGCGCGGCCAACTTGAGTTCGTCCTGCTGATTGGCGCGAGTCACGTTCTCTGGATTGAAGCTGACTCCATTCACCTCGACGGCTGTGACCTGGTCGAGGCGCGTGCCTTTGAGTACGCCATCCTGATCGCCCGCGTGAATGCTGAATGCGTCCAGGCGTCCGGCCTCAGCATAAGAGCGAAGCGGAATTTCATCAGGCTCGCGCAGACCGTACTTCTTCACCAGAATCTTGAGCCGTCCTGCGGTCGCATTCTGCAAGGGGACCCTGACCTCAACTTCGTTTGGCTTCGCGATTCTCCATTCCGCCAGGCTGGGTTCGCCATTCTCGCTCTGGAAACGTACTTCGTTGACGCAGTAGGCGCCTTCGGATTGAAGATGTAGAGTATCTTCCCGGCCGACAATCAGCGCGCTGGCGTCTTTGGAGGCGACAATCCATTGCCCGGGACGCGACGGGCGAAGTCGGAATCGAGGCCCGTCGAAAGGGCGGAATCCCCAGACCCCACGCAGAATGCCGCTGGTTTCTCCATTGATATCGGCCGATTGCATCCCCTGAGTCTCAATGACGAAGCCCCCGCGGCCTGGATCCGGCACTGCGGGCAGGTCAATTCCACCGCCACCACCGTCCTTCCTTGTTTCCACGTGAAGCACAAACTGATGCGCCAACTGGGTTGCGAAGACCAGCGGAGCGCCATCGGCTGGCAGCACCAGCTCCGGCTGACTCGCGCAGTAAACCTGGCTCGCATCCGGCGCTCGCAGCGGGGGCGCTATCGCTGGCCGAACCGGAGGCAGTCCAATCACCAACACCGACTTGGGGTTTCGAAATGAAGGAGGATTATTGAGCCGCAGATTCAGTTGGTTATCCTTGGGCAGCGCCAGTGCCGGGATGTACTGATATTGCGCCGTATGGGTGGTAGCCAGAATGCGCGCCACGTCTACCACCGCCCCGATGTACGGGCTGTAGTAGCCGCTTCGCGCCGTCGGCGTGGAACTGAGCTGCGCCAGCAAGTCGGTGGGCGCGCCGGTAGTCAGCGTCGCCATCATGTTCTGGCTGTGCGCGTCATCCAGTACCAGTTGGTCGGTATTCTGCGTCAGGCAGGGCGCCTGTTGCGCCGTCGGCTTGTCGAAGCATTGCTGATCGAGGCGGATATTCAAGCTGCGAGATAGCAGGATCGTGCGTGCCTTGAGCTGCTCCGGATCGCTGGCAGAAATCTCGCGGACCGCCTCCAGATACTTCTCGAGGCGTGCCCGATCCAGACTGGCCTGTCCCAAGTCCTGGGCTGCCCTCACGAACGCACCAGGCTTGCCTCGGACCGCCGTGCGCAGAGTGCTGAAAGCGCCTCCGGTTTCAGGCGCGAGGAGTACCAGGGCCTCCTCGGCCTCATCCGGAACGGTCACGAAGATTCCTTCCTCGTGGACCGGCTTGCTCCAGGTGTCGGCGCGGGTGAACCACGATTCCGGGGGAGGATTGGTCGCTCCTCGCAAGAAGACCACAACCATCAGATAATGCACCGACTGGCTGTCCGGCAGATCAGGATGTAACCAAAGCCGGTCTCCCGCCTGCAGGTTTGGGACCTCTGCGATGGGCAGCGTCACTCCATCACGCTGCACCCGCACCTCAACCTTGGGACCGATGAGATCAAATGCAGCAGTTTCGCCAGCCGCAGGAATTGCGAGCCCCAGCAGTGCGCACCCAACTAATCCAGTAACAGTAACAGTTCTCACCAAATACCTTAAACGCACACTCCCCCTAGCACGGGAAAAACTGGGAAACTCGCACAGACTTCGAGTGATCTTTCTATGCTACTGGGTCTGATTTTTACGAGCAACCGCCAAGGGGTCTTCCGGGAATCCAAAGGTCCGGGCTAACAAGAAACCTTGGTTCCGCCCTGAAACTCACTGCGCCGAAATCAGCTCAATCCTGTTTCCGAACGGATCGTGAACGTGGCAGCGCCTAACCCCAGGAATATCCGCGGCCTCGGTCGCTTCAATGCCCGCCGCCTGTAGCCTGGTAATCATCGCGTCGTAGTCCGCGCACCGGAACGCCGGATGCGCCTTCTTCGCCGGACGGAACTCCGCTTCCACTCCCAGATGCACCTGCACGCTTGCGCTCGCAAACCAGCACCCGCCACGTTTGGCAAGCTCGGGCGGTTTCGGGATCTCAGTCATCCCCAGCAGGCCAACATAGAAACGGCGTGCAATCTCCTCCTCGCCGACAGGCATGGCAAGCTGGACGTGATCGATGGCAGTAAATGGCTGGATCAGCACGAAGCTATTTTAAGCGAGACAATGACCTCACCGGCTCCCCACCAACCCTCGCACCGACTCAATCAGCTTAGCCGAGTCGTAGCCGATGCCGTCCTTAAATACGATCTCCACATTCTCGATGTCTTCGATCTTCGTCGAAGGATCACCCTTGATCACAACCAGGTCGGCTTGCTTGCCCGGAGCAATCGTGCCGATCTCGTCGGCATCGCCGAGATACCGCGCGCCGTTGAGCGTTGCAATTCGAATCGCCTCCAGAGGCGTAAATCCGGCTTCGACCAGCAATTCGACTTCGCGCTGATCGCCGAACCCGGCGACGACTCCTCCCATTCCTGTCGGATCAAGCCCGGCTAGCAGCATGCCTCCGGCTTTGACGAACTCGCGCTCGAATTCCATTTCTTTCTTAAATGCGGCCGCCCACGGCGAAGAATCCGTTCCGTAGAGCTTGTGGATTCTGGCTTGATCGCTGGCGCGCACCTTGTTATTGAGCACGTAGCTGCGCGCGTCGGAAGTCAATGTATCGAGCACTCGCTTCTCGATCGTCGGCCGCCCTGGAACATCCATCTCAAAGACTGGCAGAGTAGAAGTCATCGCCACATGGTGCAGCACCAGATCAAGAATCATGTCGTGAACTGGCCCCGACTGTACGTCGAGCTTGCCATAGCGAACCGCGTCGTCGGGAATATCGGGGCATTGATCAGGCTTCTTCTCGGGAAAGAATTCCGTGTCCACCAGCAACCCATGTTCAAGATTGTCGATGCCCAGGGCCGCGGCTTCGCGAAAACCAATCGAGCACAGGTGCGCAGTCACCTTCGCTCCTCGGGCATGCGCGGCTTTGATGGCCGCCGAAAGTTCGTCGCGAGTAAGGAAGTTGTAGCCCTTGAAATTGTCCGCGCCCTGGTCCATCCAGAAATTGACCGTCTTGGTGGCATCGTCAGGTCCAGTCAACTTGTGTGCCTGCAAAACCCAGCTTCCTTTTCCCTCCAAGTACGGGCCGGTGGCGTGGATCTTCGGCCCCGGCGTTTCGCCGTTGTCAATGTTGTGCTTGATTTCGAGGTCGGTATAAGGCTCAAGCGATCCGCCGGTGCGAATCGTGGTCACTCCACCCGCCAGATAAAGCCGCGGAAAACTATAGGCCATCTCCCCATAAACCCCATTGCCCATGGGGTAAAACATGTGGTCGTGCATCCCCACTATGCCAGGGACGACACTGTAACCGCGCAGGTCAAGGACCTGAGCGTCCTTGGGGACGCTCGCCGAAGTTGTGCTAGTGACGGATTCGATCTTCCCCCTTACCAGCATGATCGTCTGATCTGCACGCGCCGGGCCCCCGTTGCCGTCGATCACGCGAACATGCTCCAGCGCGACGACCGGCGCATCCACCTTCACGAACTCCTTAACCTCCGGCGAGAGCGTTTGGCCAGCCGCGACCAGTGAGCAATAAGTTACGAGCCCGATCAATAGCAAGTTGCGCATGATTCCTCCACGAGCGTCGCGCAGGATTGTACCTCAGTCGATTCGCCCGCAAGAGGTTGGTGTCAGGGCATGGCTTCAGCCATGCCGCAAAAGATCCCCGCCACGCCGGCTTTAGCCACTGCACGCAGCGCCTGAAGGCGTAATCAGGACCGCCGTTTTGCGGCACGCCTGAAGGCGTGCCCTGACACGCGGCCGGAAACCTCTCCATCCCCTGCTAAAATCAATATTCACGCGCCCTCATCATGGATTCCTCCTCCATCCGCAATTTCGCCATCATTGCTCACATTGACCACGGCAAATCCACGCTGGCCGACCGGTTGCTCGAGCTGACGGGATCGGTCACCATGCGCGAAATGCAGGCGCAGGTGCTTGACACCATGGATCTGGAGCGGGAGCGCGGTATCACCATCAAGGCTCACGCTGTGCGCATGATGTACATCGCCCGGGATGGCAAGACGTATCAGCTCAATTTGATTGACACTCCCGGCCATGTGGATTTTTCCTACGAAGTCTCGCGCTCGCTGGCTGCCTGCGAAGGAGCGCTGCTGGTGGTGGACGCCTCGCAGGGGGTCGAAGCCCAGACCCTGGCGAATTCCTATCTGGCGATCAATCACGGACTGGAAATTATCCCGGTCATCAACAAAATTGACCTGCCCAGCGCCGACATCGCACGCACCAAAGAAATGATTGAAAGCGCGGTCGGGCTTGATGCCACCGACGCCCTGCTCATCAGCGCCAAAACCGGCGAAGGTGTGCCCGATGTGCTCGAAGCCATCGTCAAACGCACGCATCCGCCCAAGGGCGACCCCGATCACCGGCTGCAGGCGCTGCTCTTCGATTCCTGGTTCGACCCCTATCGCGGCGTAATCGTGCTGGTTCGCGTCTTCGAAGGCACGCTGCGCAAAGGACAAAAGATTCGCCTGTGGTCGAATGGAAAGGTGTTCGAAGTCGAGGCGCTCGGCGTGCTAACACCTAAGCCCGTTGAAATTGCCGAACTCCACGCCGGCGAAGTTGGATTCATGGTCGCCAATATCAAGAACGTTGCCGACACCAAAATCGGCGATACCATCACTGACGACGCGAATCCCGCCATCGAGGCGCTGCCCGGCTTTGAAGACATCAAGCCCATGGTCTTCGCCGGCCTGTATACCGTGGACGCGCACGAGCACACCCGCCTGCGCGAAGCGCTGGAGAAACTTCGTCTCAACGACTCTTCTTTCTTTTTTGAACCGGAAAGCTCCGTCGCGCTCGGCTTCGGCTTCCGCTGCGGCTTTCTCGGCCTGCTGCACATGGAGATCATTCAAGAGCGCCTGGAGCGCGAGTTCAATCTTGAGCTGATTACCACCGCTCCCGGCGTGCGTTATAAGATCACGAAAACTGACGGCGAACTGATCGAAGTGGACAACCCTTTTCGCTGGCCCGACCCCAGCGAGATAGCCAAAGTCGAAGAGCCGGTAATTCTCGCCACCATTCTCACCAACGAAGAATACGTCGGCGGAATTCTGGCGCTGGTGGAAGAAAAGCGCGGCAAGCAAAAAAGCTTCGAGTACGTCACCTCAAACCGCGTCATGCTACAGTACGAGCTGCCGCTGAACGAAATCGTGCTCGATTTTTACGACCGCCTGAAATCCGTCTCTCGCGGATATGCCTCGCTCGACTACCACCTCGCCGACTACTGGGAGTCGCCCATGGTCAAGCTCGACATCCTGGTCGCCGGCGACCCCGTGGACGCACTTTCCATCATCGTGCACCGCGACTTCGCCTACGAACGCGGCAAAGCACTGGTCTCCAAGATGCGCGAACTCATCCCCCGGCAAATGTTTGAGGTCCCCATTCAGGCTTCAATCGGCGCAAAAATCATCGCCCGCGAAACCGTTCACGCGATCCGCAAAAACGTGCTGGCCAAGTGCTACGGCGGCGATATCACCCGCAAACGTAAGCTGCTGGAAAAACAGAAGGAAGGCAAAAAGCGCATGAAGCGCATCGGGCGAGTGGACATTCCGCAGGAGGCATTCTTGGCGGTGCTGAAGGTGGGAGAAGGGAGCTAGC
>WNFD01005640.1_pt1 | contig 16742 bp, 17 predicted proteins | sample 5400491 | NCBI WGS metagenome assembly WNFD01 (sample SAMN13153343, study PRJNA577476) | soil metagenome | isolation source: 120 cm saprolite under Douglas fir tree site 2 hole 2 replicate 2 | place: USA:California | collected 2015-04-18 | reverse complement strand
ACGCCATCATGGCCTTGTGGGGGGCTCCCATCGCTCACGCGGACGACGCCGACCGGGCCATGAAGTGCGCCCTCGACCAGCTCGTCTCGCTCGAGCGGCTGAACAAGAAATGGAAAGAGCAGGACCGGCCCGAGCTGGGCATCGGCATCGGGATCAATTTCGGCGAGGTGTTCGCGGGGAACATCGGCTCCGACCGGCGGCTGGAGTACACCGTGATCGGCGACGCCGTGAACATCGCCAGCCGGCTCTGCTCCATCGCCGGCCCGAACGAGATTCTGATCTCGGAGTCGTTTTATCAGGCGCTCAAGCACCCGCCCAAAGTCGAAGCGCTCGAGCCGATTCAGGTCAAAGGCAAGACGAAAAAGATCCCCGTCTACCGGGCGAACCGGTAGGGCCGGCCGAACCGCGCCAACAGGTCCACCACGAGTCCCACGGGCAGGCCCATCACGCCGTAAACGTCACCCTCGACCCGGGCAATCAGCAGCGCGCCCACCCCCTGGATCGCGTACGCCCCCGCCTTGTCGAGCGGCTCCCCGGTGGCGACATAGGATTCGAGCCCGGCCTGGTCCATCGAACAGAACGTGACCCGGGAGATATCGAGCGCCTGAGCGATGTCCCCGTCCCGCAGCACCGCGACTCCCGTCATCACCTCGTGCGTGCGTCCCTGGAGCCGCGTGAGCATTGCAACGGCATCCGCCGCGGACTCGGGCTTTCCGAAGATCTCCCCGTCCAGCACCACGGCGGTGTCGGCGGCGAGAATCAGCGCCCCCCCCCCCGCGCGCGCCGCCACCGCCCCCGCTTTGGCCCGTGCCAGCCGCCTGACGTAGTGATCCGGTTTCTCGGTGGGCAGGACGTGCTCGTCGACCTCGGGGGCGATCACCCGGAACGGGATGCGCAACATCTCGAGGAGCTGCTGCCGGCGGGGTGAGCTGCTCGCCAGCACGATTGGCTCGATCGTCATTTCTCGAGGATGAGCGTCACCGGCCCCTCGTTCACCAGCTCGACCGCCATCATGGCGCCGAACTCCCCCGATTCGATCGCGATCCCGCCGCCCGCCCCGCGCTCCTTGAGCAGTGCCACGAATCGCTGATAGAGCGGGATCGCCACCGCCGGTGGGGCGGCGTCGGTGAAACTCGGTCGCCGGCCCTTGCGGGCGTCTCCGTAGAGCGTGAACTGGGAGACGACGAGTACGGCACCCTGCACCTCGTGGAGCGCGAGGTTCATCTTGCCCTCGGCGTCCCCGAAGAGCCGCAGCCCGAGGACCTTCTCGGCCATCCAGTCGAGCGTCTCCTCGGTATCGCCCGTCGCGAAGCCGGCGAGGACGACGAACCCGACCCCGATAGACCCGACGGTACGTCCATCCACACGGACCGCGGCGCGAGAGACGCGCTGGAGGACGACCCGCACGTCCTACTCCACAGTCACCGACTTGGCGAGGTTCCTCGGCTGATCCACGTTGCACCCCCGACGCACGGCGATGTAGTAGGCGAGCAGCTGCAGCGGCAGGACGCTGAGCACAGGGGTGAGTAGGTCGAGCGTCTCGGGAATCTCGATCTGGTGATCGGCGAGCTTGGCGAGGCCGGTGTCGCCCTCGGTGACGATGGCGATGACCTTGCCGCCCCGCGCCTTCACTTCTTCGACGTTACTCACCACCTTCTGGTAGACCGTGTCCCGTGGCGCCACGAACACGACCGGCATCAGGTCGTCGATCAGGGCGATTGGGCCGTGCTTCATTTCGGCCGCGGGGTAGCCTTCGGCGTGGATGTAGGAGATCTCTTTGAGCTTCAGCGCGCCCTCCAGCGCCACGGGGAAGTTGTAGCCGCGGCCGAGGTAGAGAACGTTGGTCGCGCGGATCAGCCGCTCCGCGATGTGCTCGACCTCCGGCGCCCGCTCGAGCACCCGCTGCACCAGCGCGGGCAGCCGTCCCAGCGCCCGCACCACCTCCCGCCCCTGCAGGATCGAGAGCGCCCGCAGGCGACCCATCTTGAGTGTGAGTAGGGCGAGCGCCGCGATCTGGCTGGTGAACGCTTTCGTGCTCGCCACGCCGATCTCGGGTCCCGCGTGCAGGTAGATGCCGCCATCAACTTCGCGCGCGATGGTGCTCCCCACCACGTTCACAAGCCCCAGAGTGCGCGCCCCCCGACGCTTGGCCTCGCGCAGCGCCGAGAGGGTGTCGGCGGTTTCGCCCGACTGGGAGATCCCGATCACCAGCGTTCGCTCGTCGACGATCGGATTGCGATAGCGGAACTCGGAGGCGTACTCCACCTCCGTCGGGATGCGCGCCAGCTCCTCCATCATGTACTCGCCGATCAGGGACGAATGCCATGAGGTGCCGCAGGCGGTGATCACGATGCGTTGGATCCGGAGGAGTTCCTCGTCAGTGATGTTGAGGCCGCCCAAGCGGACCGTGCCTTCCTCCTCGAGCAGCCGGCCGCGCAACGTATTCTGCACGCTTTCGGGCTGCTCCATGATCTCTTTCAGCATGAAGTGCGCGAAGCCGCCGCGCTCGATCGTGCCGAGATCCCAGTCCACCTGCGTCACCGTCTTCGCCTTCTCCGCGGTCTGCAGGTCGAGGATGCGATAGTCGCCGGGGCGGATCACGGCGATCTCGCCGTCGTCGAGGTAGACCACGGAGCGCGTGTGCGCCAGCACGGCCGAGGCGTCCGAGGCGACGAAGTTCTCGCCCGACCCGATCGCGACGAGCAGCGGCGAGCCGTGTCGCGCCGCGACGATAGTGTCGGGCTCGCGACTCGAGACCACCGCGATCCCGTACGTGCCCTCCACCTGCCGCAGCGCACCCGCAACCGCGTCTACCAACGGCGTGCCTTTGACGTGGAGGTCTTCGATCAAGTGCGCCAGCACTTCGGTATCGGTCTCGGATCGGAACACGTGCCCGCGCTGGCTCAGCGCGGTCCGTAACACCTGGGCGTTCTCGATAATGCCGTTGTGCACCAGCGCGATGGTGCCGCCGCAATCAGTGTGCGGGTGCGCGTTCACCGTGTTGGGGGCGCCGTGCGTCGCCCACCGCGTGTGAGCCAGCGCGGTGTGTCCCGCCGGCATCCGGCTGCCCAGCTCCTTCTCCAGCACCGAGATCTTTCCCGCCGCCTTGAACACCTCGACGCGACCGCCGTTGACGACGGCGATCCCCGCCGAGTCGTAGCCCCGATACTCGAGCCGCTTCAGACCCTCCAGCACCAACGGCACGCCCTGCCGGGGCCCCGTGTACCCTACGATGCCGCACATAACTTGCGCCCTTCCTCAACGAGCTGCTCGGCCGCCGCGCCGGTCGGCGCCTCGGCGATCAGTCGGATGATCGGTTCCGTGTTCGACGGTCGGACATGCAGCCAGCGGTCCGGCCAGGTGAGTCGCAGGCCGTCCTGCCGGTCCACCGTCGCATCGCGATACCGACGGCGGAGCGCAGTGTATACCTCTTCCATAATAAGTTCCGCGTGCCGCGTGCCGCGTGCCACCTTAGCCTTCACGATCACGTACCGGGGCGAGGCCTCTACCAGTGCGCTCACCGGCCGGCCGTCGCGTGCGAGTAGCGTGAGCACCAGCGCTGCGGCCACGGGAGCGTCCCGGCCCGCGTGCAGCACCGGATACATCACGCCGCCGTTGCCTTCCCCGCCGATCGGCGAGCGATGCGCCAGCATCGCCCGTGCCACGTGCGCCTCCCCTACCGGCACGCGGACCACTGCGGCGCCACAGTCTCGCGCGGCGTCGTCCACGACGAGACTCGTCGACAGGTTACACACGACAGGACCAGGCGGCTTTCTGCGTCTCACCCTCCGACTGGCCGACCGTCCGACCCCGAGCACAGCTCTGACCGCGAACGCCAGCGTGTAGTCCTCCCCAATCGGTCGTCCCCACTCGTCCACTAGCGCCAGCCGGTCTACGTCAGGGTCCACCGCGATGCCGACATCGGCCTTTACTCGGCGCACCAGGGCGCCCAGCGCCGCGAGGTGTTCGGGCACCGGCTCAGGGGGCCGGGGGAACCGCCCATCGGCCTCCAGGTTGATACCCGTGACGCGGCACCCCAGTCGGGTGAGCAGCTCGGGCATCACCACTCCTCCCGAGCCGCGCACCGTGTCCAGCGCCACGCGGAACCGCCGGCGCCGCACCCGGGCGAGCGCCAGGGCTGGGAGCCGCAGCACCCGCGCGATGTGCCGCCGCAGCGACGCGCCGTCGGACGAGAGCTGCCCCAGCGCCCCCCCCCCCCCCCCCCCCCCCCCCCCCTCCCTCCCCCCCCCCCGCATACCCGGCGCGGGGCAGCTCGCCTGCCGCGAGGTCCTGCACCCGGGCCGTGCCGTCGCCATCGAGAAAGATGCCGTCGGGACCGATGAGCTTGAGCGCATTCCACTCGATCGGGTTGTGGCTCGCGGTGAGCATGATGCCCCCGGCGGCACGGTGGTCCAGAGCGGCGAGCTGTGCCGTGGGAGTGGTGGTGAGCCCGAGATCGATCACATCGCAGCCGACGGACACGAGCCCCGCGATCGCGGCGTGCGCGAACATCGGGCCGGAAATACGGGAGTCACGTCCCAGCACGACGGCCGCGTGTTTCCCTTTCCCTTTTCCCTTGCCCCCGTTCCCCGTCATCGCCCACACCCCGAACGCCGCCGCATAGCGCGCGACGGTTTCCGGAGTGAGGTCCTTGCCGACGATGCCGCGAATGCCGGATACGCCGACCATGAGCGTGTCGGTCATGGCGGCAACGTAGAGACCGTGGGGGGACGCGTCAATCCGACGCGGTCAGGCGCGTCGCACTCTGCGGGCACCCGAGGGCCGAAGCACCTGCCGCTCGGGGGTGGCGATCGGCAGGCGGCGGATTTCCGGGAACGCGTGCTGGAACGCCTCCACAGCGCCGGGATCGAACTGCCGCCCCTTGCCCACGTGCAGCTCTTCCAGCGCTCGCTCGACTGAGAGCGACGGGCGATAGGGTCGCACGCTGGTCATCGCGTCGAACGCATCGGCCACGCTCACAACGCGCACCTCCGTGGGAATCGCCTCCCCCGCGAGGCCATCGGGCAAGCCCTTGCCGTCAGGACGCTCGTGGTGCGAGCGGACAATGGCGATGACGGTGGGTGCGTCGTCCAGCAGGGGGCCGAGGATCCGGGCCCCGATGACGGGATGCTCCATGACGTGGCTGTACTCGAGCTCGCTGAGCCGGCTCGACTTGTGCAGCACCTCTTCGCTCACTCCGATCTTGCCGATGTCGTGTAGGTGGCCGCCGAGGGCGATGGTCCGGTTCGCTTCCTCAGGCAGGCCGAGTTGCGTGGCGATGGCCACGGCGTATTCGGCGACGCGCAGGGAGTGGCCTTTCAGGTAGGGGTCTTTGGCCTCGAGCGCCTGGGCCAGGGCCTGCACGCCGCCCAGGAACAACTCCTCGATGCGGCCCGCCTGCTGCTGCACGCGCTCCTCGAGGTTCGCCTGGTAGTCGCGGTTCTCCATCAGGAGGCGGCGCTTGTCGAGCGCCTGCATGACGCGGGCCCGGACCTCGTCGAGGTGGAACGGCTTGGGCACGTAGTCCATGGCGCCGAGCTGGAGGCAGGCCACTGCGCTCTCGACCTCCGCGACCGCCGTGACCATGACCACCGCCGTGTCCGGCCAGCGGCTCACGATCTCCCGCAGCAGCGTCACGCCGTCCATCTGCGGCATCCGCATGTCAGAGATGACGAGGGGGATGCGCTCGTGCTCGAGCACCGCGAGCGCTTCGACGCCGGAGCCAGCTTCGCGACAGGTGAACCCGTCTCCCTCGAGGAGACGCACAAGGACGCGCCGCAGCCGCGGCTCGTCGTCCACCACGAGACACTGCATCGCGTTGGGTTGCGGCATCACCGCTAACGTACAGGTCGCTTGCTCGATGCGGAAGCCGCCCTTACGTTCCGGCCATGTCCAAGGTGCTCGTAGAGGACTTGGCCCGACGCCTGGCCACGCAGGCAGTGCACGCCGGCCAGGTGCCGGACCCGTTGGCCGGGGCGGTCATGACGCCGATCTACCAGACGTCCACCTACATCCAGGACGGCCTGGGGCGGAACAAGGGGTACGAATACGCCCGCACGCGCAATCCGACCCGCGAGACGCTGGAACGCAACGTGGCAACGTTGGAGGGCGGACGGCACGGCTTCGCGTTCAGCTCCGGCCTCGCCGCCGTGGACGCGACGCTCAAACTGCTCTCGGCGGGCGACCACGTGGTGTGCGGCGAGAACGTCTACGGCGGCACGCACCGCCAGATGACCCACATCTGGGCGCGGTTGGGGCTCACGTTCACGTTCGTCGATGCCGCAGAGACCGAGCGGATCGCGGCGGCGGTCACGCCGCGCACCAAGATGATCTTCGCCGAGACCCCGACCAACCCGATGATGCGCCTGTGCGACTTGCAGGCGACCGGGGAAATCGCGCGGCGGGCCGGCGCCCTGTTCGTCGTCGACAACACCTTCGCCACACCCTGTTTCCAGCGGCCGTTGGAGTACGGGGCCGACATCGTGCTGCACTCCACCACCAAGTACTTGAACGGCCACAGCGACATGGTGGGCGGGCTGCTGGTACTGACCCGCGACGACCTGGCCGAACGGATCGCGTTCATTCAGAACGGCTCGGGCGCGGTGCCCGGGCCGTTCGACTGTTGGCTCGCGCTGCGCGGCACGAAGACGCTGGCGCTGCGGATGCGCCAGCACGACGCCAACGGCCGCCGCATCGCCGAGTGGCTCACCACGCATCCCAGAGTCGCACAGGTGTATTATCCGGGACTGCCGTCGCATCCCCAGCACGAGCTGGCCTGCCGCCAGATGAAAGGGTTCGGCGGCATGATCAGCCTCGAACTCGGCAGTGTGGACCGGGCCAGGCGCGTCGTGGAGCGGACGAAGATCTTCGTCCTCGCCGAGTCTCTGGGCGGCGTGGAGAGCCTCATCGGCCATCCCGCGTCGATGACGCACGCCAGCGTGCCGCCGGAGATGCGTCGGGCGATGGGACTCACCGACAGCCTCGTGCGGCTCTCAGTCGGCATCGAGGATGTCGACGATCTGATCGCCGATCTCGACCAGGCACTGGCTGGTTAGCCCCGATCGGAAACACGCGCCTGAGGGCAGCGTAGGGAAGCAGGACTTCTCGAGGAGACGCTCATGACCGACGCCACCAGCGGCCTGCCCGCCGCACGGCCCCGCAAGATCCTCACGCAGATCGCCCCGGTCAGCTGGGAGCACCCCGCCGACCGCGCCGCGCTGCAAACTCTCCGCTCCGTCCCAGGCTTCGACCAAGTCGTCAAGAAGATCGTCGGCTTTTTCGGCGAGCGCGGCATCCGCTTGCTGTTCCAAGCGAACGCGGTCCGCGTCGGGCCGACCCAGTTTCCGCGCATGAACGCGCTGTATGCCGACGTGCTCACGTCGCTGGACTGGGCGACGCGGCCCGACCTGTTCGTATCGCAGACGCCCTTCGTCAACGCCGGCGCTTACGGGATGGACCGCCCGTTCATCGTGATCAATTCGGGGGCGCTCAAGCTGCTCGACGACGACGAGATGCGCACGCTGCTCGGCCACGAGCTGGGGCACGTAATGAGCGGTCATGCGCTTTATCACACCATCCTCGTCCTGATCGTCTTCGTGGGCATGAACTTCCTTCCCTTCCTGACCGGGATCGTGCTCGCCCCCGTCGAGCTGGCGCTGCTCGAGTGGTATCGCAAGAGCGAGTTATCGTCCGATCGCGCAGGATTGCTCGCCTCGCAAGACCCCACCGCTTCGATGCGGATGTTCCTCAAGATGGCCGGCGGCGGCGACGCCGCTCAAATGGACCTGAACGCCTTTCTCGTGCAGGCCAAGGACTACGAAGAGTCCGGAGGAGCGCTCGACCGTGTGTTCAAGATCCTGAACACCCTTCCCCAATCGCACCCGTTCAACACCCTGCGCGCGGCCGAGCTGCAGCGCTGGATCGAGGGGGGGACCTACGAGCGTATCGTGGGCGGCGAATACACGCGCCGCGGTCCCGAGGCCGAGCAGCGGCCCGTCGACAAGGACCTCGACGAGGCCCGCGAGCACTACATGAAGGAAGCCAAGGCCGTCGTGGACGACGTGGTCGACAGCGCTAAGCGGGCGGCCCAGGCATTCTCGGACGCATTCAAGAAGAAGTGAAGGTCCTGGTCGTCGGCGGGGGCGGTCGCGAGCACGCGCTGTGTTGGGCGCTGAAGCGCGACCTCCCCCACGCGACCCTGTTCGTCGCACCGGGCAATCCCGGCACCGCTCAGCTCGGGACCAACTTACCGATCCCGGCAACGGCCGTCGCCGACCTCGTCGCGGCCGCGCGTCGGCACACCATCGATCTCACCGTCATCGGTCCAGAAGCCCCCCTTGCCGCCGGCCTCGCGGACGCACTCCGTGCCGCCGGAGGCGCGGTGTTCGGGCCGGGCGCGGCCGCCGCGCGCCTCGAGTCTTCCAAGGCGTTTGCCAAGGAAGTGATGGCCAGCTCGGGCGTACCGACAGCGGCGAGCCGCAGCTTCACCGAGTTGGGCGCCGCGCTCGCGTACATCCGCGCGCACACCGAGCCACTCGTGGTCAAAGCGTCCGGCCTCGCGGCCGGGAAGGGCGCCGTGGTGTGTGACACGCGCACGGAGGCCGCCGCGACGGCCCGCGCCATGCTGACCGATGGCAAACTCGGCGAGGCGGGTCGTGAGATCGTCATTGAGGAGTTCCTCACCGGCGAAGAGCTCTCCGTGCTCGCCCTCACCGATGGGGAGCGGCTCGCGATCCTCCCTCCCGTGCAGGATCACAAACGCCTGAACGAGGGCGACACCGGTCCGAACACCGGCGGCATGGGCGCGTACTGCCCCGTGAGCCTCGGCACCCCCGCGCTGCTCGAGCGCGTGCGACGCGAAGTCCTCGAGCCGACACTGCGGGAGATGGCCCAGCGCCGCGCCCCCTACACCGGAGTCCTCTACGCCGGCCTCATGGTCTCCACCGACGGCACCCCGTTTGTCCTCGAATTCAATTGTCGGTTCGGGGACCCCGAGACGCAGGCTGTGTTCCCGATTCTTCCGGAGGGCTGCACGCAGCATCTTGCCGATATCGCCGCCGGCCGCTGGCAGCCGACGCAGCCCGTGCTCCCCGCCATGCGGGCCGCGGTGACCACCGTGCTCGCTGCGCGCGGCTATCCGGACACGCCCGAGCGCGGCGCCGCCATCGACGTGCCGACCGACCTTGGCCCTGATGTGCTCGTGTTCCACGCCGGGACGGCCCGTGACGGGTCCGGCACCCTGCGGGCGGCCGGCGGCCGGGTACTCAACGTCACGGCGCTCGGCGCGACGGTGCCGGAGGCGGCACGCCGTAGCGCCGCTGCCAGCGAGAGGATCACCTTCGAGGGAAAGACCTGGCGCCGGGACATTGCCTGGCGCGAGCTGCGCCGTGCCGGAGCTGCCTGAAGTCGAGACGATCGTTCGCCAGCTGGCGCCGCGGCTGGAAGGCTTCCGCATCGCGCGCGCCCGCCTCGCCAAGACAGACGTCCTGCGCCGCGTCTCGAAGCCGCGCCTCCTGCGGACGCTGCGCGGCAACACCTTCGAAGAAGTGAGTCGCCGCGCCAAACACGCCGTGTTCCGGCTCGGCAGCGGTCACCGGCTGATCGTGCAGCCGCGGATGACCGGCTCGCTCGTCGTCTACGAGCGCCCACTCACGCGGGAAGAGGCAAAGTATGCGGTGCTCACGTGCACCATCGAGGACGGTCGCCTCTTCGTGTATGGCGACGTGCGCCGCCTCGGTACCGTCTGGCTGCTCGACGACAAGGGCTGGATCGCCTACACGAGCCGGATCGGCCCGGAGCCGCTAGAGGAGACCTTCACGCCGTTCGTGTTCGCCGAGCGGCTGAGTGGGACACGAACGGCGGTCAAGAAGGCGATCATGGACCAGCGCCGCCTGGCTGGCATCGGCAACATCTACGCGAACGAGGCGCTGTTCGAGGCGGGGATCGACCCGTCACGGCCCACGGACCGACTGTCGCTCGAGGAGTTCGCCCGGCTGCACGCAGCAGTGCGTGGAGTGCTCGAGCGGGCGGTCGACGCATCGGGCACGACCGTCCGAGACTACCGCACCGGCACGGGCGGCCGCGGACGATTTCAGTTCGAGCTTAAGGTGTATGGGCGCGGGCGCCAGCCGTGCGTGCAGTGCGGGAGGAAGCTCGTGACCACGCACGTGATCGACCTACGGGCGACGACGTTCTGCCCGCATTGCCAGCGCTGAAGGGCCGCGCCGCTTGACTGCGCCTTGACTGAGGCTGACGATATAAACGGCCACTCTAGGAGGAGGCCGTATGTCGCTCTCATGCCACCGCGCGTCTCTTGCCCTCGCGCTGGTCCTGGCCGCCGCGTGCATCGTCTATAAGCGGCCTGAGGTGGCCGCGGTGCCATCCTCAGCACTGACTGACACGCTGAGCATCGAATCGCCGGTGAAGGCGCACCTCGCCGACGGCTCGACAGTGGTCTACCCTGCCGGCATCCGCGTCCGGGGAGCCACAGTTCTCCCGGCGTCCATCGGCACGGCGTTCCGTTGGGACCTCGCGCTCCGCGACTCCATGCCGGCAACCGCGATCCCGCTGGACAGCATCCTCGCGATGGAGAGCTACCGTGACCAGGTCGACGGCGCCTCCAGCCTCATACTCTCGACCGTTGGGGCGGCTGGCGCGATGGCCGGCATCGGCCTCGCCGCGGTCGCCATCTTCGGCTCGTGTCCCACGATCTACTCGGACAGCGCCGGCACACCAGTGCTCGAGGCGGAAGGCTTTTCATACAGCATCGCCCCGCTGTTCGAGGCGACGGACGTCGATCGCCTCCGCGCCCAACCCGACGAAGCCGGCACGCTTCGCCTCGAGGTGCGGGATGAGGCCTTCGAGACCCACTATATCAACCGCCTTGGGTTGATCGAGGCGCGGCACGCTACCGACGAGTACATCCTTCCTGACGCGGGGCACCACGCGCTGGCGGTCCACGACTTCATCTCGGCGACGACCGCGCGCGACCGCGTCGGCCGTGACGTGAGCGCCGACCTCGCCGCCGCCGACGGCCGCAGCTATCGGACCGCGCCCGCCGTGCTCGACGCCGCTACTGCGCGGGACGCAAAGGATTTCGTCGACCTCACGTTCCCCCAGCCGGTGGGGCGCGATACGGTAGCGCTGGTGCTCCGGATGCGAAACAGCCTCCTCAACACCGTTCTGCTGTACGACCTAATGCTCGGCGACCCCGGGCTCCGCTCCATCGACTGGATGGGCCGCGATCTCGCCGAGATCGGGCCTGCAGCTCGCCTGGGCCGCTGGTACGTCGAGCACATGGGCATGCGGGTCGCGGTCCAGGACGGCGGAGGATTTCGAGAGATCGTCCGCATCGGGGATGCCGGCCCCATCGCGTGGGAAGAAGTGGCCGTGCGCGTGCCGGTACCCACCGGCGACAGCCTACGGATTCGCCTGTCCTTCGTCGCCGACGACTGGCGCATCGACCAGGTGCGCCTGGCGCGCGACCTTCGCACCCCGTCCACGCGCGTCCTGGAGCCGAGCGCCGTCGTGGCGAGCGACGGGCGTCCCGACACCGCGGCGCTCGCGGGCATCCGGGCCGCCGACGAGCGCTACCTCGTCACCACCCCTGGGCAACGCTTCTTCCTCCGCTTCGACGTCGGGGTCGCGTCCGCCGACTCCGCTCGGACGTTTCTCCTTGTCTCCCAAGGCTACTACGTCGAGTGGCTCCGGGGCCGCTGGCTGCGGACGCAGCATCTGGCGGCGACCTTCCGGCCGTCCGACGAGGCCCTCGTCGCTGCGCTGCACCGGTGGCGTACCGAGCAAAGCGATCTCGAGCGTCGTTTCGCCGCCACCCGCGTCCCGGTGAGGTGACCCATGCGCTGCCTGCTCTTGTCGCTCGCCTTGACCACCGGCTGTTCGATGGGCACCCGGGCGCGCGCCTATCCCCCAGCGCTCGACCCCGCGGGGAGGCTCGTGCAGGTGAACCTGAACCAGCGCCTGATCGATGGGGAATTACTCGCGGTCAGCGATACCGGCCTCCTGCTGCTCCAGCAGCGGCAGGTGATCCTCGTGAAATACAGCGTGATCAGCAACTCCATCTTCGAAGACCTTCCGCCGAGCGTCGTCGTGCGGAACCGGGAGCCGCCGTCCGCCCCGGTCCGCGAGCAACTGCGCCTGGCGAGCCGCTTTCCGCAGGGTGTCACGCCGGAGCGGCTTCAGGTTCTGCTGCTTGCGTACGGCCAGGACTCACTCAAGGTCTTCGGGCCGTGACCGCACTTGCCTTAGGCACGACTCTGGCGCTCCTGGCTGCGTCCCCGACCGCCGCGGCGCAGCGGGATTCGGCGACGGCGGCCTTTCTAACCCGGGCGCGCGCAGCGACCGCCAGGTACCATGACCGCGCAGCCGCGATCGCGGACGGCTACCGGGCCATGGGACCCGAGACACCGGCAATGGGCCAACATTGGCTCCAACCATCGCTCCTCGTGGCCGACCGTCTCGACCCGGCCGCCCCTCCGATCCTCGAATACGCGACCGTCGAGGGGCGTCCAGTCCTGGTCGGCGTAGCGTTTGCGTTGCCCCTCGCGGATGGGGAGTCCGTGCCGGACACGCCCGTCCCCGCGTCAATGTGGCACGCCCATGAGGGCACTGTGAGTGCCGAGATCGTCGGGAGCAGTCACGCCGGGATGGGCACCCAGATGGGAGAGCGGGTCGCCGTGTTGCACGCCTGGGTCTGGACGCCGAATCCCGCGGGTCCCTTTGAGGCCCAGAACTGGGCTCTCCCATTCCTGCGCGCCGGCCTTCCGGCACCGCCCGGCGCTCCGCTCGCGGCAGCTGAGGCACTCGCCCTGGGAACCGGCGGCGTCGGGTACTTCGCAGCCGAGTGTCGCGCCCGGCTGCGACCTGATCCGTCGGAGGTAGCGACACTGGAAGCCGTACTCACCGCGTTCGCGGACAGTGTGACGCAGTGGCGCTCGCACCGCCCGGCGTCGGTCCCGCTCGGGCGGGAAGAAGTGGACTGGCTCGACGGGCTGTGGGCCCGAGGGCGAATCGCGATCGCGGGCGCGCTCGGCCGGGGTCGGGCCGCTCCCCCGGATGCCCTCAGCAGTTGCGCGGGCGATCAGCCGTCCCCGTGAGAGACCCGCGACATCACACCCTCACTGCCCTGGGTGCGGGTGCCGGAACCTCTCTGCGGCCGTGATGTTCACATGACCGACAGACTGACCGATGCCCACCGTGCCGTCGGGCAGTGGAGCGCCGTGCGGCCAGAGATCGAAAATGATCCCATCGGCGGTCGCCACGAGGTCGGCCACTGCTTTCGCCTGATCCGTCGCCAGATCCAGCACCTGCACCTCCGGCCGGGCGGGATCTCCTGACCGTGGTCGTGCCAGTTCTTGTTCCAGACCGCCAGCGGAATCGCATTCGTCCGCATCACCGTCTTGGGACGATGCACTCGACCTGCACGATTGGCGTTCGAGTCGGTGGAGAGATCGCTGAACACTCGATGAACGGCTCAGCCAACTCACCGCTACAATTACAGCGCCACCAGCCGCGCCCGTGGTGGAATTCCCGGCTCGAGCTCCAGGATTCCCACCGACGGCGCTAGCCCGAACCGCTTGGGGCCAGCCCCCCCGGGATTGATCACCGTAACCGTCCGATCCACCAGCTCGAGCAGCGGCTTGTGGGTGTGCCCGAATACGATGATCTCGGCGCGGGGAAAGGCGTCGTGCAGCGTGGCTGGAGTAGGGTGGCCGAACTGGTCCCCGTGCGTGACAACGATCTCGAAACCGTCCAACTCGACCTGAGCCACCTGCGTCAGCTTGCCACGCAGCTCGGGGGCGTCAGTGTTGCCGTACACCGCTGTGACAGGGGCCAGGGTCTGCAGTTCGACCAGGATTTCCCAGGTCCCCACATCGCCGCCATGCAGAATATGGTCGACCTCTTTGAAGGCCTCGAAGACCTCAGCGCGCAGCAGCCCGTGCGTGTCGGAAATGACGCCGAGGCGCATTGCTCACTGCTCCCCGCTGCTTCCCTCGCTCCCCCACCGCTTGACGAGCGCGATCTCAAGACCGAGGTGATCCAGCACCCGCTGCACCACGAAGTCCACGAGATCGCGCACCTGCTGCGGCTTGTGATAGAAGCCCGGGGCGGCGGGCAGCACGATCGCTCCCGCCTCGGTGGCGAGGGTGAGGTTGCGCAGATGGATGAGCGACAACGGCGTCTCGCGGGGGACGAGGATCAGGTTGCGGCGTTCCTTCAGCACCACATCCGCGGCGCGCTCGATGAGCGAGCGACTCGTCCCGTGAGCAATGGCTGCCACGGTGCCCATCGAGCACGGGCAGATCACCATCCCCGCGGTCGCCGCCGAGCCCGACGCCGGCGCCGCACCGCGATCCTTGTCGTCGAACGCCCGCACGCTCGTCCAGTCGCCGCCGCTCGCTTTCTTGAGCTCGCGCTCGTCCCGGATGCCGCATTCCTCGGAGAGCAGCCGCCAGCCATGAGCCGAGATCATCAGCCAGGTCGGCGCCTGGTGCGTCGCGAGCACCTCCAGCAGCCGCACGCCATAGGCGGCGCCCGAAGCACCGGTGATAGCTAAGATGACCGGGAGCTTGCCCATCAGCGGCCGCGACGATTCGGCGTGGGGGAGCGCTTTGGGTGCGCCGGCGGCCGCTTCGGGAATGGGGCATGGGGAATAGGGAGGGTCGGTTGGCGCCCGTGAGACGCCTTCCCCTTCCCCTTTCCCCTTTCCCCATTCCCCCTCCTCATAGTATCCGATCCCCGAGCGCGCCGAGAAACACGACGATGCTGACGACGCCGTTGGCCGTGAAGAACGCTGCATCGAGGCGCGATAGATCCCCCGGCCGGATCAGCCGATGCTCCCAGGCGATCACCATGGCGCCAAGCAGCACCCCCGCGTAGAACTGCGGTCCCAATCCAGCGCCGAGGCCAAAGCCCACGAGCGCCAGCAGTGTCACCCCGTGCAGCACCTTGGCGAGCATGAGGCTCCGACCCTGCCCGAACCGCACCACCGCCGAGTGGAGCCCCTCGGCCCGGTCGAATGCCTCGTCCTGCAGTGCGTAGAGCACGTCGAACCCGCCCACCCAGCAAGTGACGGCCGCCGCCAGCACCCACAGCAACCACCCCGGCTCGCTCCACCGCCCGGTGACCGCCAGGTAGCCCGCCGGCGCGGCGATGGCGTCGCCGAGCCCGAGCCACAGGTGCGACCACCATGTGAACCGTTTTGCGTAGCTGTAGAGTGTGATGACTGCGAGGGCGAGCGGCGACAGTGCGAAGCACAGGGGGTTCAGCGCCCACGCAGCCCCCTCGAACAGCGCCGCCGCGACCAGGACAGCGACCCAGGCTTGGGGAAGGGTGAGCCGACCGCTCGGTAACTCGCGCCCGCGTGTGCGCGGGTTGCGGGCGTCGAGGGCGCGGTCCGCGATGCGGTTGAACCCCATCGCCACGAACCGCGCCGCCGTGAACGCGAGCACGACGAGCGCAACGGTCCGCCACGTCACCGGCGCGCGCCATGAGGCGGTGACCACTCCGAGCAGCGCGAACGGCAGCGCGAACACGGTATGGGGAAGCCGGACGAAGTTGGCGTACCGGACGAGGAGGGACTCGCCCGCAAGGGTCTGGCCCTCGTCCCGCCTGGAGGGCGAGGCGTCGTCCGTGACGCTCACAGCGTGATTCCCAGGTTGCGCCACATCGCATCCACTTTGGCCTTCGTCGCCTCGTCCATCACGATCCGATTCGGCCACTCGCGGGTGAAGCCTTCCTCCTTCCATTTGCGCGTCGCGTCAATGCCCATCTTGGAGCCGTAGGTGAACGCGCGGCTCGAATGATCGAGCACGTCGATCGGCCCCATCGAGAACCGGATGTCGCGCTCGGGGTCGATGTAGTTCAGCGCCACCCACCACGCTTCTTTGGGGTCGCGCACATTGACGTCTTTGTCGAGGACCACGATCACTTTGGCGAGGGACATCAGCCCTTGGCCCCAGAGACCATTCATCACCTTGTACGCCTGGCCCGGATACTGTTTGTCGATGCTCACGAAGACGAGGTTGTGGAAGATCCCTTCGGCGGGCATGTGCAAGTCCACGATCTCCGGCAACGTGAGCTGGAGCAACGGCAGGAAGATCCGCTCGGTCGCGTGGCCGAGCCAGTAATCCTCCATCGGTGGCCGGCCGACGATCGTGTGCGGCCACACCGGCTCGGAGCGCATCGTGATCGCGGTGACGTGGACTTTGGGATAGTAGTCGGCGAGCGAGTAGAAGCCGGTGTGGTCGCCGAACGGCCCCTCGAGCACCAGCGGCTCGCGCGGGTCCACGTAGCCCTCGATCACGAGCTCGGCTTCCGCCGGCACCTCGAGGTCACAGGTCACAGCCCGGGCCAGCCGCACCGGCTGCTTGCGGAGGAACCCCGCGAACAGGTACTCGTCGATCGTCGGTGGCAGCGGGGCGGAGGCGGCGTAGACGCTCGCCGGATCCCCGCCCAGCGCGATCGCCACGGGCATCGTCTCGCCCCGCTCCGCCATTGCACGCCAGTGCGCGGCCCCCACCTTGTGCCGCTGCCAGTGCATCGCCAGCTCGGCCTTCCCTAACACCTGCACGCGGTACATCCCCACGTTGCGGACGCCGGTCTTGGGATCACGCGTGATCACGCCCGCCAGCGTGATGTAGGGGCCGCCGTCCTCTGGCCAGCAGACGGGCACCGGGAAGCGGGAAAAGTCGATGTCACTTCCTTGGATGACGACCTCCTGGCAC
>WNFD01003075.1_pt1 | contig 16743 bp, 14 predicted proteins | sample 5400491 | NCBI WGS metagenome assembly WNFD01 (sample SAMN13153343, study PRJNA577476) | soil metagenome | isolation source: 120 cm saprolite under Douglas fir tree site 2 hole 2 replicate 2 | place: USA:California | collected 2015-04-18 | reverse complement strand
GATACGGAGTTCCTGAAGCTTCCGCACCCGCGCATGCACGAGCGGAGGTTTGTGCTCGAGCCGCTGGCGGAGATTGCTCCGCACCTGGTCCTTCCCACATTGAAGATCACGGCGGCGGAGTTGCTGGAGAGTTTGGAAGGTGAGTCGAGAGTGATTCGTTGGTCGCCGTGATTTTTTTGGAGTGCGCCGGCAGAGCGAAGCGGCGACGGCGCTTTGGTTGTGAGGGCCAAACGATCGGTAATCCAAAGCGGTGTCGCGCTCCGCTTGCTACCGCACTCCAAATTCAACCCAACTTCGCCGTCGGCAAGAACTGTGGCGCGCGGCGCGCTTTCGTCGCTTGCTCGAACGCGTAAGCAAACTTGATCAAAGTTGGTTCGCTCCACGCGCGACCGAAGAATGAAATCCCCACCGGCATGCCAAAAACGTAACCCGCGGGCACAGTAATGTGAGGATAGCCGGCGACCGCCGACGTGGTCGAGTAGCCGCCGGTGAAGTGATCGCCATTGATCCAGTCAGTAGTCCAGCCCGGGCCGCCCGTGGGCGCGATCAGCGCATCGAGCTTGTTCTTGTCCATCACAAAATCAATGCCTTCTTTGCGCGACATGCGATGGTTCTTCGCCAGGGCGTCGCGATAAGCTTTGTCAGTCAACGGCCCTTTCGCCTGCGCTTTGATAAAAAGATCCTGGCCAAAGTAAGGCATCTCGCGATCGCGATACTGCTCGTTGAAGTCGATGATTTCTTTCAGAGACTTCACCGGGGCGCCCGGACCCAGCGCGGCGAGATACGAATTCAAGTCGGCCTTGAATTCGTACAGCAGCACTTCGAGTTCCGAATCGTCGAACTTGCCGGCTGTGGGAATGTCCGCCGGATCAACGATGATCGCGCCGCGCTTCTTGATGATATCGATGCAATCATTCATCAACTTGTCCACCGCATCATTGAAACCAAAGCCCTTTCGATGAATGCCGATGCGCGCGCCTTTCAAGCTATTGGCGTCGAGAAACTTCGTGTAATCAGCAAAAGATTTGCTGGCGCTCGCCCTGGTCGCGTCGTCGCGCGAGTCTATGCCCGCGAGCGCGCCGAGCAGAATTGCTGCGTCGGTGACGGTGCGGCACATCGGCCCGGCCGTGTCCTGGCTGTGCGAGATGGGAACGATGCCGGCGCGGCTGATCAATCCCACCGTTGGTTTGATACCCACGAGCGAGTTCGCATTCGAAGGACAAACTACCGAGCCATCGGTTTCGGTGCCGACGCCGATGGCCGCGAGATTCGCCGCCACCGCAGCACCGGTGCCGGAGCTCGAGCCGCATGGATTGCGATCAAGCACGTAAGGATTTTTCGTTTGCCCGCCACGCCCGCTCCAGCCGCTGGTCGAATGGCTGGAACGAAAGTTGGCCCACTCGCTCAGATTAGTTTTGCCGAGGATTACGGCGCCCGCCTCGCGCAGCTTCTTCGCGACGGACGAATCCTGAAGCGGACTCGATCCGCCCAGCGCCAGAGAGCCGGCAGTTGTCGTCATGCGATCGTGCGTGTCTATGTTGTCTTTGATCAGAACTGGAATTCCATGCAAGGGACGCCCTCCCGACCCTCTAGCCTTGCGCTCTTTATCAACTTCAGCCGCGATTGACAGCGCGTCGGGATTCAACTCAATGACGGAACTAATAGCCGGACCGTGTTTGTCGATCGCGTCAATGCGATCAAGATATGCTCTCGCCAGCGAGACCGCGGTGTATTTCCCCGAAGCCATTCCCGCATGCAAATCGGCGATGGTCAGCTCGTCAAGCTCGAACGCCGGGGGCGCGCTCGTCGAAGCCTTAGCAGGTGACGTTTCTTTGGCCGCGGCGGTGACGTTAACGGTCGCCAGGCCGATGCTGCCGGCGATGCTGTGGCGGACAAAACTTCTACGATTCATGCGGAGTTCCCTCAGTGATGAAATGATCGACCGACGGCACTTCTATGCTGACGTGCCGGAAAAGTCAAATGGATTCTAATGAGTGCCCGAGTTTCGTTTCGTGTGTTGCTGCGGATCATACAAGAACGATCCACGAAACCACACGAAAACGCATGAACAAAGGCGCTTCGTGATGTGATTTCGTGGATCGTCTTCCATAGCAAGCCGATCTCTCAAAACTAGAGGATCATGACACTGTCGAGGTCTTATGGGATTCAGACGAGTACTTCGTCCTGCTCGTCGCCTTCGAGCAGGTCGTCAAGGAAAAACGCGCGGCGTTGAGGCTTGAGATTCATACTGATCGGGGTTCCATTGCGCACACTTTCGGCCAGACGCCTGGCGTCCGGGAGCACGCCAATTGCGCGCAGCGCCTGCGGATCGCTTTCAAGCAAAACTCTTTGGCCGGCGTCAGCGCCGAATGCCGCGGTGATGATCTCTTCGCGCAGCCGCAACTTAACGAAATCGAGATCGGCATCAACCGAAGCGACCTGCAAATGGCGGGTTTGATCCTTGCGCAGGTAATTGCGGAAAGCTTCGAGAACGCGATCCGTGATCTGGTAATCAGTGTTCTTCGGGGCGCGGTTGTATTCGACTTTGTCGACGCGATACGCGTCGAGTCCCGGAATCGAGCCGGCGGCGAGTTCGCGCGTGAAATAAAATGCTGCTTCGACAATCCGCGCGCGGGTGGGCGAGGCGCTCAGGGCACGTGCCTCGATGTCGGGCGTAATGCCGCCGCCGCCATAAAAAATCCGGCCGGCGGCCGTGCGAAATGCCGGCGCGTTCGTGCCGCGCGGCGGCGCCGATTCGTTGGGCGACGGTTGGCCGGGCTGTGTCGGCTGTTGATTCTCGTTCTGGTCGTGACGGACGTAATAGTCGTAGAGCGAGCCGCTCGAATAGTCGCGCTGCAGCGAACGGCCGTACGGCGTGTAGTAGCGCGCGGTAGTCAGCGTCAGGCCGACATTGTATGGTGCTATTTGAAAGATGTGTTGGACCAGGCCCTTGCCAAAACTGGTTTCGCCCACAATCAAGCCGCGCCCATGATCCTGAATCGCGCCCGCCACGATCTCTGACGCCGAAGCGGTGTTGCGATTTATCAAGACCACCAGCGGAAGATCTTCCGGCTCGCTGCCGGTAGATTTGTAAACGACGGGCTCGCGATATTCGCTTCTACCTTTAACTGAGACAATAACCTTGTCGCGCGGCAGAAATTCGCTGGCGACGTCGATCGCCTGGTCCAGCAATCCTCCCGGGTTGTTGCGGAGATCGAGAACGAGTTGGCGCATGCCATCCTTCTTGAGGCTGGCAATAGCTTCGCGGAGTTCGTCGTCGCTGGTGTGCTGAAAGCCGCCGATCAATCCGATATAGCCCGTGCCGGAGCCAACCATGAAGGCGTTGCGGATCGAAGGCAGCGGTACGGCGTCGCGGACGATCTTAAAGTTAGCCGCCACTTCTTTTCCGGCTCGCTCAACTTTCAGCTGCACTTCTTTACCGCGTTCGCCGCGGACGTTCTTCGAAACTTCTTCGCTCGACCATTCGCGCGCGTCTTTACCGTCCACTTCGACGATCCGATCGCCATAGCGCAATCCCGCCCGCGCTGCCGGCGTTCCCTCGACCACGGATTGAATGTACACGCCGTCATCGTGTCGCAAAATTTGCACGCCGATGCCGTAAAAACTGGAGGATTGATCTTCCTTTAGCTTTTTGAAGTCAGCTGCCGAAAAATAGACCGAGTGCGGATCGAGCGTGAAAAGCATTCCCTGAATCGCAGCCTGGGTGGCTTTTTCGTAATCGATCTCGCCGGCGTACTTGTCTTCGACCGTCGTGATCGCCTCACGATAATCGTTTTCAACTTTGTCGGCTTCGTATTTTTCCGCCGCTGAAGCTTGCTTGGCGCTGCTGGCGTTGACGTGCTCCACGCGACGATGCGCCGAGCGCGCGCTCAGGCCCCCGGCCAGGCTGGCCGTGACGATGACGAACGCTGCGACGATGTTGAAGTTGCGAGTCATATAACTATCAAAATATAGCACAGCCGACGGCTGGTGTCAGAACCGGGAGCGGTAGCGACCGGGTCAAGCACGCACGCGAAAAGAACTCGCGTCGTCCTGCTAATCTCGCGTCGTCCAGCTAATGTTGGGTAGCTTGATCCGGTCGCATCCATCACCCGCGCGGGGACCCGGTCCGCTCCCGGTTCTGCTACAAAAAGACGGCGAGGCCTCCCACAACCCCGCCGCCAGAGGCCCGCCCTCCCACAAGCGGGCCTGACTCCTAATGAAAGGAGGTTCAGACGATACACCGCGCCTGACAGACTTTCAAGATTACGTTCCGCTTGGAAATCAGGCGCCGCGCTTGTCCGTCGACCGCTATTCATCGAGAATGAGTCCTGCCAACCATGCCCCCGCGTCTGTCCATCATCGTTCCCGCTTACAACGAGGCCGCGCGGCTTGGAACGACGCTGCGCGCGATCCTCGATTACTTGAACGAGACCGAAGAGGGCGCTGAGCTAATTGTGGTTGATGACGGTTCCCGGGACGAAACGACCGTGATCGCCGAAAGAGCCATCACTGAATGCGGCGCCGTCTCAGCGCAGGTGATTCGCTATGAGCGAAACCGCGGCAAGGGTTATGCGGTGCGCACGGGACTGCTTTCCGCCGGCGCGAATATCGCGCTGTTCTCAGACGCGGATCTTTCCACGCCTATCGCTGAGACGCCAAGACTGGTCGATCCGATCAGAAACAACGAATGCGATCTCGCGTTTGGTTCGCGGGCGCTCGATCGCAGCTTGATTGGCACACATCAGCCGTGGCGACGCGAACAGGGCGGGCGCGTTTTCAATCTCATCGTTCGCGCGGCGACCGGCCTGCCGTACTGGGACACGCAGTGCGGCTTCAAAGCCTTTCGCATGGACGTGTGCCGGCCGCTGATCGAGGCCGCGCAAATCGAACGCTTTGGTTTTGACGTGGAATGGATCTATCTCGCTCACCTCGCCGGCTTGAGGTTGCGTGAGATTCCCGTGCGATGGAATCATGACGCGGCCAGCAAAGTCGCGGTCATGCGCGACAGCTTTCGCATGGTTGACGAAGTCAGGCGAATTCGGCATGGCGTGGCTCGCGGCGTTTACCGCGAGGCGATGAACGCGGCGCGTTCGGCCGCAATGGCCGAGCCGAAGCAGGGTGTGTAAGATCATTTACCACCGAGAAACAGAGAAAGCCTAAACGAAAAGGGTCGAATGTTTTTCTTTCTATCTTCTCCGGTCCGCTGTGGTTATTCTTATTAATTTGGAGCAAACAATGACAGCACGACTCAACGTCAACATCGATCACGTCGCGACGGTGCGGCAGGCGCGGCGCGCGCCTGAGCCGAGCGTCGTTGCCGCCGCGATGATCTGCGAACAAGCCGGCGTGGACGGCATCACCATTCATCTGCGTGGCGACCGCCGGCATATTCAGGACGCCGATCTGACTGTCCTGCGCCAGGCGGTCACCACCTACCTGAATGTGGAAATGGCTGCGACGGAAGAGATGATCAAGATTGCAATCGACGTGCGTCCTGATGCGGTTTCGCTGGTGCCGGAAAACCCCAGGGAGATCACCACCGAAGGCGGACTGAACGTGCGCCCTAACATCGCCATCGTCCGCGCCGCGGTTAATCGCTTACGCGACTCAGGTATCGTCGCGAGTTTGTTCATCGATCCCGATCCGCAACAGATCGAAGCGGCGCGTGAGGTCAATGCCCAGCAGGTCGAGTTATGCACCGCGGCGTATGCCGAAGCGACTTTGGGTCCGCACGGAATCCACGGCGAAGGCGCGGTGCGCGCAAATCAGGAACTGCGGCGTCTGCGCGAAGGCGCGGCGTTGGCGGCCCAGTATGGTTTGCATGTCGCCGCGGGTCACGGCCTGACGTTGCGGAATGTTGGGGCGGTAGCGCAGATCAGTGAGATTGAGGAATTCAACATCGGCCACAGCATCATCTCAAATGCCGTCTTTGTGGGATTGGAGCGGGCCGTGCGCGAGATGCGAGAGGCAATCAGCACTCCCGGCTAGGGCTTGGTTGCTAGTTGCAGACGCACCATTGAACGTTCCAGTTTCGCGCGCGCTTTTTCAAAATCTTCTTCGCTCCCACTCCACGAACTCAATTGTTTTTCCGTGTGATCGCGCGCCAGGCGCGCGCGGGCCGCGTCGATCTCTTCGGGGCGCTCGGCAACTTCGGCCAAAACTGCGACGCGATCGTCGTTGACCTCGACGAAGCCACCGGAGACATGCAATTGCGCGCTGCTTCCGTTCTCAGTGTAGCTAAGCACTCCGGCCTGAAGTTCTGAGATTAGCGCGGCATGGCCGGGCAGAATCTGCATTTCCCCACCGCGCCCGGGCACGGTGACAGAGTTCACCGCTTCCCGAAGCACGCGGCGTTCGGGGGTTACTACTTCGAGTTGTAGCTGATCAGCCATAATCTAAGTGATGAATGATGCGTCATGAGGTATCGAGCAGCGACTGGCTTGGAGTTCGCTATCTATTCGTATTTCTTCGCGGCCTCGACGACTTCTTCAATCCCGCCGGCCATAAAGAAGGCCTGCTCAGGCACGTCGTCGTGTTTGCCCTCGATGATTTCCTTGAAGCCTTTGATCGTGTCTTCGAGCTTGACGTACTTGCCCTCGCGGCCGGTGAACTGTGACGCCACGTGGAACGGTTGCGAGAAGAACCTTTGAATCTTGCGCGCGCGCGAAACCGACAGCTTATCTTCGTCCGACAGTTCGTCCAGACCGAGAATTGCGATGATGTCCTGAAGGTCCTTGTAGCGCTGCAAAATCAGCTTAACGCTCTGCGCCGTGTTGTAGTGATCTTCGCCGACTATGCGCGGATCCAGAATGCGTGAAGACGACGCGAGCGGATCGACCGCGGGATAAATTCCCAGCTCAACAATCTGCCGCGACAGCGCGGTAACCGCGTCGAGATGCGCAAACGTGGTCGCCGGCGCCGGATCGGTGTAATCGTCGGCGGGCACGTACACGGCCTGGATCGAAGTGATCGATCCGGTCTTGGTTGAAGTGATGCGCTCCTGCATCTCGCCCATCTCAGTCGCCAGGTTCGGCTGGTAACCGACCGCCGAAGGCATGCGCCCCAGCAGAGCCGAAACTTCCGAGCCCGCCTGGGTGAATCTGAAAATGTTGTCGATAAAGAGTAAGACGTCCATGCCCTGATCGCGGAAGTATTCGGCGACCGTGAGACCCGACAGCGCCACCCGCAGGCGCGCGCCCGGCGGTTCGGTCATCTGGCCATAGATCAGCGCGACCTTCGACTGCTCGATCGCTTTCATATCGACTTTGGTCATGTCGAACGAGCCGGTCTCATGCAGGTTCTTGTTGAACTCGGCGCCGAACTGAATGACTTCGGACTCGACCATCTCGCGGAGCAGGTCGTTGCCTTCGCGCGTGCGCTCGCCCACGCCGGCAAAAACCGAGAAGCCCGAGCGGGCTTTGGCGATGTTGTTGATGAGCTCCATGACGATGACGGTCTTGCCCACGCCGGCGCCGCCGAACAAACCAATCTTGCCGCCGCGCACGAACGGTTGAATCAGATCGATAACCTTGATTCCCGTTTCGAACATCTGGAGTTCGGTTGATTGCTCTTCAAAAGTTGGCGCGTGACGATGAATTGGGTAGCGCTGCTTATGCGGAATCGGGCCGAGGTTGTCGACCGGGTCACCAATCACGTTCATGACGCGGCCGAGCGTGCCTTCACCTACCGGCACCGTGATCGGACCGCCGGTGTCGGTAGCCTGCATCCCGCGCACCATGCCGTCGGTGGGCAGCATCGACACCGCGCGCACGCGGCCTTCGCCCAGGTGCTGCTGCACTTCGGCGATTACATTGATCGGATCGGGAACGTCAAAACCGTCGGAAGTAATCCGCAGCGCCTGGTAAATCGGCGGCAGGTACTTTTCGGTAAATTCCACGTCAACGACAGGTCCGATGATTTGCACGACGCGGCCTACGTGTCCGTTCGTGCCGTTTGCGCTGGGCGTAGCCATAGCTTTTTTACTCAACTCCTCGTGATAATTGCCGAGGCCTAAACAGGCGAAGACTGGAAGGATTTTGAAAGTCGAAAAGATAACATACGGGTTGTACTTAAGCCAAGGAGTGCCCCCGCGCAAGCTGGTAAACCGACGATTAAGCGCCGACTCTCAGTAATAGCAAAAAAGTGGCAACGAAAATGGTTACTTGAATTCTCGCGATCGAGTAGAATGCGTGTGAAAGGAAGATGAAACCACGTGGCATCGGCAGCTCCTTCAAAGATTCGCGCCCCAAGAAATCGCACAGTTACTCTCAGTGCGGACGAGAGGACTAGGTTACAGAGCACAATTATTTGCGACGTTCCCCGATCCCCCTCAGCAGTTCCGCTTACCGGTATCGTCATGGGCGACTTCCGCGCGTGCGTTAAGACATTGCCATCGAAGCACGTCGACCTTTTGTTTCTCGACCCACCATACAATCTAGATAAGACCTTCAACGGTAATCGGTTTACTCGTCAAAGCGTGGGAGACTACGGCAAGTGGCTAGATGAGGTAATTGTTGCCTTAAGGCCGGTACTAAAAAGCACAGCCACTATCTACATCTGTGGAGACTGGTTCACCTCATTATCGATTTTTCAAGTGGCTTCACGTTACTTCACTGTTCGTAACCGCATAACGTGGGAACGAGAAAAGGGACGCGGCGCAAAAGCAAACTGGAAGAATTCTACTGAAGACATTTGGTTCTGCACCGTGTCAGACGACTATACCTTTAATACGGATGCCGTAAAGATTCGCAGAAAAGTAATGGCACCTTATACGCTCTCTAATGGTGAGCCGAAGGATTGGGATCGAAGCTTGGAAGGCAATTTCCGCGACACACATCCTTCAAATATCTGGACGGACATTACGATCCCTTTCTGGTCAATGCCTGAGAACACAGACCATCCAACACAAAAGAGCGAGAAACTATTAGCCAAAATGCTTTTGGCTAGTACGAACGTTGATGACTTCGTTCTTGATCCATTTCTGGGTAGTGGTACCACCGCAGTAGTTGCCAAGAAGCTGGGACGTAGATTCCTTGGAATTGAGCGGGATAGCGAATTCTGCTTGTTGGCGGCAAAGAGACTCGAAATGGCCGAGACTGACAAGTCCGTTCAAGGATTCGCGGACGGTGTCTTTTGGGAGAGGAACACATTGGCGCTCCAACAAGCTACCGTAAGAGAGGGTGATGCCGAGCGAAGCGAAAATGGCAATTTATTTGCTATGCTAAGCCATGAGCAAGAATCTGGCTGAACTGTGCAAGTACATCCATTCCTATGCTACCTCCCACCGATCTTGCACCAAAGACCAATTACAAAAAGCCACGGCCAAGCGATTCTCACTCAACCAGCAAAGGTCAGTCTTCTCTTGCGAAGCATTCGCGGTACGCTTCTCCAGTGTTAGAGGTGTGACGTTCGCTAATTGTGTGATCTCCCTCTCTGCTTTACAAAAATATGACCGGGCACCTTTCGTAGTCTGTGTTGTGCGCCCTGATGGTGTGGAGCTCCTGCTGGCAAACTCAACGTTTCTCAATAAGATCAGCCATAGCTCTCACCAGCTTCGAATCGACAATGTTCGAGGGACATTTCTTGGACACGATATCCTGCGCGTATACGAGGGTATTGAGAACAAACCGGAGAACTTTGAAAAACTTTTTGACATTCATGCTCAGTTTACTTGGGAGGAGAACCTTGCGCGATTAGTTGAACGAACCACCTTGATCGCCCCTACTGGAATCCGATTTGAGCCCTCCGCCCAGCAGAAGGCAAACATATTAAGGGCGCCAGAAATTGCTAATCTGCTCACCCGGGATCCTGAGTACATTCAACTGGGTGACGACCTGGCCCGAATCGTAAATGATAACGTAGGGGCGATTCTTGAGGCTGCAACGATCGATCTCAATAACATAAATCTTCGGGGTAATAGTATTGAGCAAATCATTACCAGCGCCGGCAATTTCCATTCTCTTGAAGATGTTAGTCACACTTTAACCGCCGGGACGGAAGTGAAAGTTGATATTAAAACCAAAATCCTCACGCTGTCTTCAAGTCCAAAGGGCTATAACATTGATAAGGTTCTCAAAATGCTTGCCACAGGCAATAGCGTTTTCTCCTTCTTTTTTGTTGGCATCAATATTGAACGAAGTTATGTTGTGACCTGTCTTGTCTCCATTCTCGATAAATCGATTGTCAACGCTACTAGAGTGCAATTCCACTGGTCGGGTCGTAACTCACGTGGAGTAACTCAACTCTCCGGAAATCTTAGCGAAGTGTTTGACCGAACCTTTTCTGAGACGGTTGACGTTGAGCAGGCACGGAAGTTCTTGCAAGAGCTGATTGACATCGAACCCCCGGTTCTTGAAAGCTAAGCTTGGCAGATCCCAGCGATAAAATCGCTGGGCTATTTTCATATCGTCCGCTTCGCGGACTCACTCGGTTGTGACTCGCGGCAAGGTTAACGCTTTTGGCTTAATTGGATACGTAACGAATTGTGCATCTAGACAGGGTTGAAAACTTGAAACCTCCGGTGTACTATTGTCGTAGTACAATAGTGAAGTCAGTCGATGTTCCACATAGATGCAAATCATCCGACGCCGCTTTACGCTCAACTTGAGCGGTCGATCAGGTTTGCGATCGCTACCGGCAAGCTGCGTATCGGCGAGCAGTTGCCGACCGTGCGGCAGTTGGCGGTGGATCTGCGCATCAATGCGAACACGGTGGCTAAAGTCTATGCCGAACTGGAGCGCGCGGGCGTGCTGGAAACCCGGCGAGGCGTTGGCACGTTCGTTATTGCGCAGCCTGAGGAAGCGTCGCTCGGCCGCCGCGACCGCGAAAAGCACCTGCGCGAACTCGCCGATCATTTCATCGCGGAAACCGGAACGCGCGGCTTTTCGCTCGACGACGTAATTGAGCATCTGCACAGCAGACGCAGGAAAGTAGCGCAAATTGATAATTTGCGAACTCGTCGGTAGGGATCACCGCAAGTTAACAACTTGCGCTACAGGCAAGAAGGAGATGAAGAAACATGGCTAACATTCAACTGAGCGAGAACCGCAACTTGTCCGCGTTGAACGCGCCGCGGGTGAACTTTATCGCGGCCCTCTCGTTTATCGTGCCGGTCGGGTTGGGAGCGCTGGCGACCCTGGTTACGCTGAATCCGATCAGCGCGATCGTGGGCGTCCTGATCGGCTTTCTGCTGGCCCAATCGCCAAAGATCGCTAGGCAATGGGAGCGCGCCGTAGTGCTGCGGCTGGGAAAGTTCACCGGGCTGCGCGGTCCGGGACTTTTCTGGATCATTCCGTTCGTCGATAACATTTCGACCTGGATCGATCAGCGCGTGATCACCACGGCCTTTGCGGCGGAAGAAACGCTGACCAGCGACACGGTCCCCGTCAACGTTGACGCAGTTCTTTTCTGGGTGGTTTACGATCCGGAAAAAGCAGCGCTGGAGGTGCAAAACTATCCGGCAGCCGTAAGCTGGGCGGCACAGACGGCGCTGCGCGACATCATCGGCCGCACTTCTTTGAGCGATCTACTGCGCGGGCGCGAGCGCATCGAGGAAGAGTTGCAGAAACTGATCGACGAGCGCTCAAATCCCTGGGGCGTGACCGTGCAGTCAGTCGAGATGCGCGACGTGATCATTCCGGCGGCGTTGCAGGATGCGATGTCGCGCGAGGCTCAGGCTGCGCGTGAAAAAGCGGCGCGCGTGATCCTCGCTCAAGCCGAAGTTGAAATCGCCGCCCAGTTCAGCAAAGCGGCCGAGTCTTATCGCGACAATCCGACGGCGATGCATCTGCGCGCGATGAACATGCTGTACGAAGGTTTGAAGGAAAAAGGCGCGCTGATGATCGTCCCGAGCAGCGCGGTTGAAACGATGGGGATGGGCGGCTTTATCGGGGCCGCGGCGATGCGGCAACAGGCACTGACTGAAAGTAAGGAGGCGCCTGAGTAGACAGTTATGAGTGCCGTAGGCACGAAATATTTATAGCAGCAGATTCGTCTCAGAAGTTTGCCCGCGAGAACGAAGCGGAACTGCTTCGTTCTCGCGGGCAATCCTTTGCAATGCGGCTGGTTATATAAACATCTCGCGCCTACAGCGCGAAGCTTGCGATAGGCGGCCCACTATTCCGGCTCAATCTTGATCTTCATCGCCTGCAGCACGCGCATATCCTCGTCCGTCAACTCCAGGGAGCCCGAACTCTCGCCCTCCGCTTCGCCTTCACGATGCGCGCGCAATCCAATCTCCAGCCGCAAGGTCAGCTCCATTTCGAATCCAGCTTCGCGCAGACGTTCAATCGCGGCCGCGACCGTCGGCGATTGCTGGACCGCTTCATTGATGGCCGTGCCTACTTCTTCGGCTAGCTGTTTGGTCTCGTCATCCATTTCCACGGTTGCTTGTCTAAGGGTGTATAGAGTACCAGCTTTAGCTGGGTTCTTTCTCGCTTAGCGAAAGCCCGACCGAAGTCGGTACTCTAAACGCCGCTAGCTCCAATTTGTCGTGATGCTAAGCCAGACTCAGTTGAGAGTTCAAGCTTTAGCTGGTCCTTTGAGAGAGTGGCAGCCTAAAGGTTGAACTCTCAACCTCAGAATTGCCGCGCTTGCTTTCGTTATGCTAGCCTTCGACTGCTCAGAGTCAAGGCCAGTCACGTCAAGCCATGGTCGCAAAAACCAACGCCGAGCGCCGCGAGCATTTCAAAACTTCTTCCGGCATCGAACTGCCCATCGATTTCAATCCGTCGAACGCGGAACCCATTGAGTACGACCGCGACCTCGGCGATCCCGGCGAGTTTCCTTATACGCGCGGCATCCGCCACAACCTTTACCGCGGCCGTCTGTGGACGATGCGGCAGTATGCGGGCTATGCGAGCGCGGAAGAATCCAACGCGCGTTACAAGTACCTGCTTTCGCAGGGCACGACCGGTCTGTCCGTTGCCTTTGATCTACCAACGCAGATTGGGCTCGACTCAGACGATCCTTTGGCCGCAGGCGAAGTCGGCAAGGTTGGCGTGGCGATCGATTCGCTGGAAGACATGTCAAGACTCTTCGACGGAATTCCGTTGGGTGAAGTCTCGACTTCGATGACGATCAATGCGACGGCGGCGATCCTTCTGTGTCTTTATCTCGCGGTCGCGCGAAAGCAAGGTGTCAGCTTCGACAAAGTAAACGGCACGCTTCAGAACGACATTTTGAAGGAATACATCGCGCGCGGCACCTACATTTATCCGCCCGGGCCTTCGCTGCGTTTGATTACCGACACGTTCGCGTTCTGCGCGCGCGAGGCGCCGAACTGGAACACAATTTCGATCAGCGGCTATCACATTCGCGAAGCCGGCTCGACCGCGGTGCAGGAAGTCGCGTTCACGATCGCCGACGCGATTGCCTACGTGGAAGCGGCCATCGAAGCCGGTCTGGAGATTGACGACTTTGCGCCGCGCATCTCGTTTTTCTTTAACGCGCATAACAACCTTTTGGAAGAGATCGCCAAGTTTCGCGCCGCGCGCCGCCTTTGGGCGCGGATCATGCGCGATCGATTTCATGCGCGCGATCCACGTTCGCAGATGCTGCGGTTTCATACCCAGACGGCTGGTTCGACGCTGACCGCGCAACAGCCGGAAGTAAACGTCGTGCGCACGACGATCCAGGCGCTGGCCGCGGTGCTCGGTGGCACTCAGTCTCTGCACACAAACGCGATGGACGAAGCGCTGGCTTTGCCGACCGAAGATGCCGCGCGCGTCGCCTTGAGAACCCAACAAGTCATCGCTTACGAATCCGGCGTCGCCGACACGGTCGATCCGCTGGCCGGCTCGTACGCGATTGAAGAGCTGACGAGCGAGATCGAACGGCGCGCGGTTGATTACCTCGACAAGATTGACGCGATTGGCGGGACGCTGCACGCGATTGAATCAGGTTACATCCAGCGCGAGATTCAGAATGCTGCCTACGAGTATCAACGCGCCCTGGAGGCAAGCGACGCGATCGTGGTGGGAGTGAATCGCTTTCAGAACGAAGGGGACTCCCACGTTAAGACTCTCCGCGTCGATCCGGCGGTTGAGAAAGCCCAGATTGATCGGGTGCGCTCGTTGCGCGCGCGCCGCGACGAGATCGCTTGTGAAACGTCGTTGGTGAGACTCGAAGAAGCCGCGCGCGGAGATGAAAACGTCCTGCCGCGCATCCTCGATTGCGTGGAAGCCCTCGCGACTGTTGGCGAGATCAGCAATCGCTTGCGCTCCGTGTGGGGCGAGTATCGCGAGGCGGTGACTGTTTAGGTTCTCAAACAACTCGCGGTAGGGTTTGAGAAAAGGGTATATAATTAACGTCTGGGATGACGAAGCGACAAATGATTGTACGAGCCATCCATTTCAAGAACTTCAAGGCTTTGCGCAAGGCCACTCTTAGGCTGGGGCGGTTTACGTTAATCGTCGGGCCGAACGGTAGTGGCAAGAGTACGGCGATGGACGCGTTCAATTTTGTTAGGTCGCCGCAGAAATATGAGTTTGGGAGAATTGTAACAGCCGGTTTGGAGAAACACCCTGACATAACCGTCGAGGTTTCTATTGATTGGACACGCCCGAAATCAGACTTGCATCAATCCTATCAGCCTGAGGTGGTGACGAAGGCCGGGTGGCGACACCAAGGAAACAGCTTTCACTTTTTTGGTCCCGAGCATACTAAATTGATCGGAGGGATAGATCAAACAACTATTTCTCTAGTCAATGAGATTCTCTCGGGCACGAGGTTTTTTTCTTTCGATGCCCAAGCCCTGGCGCAACCAGTTCACACACACCCTCATCCTGAACTTGCGCCAAACGGAGCAAATCTGGCTGCGGTGCTTGACGCATTGACGGATAGCGATCCGGAGCGATTTGAGGCTCTCAATCAAGAATTGCAGCGGTGGCTCCCAGAATTCGATAGGATTCTGTTTGAAACACCTGGTCAAGGGCAGAAACAGTTTCTCTTACGTACACTAGCCGGACGTCATCGTTATCGAGCTTCCGATCTGTCACACGGTACGCTGAAGGCTTTGGCTGTCCTGACGCTGGCTTATCTTCCGGACCCCCCGCCCATTGTTTGTTTTGAAGAACCTGACCGCGGCATTCATCCACGGTTGCTGAGGGAGATAAGGGACGGAATGTACCGTCTAGCTTTTCCGGAGAATTACAGCGAGACCCGTCCCCCGGTTCAGGTTATTGCAACGACACATTCACCATACCTGCTGGATCTTTACAAGGAGCACCCCGATGAAGTTGTGATCGCTCACAAGGATGGGGAAGGAGTCCATTTCGAACGTCTTTCGGAGAAACCCAACATCAGCGAAGTGCTCGAAGGTGCACCGCTCGGTGATGTTTGGTATAGCGGAATTCTTGGTGGGGTTCCGTCCAGCCCATGAAGATTGCCGTAGTGAGCGAATCACCGGCTGACGAAGCTGCGATCAAGATCCTGATCGATGCGATTCTGCAGAGTGACACAGAACTCATCTCGGCTCCACGTCTACGTCCCCACGGCTGGTCCCACGTCTTGGGCCTCCTTCCAAGTATCATTAAGCACCTACACTATCAAACTGACGTTGAGGGTTTCGTGGTTGTGCTTGACACGGACGAATCGGAAGTCCATCAAATCGCACATGAAACCTCCGAAGCTCTTGCAACAAACTGTAGACTGTGTCAATTACGGTTGACAGTGCTCCGTGAACTCCAGCGACTCCGGGCAGTGCCGAACAGGTCAGACATGAAACACGCTCTCGGCGTTGCGGTTCCAGCAATCGAGGGCATGGTATCAATGCGGCATTGACGCTCACGTAAATGAAGCGGCGTGGGTTCGTAGGCAATCCGGGGCGGAGGAGATCACGTACAACAGAGAATCCCTGAAAAGAGCGGTTTACGGCGTCGATCGGCCCGACCTTACTACTGAAACGACAGCCGCGATGCTCGCGGCGGCGCGACTGGTGGGAGACTTAGATCTCTTGGAACGTCTATTCCCGAACGGATTCGGCAGCTTACTTCGTGACTTACAACGTTGGGAACAGAATTAACGTCTTCCGCTGCGCAGCAGCAATCCCAAGAACAAACCCGCCGCCGCCGAAATCAGGATCGCCTGGCCCGGGTTTTTGCGCGCGTAGTCTTTGGCTTCGCCGGCAATCTGGTTAAAGTCTTTGCCCTGCAAGTCCTTGATCTTCTCGCCCGCGATGGTGGCTTTCTGGCTCAGATAATCGTTGGCCTTTGATGCGGTCGCGGCGATCTTTCGTCCATATTCGCGCGCCGTCTCTTCAATTTCTGACATGTGCATCTTGCTCCCGCAAATAATTGATGTGTTCGGCCCCGTGTTTTGTCGGTTTTCGGTTGCTTCTGGCATTTTCGTGCTCCTGGAGTGAATAAAGGATTTGTCCTGGCTTGCTATCCCAGAGTCTCCATACGACAAAACTTGGCGAGTGGTTGCGGGGTATTTTACAGGCGTTTAGAGTACCAACTTCAGTTGGGTTCTTTCCCGGAAAACAAAAGCCCTACTGAAGTCGGTACTCTATGCGTTGTCTTGGAAACTTGACTTAATCTGCCCGCCAATGGTAAGTGAGTACTTACTTCAACAGCTGAGAATGACCTTTTGCGACCGCTGAAGAAACCAATCACGACGAGTAACGGCGCCGCCACAAACGTCGCGCGCATGGCGGGCGGAGAGCGCCGGCTGCAAATCCTGCGGCTTGCGGTGCGGCTGTTTTCGCAACGCGGCTTTCGCGGCACGACGACCAAAGAAATT
>WNFD01006635.1_pt1 | contig 16745 bp, 13 predicted proteins | sample 5400491 | NCBI WGS metagenome assembly WNFD01 (sample SAMN13153343, study PRJNA577476) | soil metagenome | isolation source: 120 cm saprolite under Douglas fir tree site 2 hole 2 replicate 2 | place: USA:California | collected 2015-04-18 | reverse complement strand
GTTTCGCGAAAGACCCTTTGGATGGCGCTGGATGCAAAAACGCTCACTTCGACTGCAAGACTGCCTCAATAGCAGCGACCAGATCCACATACTCGAATGGATCATCATCGCGCCGACCGTTGATAAAGAACGTTGGAGTGCCGTTGACGCCGCTGCGAGCTCCGCCTGCAAAATCGGCGCGGACCTTGGCCAGGAATTCACGTTTCTCAAGAGCTGCGAGCAAGTCCGCCGAGGCAAGTTTCAGCCGCTTAGCTAGCTCTTGAAAGAGTTCGCCGCCGAGGCGATTCTGGCTTTCAAAAAGGAGATCGTGCATTTCCCAGAATTTCCCGTGCGCGCCCGCAAACTCCGCTGTTTCCGCGGCGGACTCCGCATGGGGATGTATTTCGTTCAACGGGAAATTCCGAAATACGAAGCGCAGGCGCTTGCCAAAGTGTTTTTGAACGCGCTTGACGATCGGATAGGCATGCCCGCAATGGGGGCATTCGTAGTCGCCATACTCGACCAGAGTGAGTGCAGCGTTTTCGTCGCCTTGGATGTGATCCGCCGTACCAACTGGCACCTTGAGTGTGCTCATAGAATTCTCCTATTTCGGCAAGCTCTCGAGGGCTTGAAGTATCCCGTCGGCGCCGGGGTTTACGGCGACCGGTGAGCAGTAACTCCACGTGATGATTCCATTCTTGTCGATCACGAAGAGAGCGCGTTCGCAAAAGCCGTCCGATTTCCGATAGGCTCCATACTTCAGCGCGGCCGCGCCTTTGGGCTCGAAATCCGCCAGCAGGGGAAAGTGCAGATGCCTGTCTTTCGCAAAGGCTTCGTGGCACCAAACGCCGTCGACTGAAATTCCGAGTAGCTCTGCTTTGTATTTCTGAAACTCGGGAAGGATTTCGTTGTACAGAGCCATTTGATCACCGCATACCGGACTCCAGTCCGCGGGATAAAATGCCAGGATAGACTTTGATCGGGTGTAACGTGAAGGGTGAACTCTGGAGCCGAAGCTCCAGGCGGTAATATAGCGGTCATCACATCCTCCGTTGAATATGGAGAATACTCCAGCATAGCCCCTTTGGCATTTGCTCCCGACGGCGCGCCGGAGGCGACCTTGCAGGGTCCACAGGGGAAGGGTACGATGAGCGAATTATGAGGTCCAAATCGCAAATTCCGGTCGATAGGCCACGCGCCGCGAAGCCGAGGTTGGATGCGAGAGGAGGGACCAGGAGATGAGCGACATCGAAGATCCAAAAACGATTGAGTACCCGCAAAATGGGCTCACGCGACGCGAATTAATCAAGGGAGTAATCGTAGGCGGCGTGGCAATTTCCTCTGCAAGTTATCTCTTCCGCGCCTCCAGTCTGGCAAGCCAGTCTGTTCGCGGCACCGGTGAAAGGCTGCTCACCATCAACGTCAACGGGCAGAAGCGGCGGGCAGACGTCATGAGACAAGAAACGCTGGCCTGGACCCTGCGCCACAAACTAGGACTCACCGGCACGAAACTGGGGTGCGACCGAGCCGAATGCGGTTCTTGTACCGTGCTGATCGACGGCGTGCCGTACTATTCCTGCTCGGTGCTGACACACACGGTGCGCGATAGGAAAGTCCTGACAATCGAAGGGCTGGCGAGCTCCGACGGCACGCTGCACCCAGTCCAACAAGGCGTCATCGATGAACAAGGATTCCAGTGCGCGTTCTGCATGCCGGGCTTCATCATGGCGGCGGTGGCGTTCCTGAAGACGAATCCCAAGCCCACCCGGAGCGAACTGGCGCAGGGCCTCTCGGGGAATCTGTGCCGGTGCCAGGACTACGACAAGATTCTGACCGCGATGATGCGCGGCGCAGAGAACATGAGGAGGGCAAGCCGTGTCTAATGGAGATACTGGATCTGTCGAAGCGACTCCGCGTGTGTACGGGGCTGGACACAAATTGATCGGCAAGGATTACGTAACGGCTGACCTTTACGCGAAGGTCACAGGGCAGGCAAAGTACGCGGAGGACTTTCACGCCGAAGGAATGCTGTTCTGCAAGCTGCTCCTCAGCCCCTTGCCGCATGCGCGCGTGAAGCGCCTCGATGTGCGCCAAGCGCTGGCAATGCCCGGCGTGAAAGCGATTCTCACGGCCGACGAACTTCCACCTCCGGCCGATACACTCACCGACAATGGTACGGTGATTCGGGCCAACCCAAAGAGCGAGCGGGCGCTGACCATGGAACCGCTCTACCAAGGCGAACCGATTCTTGCTGTGGCCGCGGTCGATGAGCTCACTGCCGCTGAAGCGATTGAAAAGATTCGACTCGAGTTCGAACCGCTTCCCTTCGTCATCGACCCGCTCGATACCTTGCGATCCGGTGGCCCCAATCCCAGAACGGACGGAAACATCTGGGTGCATTCTCCGACGCCGGCGGCCGTGGCGGGAGCTCCGCCACCGGCCCCGCCGCCTCCCACGATCGGAGCGCTCAAGTGGACCGAGGCGGAGTTCGCCGACACGAAGTACGGGCGTCTGCCGATGGGGAAAACGCCCGATGAATGGTCGTACGGCGACATCGACGCGGGGTTCAAGAATGCGGCGCTAGTGCTCGATGAAACGTTTGTGACGCCGGACACGAGCCATCAGCCGCTTGAGACGCGCAGTGCGCTGGCGTACTGGCAGAACGGGAAGGTCTACGTTCACACCGGCACGCAGAGCACCGCACAGACCGTTCCTGCCATCGCGAGATGGTTGAACATCGATGTGAGCAAAGTTGTCCTCGTCAGCGAATATACCGGAGGCGGCTTCGGCAGCAAGGTCACGGCGGGCGTTTCGCTGATTATTCCTGCGCTCCTATCGAAGAAGGCCAATGCGCCGGTGATGATGCGGATCAGCCGGGAAGAGGAGACTTTCATCGGCCGCGCGCGGCCCAGTCTGCTAGGGCGGATGAAAGTCGGCTTTTCCAAGGACGGGCGGATCATCGCGCTCGACATGTTCGTTATCTCCAACAACGGCCCCTATGACGCAAACGGCGATGTCCCCACATCGGGGCGTATCGTGTCGCTCCTCTACCAACCAGAAGCCATGCGCTGGCGCGGAGTCACTGTGCTGACGAATACGCCGCCCAGAAGTGCGCAGAGCGCGCCTGGCGGCCTGCAGGGCATCGTTATTATGGAGCCGATCATCGCGAAAGCGGCGCGCAAGCTCGGGCTCGACCAAGTCGCCATCCGCCGAGTCAATTGTCCGGAGGGCAAGGCGCCATTCGGGCCGGAAGTGAAAGGCAAGCGGTCTTATGCGACGAGCGCGTTCCTCAAGGAAGCCCTCGACCGCGGGGCAGAACAGTTCAAATGGGGTGAGAGGGTCGCGCGCACGCCGAAGCGGATCGGTACAAAGGCGCGCGGCGTCGGCGTATCGCTCAGCTGTTATGTCGGCGGCACGGTCGGATTCGATGGTCTCCTCATTATCAAGCCGGATGGCCGTGTGAACTTCCAGTCCGGAATCGGCAACCTGGGAACGGAGTCAGTCATCGACGTACATCGCGCGGGAGCCGAAGTTCTCGGAGTGCCCTGGGAGAAGTGCGACGTTACATGGGGCGACTCGTCGAAGAACCTTCCGTTCACCTGCGTTTCCGGCGGCAGCCAGACGACTCACGCGATGACACGCGCTGCCTACGCGACCGCGATGGATGCCCGGCAAAAACTCAAGGAGATTGCAGCCAAGAAGCTCGGCGGCAAGCCAGAGAATTACGATGTTGCCAACGAGCGCGTATTTCGCAAGGGCGGTGGCGCCGGCATGACTCTGGCGCAGGCCGCGAAGTACGCGATTCAACTCGGCGGCATCTACGATGGCCACGAAGTATCCGCCGACCTCAACAGGCGGACTAAGGCGGCGGCGGCGGCGCTTGCGGGCCAGGGCCTTTTGGCGGCCGCGAAGGACAACTACCCTCGCGATGGCGCGACATTTTCCTACATTGCCAGCTTTGCCGAGGTCGAAGTGGATGTGGAGACCGGCAAGTACAACATCGTCGATTTCCTCGCCTACGCCGATGTGGGCTCGGTAATTCATCCCCGCTCGCTTGGCGGCCAAGTGCTGGGCCGGTCCATTCTGGGGATTGGGCATGCCATTGGACAGAAGTGGGTGTACGACCCTCATTACGGCGCCATGCTTTCGACGCGCTTTTATCAGAGCAAGCCGCCAACAATTTTGGACGTGCCCGTCGATATGCAATGGGCGGCGCTCGATATTCCAGATCCCGAAACACCGGTCGGCGCCCGCGGTGTGGGCGAACCGCCTGTTGGAGGCGGGTGCGCCTCCATCTTAAACGCGCTTTCGGATGCCCTTGGTGATGAGATTTTTCAGCGCGCGCCCGTTAACGCCGACACCATTCTCACGTCCCTCGAAGCGGGACGTCCCATGCAACATCCCCTAATGGCGCACATTTAGTGGGGATGCGAAAGGAGAGGCCATGGCCGTAATCCGAGACGTCATGCCGGCTTTCGAGCTGGTTCAGCCGGACTCTGTTACTGATGCGCAGAAGGTGCTCGAGCAGCAGGGCGACAACGGCTGGGTGCTGGCCGGAGGCATGGATAGCTTCGATTGGCTCAAGGACCGCATCAAGAAACCAAAGGTGGTCGTCGATTTGAGCGGGATCGGGGAACTCAAGGGAGTTCGCACCGCCGCCGACGGCATCGAGATCGGAGCGATGACCACGCTGACGGAAGTAGTCCAGCATCCCGTCATCAGAGAGAAGTACAAGCTGCTGGCGGAGAGCGCGGAATTGGTAGCCTCGCCACAGATCCGGAACCAGGGCACGCTTGGCGGCAACGTGTCTCAGGATGCTCGATGCTGGTATTACCGCGCCGGTTGGCCTTGCTACCGCGCGGGTGGGAACATCTGCTATGCCGATACGCCGGAGGGCCGCAACCGGGAGCACGCGATTCTGCATGCGGATCGCTGCGTGGCGGTGAATCCTTCTGACTCTGCTCCCGCGCTTATTGCCCTCGATGCCAAATTCGTGATTCGCACTTCCAAGGGTGAGCGCGTGGTGGACGCCGAGGACTACTTCATCGGACCTGAAATCGACATCACCCGGCTGCACATCTTGAAGCCCGGGGACCTGCTGACGGCCATTCGTATTCCGTCCACGTGGGCTGGCGCACAGTTTTATTTTGAGAAAGTGCGGGACCGGAATGTGTGGGACTTTCCGTTGCTCAACGTGGCCTCAGCGATGGTGGTGTCAAGCGGCAGCATCGAGCGAATGCGCATAGCGGTGAACGGCGCGGCTGCTCGTCCTCTGCGCTTGAAGGTTGTCGAAGACGCGGTCCGCGGCAAACCGCCGAATGCTGCAACCGGAGAAATGGCGGGGAAACTGGCGGTGCAGGGAGCTGTCCCCTTGCAGTTCAATGCTTACAAGGTCCCGCTGATGAGGAATCTGGTGAAGCGCGCCATCGGAGGAGTGCAGGAGGCAACATGGACTTCCTAGAGTGGGCCACCAGTCCGTGGGGGCAGAATGTCCCGATCCACATTGCTTGGTTCTTGATATGGGTAGCAGCGATCGCCGGATTGGTCTTCCTTATGGTTCACGCCACTTATATCCGGTATTTCGCCAAAGCCAGGGAGTTTGCGAACAGCGACTCACCTGTGGTCACGGTGCGCATACCTGAGCGTGTGCCCAGGCACTCGCTGGCCGCGCGGCTGTTCCACTGGATTATGGCCGCCTCCATGTTCACGTTGCTATTTACCGCCTTTCTCCCGAAGGTGGGTGTCCAGTTCGACTGGGTCACCTATCATTGGATCGCGGGTTCCGTATTGGCCGTCTCCATCCTCTTTCACATCATTCACGCGTCCTTCTTTATGGACTTCTGGTCGATCTGGCCGGACAGGATTGACCTGCGGGACACGTCGAGAAGAATACTCCGGTTTGTGGGGAAGTCCGCGCCACCGCCGGACAGATTCGCCAAGTATCCTTTGGAGAACAAGCTTTACCACGGCGCTATCATCGCCGCAGGTCTGTCCTCGATCGTAACCGGTGTGTTTATGATGTTTCGCGTACGCACGATCTTTTTCCCCCGCAATCCGTATCTGTTCAGCGACATGAGCTGGGGCATGATGTACGTGCTACACGGACTGGCAGGCGTCGGACTGATCGCTTTGATCATGGTGCATATCTACTTTGGGCTGCGGCCGGAGAAACGCGCCATTACGAAGTCGATGATCTTCGGCTGGATGAGCCGCGACTTCTATCTGAAAGAACACGATCCGGCGCGATGGCCGGTCGAAGCCTCAGCATCGCCTGCGAGATCCCAGGGAGCCAGGACCGAGGGGTTAACAAATGCTGGCTGATATCTCGGAACGCTGCGACACGATCGAAGAATGCTACGAGTTTATGCTGGCCTACGCCGCGCAAGGGCTTCCCAGTGACGAGGGCAGCCGGTCAGGCGGACAAATACGCGAATACCTGGGTCGCGCCGCAAAGGCGATGTCTGGCCTGGCAGAGAGCTGCGCGACGGCCGTGAAACAAGAGCGCTTTGAGCCGGGTGAACGGTACCAGGCGTTCTTTGCGGTGCTTGACCGCGACGCACACGACTCGCTCGCCGCGGTTGAGCTGGTTCTCGCACAACCCACCATCAGCTCTCAATTGATCGACAATCTGAACGCGTCCATCCATCTCCGCGCGCTGCTCACCGATCTGTTTCTTCTAAGTGAAATCGCAAACACTCAGCGCAGAGCGGCAAAGCCGATGGCTTCGTGCGGCTAGGACTTCCGTTTTTGCGATTCTCGGGCGAATGAAACCAGGCGGACCCTGTGCAATTTCAGTCGGAGAAGTTCTACTTTCTCACACACCTCCGTGACCAAGCTCGTTTGCGGTCGTTCTACTTCGGGCCACAACACTCGACTGTACGACCCGAACAGGCTAGATGACCCCTGGGTCGGCACCCTCACCATCACCGCTCACCGTTCCACTGCCGTGGTCATGACTAATTTGCCCGATGCGTTGTCCGTGTAGTGACTGCGCGGCATTCTGCAGAACGAAGTCCGCGACGCCCTGGCCGATGACGTTGCCGTCCAGGCACGCATTCCGAAAGTGAATGCCACCGAAGACGCGGGCGTTGTTTACCTCCAGCACGGCTTGGGAAAAGCTTGGAAACGATCGCAGAACGCCCGGCAGCTTCTCGGAGTCCACGGAGAACGGGGTGTTGTCGCCAAAATATGCGGCTAAGATCCCGGCCGCTGCGGCGCTGACAGTTGAGTGCCCGGAGGGGTATTCAGGAAAATTAGGTGTGATTCCGGGCGGCACGGTTTGCAGCAGCGGTATCCACGCAGGGTCGGCAACTGTTGCCGGATTGCCATCGAGACTCGCCAAAACGATCGCGGTTATGGGCCGCCAGAATACGTAGTAGTATTTCGCATCCCAGCAGGCGATCGCTGCGTCTGCCATCGCAACGTTCAGCAACGCAAACAGATGCGCATTGTCTGACAGCGTCAGATTGCGTTCGGCGGAGATCATCCTCGCGATCCGGTTCCAATAACCCGGGGTATTGCCGTTCCAGAACAGAGCTACCTCGGTCTGGTCAGCCGTCCGCGGTGAACCGAAGGCGCTTCCCATCACCTTCACCTCGTTGAATACGGCCGTGTAGCGATCGCTCGTCAAGGCGGGCGGACCGGCAGTGCGGAATTGGCTCGGTGAATTGATCACCCATGGAGTCACGCGCGCGAGCTGCGGCACCGCGCCTGGGGAAAAATCCGGCGGCGTCGGACGCCACTCGCCAATGGCGAGCCCGCCGACAAACGGCGGAGGGGGCGGCGCGAAACCATCCGTACTGCGCCAAGCCATGATGTCATTCGCCACCGTTTGGCCCCACTGCACGCCGAGTGCGATGGACTGACTGTTCTCCTCCGCCGAGTTGGAAGCAATGGCCGCGAGGGACGCCTGAAGGTTCGCATCCAGCGCAGTTTTCTGCGACGGGTACAGCACTACAAGAGTGGCGTATGCGGCCTGAACAGCTGCTGCCCGTTTTGAGGCTCCCATTGGGGCGGCAAAGTCAACATGAATGGGAGTGTACCGGCGTTCGATTCCGTTCACCGCATCGAACACCGCCGCTTCCACAATCGCTGTCACGCGGGTTGAAACCACCGGGCTGGTTTTGCCGTTGGCTATCGTCTCCAACATAATTTGGTTCCAGTCGGTCACAACATCGGCCTTCAATCGACTGGGTAGGACGACGGCGATGACCAATAGCAGCACCGCGATCTGGAGTACCGCAGAGCGACCCGGCGTGCTAATACGCTTGTTACGGATAACCATCCTGCTTGGCTCCTTTACGTCTGTTTTCGTGGTTTCCATTGGAAAGCTCCTTTATCGTAAGACCTGGGTTTCGAAATGAGGCCTCACTGAACGGTGAGCGTCACTGTCGTTGAGTACTGTATAGAGCCGGACGTCGCGGTGACCGTGACGCTGAAGTTCTGAGGTGAGGACCTCCTGACACAGGCTCAAGCGGGTTGCTGCTGCGGCTGATCGTCCGCCCTTATTTGTGTCGTGGCGCTGAGTGTTGACTTGCTGGATGAATAGATCAATTCACTGCGCATCTACGCGGGGTCAACTGTGCGTCTACCTGCAAGTCGCGTGGTTTGAATGGATTGGCTCGTATTCGCACGTGTCGCCGCTCGCTTCCTGACCGTGTTATGCTCCTGCAACGGCCACGGCCTTGCCAAACCTGCCCCATTCCCCACACCTCCGGCGCTTTGATCAGTTTGAGCTGGATCTGCGAACTGCTGAAATTTACAAAGAGGGTAAGCGCATCAAGTTGCAGGATCAGCCCTGTCAGGTGCTGGCGCTGCTGACCGAGCGTCCCGGCGAGCTGGTCACGCGGGAAGAACTACAAAAGAGGCTGTGGCCGAACGAAACGTTCGTGGACTTCGACCACGGCGTGAATATCGCCATCAATAAGCTACGCGACGCTCTGGGTGATTCAGCCGAACACCCGCGCTTTATTGAGACTCTTCCGCGCCGCGGATATCGCTGGCTCACGCCGATTGAACACGCCGGAGACATTAGCGCGAACGTACAGGTCGCTGTCAGCGTAAGCCCGCCACTTGAGGTGCAATCAAGCCCCGGCGGCGCCACCGCGGCAGTTCCTGCGTCCAAAGTCCGGCTGCTGCTGCCAGCAACATCGGGGATTGCATTTCTCTGCGTGCTGGCTCTGCTTTTCGCACTTGATGTGGGTAAGCTCAGAACTCGGCTGCTGGGCAGCGCTGTTCCGGTGCGCATCCAGTCCCTAGCTGTTCTCCCTTTGGAGAATCTCTCCCATGAACCAGAACAGGAGTATTTCGCGGACGGCATGACTGAGGAGCTGATTACGAGTCTAGGTAAAATCGGAGCACTCCACGTCACCTCGCGCACGTCCGTCATGCGCTATAAGAGGACTAACAAGTCGTTGCCGCAAGTCGCGCGCGAGTTAAACGTGGATGGGATCGTCGAGGGGACAGTGCAACGCTCGGGTGATCGTGTGCGCATCACGGCGCAGTTGATTTATGCCCCAACAGACCACCACTTGTGGGCCGAAAGCTACGACCGCGACTTGAAGGATGTGCTGGCACTGCAGGATGAGGTCGCGCGAACGATTGCCAACGAAATCAAGACTACGCTGACTCCGCAAGAGCGGATGAGCTTGGCAACTGTCCGCCCCGTCAATCCCGGAGCATATGAGGCTTATCTCAAAGGCCGTTATTTTTGGAACAAGCGAACAGCAGAGGGAATTAAGAAAGCTTCAGATTATTTCCAGCAGGCCATAAATCAACAGCCCGACTATGGGATTGCCTACTCTGGTCTGGCCGACTGTAACAGCGGACTTACTTGGCACGGCTTTGCATCGCCGACGGAAGCTCTCCCCAGAGCGAAAGCAGCAGCGCTCAAGGCCATTGAGATCGACCCTACATCCGGCGAGGCTCATGCCTCCCTGGCCCTGGCGCTTTCCCATCAAAGGAACTGGGCGGCGGCGGAAAACGAGTTTAAGCGCGCGCTGCAATTAAGCCCCAGGTATGCAAATGCACACCACTGGTACGGGGATTACTTATCGGTGGCGGGCCGGCATGAAGAAGCGCTCTTCGAAGCGAAGCGGGCATTCGAACTCGACCCGCTCTCGCCCATGATCAATACCTGGTTGGGACTTCGCTACTACCACGCCCGCCGATACGACGAAGCAATTGAGCAAGGCCGTAAAATACTGGAGGTCGATCCAAGCTTCGCGCCCGCTCATCTCTTGCTTGGCCAGGCATACGTACAGAAAGGGCTGCACGCTCAGGCAATCTCGGAATTGCAGAACGCAACTAGCCTCTCTGGGGACAGTCCGCTTTATATGGCTCAAGTGGGTGTTGCCTATGCTGCGGCCGGCAAGAACGCAGAAGCTCTGAGCGTCATTGACCAACTGCAGAAGGTTGCCAGGCAGAGTTATGTTTCGTCGTATGGCTTGGCTCAGATCTACGCTGCTCTGGGTGACAAACAGCACGCAATGAAGTGGCTTCAATCTGCTTATGACGAGCGTGCGGTTTGGATGGAATACCTTAAGGTGGATCCAGTTCTAGACTCTGTGCGCTCCCAGCCGCGCTTTCAAGATCTAGTGCGCCAAATGGGCCTCTAGTATTCCCGAGTTTTCAGTCATCGTGGTTTCTCAATCCAACTTGGCGAATCTCTAATTTGAGCCACGTTTTGGCGAAGAGCCGCAAAGCACGAGGGCTTGGGTCAGGCTGGTACTCCTCCAAGGGCCTTGTAAAGGGCGATCACCGCCACGTAGACATCTTTTTCGCTTTCAGCTACGGCATCCTCGGCTTGCAACTGGGTTCGCTCGGCATCGAGTAGCTCGAGAAAATCAACCACTCCTTCGCGATAGCGTAGGCGGGCGATATCGGCGGCGCGCTTGCTCTCGCGAGCCTGATCATTCAATTTGATGAGTCGCGCTTGCTGCGCATGGTAGTTCGCGAGTGCGCTTTCCGTTTCTTCCAGCGCCCGAAGCACGGTTTCTTCATAGAAGGCCAGCGTTTCCTCCGTAGCAGCGCTCGAACCGCGCACACGGGCGCGCGCCCGTCCTAAGTCAAAGGCAGACCACGAAATGCTAGGCGACACAGACCACGCGCGCGAGTCTCCGGTAAAAAACAGGCTGCCCCGCCCAGCCAGGAATCCGAGAAATCCCGAAACACTGACCTGGGGAAACAGACTAGCGACCGCTACTCCTTGACGCTCGGTGGCCGCGGCTAACCTTCGTTCAGCGGAACGCACGTCGGGCCGCCGCTGCAGAAGTTCGCCCGGATTTCCGATGGGGAGAGCCTTGGCGATTGCCGGATACTCGCGCGGTGCGAGGTCCGCATTGAGTTCGCCGGGGCGCGTCCCGGTGAGGACCGCCAATCGGTATTCCGCGCGGGACACATCAAAGTTCAAGGATGGAATCGAGGATTCAATGGCTGCCACGCGGGCGGCGGCACTCGCGACGTCCTGTTCTTCACCCACACCCGCGTCACGGCGGAGTTGCGTGAGCCGCAGCGTTTCACGCTGGTTCATAAGACTCCGTTCGGCTACCGCCAGGCGCCATTGCGCACCCCGGAGCTCGAAATAATTGCGGGCGAGCTCAGCGACCACACTGACTTGCGTATCGTGAAGGTCGGCCTCGACCGCTTGATTCTCAGCTCGCGCTGCCGCAATTCCGTGACTAACTCTTCCGAATAGGTCCGCTTCCCAAAATGCATCGAATCCGGACGTAAACGTATTGATCGTGCGACGCTGGTCGCCGAAGCCGGGAATCTGTTCCTTGCTGTACTGGTAGGATGCCGCAACCGGCACGGTCGGATAGCGATCCAGTTTTCTTTCGTCAAAGATGGCGCGGGACTCCGCGAGCCGGGCGCGCGCAATTCGGATGCTGTTGTTTGATTGCAAGGTTCGATCAACGAGCGAATCAAGAACCGGATCTTCAAACTGCTTCCACCAGCGCGCATCAAACGGCGCTTCTGTTTCCAGGTTCGCGTCTGCTGCATGGTATTTCACTGCGGCAGCCCGCGGTGATTTGTAATGCGGCCCCACCGCGCATCCGCTGGCCAGCAGCGCGGCAAACACGAAAAAGGTTTTTTGAAAGCGTGTTGGCACTGGGTTACGCCTCCGCAGAAACACTGGACGGGAGTTCTGCGTTTCCTGCCAACTTCTTGTTCTCGCGCCCCTCAACCAATCTTTGGACCACGACGTAGAAGACCGGAGTCAGCACTAACCCGAACGCAGTGACGCCAAGCATCCCGAAAAATACTGCAACTCCAATGGCGCCCAGCACCGCATCAAATCGGTTCATCCCCTCCTGGAGCTGCTTCTCCCTGGCAAACTCCACGATAAGGATGGCGTTTTTGCAAGCCAATCCGACCAGAACGATCAAACTGATTTGTGTGAATACGTTGTTGTCGCCATTTAGCAGCCAGACGCCGGCTATGGCGGAAAACAGAGTCATGGGAACGATTAGGATGATTACCAGGGGCAAAGACCAGCTCTCGTACTGAGCGGCGAGCACGAGGTACACGAGAAAAACGGAGAGTGGAAAAATGTAAACCATCGTGTTGCCGGCAAGAATCTTCTGGTACGTGAGCTCGGTCCATTCGTATTTCATTCCGTTTGGCAGCTCGTCGTTGAGCACCTTGGCGATCGCAGCTTCCGATTGACCCGTACTGTAGCCCGGCGCAGCCGCCCCATTGATTTCCGCGGCGGGAAATCCGTTGTAACGCATGACCCGGTCGGGTCCATACGTCGACTTGACGGTGACCACCGATCCCAGCGGAATCATTTCTCCGCCCGCGTTTCTTGTCCTGAGGTGACTAATATCTTCCGGCTGCAAACGATACGGCGACTCTGCCTGCACGTTTACCTGGTAGGTCCTTCCAAAACGGTTGAAGTCATTCACATACAGCGAACCGAGGTACACCTGCAGGGTGTCAAAGACGTCGCCGAGAGGGATCCCGTAGGTCTTCGCCTTCTCGCGATCTACGTGAGAATCGATTTGCGGCACGTTGATGTCGAAGCTGGAAAACACGCCGATTAGACCCGGTGCCTGGTTGCCTTTCTGCAGCGTGGCACTGGTCTCTTTGTAGAGCGATTCCAAGCCCATGCTAGAGCGATCTTCAATGTACAGCTTGAAACCGGCGACCGTCCCCAATCCTTGAACCGGCGGCGGGGGGAATATCGCGATAAATGCTTCCGGGATGGACGCGTATTGTTTGTTCAGGTTGGCTGCGATGGCATTTGCGGAAAGCTCAGGAGACTTTCGCTCTTCTGAAGGCTTCAAAGTAGCGAACACAATTCCGGAATTTGGACTGTTAGTGAAGCCGTTGATCGATAGGCCAGGAAATGCAACGGCGTTCTGCACGCCCGGATGTTTCAATGCGATATCGGACATCCTGCGAATCACGTCTTCGGTGCGATCGAGCGTCGCGCCGTTGGGCAACTGAGCTAATGACACGAGATATCCCTTGTCCTGCGTAGGAACAAATCCTGCGGGCACGCGCGAGAAGCCGAGAATGGTAAGCCCGACCAGGCCGGCATAGACCACAAGAGCAATCACGCTGGAACGCAGTGTGTGCGTTACGAGTTTTCCATAGCCGCCTGATGCGCGGCCAAAGAACCGGTTAAACAGCTTGAAAAACCAGCCGAACACAAAATCAATCGCCAAGGTAAATCGATCTTTCTTTGCCCCATGAGGTTTTAAGAGCAACGCAGCCAGAGCCGGACTCAGCGTAAGAGAGTTAAAAGCTGAGATCACGGTGGAGATGGCGATGGTCAGCGCGAACTGTTTATAGAACTCTCCCGAAAGTCCCACGATGAACGCGGTCGGAACGAAAACCGCGCACAACACCAAAGCGATTGCCACGATCGGCCCGCTGACTTCTTCCATCGCGCGGCGGGTAGCTTCGTGGGGTTCGTGGCCTAGCGCGATATTTCGCTCGACGTTTTCGACAACGACGATCGCATCGTCTACCACAATCCCAATCGCCAGGACGAGTCCAAACAGCGACAGCGTGTTAAGCGAAAAGCCCAGGGCGAGCATGATTGAAAACGTTCCAATCAGCGACACTGGAAGTGCGAGCAGCGGAATGATGGATGCGCGCCACGTTTGGAGAAAGACCAACACTACAATCACCACCAAGATCAGCGCCTCGACAAAAGTATGTCCGACCGCTTGAATCGACTCGCGCACGAAAACCGTGGGGTCGTAGACGATCTTGTAGTCCACGCCTTCCGGAAATGACTTCTTGAGACGCGCCATCGTGTCGCGGACCTGTTGCGAAGTTTGAAGTGCGTTGGAACCTGGCCGCTGCGAAATTGGGAGAGCGGCAGCCGGTTTGTTGTCCAGCAAACTTCGGAGTGCGTATGTGCTGGAACCTAGTTCGACACGGCCCAGATCGCGGATGCGCGTAATCTGCCCATCCTTGGCGGCGCGCACAATGATGTTGCCGAATTCCTCCTCGGTCGTGAGGCGCCCCTGCGTGTTGACAAGCAACTGAAACGCCGTGCTCCCGGTATTTGTCGGCGGAGCGCCTAGCACACCCGCCGCAACCTGCACGGGCCTAACTCGTCTTTCACTTGGAGAATGGCTAGATTCGCCAGGTACAACATGTCGTAACGGTTGTCCGGAGACACCAGGTGCACAACCATCAGCAAATCCGGCGACGTTTTCTCCGTCGTTACACCGAGGCGCTGGACTTCCTGCGGCAATCGCGGCAGCGCCTGCGATACACGGTTCTGCACCTGCACTTGCGCTTTGTCGAGATCGGTACCCAGTCCGAAGGTGATGGTCAGAGTCATCACGCCGTCGGCGGTGGCTTGCGAAAACATGTAGAGCATGCCTTCGACGCCATTGATCTGCTGTTCGAGAGGCGAGGCCACGGTGTCCGCAATGACCGTGGGATTCGCGCCCGGGTAGGTGGTGCGTACGACGACCGTGGGCGGCACGACTTCCGGATATTCGCTCAGTGGCAGCCGGAAATATGCGAGTACCCCGATTACAAAAATGATTATCGAAATCACCGCGGCAAAAATGGGGCGCTTGATGAAGAAATTGGAGATATTCACGGCAGTCCTCGATTATTCCGGCGCTTTCTGCCCGCGTGCCTTTTCTTCGTGATGGATAACAGCGGATTGCGTGGATGTATCACTCGGGCTAGGTTGACCCGCCATGGAGACCATCTTAGGAGTCACACTGGCTCCGGGGCGCACGCGCTGCAGACCGCTTACGACGATAATGTCGCTCTCATGCAAGCCATCCCGCACGACACGCAGCCCGTTCGTCATCGGCCCAAGCTTCACCGGGCGATACACAACGCTGTTGTTCTTGCCGAGCACGAAAACGTATTTTTGATTCAAGTCCGTAACCACCGCTTCATCCCTTGCCAGGCAGCCACGCTGCGCCCCGCCCCCTTGCAACCGAATCCTCGCAAAAAGCCCGGGCGTTAGCGCCAAATTCTTATTGGCAAAAGTAGCCCGCAAGCGAATCGTTCCTGTGGAGGAGCTGACCTGATTGTCCACAAAGCTCACCTGGCCTATGTGAGGGAAGCCGTCTTCGTCCGCCAGGCCTAACAGCGCTTCGCTGCGCAGTTCGTGCGAACCCGCTCCGTGGATTTGCGTGACGCGCGCATACTTCAGGTACGTCTGCTCATCGACGTCGAAGTAGACGTAAATCGGATCGAGCGAAACCAGAGTGGTCAGGGGTTTTATCTGCCCGGCGCCACCCTCGACCAAATTTCCTTCGGTGATCTCTGCCCGTCCGACTCGACCCGTAATCGGAGCCGTTACGCGCGTGAACTCCAGGTTCAGCTCCGCGCCGCGAAGCGCCGCCTCCGTGGTGGCAATACGAGCTTCGGCTTCGTTGCGAACGGCGGCGCGCCGGTCGTACTCTTCGGCCGACATCCCGTCGTTGTTATGAAGGCGTTCGGCGCGCTCGAAATCGCTTTGCGCTCGCGAACGCTGCGCTTTCGCCTGCGAGAGTTCGCCCTTTAGGCGGTCCACTTCCGCCTGGAACGGTCGTGGATCGATCTGAAACAGGAGATCGCCTTGTCGAACGATCTCGCCTTCCTTGAAGTGCACGCTCTGCAAGTAGCCGGAAACGCGCGGGCGCACTTCGACTGCATGCACGGCTTCCAGGCGGCCGGTGAACTCGTCACTGTCGCCGATTTGTTTGCAGACGACTTCCGCCACACTCACTTCCGGTGGCACCGGAGCCTTGGGCTGAGCCGAAGTGGAACTGGAGCACCCGGCACTGAGGCCGGCAAGCGTCGCGAGGCAGATGACCAGCATCAGCCGCCTCAAGATTCTGTGGTTCTTACTCTTCCATGGGTTTGTTGTTTCGCCCTGCATCTGTTTCTCCCAAGTCGTTTCCCGCGTTTTCTCGTCCCGATTTCAAGGACCCTGACTTACGTGGTTTAGATAGATGAAGAACGGACAATTCCGGTTACATGCGAATACGTGGCACCCGGACAGAACATGGTATACAATATGTAACAAGATTCGCATGGCTAAGCGCCCAGAGATTTGTCCGGTAGAAACCACCGCACGTATCGTCGGTGGACGCTGGAAAGGTGCGGTTCTCGAGCAGCTTTTCCAAGGCACCAAGAGGTTCTCCGAACTGAAGCGCGCTATTACCGGAATCACACAACGAACGCTCTCCCAGCAACTTCGCCAGCTGCAGACCACGGGAATCGTTGAACGTACCGTTTACCCCGACACGCCGCCGCGAGTGGTATACGCCATTACCCCACTTGGAAAGTCTCTG
>WNFD01003073.1_pt1 | contig 16747 bp, 24 predicted proteins | sample 5400491 | NCBI WGS metagenome assembly WNFD01 (sample SAMN13153343, study PRJNA577476) | soil metagenome | isolation source: 120 cm saprolite under Douglas fir tree site 2 hole 2 replicate 2 | place: USA:California | collected 2015-04-18 | reverse complement strand
GCGCGTCAGGTCCTGAAGGTCGGAAGCGTTCATGCCGTCACTATACCGCGATGACGCGCGGCGCGAGGCGATCCGACAGCGCGGTGAAGCCGCGCAGATCCGACAGCCAGATCGCGGCCTGCATGGATTCGGCATGGCCGCGGCGAATTTGTCCTGCGAGGATCCGCTCGCCTGCCCGGTTGCCGACATAGGTATCGAGCAGCGTCGAGGCGGTGCGGCGCAGCGCGAAGATCTCGCCCAGCCGGGCAAACGGCGCAGCGATCGTGCGCAAGGCATCGAGCTGCGCGTCGGTGAAGCCATCAGGTGCTTTGGTGGTCCAGCTCGAGGCCTGGACCTGGCCGTCGGTGAACACAAGCGGCAGTGCGACGTAGTCCGTTGCGCCCTCGGCGCGCATATCGTCGAAGAACGGAAAGCTCCGGCTCGCCGGATCGTCCATCCGAAACCTGACCTCGCGCTCCTCGTGGAACACGATGGAGAGCGGGCTGTTGATAAATTGCGGCGAGTCCGGAAAATCGTAATCGGCGGTGCCGACTTCGACCTCGCCGCCGAGCCGCCAGATGAAGCTGCGGCCGAACACATCCGGGTGCGGCGTCCGCACGAATGCGCCCGCCCGCCACAGCGGCACGCCGCCCGCCACCAGGCGCGCGGAGGTCTGGCGCAACAGCTCGACCGGCGTGGGCGCCGACCGCGCGCCATCGATCAGCCAGCGCGTCAGGTCCTGAAGGTCGGAAGCGTTCATGCCGTCACTATACCGCGATGACGCGCAAGAGAGGAGCGCCCGGGAATTAATTTGCGCCGTTAAAAACGGTGCGCCGCAGGCCCCGACCATATCCGCGGGCGGCGGGTCCTGCGGTCTCTACCGCCCGACCTGCCCGCGATGCCGGAGCCAGTGATCGGCGAGCACGCAGGCCATCATGGCCTCGCCGACCGGCACGGCACGGATGCCCACACAAGGGTCGTGGCGGCCCTTGGTGACGATGTCGGTCTCGGCGCCGTGGCGATCGACGGTCTTGCGGGGGGCGAGAATCGACGAGGTCGGCTTCACCGCGAAGCGCGCGACCACCGGCTGGCCGGTGGAGATGCCGCCCAGGATGCCGCCGGCATGGTTGGACAGAAAGCGCGTGCCGTCATTGCCGGTCCGCATCTCGTCGGCGTTTTCCTCGCCGGAGAGTTCGGCGGCGCCGAAGCCGGCGCCGATCTCGACGCCCTTCACTGCGTTGATGCTCATCATGGCCGCGGCCAGATCGGAATCGAGCTTGGCGTAGATCGGAGCGCCCAGTCCCGGCGGCACGCCCTCGGCGACGACCTCGATGACGGCGCCGATGGAAGAGCCCTTCTTCCTTATGCCGTCGAGATAGTCCTCGAAGAACGCGGCCTTGTCCTGGTCCGGACAGAAGAACGGGTTGCGCGCGATCTCGTCCCAGTCCCACTTGGCGCGGTCGATCTTGTGCGGGCCCATCTGCACCAGCGCGCCGCGCACCCTCATTTCGGGCAACACCTTGCGCGCGATCGCGCCGGCCGCGACCCGGGTCGCGGTCTCGCGCGCCGAGGACCGCCCGCCGCCGCGATAGTCGCGCAGGCCGTATTTGGCCTCATAGGTGAAGTCGGCGTGCCCAGGGCGAAACTTGTCCTTGATCTCCGAATAATCCTTCGAGCGCTGGTCGGTGTTCTCGATAAGAAGAGCAATGGGCGTGCCCGTCGTCACCTGCACGCCGGTCTCCGGATGCGCCATCACGCCGGAGAGAATCTTCACCGCGTCCGGCTCCTGGCGCTGGGTGGTGAAGCGCGACTGCCCGGGCCGGCGGCGATCGAGATCACGCTGGATGTCCTCGTTGGTCAGCGGGATCAGCGGCGGACAGCCGTCGACCACGCAGCCGATCGCAACCCCATGGCTTTCGCCGAAGGTCGTGACGCGGAACATGTGGCCGAAGGTGTTGAAGGACATGGTGCTTCGTGCTGGCCTAGTTGACAGTCACCACTCTTGCCAAATGTCAACGTTATGTGTCGTAACGCGGCTCTTGGGACGGGTCAAATGACCTTTCACCGTCATGGTCGGGCATAGCCGTCCGAAGGACGGCACCGCTTCCGTTCGCCTATGTCCCGGCCATCCACGTCTTCTTCGTTCACAAGGAAAGCAAGACGTGGATGCCCGGCACAAGGCCGGGCATGACGGCGGATGAATTAACTATACCTGTTCAGCCCGGCGGCGCTGAAGACATAGACCGCGCCTTGCGCGATCGGCAGGTCGGCGGCGGTTTGCGGCGTCTCGTGGCCGAGCGCGACCATCAGCGCCCGCGCGGTGCCGCCATGGGCCACCGCAACGGTATCGGCCAGCAGGGAGTCGTACCAGTCGCGCATTCGCAACTGGACCGACGCATAGGTCTCCCCGCCCTCCGGCGCCAGCGTCCATTTCTCGGTCTGGCGCCTGGCGAAGAAGGCGGGATCGGCGAGCTGCATCTCGGCCAAAGTCGAACCTTCCCACTGGCCGTAGGCGATCTCGCGCAGGCGATCGTCGACGGCATAATCGTGCGGCGGCAGGTGCAGCCTCGCGCGCACCAGCTCCATGGTCGACCGCGCCCGGCCCAGCGGGCTCGCGACGAACGGAATTGCCGATTTGTCGTGGCCGTCGCGCGCCAGCAGATCCGCCAGGATGCCGCCGGCCTGCGCCGCCTGCCTGCGGCCGAGCTCGTTGAGCGGAATGTCGCGGGCGCCCTGCAGCCGCCCTTCCGCGTTCCATGACGTCTCGCCATGGCGAATGAAGTAGATCGTGGGCGCCGGCATCGAAGCCGCTCGTCAGTCCTTCACCAGCGAAATGTCCGGCGCGTCCGGCCGCTTCATGCCGACGACGTGGTAGCCGGCATCGACGTGATGCACCTCGCCGGTAACGCCGCGCGACAGATCCGAGAGCAGATAGAGCGCGCTGTCGCCGACCTCCTCGATCGAGACCGTGCGGCGCAGCGGCGCGTTGTACTCGTTCCACTTCAGAATGTAGCGGAAATCGCCGATGCCGGAGGCGGCCAGCGTCTTGATCGGGCCGGCCGAGATGGCGTTGACGCGGATGTTCTTCTCGCCGAGGTCGGCTGAGAGATAGCGCACGCTCGCCTCCAGCGCGGCTTTCGCGACGCCCATGACGTTGTAATGCGGCATCCATTTCTCGGCGCCGTAATAGGTCAGCGTCACGATCGAGCCGCCGTCTGTCAGAAGCTTCTCGGCGCGCTGCGCGATCGCGGTCAGCGAGTAGCAGCTGATCAGCATGGTCTTGGAAAAATTCTCCGCGGTGGTCTCCAAATAGCGCCCGTCGAGCTGATCCTTGTCGGAAAAGGCGATCGCGTGCACCACGAAGTCGATCTTGCCCCATTTTTCCTTCAAGACAGCGAACGCGGCGTCGATGGTCGAGGGCTCGGTGACGTCGCAATGGCCGAGCAGAAGGCCGCCGAGCTCGGCCGCGAGCGGCTCGACACGCTTTTTCAGCGCATCGCCCTGCCAGGTCAGCGCGATCTCCGCGCCAGCCGCGTGGCAGGCCTTCGCGATCCCCCACGCGATCGAGCGGTTATTGGCGACGCCGAGAACGACCCCGCGCTTGCCCTGCATCAGACCTGAATTTTGCGCCATCCGCCTCTTCCACCGAACTCGACAGGATTTTTCTGGGTACACCAGCCCCTGGTCCCGGTACAGCCCAAATCGGGCCATCGTTTGGGCTGTTTACCGCAAACATCGAGAAGCGGAATAGCGGCGTCATTAGGGTGTTATATTGGGCGAGGCGTCCGCGCCCACACGCTTACAGTTTGAGCACGATCCTTTCGGAAAACCGGTGCCCGCCCCGCCATCCAAGTGCGGGGCAGGCTTTTTCCGGATCACGCTCAGGGAAACCGATGATAGAGCAATCATGAGCGCGTTTCGCCAGAGTGTCGAGGCCATGATTCCCGCATTGCGCCGCTACGCCCGCGCGCTCGCGCGCGATGCCGATATCGCGGACGACCTGGTGCAGGATACGCTAGTGCGCGCGTTGCGTTCGGAACGGCTGTTCTTGGGCGGCGATGTGAGGAGCTGGCTCTACACCATCCTCACCAACCTCAACAAGAACCGGCGGCGCTCGCTGGCGCGGCGGCCGCAATTCATGCCGCTGCTGGAGAACAACCCGGACGCCAGCGGCACGGAAGCGGAAGGCCGCGACATCGCCCGCGCGCTGTCGACGCTGGTCGAGGAGCAGCGCGCGGTGCTGCTGCTCGTGATGCTGGAAGGATTGAGTTACCGCGAGGTCGCCGACATTCAGGGCGTGCCGATCGGCACCGTAATGTCACGGCTTGCGCGGGCTCGCGCGCATGTGAAGGCTGCGCTCGAAGGCGAACGCCCCGCTCTGCGCCGCGTCAAGTAAATCAAGTCAAGTGGTGGCAGGCGTTATGCATACCGGATTTTCGAGCCGAATGGGACAGAGACAACCATGACCGATCCGAGGATTCCCGTCACCGAAGACGAGCTGCACGCTTACGTCGACGGTGAATTACCGCCGGAGCGCCGCTCCGACGTCGAGGCCTGGCTCGCAACGCATGCCGACGATGCCGAGCGCGTGCGGTCCTGGCGAACGATGGCCGACGCGCTGCATGCGCGCTACGATACCGTCGCCAACGAACCCGTGCCGAGGCGGCTCGAAATCGAGCGGCTGGCACGGACGCCGCGCAAATGGCTCTATGGCGCGATCGCCGCGAGCTTCGTGGCGTTCGTCATGGGCGGCGGCACCGGCTGGCTGGCGCATGGCGCCGCCGCGAAGCCCTCGATCTTCCAGAGCTTCACGGTGGACGCGCTGGACGCGCATCGGCTCTATGTCGTCGAGGTGCGCCATCCGGTCGAGGTTCCCGGCAACGAACGCGTGCATCTTCAGCAATGGCTGACCAAGCGTTGCGGCTGGAACGTCCGCGCGCCGGAACTGGACGCGACCGGATTGAAGCTCGTGGGCGGGCGGCTACTGCCGGGCCCGACGGGACCGGCGTCCTTCCTGATGTATGAGAGCGCGTCCGGCGAACGCTTCACGGTCTATACCGCCAAGGCGACCACCGAGACGACGCAGATGCGCTACACCACCCAGAACAACGAAGGCGCGCTGTTCTGGGCCGACCGCGGCGTCGGCTATGTCGTCAGCGGCGGCAGCGACCGCGAACGCCTCACGCAGGTGGCGCGGCTGGTCTACGACCAGAGCGAGAAAGGCGGCGGATAGGGCGAGAGTGACGAATAGTCACGCATCGTGTCCCAATTCGGACATCGAAAATCTGGAATGAAGTCATAGCCGCGTCTCAATATCGCTCCGGATGCTCACGAGAAAATGAGGAGCGTTCGATCCGCCGATCGACGCAAGCGGCCTCGATTGGGGTTTGGTACCGCGCTGGTCCCCCTCTCGAGGCCGCACCTTTATTCTGAGCATGACCTTGGCATCACCTTGTGCGACAGATTGGACTCACGCGTCAATCGACCGTGTCTGCATTCGCGCCATGCCACATCCGAAAAGCTCAACGGAATCCTTGGCTTGTCGGTTCCACCGGAACCTGAATTCGCGCTCGAAAGACCGCAAAAAAGGTAACGACTTCAGGATGAAGACCAAGCGCGTCTCGCATTACCGTTGCGAATCGTTTTTGCGTCCCACCGCGTTGCCGCAGGACGAAAACCGGCATCGCCCGCCAGCCCGCAGTGCGAGCGCATGGACGGTGATTCGCGCCCTGGCTTATTGTTGATACGCGATTTTTACGGCAAAATAATACCGGTCAGCCGAGCCAGCTTGCGATGGCGCCGACAAAAACCAGCCACGATCATCCAAGATTCGCCACGATCAGCCGACATCGCTGCGTGGATTGTAGGGGTGCGTATCGCGCCATTTCTGCATCAGCGCCTCGAGTTCGGCGTCGTTGCCGTCGGGCAGCATGATTCGGGTCGTGATGAAGAGATCGCCCGTTGCGCCAGCCCCCTTCGGCAAACCCTTCCCCTTCAGGCGAAAAATCCGCCCGCTCGAGGTGTTCTTGGGGATCGTGAGGTCGACCGCGCTGCCGAGCGTCGGCACCCGGACCTTGCCGCCGAGCACCGCCTCATAAAGCGTGATCGGAAGATCGACGCGCAAGTCGCTGCCATCGACCTTGAAAAAGGGATGCGGCGCAATGGCAACCGTAATGAGGAGGTCGCCCGGACGATGGCCGGGCGCGGTTTCGCCCTGCCCCTTGAGGCGGATCTGCTGGCCTGCGGTGACGCCGGCGGGGACCTTGACGTTGAGCTCCTTGCCGGTCGGCAGGCGCACGCGTTTCTCCGCGCCGTTGATCGACTCCTCGAGCGACACGGTCATGGCGACGTTGAGGTCGAGATCGAGGCCGATGCCGCCGGTGTCGTATTCGAACGAACTGCCACCGCCCTGCCGCGCGCCACGCTGCGCGCCGCCGAACATGCTGTTGAGGATGTCCTCAAAGCCGCCCGCGCCGGCGAATCCGCCGGGCCCGCCCGCGTTGCCGCTGCGGAAAGTGTGGTTCTCGAAGCCGCCCGGACCGGCGCGCCCGCCGGGGCCACCAGGCCCACCGCCCGGAAAACCCTGGAAGCGCGGCTTGCCTTCGGCGTCGATTTCGCCGCGATCGAAAGCCTTGCGCTTTTCCTCGTCGCCGAGGATCTCGTTGGCGGAGTTGATCTCGGAAAAACGCGCCGCAGCCTTCGGATCGTTGGCGTTGCTATCGGGGTGGTGCTTCTTGGCGAGCTTGCGATAAGCGCTCTTGATGGCCGCAGCGCTAGCGCTCCGCGGCACCCCCAAGACCTCATAGGGGTCGCGCATCCGTCACATCTCCTTCAGGCAACGTAGAATGATAACCCAAGGGCTCGCCGCCCGCTTTCGATTTCATCTGGGGTGCCCGTTGTATTTTTGCAACGGGAGTTCCCGAGCGCGATTGTCATTGCGCGCTAGATTCTTTGATTGAGCATGATCTTTTTCGGAAAACCGCTGCACACTTTTCCGGATCATGCTCGAGATTCTTGATTGAGCATGATCTCCGCGCAAACGCATCGCGTTTTTCGCGAGGGAAAACCGCTGCGCACTGTTCCGGATCGTGCTCCCCTCACCCCCGCCGCCAGGGCTTCAAGGCGTGGATTTCCCAGCGGCCATGCCTGGTCTTGCAGGCCGCACCCTGCAGCCAGCTCTCGGTCTTGCCGTTGACGTAGCTTGCCAGGAAATCCCGGCAGGCGCGACCGTCGTCGCTGGAATAGGCCTCGGCCAGCGGCGTCACCGAACCGCGCGCGCCAGTCTCAGGATTGGTCCAGGGTTGGCTGGAATCCTTGTCCCCCTTGGTCAGCACGTCGGAGGCGGCATTGCGGGCAAAGGCGAGATCGCCCTCCGTGGGTCCCGGCTCGCCAGCCCCGCCGATCGCGCTGGTCACGTCCTTCGATGTCATCTTGGCGAACGGGCCGTCGGGGCGCGAGACGCCGCAGCCGCCGAGGCTCGTCGCAAGACCGATGAGAATCACTGTAAGCGCGGCCGTCCTGCTCCCGATCGCCGATAGGCCAACGGGCCTCCATGCCCTATATAGGGCGAGACCATCTCGGCGGCGCTGCAACGCGCTTTGGGCCGCGGGCGGACGCAACTCGGACTCCTGGCATGACCGACACGACCGACATGAAACACCCGACAACCTTAACATCCGGTACACCGGCCGATTTTACCGAGGCCGGGGAACCGTTTGCGCTGTTCGGGGCGTGGTTTTCCGAGGCCTGCAAGGCCGAGCCCAACGATCCCAACGCCATGGCGCTTGCAACGGTGGACCAAGCCGGCCTGCCGGATGTGCGGATGGTGCTGATGAAGGGCTATGACGCCCAGGGTTTCGTGTTCTACAGCCACATCGCGAGCCAGAAGGGCCGCGAACTCGCCGCAAATCCTAAGGCGGCCTTACTATTCCATTGGAAATCGCTGCGCCGGCAGGTCCGGATCCGCGGCGCCGTGTCGCCCGTCACCGGCGCTGAAGCCGACGCCTATTTCGCGACCCGGCCGAAGCAGGCGCAGATCGGTGCCTGGGCCAGCAAGCAGTCGCAGCCGCTCGAGAGCCGCTTTGCCTTCGAACAGGCGATCGCTTTGGTCGCGGCCAAATATTTGATCGGCGAGGTGCCGCGTCCGCCGGGGTGGAGCGGCTGGCGTATCGCCCCCGTGCAGTTCGAGTTCTGGCACGATCGTCCGTTCCGCCTGCACGACCGCATCGAATTCCGCCGCGACGCAGCCGATCAGCCATGGTCCAAGACGCGGCTCTATCCCTAAAGCATGATCAAGGCGGTGCTGGCTTTTCCGAAAAGATCATGCCCAGACAATAGACCAGAGTAACCCGTCATAACCGGCACCAAGCCGCGCATGACGGAGAACGAGAGAACCCGTTTATGCCCCCCTCATCCAACAACGCGCCGCGGCGCACGCTGCTCCTGACCGGAGCCAGTCGCGGCATCGGGCACGCAACCGTGATCCGTTTTTCCTCGGCCGGCTGGCGCGTCCTCACCTGCTCGCGGCATGCCTTCCCGGAGGAATGCCCGTGGGGCGCCGGACCGGAAGATCACATCCAGGTCGACCTCGCCGATCCCGCCGATACCACGCGCGCGATCGGCGAAATCCGCGAGCGCCTGAACGGCGGCGAATTGCACGCGCTGGTCAACAACGCAGCGATCTCGCCGAAGGGACCGGACGGCACCCGGCTCGGCTCGGTCGATACCGATCTCGACACCTGGAATCACGTCTTCCGCGTCAACTTCTTTGCGCCCATCATGATGGCGCGCGGGCTGATCAACGAATTGAAGGCGGTGAAGGGATCGGTGGTCAACGTCACCTCGATCGCGGGCTCGCGGGTGCATCCCTTTGCCGGCGCGGCGTATGCGACCTCGAAGGCCGCATTGGCGGCACTGACACGAGAAATGGCGTCGGATTTCGGCCGGATCGGCGTGCGCGTCAATTCGATCGCGCCGGGCGAGATCGACACCTCGATCCTCTCGCCGGGAACCGAGAAGATCGTCGAGCAACAGATCCCGATGCATCGCCTCGGCACGCCCGACGAGGTGGCGAAGATCATCTATGTGCTGTGCACGGAGACCAGTTCCTACGTCAACGGCGCCGAGATCCACATCAACGGCGGCCAGCACGTTTAGTCCCTTTCTTCGCCTTCCCGAAAGACAAAGAGCCGCTGCTCCTTCTCTTCCCTTGAAAGCGAGGAGGCGCAACCACCGAGACCGACATTCGCTGGTGGTGGTGATTTGAAACATCACCGCAACGGTGACGCTGTATTCAGCTTGGAAGTCTCCGGAATTTCGCAATGTTTCAAGAGCCGTTCCGACATTTGCAGCTTTTTGGGCGATTGAAATCCCTACGGAATTTCTCTTTGTCGGAATGGCCACTACCACCTAAGCGTTCATTCTTTGCAGCTCAGTAATTGTCGTGCACAACCACCCCAGTGGCGATCCGACGCCCTCGCAGGCCGACATCCAGATGACGAAAGCGATCATCGATATCGCCACCCCGCTCGGCATTTCCGTGCATGACCACATCATCGTCGGCAAGAACGGGCACGCCAGCATGAAGGGGATGCGGCTGATCTAGCTTGAATAGATAGCCGCTGCTACCGGAACTTGCGAAAATGGCTACTGATGTAGGAGCTTCTTCACATCTCGTCCGACTAGAGCATCATGGCTTGGAGTTGAAGCGAGCCGCCGCAAGCGCAAGCATTGACGATCTCGTGTCCCAGACGCGGTGCTGCGCCTCTGCCAGCGCGTTCACGCGCGTCTTCGACGCGCCATGGGCGGTGCACCGCAGGGCCGGGATCGAAAATCGCGAAAACAACCCCATGCAAAGTAGAATGGGCCTCGGCGCATCGGTGGCGGATACGCTATTTTGGCCCCGGCGCGATCATCGCCGCTTTCTGCTCCCACGGCCCGGGATTCAGGATGAGCCCAGAGACTTTGCCTGCCGCATCCCTGACGAAAGCGATCCGGGTGCGATCTTCGTCGTCTAAGGTGAATTCGTTGCTTGATGTCGCCACGAGCGGCGTCGCCTTGGCCTTTCTCGAATTCGAGGATCGGCCAGGCCGCCGTCGCTTCCGCGACGAGCTTGCCTTGCTCGACGCGAACCTGAAGTTGGACCACATTGACACCGCGGGCGGCTCTCACGACGCTGAGAGCGGAATTGCTGTGACAGAGCACTAAACTAACGATCGATTAAGTGCACTGTCACCGTAATTCGTAATTCCGTAATTCTGGGGCTTTCGCCGTCAAGCGACCGTCCTCGTCGGCGAAGCCGATGACCAATTGCAAGAGCGAGCGAACGCCGTGACAGGCGGAGAAACGACCATCGTGGCGGGCATCGAAATTCCTTCGACCGACCCTGTCTTTCTGGCGGTGGTCCTCGGGGTGCATATCCCCGTGGGCCTTGCGTGTGTTGCGATCGGCGCAATCGCGATGTTGAGCCAGAAGCGTCGCGGACATCATTCGAAGTTTGGAACGATCTATTTCTGGTGTCTGCTGGCGCTCTTCGCGTCCGCGACGTTCCTGTCGCTTATGCGCTGGGACGAAAATTATCACTTGTTCATTCTCGGAGCGATGTCGTTCGCTTGCGCCTGGATCGGGCGCACAGCGCTCCGGCGCCGCTGGTGGCACTGGGTCAGGCTCCATATCGCGGGGATGGGCCTGTCGTACATTCTGATGCTGGTTGCTTTTTACGTCGACAATGGAAAGCAGCTGCCGCTTTGGAAGGACCTGCCTCATTTCATGTACTGGCTGATCCCTATAGCCTTCGGGATACCGCTCGTCGTTCGCGCGCTTCTGTGGCCGCCGTTAGCGCGAGCGCGGGCCGGGAATTCCTGACCGGCCGGCATCCAGAATATCGAGCACTGGGCAGTCGGGGGTAGCTCCGTCTGAGCATTGGTCGACCGTTTCCGCCAGGATGGCTTCAAGCTTGACGAGGTCGGAGAGTTTTTTACGGACGTTGGCCAGATGCGCGCCCGCGATCTTGTGCACGTCGGCACACGAAGCCCGCTCTGGTCCTCCCAGCGCCAGCAAGGCGCGAATCTCCTCAAGCGTGAACCCGAGGTCGCGGGAACGCCGGATGAAAGCCAATGTGCGTTTTTCGGCTGGTCCGTAGACCCGTCGACCGCTCGCCGTTCGGGACGGCGCAGGCAGCATTTTGATCCGCTCATAATAGCGGATGGTCTCGATGTTCACGCCGCTGAGCTTGGACAGCTCGCCGATCGAGATGTTTTCGGCTCCCGAAGACGTGATGGCGCGCATGAAATAGTCCTTGATCCTGTAGTCACTACAGGATGCATCGTTTAGCCCATGACAATCAATCAAGCCGATCACATTGCCGACAACCGGCGGCGGCAAGGTCTGATGGCGGCGGGTGGCCTGCTTGGCGCGCTCGCGGCGTCGTCGTGTTGCATCTTGCCCCTCGCTTTGTTTGGCCTCGGCGTCAGCGGAGCATGGATCGGGAACTTCACCCGGCTGGCCGCCTATCAGCCGTACTTCCTTGCTGCGACACTCGCTTGCCTCGGGTACGGCTATTGGCTGGTTTACCGATCCTCAACGCGCGCCTGCGCCGATGGCGAGGCCTGCGCGCGCCCCCTGCCGAACCGCATCGTCAAGACAAGCCTCATCCTCGCAACGATCCTCGTCGTCGCCGCGCTCGGCCTGGACTTTATCGCACCGCTTTTTCTGAACTCGTGACTGGAGAATTTCCCATGAACAAGCTTCTCGCCCTCGCGGCTTTTGCCGTCGGCATCATCGCTTCGCCAGCAGCGATGGCCGCAGACAAAACGATCACCTTGGCCGTCAACAACATGGATTGCGCGGCCTGCCCATCCATCGTCAAGGGAAGCCTGGAAGCCGTTCCCGGCGTTGCCAACGTCGCGGTTTCCTACAAGGACAAGACGGCAACAGTCATCTATGACGACGCCAAAGCCGACGTGAACCAACTGACATCGGCGACCACCAAGGCGGGTTATCCGTCCGCACCCAAGAGCTGATCCGATGCTTCTTCAATCGACCATCACCTGTCCGCACTGCGCTACCGCCAAATCGGAGACCATGCCGACCGACGCCTGTCAGTTCTTCTATGAGTGCACCGGCTGCGGCACAAAGCTAAAGCCTAAGGTGGGCGATTGCTGCGTGTTCTGTTCCTACGGCTCGGTGCCGTGTCCACCGATTCAGGCCCAGCGCGCCGGCGAGCCTGGCGCCGCCTCATGCTGTGCCTAGTCGGCAATGAGCAACCCGACGACGGATACCTCGCGCGACTGGCTCGGCAGCAAACGCACGAATTTGCTTGCGTGGTGGATTCCACTTGCCGCAATCTTTACCGGTCTGTTCGTTCCGGTATCGCTGCGAACTGCCGGCTGGGTCATTGCCCTTGGCTGGATGAGCGCGGCGTGCATGCTGAATGCGCGACGCTGCAATCGCACGCACTGCCGCTACACCGGGCCTTACTATCTCGCCATGATCGTGCCCGTGATGGCGCTCGGCGCGGGGCTCGTCACCGTCGGCACACTTGGATGGGTTTGGTTGGGCCTGATCATCCTCGGGGGGAGCGGTCTTATATGGTGGGCTACTGAGCGGGCTTGGGGAAAGTTCTCGTAGCGTACGGCACGATGAAGAGTAATACTATTAGTTAAGTAGCCAAAGGCGGGGGTTATGACCAACCGGTGACTCCTTGCCACGAACGGTTAGCATCGCGCTTCGATCATCTTGCTGATCTCCTCGGGCGTGGCAAAAATCACGTTCGCCCGGTCGCCCATCATTCCCGCTGGCATCAGCGCCGGTGCGCCATTTTGGCGGACTATCCTTGCCGGAATCGGTTTTCAAGCGAAGATTGCGTTCCCAGAACGCGCGTCTTTCCGTCGACGGTCGTCACGCGATAGCTATCGTGACAATAGGGCGCAAACCAGATCAGCCGGGAGAACGGAAAACGCCGCGTCGTGGCGTGCGGGAGAGGCGTAGGCGGCCTAGGGCCGCCATCCTAGCAATACGAAGCGTAGTCTCGCGTCGAGCACGGCGGCGCGCAGCGATCACGCCCCAGTGGCCTCATTTTTTTGCTCGCTGAGCAGCGCGAACGCGCCACCAACAGAGTGGCGTATTGACGGACCATCAATCGAAACCAATTAGTATTGACTCATCAATTAGCGTACGCTATTGGTTGCCCATGACCGAGGCCGCTCCCATCAACGCCGTCATGCGCGCGCTTGCCGATCCCACACGGCGGGCCGTGTTTGAGCAGGTCGTCAGCTCCGACGAGATCACCGTCGTCGAACTGACGCGAGGAAGCGGCGTGACGCAGGGCGCCATTTCTCAACACCTCAAGACCCTGAAGCAGGCCGGCCTGGTCGCCGAGCGCCCCGAAGGCCGGAAAGTCTATTACCGCGCCCAGCCGGAAGGCCTCGAGCCGCTGGTCGACTGGATGAGCCATTACGGCGTCTTCTGGCGCGAACGCTTTGCAAATCTCAGAACACTGCTGAAGGAAATTGATCCATGAACGACGCCGCATTGAAGCCCGACACGCAAGACATAGTGGTCGACGAGGTTTTCCCGCATACGCCGGAGACGATCTGGAAAACGCTGATCACGGCCAATTTGATGGGCCGCTGGCTGATGATGCCGGCCGGCTTCGAGCCCGTGGAAGGCAAACACTTCACCTACCAGACCACGCCGGCCGGCGCGTGGGACGGCACCATTCACTGCCAGGTGCTGGAGGTGAAGCCGAACGAACGTTTTGCCTATGCCTGGAAAAGCGGGCATGAGGGAAACGTCGGATACGGCTCACGGCTCGACACCGTGGTCACGTTCATCCTTTCCAAGGTCGAAAACGGCACGCGCCTCCGCCTCGTCCATTCCGGCTTCGTCCTGCCGAAGAACGATGCTGCCTTCACGAACATGAGCGAAGGCTGGAAGAAGGTCGTCCAGAACATTGGCGCTATCGTCGACGGGAAGGACTGACGCGACGGAAATCGCCGTGGCCAATGCAGCGCTTTTATTGGGAGAGAGACATGAGCAAGCCTTACACCGGCGGATGCGCCTGCGGCGCGATCCGCTATGAAATCTCGGCCGAGCCGATTGCGATGAACGACTGCCAGTGCCGCGACTGCCAGAGTACGAGCGGCACCGGGCACGGATCCTATCTGACCTTCCCGAGCAGGGAGGCGGTGAAGCTCGAGGGCGAAGCGACGCATTGGGACATGGTCGGCGACAGCGGGAACGTGAAGACGCGCGGCTTCTGCCCCGCCTGCGGGTCGCCTGTCTATCTGACCTTCTCGGCCATGCCGGACCTCTTCACCATTCACGCCGCAAGCCTCGACGATCCAGGCCGATACGAGCCGCAGATGGTGAAGTACACGGTGCGCGGTCATGCCTGGGACCGGCTCGATCCGGCCGTGCCGAAATTCGAGAAGATGCCGCCGATGTGAAGCTAGGCTCAGGACTCATTGATCAGAGCCAGAAGATTACGGCGGCGGCGATACAGATCGCGGACATGAAGGTGTGGGCGCAACGGTCATAGCGGGTGTGGATGCGGCGCCAGTCCTTGAGCCTGCCGAACATGTTCTCGATCTTGTGGCGACGGCGGTAGAGGACAGTGTCGTGCGGGATCGACACGTTGCGGTTGGCTTTGGACGGGATGCAGGCGGCGATGCCGCGATCGGCCAGGGCAGTGCGGAACCAGTCCGCGTCGTAGCCTTTAGTCACCGAGCAGGGCTGCGGCTTTCGGGAAAGCATCAATCATCAGCGCCGCGCCTTTGTAGTCGCTCATCTGCCCTTCGCTGAGCAGCATGATCAGCGGTCGACCACGGCCATCGCATACAGCATGCAGCTTGGAGTTCAGGCCGCCCTTGGTTCGCCCGATACGTCGGGGAACAGCCCTTTTTTAAGCAGGCTTGCAGCCGTTCGATGCGCCTTCAAATGGGTGGCGTAGATCATCAGTTGATCGGGCTTGCCGCCTTTTGCCGCCAATTCGGCGAATATCCGGTTGAATACGCCGAGGCGGCTCCAGCGGATGAAGCGGTTGTAGATCGTCTTGTAGGGACCGTATTCCCGGGGCGCGTCGCGCCACCGCAGCCCGTTCCTGATCACGAAGATGATGCCACTGACGATCCGCCGGTCATCGACCCCTCGCGAAGAGCCGCTGCTCCTTCTCTTCCTTTGAAAGCGAGGAGGCGCAACCACCGAGACCGACATTCGCTAATGGTGGCCATTTGAAACGTCACCGCAAAGGTGACGCTGTATTCAGCTTGGAAGTCCCCTGAATTTCGCAATGTTTCCAAGAGCCGTTCCGACATTTTGCAGCTTTTTGGGCGATTGAGATCCCTACGGAATTTCTCTTTGTCGGAATGGCCACTACCACCTAAGCGTTCATTCTTTGCAGCTCAGTAATTGTCGTGCACAAGAATCCCACTTGCCTCCTGACGTCGAAGGTGCTCTCGGCGTCTACATTGTCGTCGTGCGCCACGATGGTGTCGGCCTCGTCGATTGGCACATCGGCAAGCGACGTGCGGGTCCGACGCAGGAAGTCGATCAACTTGTAGCGCGCTATTGCATGCACCCACGGCGTCAAAGGTTCGGCCGGGTCGTAGGTATGTCGCTTCAGGTGGATGGCCAATATCGCCTCCTGAACCAGATCCTGCGCCTCTCCTGCGCCCCTCCCAATTCTGGCAAGCTTGCCCCGGTCATATGCCCTCAGTCGGCCGCTCAATTGGCCTAACAGCGCGCGGTGCGAAGCCGCGTGGCCGTCGAGACCGGCAAGCATCAAGGATTTGAGGTCGGTTTCGTCGGTCGTCATGCCTGCGTATCTTAATTAGTTCGCTGGCCCAGCCGGTTTGGTCACAGGGGCGAACAGTTTATTCCGCAGCTTCCGGACAGTCGAGGACAGGTCCTGCAGCCAGACCCCGACTGCCCTTATCGGCTGAAGCGGGACCCAGCCACCGGCGTGTGTTGCAGGCGGGATAGCGGCCCCATCTTCGCACAACACAAATATTCGTGGTTATGGGTCTCTGCTTTCGCAGGGACGACGTGGAGTTGGCAGCTGCGCATGCGATCATCCGGATGCGAGGCTGGTCGTTGCCGATCTACACCTTAAATCATAGCCGGGCGGATAGCCGCAGCGCGGCCTGCCGATCAATGCCCCGACCAGGAGACCAGCCATGGACATCAAGCGAAACGGCTCGCAGCCGCCCGGCAAGGGGCCGGCTGACTATTTCACCGGCACGGTTCGCATCGAGCCGCTGTTCCAGGCGCCCGATCCGGCGCGGGTGGCCGGCGCCAGCGTGACCTTCGAGCCCGGCGCGCGCACGGCCTGGCATACCCACCCGCTCGGCCAGACCCTGATCGTCACGGCGGGTCTCGGATGGGTTCAGCGCGACGGCGGGCCGGTCGAAGAGATCCGGCCGGGCGACGTGGTCTGGTTTGCGCCGAACGAGAAGCATTGGCATGGCGCAACCCCCGCGAGTGCGATGACGCATATCGCGGTTCAGGAATGGCTGGATGGTAAAGCGGTCGACTGGATGGAGCACGTCAGCGACGCGCAATACCGCAAATAAGCCCGCTTGACGCGTTTGAAGCGACATGCCGCGAGGCGAAACTTAATCTGCGCAGGCTGCTTAAATCGTCAGTGGCGCAACACTATCTAGAATGGAATACGTAAGCTGGCGCGCACCGTGGCGTGCGGCCGTGTGCCTGACGGCGTCGCTTGATCTCAAGATACGCCGCATGGATGTAAGGGATTGCCCCAACGATG
>WNFD01005001.1_pt1 | contig 16749 bp, 15 predicted proteins | sample 5400491 | NCBI WGS metagenome assembly WNFD01 (sample SAMN13153343, study PRJNA577476) | soil metagenome | isolation source: 120 cm saprolite under Douglas fir tree site 2 hole 2 replicate 2 | place: USA:California | collected 2015-04-18 | reverse complement strand
ATTTCGCGCAGCTTCCACAGAAATGCATCGGGGCTATCAGCACCCGCTGACCCGGTTTGAACCCGGCCACGTATTCTCCGAATTCGGCCACTTCGCCGGCGACGTCGCTGCCCAGAATGTGCGGCAGTTTCACGCCCGGCAATCCTTTCCGCACCCAGATGTCCAAATGATTCAGCGCGCAGGCTCGCACTCGCACCAGCACTTGGTCCTTGCGCGGCTTTGGATCTGGTACTTCTTCGTAAGTTAGAACTTCCGGACCACCGAATTGATGAATGCGAACCGCTTTCATGAGGTGTCACTCCTGGTCGCGCCCTCGAAGGCGAATGCGAAATCAACCTAGCATAAACGCAGTTTGCAGGTTAGGTTCGTCGCCGCGGTAGACACGCCCGAGCCGGCAGCGCGTTCCTTGGTTGCCGAACTGGAAACGGTTTGCGACCGCGCAGCCGCCTCAAAGAAATAACGCTGGTTCCCTACCGCTCACGTGGCGCGAGCGAGCGAAGAAGTATCGTCCATTCATTACTCCCGCGCCGACCGCTGTTGGCCGACCGCTGTTGACTTGCCCTGTTAACCGATTGATAATCCAAATGGGTGAGCGCCCCGCATCCCCATGGATATCTACCAACAAATCGTCCAACTGCGGCGCGAAGGACGCCGCGGTGCCGTGGCCACCATTGTCAACGTGCGAGGTTCGATCCCTTCGTTTCGCACGGCCAAAATGTTGGTGCGCGACGATGGCTCGATTGTAGGAACCATCGGAGGGGGCTGTGTCGAGGCTGATGTCTGGCAAGCTGCGCGCGAGGTCATGGAATCCGAGAAGCCTCGAACCCTGACTTTCGACCTCAACCAAGATCCAAAGTACGACACCGGCCTCGTCTGTGGCGGCACGCTGGAAATCTTCATTGAACCGGTCCTACCTCCAGCATTACTTTATGTTTTCGGTGCAGGCCACGTCGCTATAAACATTTGCCAAGTTGCTAGCAATGCAGGATTCGATGTCATCGTGGCTGACGACCGCACCTCCTACGCCACCCAAGAACGTTTTCCCGCTGCCCGTGAAGTGCATGCGCTTGATTTCGACCAAGCGATGCAGAAGCTCGACCCTAACGAATCCTCCTACCTGGTCATCGTCACGCGCGGCCACCGCGACGATATGCGTATCCTCCGGTGGGCCCTCGAAACTCGCGCGCGCTACATCGGCATGATCGGGTCCAAGCGCAAAGTCATCGAAATTTTCAAGACGCTCCAAGAGGAAGGCCTGCCGGCCCATCTCTTTGACCGGGTTCACGCCCCTATCGGACTCGATATCGGCGCCATCACGCCGGAAGAAATCGCGGTCGCTATCACCGCCGAGCTCATCGCCCTCCGCCGCCACGCCGTCGCAGCCCTACCTCACATGAGCTGGTTCAAGCGAACGCAGCAACAGTCGCGTCCAGAGGTGGGCCTTGCCGCAGAAGCGCTGGAAGACGGCGAACGCAAGCGCTGATGTTCAATCTTCAATTTCCGATTGCCGATTGCGGCCCCTTGGTTTCGAATCGGCAATTCGAAAGCGGCCATCAACAATCCCCATGTCCCGCGCCCCCAGCTTCGCTGCTGTGATTCTCGCGGCGGGCGACTCGACGCGCATGACAAGGGACAAATCTCTCTTGCCGTGGCCCCCGTCATTCGCGGGCCAATCGGAATCCAAAGACACATTTCTTTCAGCCGCCATCCACTCATTGACCTCAGCTGCGGATTTTGTCTTGGTGGTCGCCGGAAAAAACGAAGCAGCGCTGGCCCCGGTGATCTATGCGAATGGCGCTTCCATGGCCGTCAATCCCAATCCTGGCCGCGGCCAGTTCAGTTCGCTGCAGGTGGGGCTACGGGAAGTGCTCAATCGCGGCCGTGACGCTGCCATTATCACGTTGGTAGACCGTCCTCCGGTGCGCGCCGCGACTATCCAGAACTTATGCGACGCCTTTACGGCCGCGGCAGAAAATAAGCAGTGGGCCGTTATTCCGGAATATGGCGGTAAACATGGCCACCCCTTTCTTGCGGGTCGAGAGCTGATTGAAGCTTTCCTCCAGGCCCCTGCCACTTCGTCTGCCCGCGAGGTCGAGCATCGAAACCAGCAACGCATTGCCTACCTCCCGGTCGACGACCCGTTCATCGCGCTGAACATCGACACCCCCGAAGACTACGCCGCCCTCCTCGCGCATCCGCAAAGTCAAAGCTAGAAACTGGCGGAACTCCGCACAAATATTACCCCGACCTCGTCCTCATAAATCATCGTCCATTCTGCGGTCTCGGCTAGAATATTGGCGGGCGCTGAGCCTGTCGGCAGCAGCACGCGGTGAATGTTGTAGTGGTTAAGCAAGTCTTCCCACCCGGGCTCGACATTCACCAACTTCAAGTAAGACTTTAAGAATTGTTCTCCATACAGATCGTGACGGTCATCCGCAGCCACCAACATTCGCGGATACATCCGATAAATTAGATATCCGCCCCAGTAATCGGGCCCCAGCACCGGTTCGCGCACGCCACTCTGTTCCAGAAACTTCACTGCGGCCACGGGAAAGCGCTGGCTGTCGAAATGCGCGTTCATGAGTTGGGTGGATCGAATCTTGCCGCCGTTTGCCACCACCCCGAAAATGATGACGAACGCCACAACCGCCCAAAGATGCCCCCGCAAGCTGGATTCGATTTCTCCCATCCGTCCCGAGAACACCGCCAAGCCTGTGCCTACCCGGCGTACTCTCCAGGAAGTATCGCTTCTCTCCATTGAGCGTTTCATCGCGGCTGACAGCAGCGGCCCCACCACCAGCACCAGGAGCAACGAGGCAACTGGAATATTGCGGGAGGCATAGAGTCCGGAATAGACCGCGAACAGAACAACCAGACCCTCGATCATGGTCAGCTTGCGGGTTTTTGCCGCAGCCGTCAGCAACGTAATCAGCAGTAACATGGCAAAACATTTTTGCGCCACGCCGTGAAAGTTCGGGGACTGAAATTCGTCAATGTGGTCCATCAGGAAGCGGTCGGAGAGATATCGGTAAATGTGAGCGTGCAGTCTGAATCCGTAGGGATTTACCAATGTCGCCATCGCCGCGAGCACAGTGACCAAAGCCAAGTCTCGCGCGCGCTTCCGTGCTCTGCGTTTTTCGAGGATGTCTTCCAGTTTGTGGCTGGCTGAGGTGAAGCCCAGCCACATTGTGCTCAGCCAGTAAATTCCCAACAGCACAAAGGCGACCAGAAATCCGCCGTGCAAATTTACCCAGAGCAACATCAAGAGGGGCAAGAACCACAACCAGAGCCCAGTCCTCATTCGCCCTGATATGGGTCGCGCTGCGGCCAACGATTTTCTCTCGGATGAGTCCAGGACCTGAAACCATGCCAGCGTGAGCAGCCAGCTCACCACATGCGGGCGTGCCAAAAAATGGATCATCGACCCCGAAGCCGCCAGCATCACCAGCACGACGGCCACGAGAATGTTGGTGCCACGACGCATCAGCAGCCGGAAAGTCCACCCGAATACCGCCGCAATCATTAGCGCCGTAATAAAAACAACTCCATTGAGCCCGGTGACTCGTTCCAACCCTCCGACGACCCAGTCGTAGAGCCACTCCCACGCAAACCAAGGTTTCCCGCTCATGCTGGACGAAAAGGAATCCACACGAGGTATGGCATGAGTCGCGAGAATTTCCTGCCCTGCGCGGATGTGCCAGCCAATGCCCGCATCCCCGAGCAGCCGGACCGACAATGGGGTGAGGGTGAGAAGTGCCAGCAGGACGATAAAGATCAAGTCGCCCACCGACGGGATGAGCAGACGAATCCAGCCTCGAGGGTAGGTATCATCCGGGAAACTTCTGGAGCCCTCTGCCATTGCGCTGAATCTTATAGAGTGGGGCGATGAACGGCAAGACTACACCTCGTGTGGTAATCGTGGGCGCCGGTTTCGGTGGCCTCACGGCGGCTCGCGCGCTGGCAGGCGCACCAGCCCACATCACGGTCATCGACCGCAAGAACCACCACACCTTTCAGCCCTTGCTTTATCAGGTGGCCACCGCAGGCCTGTCGCCCAGTGAGATCGCGGCGCCCATTCGTTCCATCCTTCGCGCTCGGGACAACGTTGAAGTTTTGCTCGGCGAGGTTACCGGCTTCGATTTAGCCCGGCGTCTGGTGGAGACTCCCGAACAGAAGATTCCGTACGATTATTTGGTGGTCGCCGCCGGTGCCAGTCACGCCTATTTCGGCCACGACGATTGGGAGCCACTTGCTCCCGGACTCAAGACCATTGAGGACGCTCTTGAGATTCGACGTCGCGTACTTCTGGCCTTCGAGTTAGCCGAACGCCAGGCCGCAGCCGGCGAATCCGGCTTCCCTCTCAATTTCGTTATCGTGGGAGCTGGACCGACCGGAGTAGAACTCGCCGGAACGCTGGCTGAAATCAGCCGCCACGCGCTGCTCCATGAGTTCCGCGCGATTGATCCGAAAAGCACACAAATCCTGCTGATTGAGGGTGGTCCGCGGGTTCTTCCCACCTATCCCGAGGAATTGTCGAGCAGCGCCCAGGAACAATTGCAGAAGCTTGGCGTCGAGGTCCGCACCTCCGCCATGGTGACCGCCGTTGAACCCGGGGCGGTGCGCGTGGGCGAGACCAGGCTGGCGGCAGCGGTGATTCTATGGGCGGCAGGTGTAGCCGCGTCGCCGTTGGGCAAGAAACTGGGCCTGCCCGTGGACCGCGCTGGCCGGGTGGCGGTCGAGCCCGACTTGAGTTTGCCGGACCATCCGGAAGTCTTCGTCATCGGAGACCTCGCTGCCCTCAAAGATGAAAGCGGCAAGATGCTTCCCGGCGTCGCCCCCGTCGCTATGCAGCAAGGCCGGTACATCGCCAAGATCATTCAGCATGAGGTTGAAGTGGCCACCAAAGCACCGGCGAAGGCGCAGCCCCTGCCGCGCCCGGGATTTCACTATTGGGATAAAGGCAGCCTTGCCACCATCGGAAGAGCCGCGGCAGTCGCGGAGTTTGGCAAACTTCACATCTCTGGCTTTATCGCCTGGTTGGCTTGGTTGTTCGTTCACATCCTTTTCCTGATTGGCTTTCGCAATCGCTTACTGGTATTCATTGAATGGGCATGGTCGTACGTTACGTACGAGCGGGGCGCGCGCCTGATCACCGGAAGCACCCAGCTGCCGGGATGGACGGATCTTCGCTCCCAGGGATCCGATCTCCGCCACTCTGCAGCGGAAGAAATTCACGCCGTTTCGCGAAAATAGAGTAACAATAGGCTTTAGTCGGAAGCTCGATGGACTCGAAACCCGGTAGCGAAAGCACTCGATTCCTTGCACTCATGAAAAACATTCTGATTTCGCGAACTTTCTTCTGCATCGCAGCGACGTGGTTTCTCTGTTCCCCCGCCCCGGCTCAAGTGCTCAAGGTTGTCGTCAACGACACCATTCAACCGATCACCGAGGAATACATCGCTCGCGCACTCGACGAGGCCCAGCGCAAGAATGACCAGGCCGTATTGATTGAGATCAATACGCCCGGTGGTTTGGTCGATTCCACGCGAAAGATCATCGAAAAGATTACGGCTTCGCCGATCCCGGTGATCATCTATGTCACGCCCAGCGGTAGCCGCGCTGCGTCAGCCGGTTTTTTCGTTCTGGAAGCCGCTGACGTGGCCGCCATGGCCCCCGGAACCAACACCGGAGCAGCTCATCCAGTCGTGTTGGGCGGCGGCAAAATGGACGACGTGATGAAGGAAAAGATGGAGAACGATGCCGCGGCCCTGATGCGCTCCGTCGTCGCCAAGCGCGGACGCAATGTCGAAGTCGCGGAAAGCACCGTGCGCTCCTCCAAGTCCTTCACCGAGCAGGAAGCACTGTCGCAGCATCTCATAGAGTATGTGGCGTCGAGTGAGGAAGACTTATTCCGGCAGATGCAGGATAAGGATTTCAAGCGCTTCAATGGCGAAACGACGGCGCTTCATCTGACCGGCCGGCGGGTAACGCCGTTCGACATGACGCTGAAGGAACACATTCTCGCTTACCTGATGGACCCCAACATTGCATTCATTCTGCTTGCCGTCGGCGCCCTGGCTTTGTACACCGAATTCAATCATCCCGGCGCCGTAATACCGGGCACCGTCGGCGTAGTCTTCATCTTGCTGGCTGTTTTCGCGCTCAATCTTCTTCCCACACGCTTTGCCGCACTGGTACTGATTATTGCTGCATTCGCGCTATTCGCCCTGGAAGCGAAGTTTGCCACTCACGGAGTGCTCACCATGGGTGGCATCGCCCTGCTCACGTTAGGCGGATTGTTGCTGGTGGATTCGCCCATCCCCGAGATGCGAGTGCATCTGCTGACTGCGTTGGCGGTGAGCATTCCGCTGGGCATCATTACGGCCTTCTTGATGACCATTGCGATTCGTGCCCGGCGAAATAAAGTGGTAACCGGCGCGGAAGGCCTGGTAGGCGAAACCGGCGTAACCCAGTCGGCGCTGTCGCCCAGCGGCAAAGTTTTCGTTCACGGTGAATTGTGGGATGCCCTCTCCTCCTCCGAAGTCCCGGTGGGGCGCCTCGTGGTCGTGCGCCGTGTGGATGGACTTACCTTGCAAGTAGATCCGTTGCCCGCCACACAAGCGCCACCGCGGGCACCCGCTATGGTGTGAGCAAGCGCTCATCCTCGCGACTGCCCTACGGCCGATCATGGGCAGCGAATCAAGGCAGGCAACTTCCCCCCCGCTGAATTGACCGCTCTGGTCTCCCGGGTGCTATACAATCCGCGATAGGAGCGTCTTCAGCGCTCGGGCTGTGGAGGTATTCATGGAACTATCCTTTGGCTTTGTCACCGTCATCATCGTCATCGTAGCCATCTATGTGCTGAGTTCAATCAAGATCCTCGCCGAGTATGAGCGCGGCGTCATCTTCCGGCTCGGCCATCTGCTCAAGCAGGCCAAAGGTCCCGGCGTCATTCTGGTGTTTGCGCCCATCGACCGCATCGTGCGCGTTTCCCTTCGCCAGGAAGCGCTTGAGGTTCCACCCCAGGACATCATTACGCGCGACAACGTCACGCTCAAAGTGAACGCCGTGATCTTCCTGCGCGTGATCGATCCCAACAAGGCGGTCGTCGAAGTTTCCAACTACGTGTATCAGACCTCGCAATTCGCACAGACCACGCTGCGTTCCGTGCTGGGCGAGCAGGAACTGGACGAACTGCTTTCGCACCGGGAAAAAATCAATTTGCGCCTGCAAAGCATTCTTGACACGCACACAGCGCCTTGGGGCGTAAAGGTCGTCAACGTCGAGGTCAAACAAGTCGACATGCCGGAATCCATGCTGCGCGCCATGGCCAAGCAGGCCGAGGCGGAGCGCGAGAAGCGTTCGAAGATCATTCACGCCGAAGGTGAATTCTCCGCCGCGCAGCGGCTCGTGGACGCTGCCCATCTGCTGGCCACCGAACCGGTCAGCGTGCAGCTCCGTTATTTGCAGACCTTGACCGAGATCGGTGTGGAAAAGAATACGACTGTGATCTTCCCCGTGCCCGTGGACTTTTTCTCCGGGCTACAGAAGATGCTGGGAGATTCGAGAGCACAGTCTGCCCCGGCAGCCAAGCCCGTCTAGGGTGGGGGGGATCGAAACGCACACTCGAGGTATTGACTATGGCTCCATCGCAAGATACGGAAATCACACTCGGCACCGGTAAGCTTCTGGTGCTGTTCTTCGGGCTAGTTGCAGTTTGCGCCCTGTTCTTCGCACTGGGCTACTCATTGGGCCGGAGGTCCGATGTCCCGGCCCTGGCCGCCAGCCCGACCGTGCGAGCGGCATCGGCGTCTCGGTCTACAGCAGTCAAGTCCGGTCAGGGGACTTCCACCCAGCCTCCCCTGACATTCTATAAAGCAGTCGAGCAGAAAGATGCCAGCCCGCAGCTGACGCCGGCTTCAGCCGACGCAGGTTCTCGCACCGCGACCGCATCGGACGCTGCCAAAGCTCAGCCCGAACCGACAGCCAGCGCGGCTGATCCGGTCGCAGCCCCACCCACCAACGGCTACTACGTGCAGGTGGCAGCAGTCACCAAGTCGGACGACGCGGAAGCTTTGGCAGACGCTCTGAAGAAGAAACAGTATCCCGCATTCGTGGCTACGAATTCCGCCATGGACAAGTTGTCGCGCGTGCAGGTCGGTCCCTTCGTCGACATCAAAGCCGCAGAAGCCATGCGCGCCCGCCTCATCAGCGATGGCTACAATCCAATTCTCAAGAAATAGTCGAGGGCACCTTCAGGATGGTTGATTTTGAAAACTCCTGAAGCAAGTCCCCGACTGCATGAGCACCATGCTTTTCAGCAATCAAAAATCAACATCAGCAATCTCCAACATTGACAATCGTCAATAGAGCGTCTATTCCTACCCCATGGCAAACGCAGAGCAAACCCTCACGAACAGCCTGAATGCCATTGTCGATCCCACTCGTCGTCGTATCCTGCACAGCCTCAAGCAGCGTGGCGCAACCTCGCTCGGAAAAAGCGCCGGCCTCTGCGCCGGAGACATCGAAGAACGGGTACGGCTCTCGCAGCCCACGATTTCCCATCACATGGCAATCTTGACCAAGGCCGGATTGGTGGAGGCAAAGAAACAAGGTCAGTGGAGATGGTACCGCCGCAACGAGCCAGCGATTCGTAGGTTGGTGAAGATGCTGCGTGCGGAACTCTAGTTCGCAGTGGCGGCGTTAGTTTTTTGCAGCAGGCGTCGTGCCCGCAAAATCAGGTCAGCGACTTCGAAGGGTTTCACCAGGTAAGGGATATTGCTTTCTTCAAGGAAAACGCGGATCTCGCCCTGTTCCAGCCCATGGGAGAACGTAAACAGCAAATGGGCATCCATGCCTGGACAATTGTGCTTGATCCAGTTGTAAGCCTCTTTTGCATTCCAGTCTCCCGGCATCCTTCCGTTCATGATTACGGCATCGAAGTGTTCTGAGAGCAGACGGGTTTTCACATCCGCGCTCTTGGTCGCGGTCACCACGTTCGCGCCTGCCCCCGCCAGGACGTCCCGCTCAAACTCTAGGACAGCCTCTTCCTCTTCCAGCAACAACACTCGTCCCTGAACCGCGCTCTCCCGCCGCGGCGCCGGAGCCGTCGCGCGCTCTGCCGTAGAAGCAGGTTGAGCTGCAACCGGCAGCCGAACCTCGACAACCGCTCCTCCTCCGGCTCCATTGTGCGCGGTGATGTCGCCTGCATGTTCCTTAACAATGCCGTAACAGATGCTGAGTCCCAACCCAGTCCCCTTGCCCACGCTCTTGGTGGTGTAGAAGGGATCAAAAATGCGTTTGGGATCCTTCATGCCTGGCCCATCATCGGAGAATTGCGTGCAAACATGGCCGTTCTCGCAAAAGACGCGGATCTTGAGCTTGCCGGCGCGTCCAGTTTCAAGGATGGCATCAACCGAATTGTTGATGATGTTAAGAAATACTTGCTCAATCTGGTGCGGATCGGCAACGATAACCGCAGCTTCCGCCGGAGCGTCTCTTTCTACGCCGATGTTATTGACTTTGAGATCGTAGTCGCGCAGCGCCAGAGTTTCGTCCAACACCTTCCGGATGTCGACTTCTTCACGCTGCGGTTTGCGTTGGCGTGCGAATGAAAGCAGGTTCTGCACCACCCGGTGCGTCCGCTGCGCCTGTTTGAACAACTTGCTTACATAGTCATGAGCGCGCTCGCTCAGGCCTTCGGCTTCCAGCAACTGGGCATAGCCCAGGATCGCCGTTAGCGGATTATTCAGCTCATGTGCCACCCCGGCGATCAACTGCCCGACGGCAGACATTTTCTCGCTCTGCAGCAATTGCTCCTGCGTGCGTCGCAGGTCTTCATAGGCACGGCAGGTTTCTTCGTAGAGCCGCACCTTTTCGATGGTCGTCGCCAGTTGGCGGCTGATCGCTACCAGCAAGTTTTCTTCGTTGCTGGAATATTCGTATCCCAGGTAGCTGCACAATCCCATGATGCCAATCGGACTGTCCTTGCCCCAGAACAAGACCCAAATCCAGGAACCGTTGCTATCTGAGCGGATGAATTCCGCCACCGGCTTAGGCAGGTGAGGCAAATACTCGGAGGTGATGACTTCGGTCCGCGAGCGCATGACCAAGTCGCCGAAGCCCTCGAGGAAAGAAACCTCCGCGGCGCGAGCTCCGGGGCGGTTGCGTGGACCCCACATGGCCCGCCGCCGGTAGGTGGGAGCGTCTGAATCCGACAAATAGACCGAGCCGCTTTCGGCTCCGAATAGCGACACGACCTGACGCAACGTAAGGTTAAGAATTTCGTCCAGATCGAACGATTGTGTGGCCACCACCGCCATGGCGTTCAAGGCGTTGAGTTCGCGGTTGCGGCGACGCATTTCATCCTCGGCCCGCCGTTTTTCCGTCATGTCGAGCACGAAGCCCTGGTAGCGATCGATTTTCCCGGCGTGGTTTCGGGTCGCGAAGCTGCTCTCTTCCGCCAGCAGCAGAGTTCCATCTTTGCGCCGCAGCGTGACATCGAAATTTCGCACGAAATTTTGCAAGTCGATCTTCCGACGGAATTCGTCCCTCTGGTTGCTATCGATGCAGATATCCGAATCCAGATTCAGCGCGAGCAGTTCTTCCCGCCCGCTATACCCCAGCATGTGAACGAAAGCGTCGTTGCAGTCCAACAGCCGGCCCGTCGGACTGGCGACATAGACCCCTTCCTGCACTTGCTCGAAAAGCAGGCGATATTTTTCTTCCGCGGACCGCCGGTCCGTTATGTCGCGTACCACATGGATGGTTCCCTTTTGTTTGCTGCCTTGCTCGGTATAGGAAGAAGTGGAAACCACCGAATAGCCGCCGAAGCAGGGATCGGCCCCGTCGGTAAATTCTTCATCGCCCCGCGAGCAATAAGGACATCCCGCCCAGTTGCCTAACTCATGAGGCAGCACAGACTCGCAGGTGTTGCCGATAACGTCGGCGGTAGCCTGACCCAGATGCTCCAGCAGCACTTGGTTGGCCTTGATAATTCGGAAATCGACGTCGTGCGCCAGAATGATGTCGTGGATGGAGTCGAAGGTATTCATCCATTGCCGTTGTGAACGCAGGGCCTGCTCTTGCAGCCGGAAATTCTCCACCGCCATTCCCAGGTGCTGCGCGCAGGTTTCAAGCAATGCCAGCTCCTCCGCCGTCCACGAACGCCGCCGCGAACTTCCCATGACCAGCAACCCGATCGGCGATTTCTTGCCCAACATCGGAACCATCACAACCTGGCGAAGTCCCTCGGCCTTCAGGACGGCAGGATTCTCCGGGTCCGCCTCGTCGATGTCTACGACCCTGGCCTGCCGCTTTTCCAGAATCTCTTGCAATGGCTCGCCGGTCTCGACCAGGCCCGCGTCGCGCAAGAATTCCGGAGAAACACCCACGGCATGGTTTGCAACCATGTGCCCGCCTTCCCACAAGCGGACCCACGCTGCTTTCCACATGCCCGACTTCTGTAGCTCTTGCAAAGCAGTTTGCAGCATTGGCCCGTACTGCTGGGCGCAAGCGATGTTATGTGTCAGAGCGTGGATGACTCTCAGCCGCCGTGTCCGGGCGCGCGCCTCCTCAAAGACCACAAGGAGGGCACTGAGTCCGAGGGTTAAGTCTGCAGCCAGAAACAATCCCCCCGGCAATCCTGTCGTAAACGGATCCCAGTCCAAATGCATACTAAGCAGGCCAACGCCAAGCAACCACGGGGTCAACTCGCGCCGTCCCCAACGGGAGCGAATCAACCCAAATGTCCCTGCCAGCAGGATGATGCGATAAGCGACCTCCAAAGCTATACGCAAGGGAAGAAATTGTGGCCACAGCAATGCCCGCACAGCGGCAAATCCGATGACGCTTACGGTAATCGCAGCGAGAGGGGTAAATCGCGGTCGCGCTTGTATGTAAGCTAGAATCGCGGCGGCAAACAGTCCCACGGCCAGAACGAACGTCGTATGTTCGGCCACCGGCACATAGCGCTGCGGAATCAGCATTCTGCTTCCGTGCGCGGCGATCAAACGGGAAGCCAGGAAGGCGATCCAGCCTGCTACCCAGATCATCAGGTAGCGTTCGCGGAAGCTGCGGAGAACCAGGAGCAAAGCTCCCAACACAATCAGCAGTGCGCACTCCCCGACCGTCAGCTTGGAAAGACCAAGCTGTGTGGCAACGCTCCAGATCGACCACAGAGCAGAGCTCATCGCGCGCCTAAAGACGTAGAGGTACTGGGTCTCTGAATATCATGGTTGGGCCACTTGTCGATGACCTTTCCCGACCCCGGTGGTTACTTTCGGCACCTGCCCGGTGCTGTACAATCGCAAATAGAATTTTGGGAGCTCATGCCAGATCGCATTCTTGTCGTAGACGATGAAGAAGCCATCCGCGAGATTGTATCCTCCATGCTCACCTTTGCCGGCTATTCCTGCCTGCAGGCGGCATCGGGTATGGAAGCGCTCGCCGTCCTCAATTCCGGAGAAGAATTCGAACTGATGCTCTCTGACCTGATGATGGCAGAGCTCGACGGTATAGGCCTGCTGGAGCGCACCAAGGAAAGATTCCCCGACATGCCGGTGGTGATGGTCACGGCTGTGCACGATATCTCCGTGGCTCTGGCCGCGTTGCGCAACGGCGCTTATGACTACCTGCTCAAACCCTTCGAGCGCGATCAGTTGCTGGCGACAGTTGGCCGCGCCCTCGAAAACCGCCGGCTCAAGCTGGAAAACCGTACCTATCAGACCAACCTCGAAACGCTCGTAGAGGCGCGAACCGACCAGTTGCAGACCGCCATGACCAATCTGGAGCGCTCGTACGACATCACGCTTGAAGCCCTCGGCGATGCCCTCGATCTCAAGGACAAGGAAACAGAAGGACACTCCCGGCGCGTGACTGCGTTTACGATTGCCATCGCCCGCGCCATGGGCCTTGCCGGCGATCAAATTCGCATCATCGCTCGCGGCGCGTTCCTGCACGACATCGGCAAGATGGCCATTCCCGACGATATATTGCGCAAACCCGGGAAACTGACCTCCGAGCAGACCGCCATCATGCGCGAGCATTGCTACAAGGGCTATCAGATCGTAAAGAAGATTCCCTTTTTGCAGGAACCCTCGAAGTCTGAAGGGCACGGAGATTCCCCTGGGGGCCCGCATCTTCGCTGTGGCTGATACTCTCGACGCCATCACTTCCGACCGTCCTTATCGTTCAAGACAATCCGATGCCGCCGCACGCAAGGAAATCGAGGACTGGTCTGGCCGCCAATTCGATCCCGAAGTGGTTAAGGTTTTCCTGGGGATGCCTGAGAATATTTGGGACGACCTGCGCAAACAGATCGGCAACCAGGCTCAACACTTCGCCTATTCCAGCGGCAGCAAAGCCTAGCTTGGCTGCGGGCGTGTGCATACACTGGAGTCAGGACTTTGCGGCGGCGCCAAAATCGGCTCGCCCCAGGCAGCAATTTTGCCCGTTTTCCCATCCAACCATGCACAACATTTTTATTCGGCGGGGGTGTCTATGATCGTTTGGTCTTCGCGTATCATGTTTCCTGGTGGACAGTGCCGCGTAGATTGGTTTCGCAACTCTGTTCCTTCACTGCTCCTTGTGCTCCTCACTTTGACCTTGGGCAGTTCTCGGCTGGCCGGTCAGGAGACGGCAACCGCTCCTCAAACTCCGCTCAATGCCGTTGCCCAAGGGACCACGTTCCTGATTCAGCTGACCGACCAACTGGATACCCGGCGAGTACGACGCGGAGATCATTTTCGCGCCACTCTGGCCGAAGACTTGACGGCAGCAAACGGCCTCACTCTGGCACCAGGAAGAAAAATAAAAGGTCACGTTAGCGCGGTGGAGCCTGGCCTGCACACCCGGCTCTTATTGAGCTTCGACGAAATTGAAACCGACCACGGCTGGCTGCCCTTGATCGCGACCGTAACCGGAGTCCCCGGCGAACACGGCCTGAAGCAACTCGGCGAGGAAGGCGAAATCGAGCGCAAAGGCATGACGAAAGAAGAAATAGCCGAGGCGGTCGTAATCGGTGCCGGTGAGGGCGCCGCCGAGGGCGCGCACTCGGGCGGCAAACATGGGGCCGCAACCGGCGCAGGCTCGGGCGCTGCCAGTAGCGGTCTGGCCGCGTTCGAAGCCGGACACGACCTCAGACTCGAGAAGGGTACTGCACTAGAACTCCGCCTGGACCGCAACCTGCAACTCCGGTCCCGATAAGGATGCCGCCACTTGGCCGCGAAGTTCGTCACACTTGGAACGCTAGCCGAAGTTCGTAGGGAACTGTCGGTTTCGACACGCGCCTATACTGCCGTCTGGACCGATCCTGCCGCACAAGACGAAGCTGGAGCAGTATCGGAAGCGACGTTATGGGGAGTTGTTCGGCTCCGAATTTCATCGTGCGAAAGCAGCGGTTTCGTGTACTATTTCCTCGGTACTTGTTGATATTTACCTTGTTTTCGGTACACTTTATTCGTGGCCCGCACGAAGACAGAGAAACTGCTAGACCTAGTGAATCGCAGGCAAATTGTCCGGCCTCGTGATCTCGATCACCTCGGGATCCCCCGCAACTACCTCGGCCGCCTTGTGCACCGAGGCGAGTTGCGTAAAGTGGAGCGCGGCCTGTACACAGCAATTGCGATGCCGGCTTCGGAGCACATCAGTCTGCTGGCAGTGAGCCGTAAGGTTCCGAAGGCGGTCGTCTGTCTTCTGTCTGCACTGCGGTTTCATGAGATCGGAACGCAGGCTCCATTTGAGGTGTGGATGGCGCTCGATGTAAAGGCATGGGCTCCCAAGATTGGTTCTCCGTCCGTACGAATTGTGCGGCTTTCGGGAGAGGCGCTGCACTTTGGTGTGCAAGAGCGGGAAATCAGCGGAGGAACAATACGAGTCGCTAGTCCGGCCAAGACGGTTGCTGACTGTTTCAAATTTCGGCACAAGATTGGCATTGATGTGGCACTTGAGGCACTGCGGGATTGCTACCGCCAGAAAAAGGCAACGATGAATGAACTGCGGGAAGCAGCCAAGGTTTGCCGGGTGGCAAACGTAATGAAGCCATACATGGAATCGCTGTAATGGCCAAGGCCGTGGTAAACAAGGCGGCATCTGTACACCAGCGTCTGCTGAATCTGGCCATGAGGGCCGAAGCAGCGCCCGCACCCACGGAAGAATTCACTCCCCAGAATGTCACGGTAACCGCCCATGTCAACGCCCTATTTAATTTGAAGTAAGAATCGCAGAGGAAACAAGAATTAGGTCCCGGAAATCACAACAGATTTGAAAGAACAAGCGGGTTCGTCGAGATAGGGAGGTCCAGAGCTTATCGCAAGAGAGGGCGGAGGCACATGCCGCGAGCGCGGAAAAGAGAGCGGAAGCTTATCTAACGCTACCGAGTCACGATAGCCAGCCCCCTGCTTCTCGTGCCGTCGAGGGTAATCGCCCGCCCGATTTCCATCTCAATCGATGTGCCGACTTCCAGCCTGACGTCATTCCCCCGCTTCAATAGAGCCCACGCGATGCCAGCTGCGGCCCCGGCCCCGGCTCCAATGCGTGCTCCGTTGAGGCCGCCACCTAATCCGCCTCCAATGCCACCTACCGCACCGCCGTAGGCCCCGTTTCTGGCTGCATCTTCCACCTTCTTTCCCGTGTCGCTGTCCTGTCGGATTGTACCCTCGGAATCCTTCACCGAAGTCTTCTCCGCCCCCGGCGTATTCTGGACTGACCCCGGCAACATCACCGTGTACCCACTGGGAAAGATCATCGAGGTGAAGTGCATCAGAATTTCCGCCCGGCCTTTAATCCGTCCCGCCCGCTCGACGCGCGTAATTCTTCCCTGAATATAGGTGCCCGCCGGCACCACGACGCGGTCATTCATCACAAATGGAAAGGTGGTCTCGGCGTACACAGGATCGCCCTCACGCGCATTCTTGGTGGAGATGGCCTGCTTGAGTCCCAGAGGAATCCTGGTTCCCGCAGGAATCGTAATCTGGTTTGGGTCCGCGGCCACATTCTCCTGCGCATCCGATCGAGCAGGCGGAGGACCGGCAGCCGCCGGCTCGGTCGCTATCCCAGGCGTGGCTGGCGTAGTTTGGCAACAACAAACCCCCGTCACCAGCAAAACTGTCCACACCGTGCGCATCACAGAGCGCATAACACCCCTCCCAAAAATGCCCAAAGCCGAAGATTAGGATGAGAACACCAACAATAAAGGCGCGGCCTCATTCAAGGCCAACTGATCCGCCTTCGGGCTTATTTATAGATCAGATATTTCTGCCGCATCCGCTGGAATTTCTCCAGATCTTCCTGCCAGTCTTGTGCGATCCGCCGCGGATCTTCTCCCGCAACCAAAGCATCATACACCCCCTGATTCACCAACAACTCGGTTATGCGATCCAACTTGAAATCCGCCGCATAGAACTTCCGCAACGCCGACGCCAGCTCGATGCCCAACTCCGGCCCATCAAACCCATTTCGGTCGGTCAGCACAATATTCACTCCCTCACACCTTTGGCCGTTGTACACGCTGGCGCTGGGGGTGAAGCTGACCGCCACAAACCGTACGCCAGCAATACCTCGCCCGTTCAGGTACGCCGCCAATTCCCTGCCCTTGATCCACGGTGCCCCGACCAACTCGAAAGGAGTGTCTGTCCCACGTCCCACCGAAACATTCGCGCCCTCAATCAGTGCCACGCCCGGGTACAGCGTAGCCTCGGTCAAACTGCGCAGGTTCGGCGATGGATTCACCCAGGCCAGGCCCGTGGAATC